>Ga0183100_1000960_pt1 | contig 16821 bp, 15 predicted proteins | sample Biomet2_FD_127789 | JGI IMG/M metagenome (GOLD analysis project Ga0183100, IMG submission 127789) | Microbial communities from bioreactor (seeded with anoxic lake sediment) at LBNL, California, USA - Biofuel metagenome 2 | ecosystem: Engineered > Bioreactor > Anaerobic > Unclassified ...
TAATTAGGAATATATATTAAATAATGCATAGTTTTATGAAGATATTTAGAAATAATTAAGTATTAATTCTATAAAAATATAATTTTTATAGAATAGTAATAAAATAGGTGGAAATAATAATAATAACAATAATAAATTTAAGTTAAGATTGGTAGGGATTAAAAATGAGTAATGAGTCTATAAAAAAAGTAATAAAGTCAAAAATCAGAGCTAATAAAGAACTTACAGAAGATGAAAAAATGAGAGAAAGAATTAAGTATGAAATTGCAGAGGAACTGGGATTATCTGATAAGGTTAGTAAAGAAGGATGGGGTGAATTATCTGCTGAGGAAACTGGACGAATCGGAGGACTTATGGCTAAACGAAAAAAAAATAGCCTTAAATAAAGATATTAAGAGTGCTTACTAATTGACTAAGTAAATAATTACGATATAATATATTAGGTGAATTAGTACACTAAAATTAAGGGCGTGATAAATTACATGGCATATGGAGAATTTGCAAGTATATACGATGAATTAATATATGAAGATATTAATTATGATAAAGTTGCAGAAAAAATTATAGATTTATGCACTGAAAATAATATAAGTTTTGAAGATTATTTAGATTTAGCATGTGGAACAGGTAATGTTGCAATTAAGGTAGCAAAATACTTTAAAAACACATATGCAGTAGATTTGTCAGATGATATGTTAAATATTGCTTTTGATAAGTTTAAGAAGAATAAAATTACAGCAAAAGTAATATGTCAAGATATGTGTGAATTAAGCTTGAATAAGAAATTTAATCTTATAACTTCTGTGCTTGATTCAACTAATTATATAACAGAGGATGAAGATTTACTTCAGTATTTCAGAAATGTTTATGAACATTTAAAAGAAGATGGATTATTTATTTTTGATATAAATTCATATTATAAACTTTCTACGGTCCTCGGAAATAATATTTATACATATAATTCAGCTGAAATTTTTTATACATGGGAAAATTCTTTTGAAGAAGAAGTATTAAATATGCTTTTAACCTTTTTTGTAAAACAAGATAATGGACTTTATGAAAAATTTGAAGAAGAGCATTTTGAAAGAGCATATAAAGAATCCTATATAGAACAAGTTTTAGAGGAATGTGGATTTAAACTTCTTAAAAAATTTGAAGGATATTCTGAGCAAAAAGTAGATGAAAATAGTGAGAGAATACTTTATGTAGTAAGTAAATAGGAGATGAAATAATAATGGAAGATAAAATAATCAAAGCAATGGCTAAAGATGGAATGGTACGAATAATTGCAGGAATTACAACTAATTTAGTAAACGAGGGTAGTAAAATACATGAATGTACACCAGTAGCAGCTGCCGGTTTTGGAAGAATGTTAACTGCTGGAGCATTAATAGGAACAACTCTAAAAAGTGAAAAAGAAGTTACAACATTAAAGATAAATGGTAATGGAGAAATAAATGGAATAACTGTAACAGCTCATAATGATGCTTCAGTTAAAGGCTTTATAGGAAATCCATATATTGATAGACAACTTAATGAAAAAGGAAAATTAGATGTTGGTGGAGCCATAGGAAAAGATGGTATTTTATATGTAATAAAAGATTTAGGACTAAAAGACCCATATATCGGACAAGTTCCAATACAAACTGGAGAAATAGCAGAGGATTTTGCATATTACTTTACAGTATCAGAACAAACACCATCAGCAGTATCACTAGGTGTACTAGTTGATAAAGATTTATCTATAAAAGCTGCTGGAGGATTTATAGTTCAAATGATGCCAGGGGCAGACGAGCTTCTTGCAGATGTTATAACATATAGATTAGAAGAAATTCCACCAATAACTACTTTAATAAGTGAAGGAAAAACTATAGAAGAAATTTTAGAATATATTTTTGATGGGATGGACTTAAAAATATTAGATTCCATTAAGCCAGAGTATAAGTGCGATTGCTCTAAAGAGAGAGTTGAAAAAGCATTAATATCTATTGGTAAAGAAACTCTTCAAGAAATATATGATGATGAAAAAACAGAAGAAATAGTATGTAACTTCTGTAATAAAAAATATGAATTTACTAACAAAGAAATAGGTGAATTATTGAATAATAAATAATTATATACACGTCAAATTAGATACATATTAATATGTTGAGTATTGAATATATGATAAAATGAATGTGCATAAATAAAGGATAATCTGAGTAAATTTAAATATTAGATTATCCTTTATTTTTGTGGATACTTATAAATATGATAACTATTGAATATTTGTACTGAAATTCTCAAACCACACATTTTGTTATCTATTGACGAATTATGTGATAGAGAATAAAATTAAATAAAGAAGTATTTTGTTATATTTTACCCAAAATAGTATAATATAAAACATATTTTAAAATATAGCGGTAATTGAGGTGTATTATGTTTGAATTAATTGTAAAAAAAATCCACTCAATTTTAAGAATTAATAAAAAGAATGAATTAAAATATGAAAATATTAAAATATTCCTAATATATTTAATTATTGGATTTGTTTGGAATTTATTTTATGACAGAATTGCAAATAAACTTGTTAAGAATAGTGACATGTTATTAAGCATAAGTACATATAAAAGCTGGCTATATGTTATTGTAACTGCAACTATTCTTTATTTATTAACAAATATTTTTGTAAATAAAGTTGATTTAATTGAAAAGAAGTTAAATGAAAGCTATGAAGAATTATCAGCAGTTAATGAGGAACTTGAAACATATGTACGACAATTGACCACATCTGAAAAAGAACTGAGAATTCAATATGATAAAATTATTGAGAGTGAATATAATTTTAGAAATATATTTGAAGCCTCATCGGATGGGATACTTATAGTTAGTAATAATAAGGTAATTGACTGTAATCTAGCCATGGTTGATTTAATAGGATATGATTCTAAGTCATGTATACTTGGTAAAAATCCAATTGAGTTGTCACCTGAAAAACAACCAGATGGAGAACTTTCAAAAGAAAAAGTACTTAAGATTTATAAAAGTGTTGCACAAAATGGAAACTATAAGTTTGAATGGTGGTATAAAAGAGTTGATGGCAGGATACTACCAGTTGAGATTATGATGACAAATATATTATTTAATGGAAGTAGAGTTTTTCATTCTTTATGGAGAGATATTAGTGAGCGAAAAGAAATGGAAAATAAAATGGAGTATTTAAGTTACCATGACCAATTAACGGGTTTGTATAACAGAAGATTTTTTGAAGAAGAGTTAATTCGAATAGATGTGGAAAAAAACTTACCTATAACTATTATAATGGGAGATGTGAATGGATTAAAGCTTGTTAATGATTCTTTTGGTCATTCCATAGGAGATAAACTCCTAAAAAAAGTAGCAAAAGTTATGAGCGCTGGATGTCGACGTGATGATATTGTTGCTAGACTTGGAGGTGATGAATTTGTAATTCTGTTATCAAAAACAGATACTTATGAAGCAGAACAAATTGTTAAACGCATTAAAGAGATGGCATTAAAAGAAAAAGCGGGCTCTGTGGATATATCTGTATCTTTTGGGTGTGAAACAAAGAAGACAAATAAAGAAAAAATTCAAGATATTTTAAAAAAAGCTGATGATCATATGTATGAGAAAAAACTATTGGAAAGCCAAAGTATGAGGTGGAAAACTATAAATGCTATAATCACTACCCTTCATGGAAAAAATAAAAGCGAAGAAGAACACTCTCATAAGGTTTCAATACTATGTGAAAATATGGGTATAGCCCTTGGTTTATCAAAAGATGAAATTAAGGATCTTAAAACTGTAGGCTTACTTAGTGATATAGGGAAAATAGCCATAGATGAAAGTATATTCAAAAAGCCAGGGGAGCTGACAGATGAAGACTGGGAAGAAGTAAAACGTCATCCAGAAATAGGATATAGAATACTTAGTACAGTAAATTCTATGTCACAAATGGCAGAGTATGTGTTAGCTCATCATGAAAAATGGAATGGAACTGGCTATCCAAAAGGTTTAAAGGGTGAAGAAATACCACTTCAATCAAGGATCCTTACAATATCAGATTCATATGAGGCTATGATCAGCGAAAGAAATTATCGTAATGCTTTAACAGAGGAAGCTGCTATAGAAGAACTAAAAATAAATGCAGGTCTTCAGTTTGATCCAAAGCTTGTAAGGATATTTGTTGAAAAAGTATTGAAAAAACCATTTTAGACATATTAAAATAAAATGAAGTAGTTTTTTGGGAAATTATTGTATTCTAAAAATTCTAATTATTTCTTATAAATTAAGAAGAAAGTAATTTGCTTAACCACCAATTAGTTAATATATTTTGACTAGTTGGTGGTTTTTCTTTATTGTATATTACCATTTTTATATTCGTTCAATTGTATCCGTATTTTATAGAGATAACATATGTAGAAAAATGTGATATAATTTAAAACAATTACTAGAATTAAGTAATTTATAAGATTTTAAAGGTATAAGAAATTATAGAATTTTTAGCTAGCAGAATATAGAGATAATGAACAATTATTAATTAAATTTTGAATATGCCTAATTTTTATTAAGGAAATTATGTGTAAATATGGAGGTAGGGATGGGTAAAATTAGTAAGGCTATTAAATTAAAACTTCAAGAATTAAGAATAGATGATATCTTCAAAGATGGTATATTAAAATATAAAGAGTTACTTTCAAATGAGAACAGCAATGAGGATTCAAATAATGAGAAGTTAGAAAAAAAGGCGTCAGATAATAGTGATTTAGATATAGTAAATAATTTTGGAGATAATAAAGGATTAGAAGATAGTAAAAAAGAAGCAAAGGAGAAAAAACAACAAATAGAGGATGATTATGAGGGAGAAAATGATGACTCCGATAGCTATAAAAAAGAAAATGTAGAAAAAATGAAGCCTTTAAAAAAAAGATCAAAGCAAATTTTAAAACAAGTTAAGATAAATGAAACAATGATGCAATATTTTGAATGGTATTATCCATGTGATGGTTCTCTTTGGAATAAGGTTAAAGAAAACTCAAAGGAGTTAAGTGATATAGGAATTACAGCTCTATGGCTACCACCAGCATGTAAAGCTGCTGATGGAACTTATGATGTTGGATATGGAATATATGATTTATATGATTTAGGAGAATTTGATCAAAAAGGTACAGTTAGAACAAAATATGGTACAAAGGAAGATTATTTAAAAGCTATAGATGAAGCACATAAAAATAATATAAAGATTTATGGAGATGTAGTATTTAATCATAAGGGAGGAGCAGATGAGTCTGAGATTGTATCTGCAAGACCTGTAGCAAGCGACAATAGAAATGAGTTTGTAGGAGATAAAAGAGATATAAGAGCTCATACAATTTTTAATTTTCCAGGTAGAGGAAATAAATATTCTGAATATAAGTGGACTGCAAATGATTTTGATGGTGTGGACTTTGATGACATTACAAAAGAACAGGGTATATTTAAATTTGAAGGAAAAGAATGGGAAAAGGATGTGGATCTTGAAAATGGTAATTATGATTTTTTAATGTTTGCAGATTTGGATATGGATAGTCCTTATGTGGTTGATGAACTTAAAAGATGGGGGAAATGGTATTTAGAACAAACCAATGTAGATGGCTTTAGATTAGATGCCATAAAACATATTAGGTTTGATTTTTTTTATGAATGGCTTAATAATGTGAGAAAAGATAGTAATAAGGATCTTTTTGCAGTAGGAGAATATTGGACTCATGATGTTAATAGTCTTGAATATTATATGGATAGATGCAAAAATTCTATGAGTTTATTTGATGCACCACTTCATTTTAATTTTCATAGTGCAAGCAATTCATTTGGTTTCTTTGATATGAGAACATTAATAGATAATACTTTTTTAAAGGTTAATCCGGATAAAGCAGTTACTTTTGTTGACAATCATGATACACAACTTGGACAATCTTTAGAATCTTGGGTACAACCTTGGTTTAAGCCATTAGCTTATACATTTATTTTAACAAGAAAAGAAGGATATCCATGTGTTTTCTATGGAGACTATTATGGCATACCAGAAAAGAATTTTGAAGGAATAAAGGATAAATTAGATATAATCTTAAAAGTAAGAAAAAATTATGCTTATGGAATACAACATGATTATATAGATAACGATTCTATTATAGGATGGACTAGAGAAGGAGATAATGAACATAAATATTCAGGCTTGGCAGCAGTAATTACAGTTAGCTATGGTGGTACAAAAAGAATGTACGTTGGATTCCAACATAGAGGAGAAGTCTGGAAGGATGCTACTAAGCAGTCTAAAGATAGAGTTATTATTGATGAGAATGGATGTGGAACTTTTAGAGTTTTTGATGGGTCTTATTCTTTATGGGTAAAAGAGAATTAAAGTATTTACTTATAGAGAAAAAAGGAACTAAAGATGGTGTAATATAAATGAATTAAGTAAGGAAAGATAAAAATTGAAAAAATTTTGGGACATTATATTAGGAATATTACTAATTTTGCATATAATAGCTGCAAATCTTATGAGTGGTGCAAGAATTGCATTTAGTTTGCCAATTGTAATATTAGGTATTATATTAATATTATATCATTTTGTTAAGAATAAAATAAAAGAAAGTAAGTTTCTGTCTAAAGGATTTAAGGTTATAAAGATGTTTTTATGTATTGGATTTATATTTTTCTTGGGAATAGAATCTGCAATAATAAGTTATCCTAAGCATAATGAAAAAAAGGATGATTATATCCTTGTATTAGGAGCTGGTCTTAGTAATAGAAAAACTCCTAGTTTAATACTTCAAGGGAGACTTGATGCAGCAATAAAGTGTATAGAGAAAAATAATACTGGATATATTGTATTATCTGGAGGGCAAGGTGTAGATGAGGATTTACCAGAATCTCATGTTATGAGTATGTATTTACAGGACAGGGGGGTGGATAAGGAAAGAATACTAATTGAAGATGAGTCTAGAAATACTAATCAAAATTTTAAGTATTCTAAGGAGAAAATAGAAGAACATAGTCATAAATCATTGGATGAAATTAATGTTAAGATAGTAACAACGGATTTTCATGCATTTAGAAGTAGTATTTTAGCAAAGAGAAATGGATATGTGAACTTTGATAATTATTCTAGTTCTACAGTGTGGTACTTGATTCCTGTAACATATACTAGAGAGGCTTTTGCCATTGTAAAGAGTGTTCTATTTGATAAATAAGCAGTTAGCACAACAAATTAAAGTTAGAATTTTGAAAAAATATATTAAAATATTACTATATTTTAACTCGTTATTTTTTCAAGATATCTTAGGAAGGGATAAGTTTTAGAATGAGGATAAATAAACTTTTTAGTAACTATGGAATTTGTTCTAGAAAAGAAACTAATAGGTTGGTTGAGGAAAAACGAGTTAAGGTAAATGGAGAATTTTGTGTTTTAGGACAATGGGTTGAAATGGAAAAGGATGAAATTCTTCTTGATGATAAACCTATTTCAGTGCAGAAAAGAGTTTATATTGCACTTAATAAACCTGTTGGAATTACTTGTACAGCAGAAAATAAAGTTAAGGATAATATAATTGATTTTATGAAATACCAACAGTACATATTTCCCGTTGGTAGGCTAGATAAGGAGTCACAAGGTCTTATAATTATGACTAATGATGGAGATTTAGCTAATAAAATTTTAGAATCAGAACATATTCATGAAAAAGAATATATAGTTACGGTAGACAAAACTTTTGATGATGAATTTCTTAAACAAATGGCTGAAGGCGTTGAAATTTCAGGGAATGAAAGTTCTGGAATTAAAAGAATATCAGATACATTGGGTGTATGCAAAATTGAAAATGGTGAAGAATTTGATTTAAGCAGAGAAAATTTGGATAAGTTAAACATGGTACAATTAAAAGATTTAAAACAAAATAAAACTAACAAAAAGAATAGTGTTAAAACAAGACCTTGCAAAGTTAGTAGAATTAATGGAAATACGTTTAAAATAATATTAACTCAAGGTCTTAATAAACAAATTCGAAAAATGAGTGGAGCATTAGGATATAAGGTTATAAAACTTGAAAGAATTAGAATTATGAATATAAGTATTTCTGGTATAGAGGTTGGAAAATGGAGAGAACTTAATAAAGAAGAGGTAATAAATCTTAAAGGTAAAGGTAATATTTTATGAAAAAACTAGGGCTTGAAGTTGTTAGGCATATTGACTTGTTATTTATTTGAATATGCCTTAGTGAAGTATTTGCTTCAAAGAAAACGGGGCCCCTCATGTAAGAATAAAAAGGAGAGATAATGAAATGGATAAAGAATATATGAACGCAATAGAAGCTGCAAAACAATACGGTTTGTTTTTAAAAGTTGTCACATCAGTAAAGAGTTTTGACTCATATAATAGTTTTTTTAATATTTATGACGAAAGAGAAGAGCCTTGCAGAAGAATTATTGTTCTTACAAAAACTAAAGAATTAGAAGAAGTTTATGATGAAAATCCTACTGAAAAAGTAGAAGAATGTAAAGTTGTAGATGGGAACATGTGGATTAAGGATTATTCTTTGCTCGTTAATCCTAATAAAATTGATTGCTCAGATTTATTAATTCGTAAGAGCTTGATTGATGAAATAATATGAGAATTAAAAAGAGAATTACAATATCAAATATTCTTATGCTTGTGATACCAGTAGTAATTATATTCATTATTGCACTAATAATGAGTATACCATTTTCAAAAGCATTTGAAAGTAAATTTGCAAGTGATAGAGAACGTGATCCTTATGCTTACTTTATTCAACAGAGTTTAAGACCTGATATGAAAAATTTTAACAATAAAGATGATCTTGCTAAATTGTCAGTAGAATTACAGGAATTTCTTGAACCTAAAGGATATAATTTAATAATTACATATGATGGAGAAATAATTTCATCTAATGTTACAGATGAAGATAAGGAAGCTATTTTAAAAATAGGAGAAGATATACTATTTCAATCCAATTCATTAGTGCTTGAAATGAACTCAACTTCTTTAGTTAAAAATAGTTTTATTAAAGAGAACAAAATCGTGAATATTATTGCAATTAACTCAGCCTATGAACCTAAAAGATTTGATATGAAACATGAAATGTCAACCTTTGTTGTGAGTTATATATTAATTGTGATTATTATTTCATTAATTGTTGTTACATTAACTAACGGTATATTGTCTACTAAAATTTATAAAAAATTAATAGTTCCTCTTGAACTTTTAAGTTATGGAGCTGAACAAATTAAAAATGGGAACCTTGATTTTGAGATGAATTATGAAAGTGATGATGAGTTTAAACAAGTTTGTGGTGATTTTGATGACATGAGATTGAGATTAAAAGATTCTGTTGATTCACAATTAAAATATGAGGAAGACAGAAAGCAATTGGTAGTTGGAATATCTCATGATTTAAGAACCCCACTTACAGCAATTAAAGGATATGTAGAGGGATTAATAGACGGTGTAGCAAACACTCGAGAAAAACAAAAAAAATATCTAAATACAATTTATACCAAAGCATGCGATATGGATATACTTGTAGATAGATTATTTTTATTTTCAAAATTGGATACAGGTAGTTTTCCGTTTAAATTTGATATAGTAAACACAACGGAATATATGAAAAATGTCTATAATTATATAAAGGATGAATTTTATGGAAAAGATGTTGAAGTTTTTTTTGAAAGTAAATGTGATAATTTATGTAGGGTTAAAATAGATTGTCAGGAAATTAACAGGGTTATTTTGAATATTGTAGAAAATAGTGTAAAATATAAAGGTAATTGTAAAGGTAAAATAAAAATAAACTTATATGAAATAGAGGATTCTGTAGTTTTAGAAATTAGTGATAATGGAAAAGGTGTAGAAGAAGAGGAACTTTGTAATTTGTTTTTAAGCTTTTATAGAGGAGATGCCTCGAGGACAAATCCTAATGAAGGAAGTGGACTTGGACTAGCTATAGCAAAGAATATTATAGAAGCGCATGGTGGGGAAATTGTAGCTTATAATATGGACGGGCTTACAATTAAGATAACTCTTCCTAAAATTTTTAATAAAGATACCATATAGTACTAATGTTTATTTTTAAATAAAGAGGAGGGAATTAAGTGAAAAGTATATTGATTATAGAAGATGATCAAAGTATTGCTGAATTAGAACAAGATTATCTTGAAATAACTGGATTTGAAACTGAAATTGCTAACACGGGGACTAAGGGTTTAGAACTTGCATTAAGTAAAAAATTTGATTTGGTCTTGTTAGATGTAATGCTGCCAGGTAAAGATGGATTTAAGGTGTGTGAAGAAATAAGGGCTGTTAAGGAAATACCAATTTTAATGGTTACTGCGAAAAAAGAAGATATTTATAAAATACAAGGACTTGGAATAGGAGCAGATGATTATATTGTAAAACCATTTAGTCCTAGTGAACTTGTAGCAAGAGTAAATGCACATATTTCTCGTTATGAACGTCTTACAAGCATAGATAAAAATAATAATATTAAACGAAGTTCAATAATTATCGGAAGAATTAAAATTTTACTTAAAGCAAGAAGGGTTTATGTTGGAGAAGAAGAGGTTAAGTTTGCAAATAAAGAATTTGAATTATTGATGTTTTTAGCCTCAAATCCTAATATTGTTTTTTCAAAGGATAAGCTACTAGAGAGAATATGGGGAGAAGAATCTTTTGGTGATAGTTCAACTGTCACGGTACATATTAATAGAATAAGAGAAAAAATTGAATTGGATAGCAGTAATCCTGAGTATATAGAAACTGTATGGGGAGCTGGATATAGATTTAATATATAAAGTTTATAGCTATATTTATAATTAAATGTTTCATAATTTTAGTAAGCATTTAGTTATAAATATAGCTTTTGGTGCTGAAAGATTTAACCTAAATTTAACATAAATTTATATTTTGTTTATATTTGTTTTATAGGAAGGTTAGAATTACCTATTATACTAAAAATAGAAATTAAATTACATTTGAAAAAGAGATATATTTTTAGAATGACAAATTGAGGAGGAGACAAATTGAAAAAAACATTTATAAGTTTTTTAATTATGACTTTAACGTTAGCAAACATATCTTTGGTTAACATATCTAATGTACAAGCAGCTACAACTGACAATACCATCAAAGTATCTTTAGATAACATAAGATATATTGTGATTGGAAATAATTTAGATATTAAAAATTCCTACAATAGTAATAAAATTGCACTACAAGAGTATCACGATGCTAGAGATGCTTATAAGAATGACAGTGAGCCTGTTGAGTCCGATTATAAAACTACTACTACTACTACTGATGATTCAGGAACTGAAATTACTACTACTATTGTTGATACAACAGCTTATAATAAGGCTGTAAATACTTATAACACAGAGAAATCTACTTATGAAACAACAATGGCTGCTTATAAAAAAGCACAGACTGCTTATGATCAAAAAGTTGAAAGTGTAGTTTATGCAGCACAAGATGCCTATATAACTTATTTAGCTAATTTGTCTAATGAAAAATTAAAAGAAGATAAAGTAAATTCTAATGAAAAAGAAGAACAAGTATATAAACTTCAATATGAAAATGGTTTTATATCTAAAAATGAATATACTTCTAAATTACAAGCAAATACTTCAATTAATGAGTTAAATTCATTAACTGATACAGTAGAACTTTCTAGAACAAAATTATGTAATACACTTGGAATTAGTCCCGAAGAAAAGATGACATTTGATACTAACATAACTGAAAATTTTGAAATGATTTCAAAAATAAATTATGAGAATGATTTAGAACAAATGCTTAGCAATAATGTTGATATAAAACTTCAAAACGATCAAATTAGTGACTTAGAAGATGAAGAAGATGATTATGATGATAAAGATGAAGAAAATATCTACAATTATAAGCTTGAAAATGAAAATACTACATTAAAACAATTAATGAATACTGCAGAAACAGATTTTAAGGGACAATATAATACCCTTATGAATTCATATAATTCTATAAAAAGTAGCTATGATAAGTTAACTGAAGATGAAAAAAGCTATACTATCATGGAAACAAAATATAATTACGGCTTTGCATCCAAAAAGGAAGTAGATGATGTAAAACTTACCTTAGATACAGAGCGTTCTACTTTTAATGCAAGCAAAAATACGCTTTATGTAGATTATTTACGTTATATTCAAATGAAAGAAGGTTACTAAATTGAAATTGTCATTTAAAAAGAAAAATTTAGAGAATAAAGAAATAACAAACAAAGGAATAATAATGAAAAAATTCCTAAATAAGAAGGTGATAAGTGTAATATGTGTATTACTAGTTATAGCTTTAGGATTTACAATTTACAAAGTTAAATTTGCTAAAAAAGCGAATACAACACAAAGTAATGTTAAGTATACTACCCTTAAGAAAACAAACATTTCAACTGCCATTAGTTCTTCAGGAGCTATAAAAAGTGGAGACTCTACAAATATATATTCGAATTTAGAATATAATGTTGCAGCTATTAATGTTGAAGTTGGAGATGTAGTAAAAAAAGGTGATGTTCTTGCAACAATAGATACTACAACTTTACAGGAACAAATTGCTGAAGCTGAACAAACTCTTGCAGCAAATGAAACTAAAAACAAATTATCATTAGCAAGTGCAAAACAAAAATATGATAATTTACAATACTTATATGACAATAATTTGAATACAGACATAATAAATGCAGAAAAAGCTCTTGATTCAGCAAAGCTTAATCTTGAACAAGAGACTAAAACTTATGAATATGATAAAGTAATGCTTCAAAATGGTGAAATGTCACAAAATGATGTGAATAAAGAACAAATAACTTATGAGGCTGCAAAAAGTACTTATGATAAAACAACTGTTGCACTAGAAGCTACAAAAGTTAATGTTACTCAAAGTCTAGCTGAAGCGAAAACTGCTTATGATAGTGCTCAAGCAACTGCTGCTGATACTAGTAATAGACTGGCTTTTGAAGATAAGAAAAAGAAATTACAAGATGCACAAGTAATAGCTACAGTAGACGGAACAGTAACTAATGTAAATGCAGTAGTTGGAATTCAAGCATCCGGAGCGCTATTTGTAATTCAAGATTTAAGTAATTTAATAGTGAATGCAAGTGTTGATGAAACAGATGTTGCAAATGTAAAAGTTGGACAAAGAGTAGAAATAACAACAGATGCATCAGGTTCTGATATTATTCCTGGAGAAGTTGTAAGTGTTGAACCAGTTTCTAGCACTCAAAGTGCAAGTACAAGTAGTACTAGTACTAGTAGCGGTAAAGCAAGTACTAGTACTAGCAGTACTAGTAATTCAACAAGTAGTGATGTATCATTTACTGTTAAAGTACAACTAACAGGTCAAAATGACAAGGTAAAAGTTGGTATGAATTCTGTAGTAAATATTATTACAAATGAAAAGAATGACATATACTCAGTACCATATGGAGCAGTGATTAATAATAAGGGACAAAGTTCAGTGTATGCTGCAGAAAAACAAGGCGCACAATATATTGTTAAAGAAATTCTTATAACTAAAGGTATAGAATCAGCTGCTAATGTTGAAATTGAGGGTGCAGATCTTTCGGATGGAATGATTATACTCAGTGAGCCAGCAAGTTATTCAGTTGGAAGTAATGTAGAAATAAGTGATACAAAAACAAGTAGAAAACAAAATAAGTAGGGAGGTGAATTTTTTGAGTAATAATATAATAGAAATGAAAAATATTATAAAAAGCTTTTATATAGGAACTCCAAATGAATTAAATATTTTAAAAGGTATTGATATTACAGTAAAAGAAGGTGAATTTGTATCTATTATTGGAACATCAGGTTCTGGAAAAAGTACTTTGATGAATATTATAGGTGCACTTGATAGACCAACATCTGGGAAATATGTATTAGATGGTACTAATATTGATGAAATATCAGATAATGGTTTATCAGAAGTAAGAAATAAGCAAATAGGATTTGTATTTCAAACCTATAATTTAATACCAAGAAGTTCAGCTTTAAAAAATGTTGAATTACCAATGCTTTACTATGGGATGAATAAAAAAGATAGAAGACAACGTGCAGAAGAACTTCTAGAACTTGTTGGAATGAAAGACAGAATGTCACACCAACCTAATGAACTATCAGGAGGACAAAAGCAAAGAGTCGCAATTGCTCGTGCTCTTGTAAATGATCCTAGTATAATACTTGCAGATGAACCAACAGGAGCCCTTGACTCTGCAACTGGGAGAATGGTCATGGATTTATTTCACAAAATTCACGAAGAAGAAGGAAAAACCATAGTACTTATAACTCATAATAATGAACTTGCAGATGAAACACAACGAATTATAACTTTAAGAGATGGAAATATAATATCGGTAGCAGACAATGAAAAGTATTATAGAAGATTCCGAGAAGAGGAAAAAATATGTTTATAAAAGAAAATATACTGCTTGCTATAGCAGGCCTTAAATCCAATAAAATGCGTTCATTACTAACAATGCTTGGAATAATCATAGGTATAGCATCTGTAATTGGTGTTGTTTCAGTGGGAAATGCAATGACATCTTCTGTAAATAGTCAAATGGCTTCAATGGGTGCTACTAATATTACAGTTAACGTTCAAGAAAAAAGCGCAACAAGTACGACTAGTAAAAATAATACAAGTGGAAATAATTCATCTGGCAACTCACAAGGTGGTAACAAGGGAACACAAGCCGGTGGCAGCTCACAAAGTGGTAACAAAACACAATCTGGTGTCAGCTCACAAGGTGGTAATAAAGGAACACAATCTGGTGGCGGAATACCAGGTATTGGAGGACCAACAGGTGGTGGCAGGGATTTTGGTGGCGGCAGGCAAGGCAAGTCAAGTAGTACGGCAAAGGATATTGATCTTATGACTATGAATCAGATAAACACATTACAAGAAAATTTTAGTGATGAAATAAGTTCAATAAGTATCAATGAAAGCGATGTTTCAGGTAAAGTTAAAAGTGAGACATCATTTGCTAATATAAATACAGTGGGTACAAATGTTGGCTATCAAGATGTTAAAAATATAGAAATGCAAGAAGGAAGATATCTAGCACAAAATGATGTTGATGAAGTAAAAAATGTTGCAGTAGTTTCTGATAAATTAGTATCAAAAATATTTGGTAATACGGATCCTATAGGTCAAGATATAAAAGTTTATACATCAAATGCTATTTTCACATATACTGTAGTTGGAGTATATACGTATAAAACTTCAGGTAATAGTAGAACAACATCTGACGATAATTTAACTACAGATTTATATGTTCCTATAACTGTTTCAAAGAAAACAGCAACTAATAAAAATTATCAAACATTTACAATAAAACCTAAGGATGGTGTGGATGTTCAAGCATTTACAACAGAGCTATCAACTTATTTATCTAATCTTTATGCAAAAAATGACAAGTTTGAAGCTGCGGCGAGTAATATGGAAAGTATGCTTGAATCAAGGACAACAATGATGAATACAGTTTCTCTGGCTATATCTGGAATTGCAGGAATATCACTTTTAGTTGGTGGAATTGGAGTAATGAATATAATGCTTGTATCTGTTACTGAAAGAACAAGAGAAATAGGAACAAGAAAAGCACTTGGAGCTAAGAGCAGTCATATAAAAATGCAATTTATAGTTGAATCAATTATAATATGTACAATAGGTGGTATCCTGGGAATATTGCTTGGTTTAGGACTTGGTACAATGGGTGCAAAAGCCATGGGATTTGTAAACACAGTATCACCATTGGTAATTATAATAAGTTTCACATTTTCAATGTTTATTGGTGTATTCTTTGGATATTATCCAGCAAAGAAAGCGGCAGAACTTGATCCAATTGAAGCACTTAGATATGAATAAGAATTAAATTATTAAAAATAAATAGTACGTTCTTTTAAAGATTTACTCAAAAGAACGTACTATTTTTCATACTTAAAAATTAAACAATTACTATAGCGAAATACCTTTATTAGGGAAAAGAACCTAAAAATATAGAATAGATTTTTGAATATGCTATAGAATGGTTAATGAAAGTAAATAATTCTATTAATTTATATAAAGGCTTCATATATTCCTAAAATTATTAAAATAATTCCAGAAATTAAATTTGAATATTTGCTAAACCATTTTGAAATATAAATATTAGAATTAAAATATCCTAAAGAAATACTCATTATAGTAATAATAAAATTAAATAATACAGTAATATTAATACTAACCCCTGTAATGCTAGCTGCAAAACAAGCACTTAGATTATTTATTATAAGAGCAAAGGAAAGATTTAAACATTCCTTTAAATCTATACAATTTGATTTATCAGAGTCTACAATATTAGGATTTTCTAAAATGTTTTTATATTTTAATGAGCTTTCAAAATAATAAGAAGTGTCATAACCAGCATGTTTTTTTTCTAGTCTAATATATTCCACTATGAAATAAACACCAATAAAGCTTAAAAGAATAGCACCAAATATGTTTCCTAGCTCAGGATTAAATAAATGCAAAATTAATTTGCCAATATACATAGAAAGAAATGTACCAATAGAAGTTATTATTGCAAGTAAAATAGTGCTAGATTTAGTTAAATGTATTTTTCTAATTCCATAAGACAAAGAAATTCTTAAGGTATTTAAATTTGAAGAAATAGATAATAAAAATGGTGATAAAAAAATCATATGGAACTCCTAAAAATTACTTTAGTATAATATATTCATATAATCTAAAAAGGATTATAT
>Ga0183100_1000961_pt1 | contig 16806 bp, 9 predicted proteins | sample Biomet2_FD_127789 | JGI IMG/M metagenome (GOLD analysis project Ga0183100, IMG submission 127789) | Microbial communities from bioreactor (seeded with anoxic lake sediment) at LBNL, California, USA - Biofuel metagenome 2 | ecosystem: Engineered > Bioreactor > Anaerobic > Unclassified ...
TACTGCTTCACAAGTGACAGTAGATGCTTATGCACTTGAATTGTTGAAAACAACGGCTGATTTGAATGCAATGTATCTTAACTACAAGAAAATTACCGATAAAGGTGTGCACGTTCCTGCATCAATACCCTTTAATTCTGAAACAGTGCCATTGATGTCATCGGGTATGCAGATTGAAAGTGCCGGAAATTTAGGGTACACTAATGATGGGGCCTATGCTCTGATCACATTGATAGCTGATACGACATGTACGTACCGGATGACATATAAGGCTTGTTCTCCAAACAACGGTGCTTGCATTGTGTCTACTATTACTGATAGCGTTGGTAGAGCACTTGACTTTAAAAATATTGCTGACAAGAACCATCTTTTCAACGTGACCATAAAGGACTGGTCTACATGGTTTAATGATACGATAGATGTTAATCTTAAAGAAAACGAAATGTATTTCTTGCGTTTCAATTTTCAGGTTTCGGGTTCAAATCTAAAAGATTTGAAATTTGAAGCCGTACGCAAGGTGGAGGATGCTGTTGATAAAAATTCCATATCTGACATTTGTTTTATGAGTGCTGAGAAAGCATTGAGGATAACAGGACTTGTAAAAGGTTCCAGGATTTCAGTTTACAGTATTGATGGAGTTTTGGTCTCTTCTCAGAAAGCAGAAAACCAAATAGTTACTATTCCAATGAAGAAAGGGATATACCTCGTATCTGTAAATACTGTCAATAAACAACAAGTTGGTAAGGTGATGGTAAAATAAACCAAGCATCCACTCCGAAAAGCTATGGATTACAAATGAATCAACTTGTTATGTCTATAATACATGCTAAACGTTAACTAAAAGCGTATAGACAAATCCATCATCACTGTGCTTTTTAACAGCAGTAAGGACGCCCCTAACGCCTTCATCTATACCCTAATGGGCATGATAGAGGCCTTAGGGGCTTCTTTTTTGATATACGACAACTGTTGTTACAACCAGTTGGTAAGCCGCACTTTTTCGTGCAGTATATAGCTATCGTTTCAGACCTGGTCGTCCTTTTCCTGACGTCTGATTTATAACCAAAGATCATATCTGTCGGTAGCCTGTATGAACTACAAATTAAAGAGGATTGCCAGCACGAGCGTGACGATACTTCTGCAAGTCTGATTGTTGAGCGGATCGAACCTATTATTTTTAGAAAACAAGGGCTTTGCGTTTCAAAATTGATATAGTTCGTATCTGGTATGTGCTGGATGTTGTGCCACCGGTAATGGAAAAATCATATATTTACGGGCGGTTGAAACGTTTAAGATTATGGTCGAATCCTGGAGATTTTTATTATGGGTGTGTTGCCTTATCATAGGTAGCACATGGTCGTCATTTTGTCAGAATTCAAGACTGTATATGGTTGATGACGGACTTTCCAGCAGTCGAATCAGAACTATTTACCAGGATCGGAACGGCTTTATCTGGGTAACCGGAGAAAATGGGCTGGATAAGATAACCGGCGATCACATCCAGCGCTTCCTGCATAAAAGGAATGACCTCGCATCGATCAGCAATAACAACGTCTCTGATATTTACATGACTCCGGATAGACAGAGTTGGATTGGAACCGGCAAAGGATTGGACCGGTATTCAGGCAATATAAACCAATTTGAACAGGTACTGCTTTCTAATGCAGAGCGTCACGATAAAGGTTTTTCAATTTCACGTATTATTGCCTCTCCGATGCCTGGAAAGTTGTTGGTTAGTACCGGCGGGCACGGTCTTTATGTGATAGACTCGAACAACGGAAGAATCGACCGGCCGTTAAGCGAGCGACTGACTTCACTCATCGGCGATTATTTTATCGGTGATCTTATTATTGATGCGCACGGCTGGCTATGGGCCACAACCAGTGACAAGGGATTCCGGGTGATTGACCTGAAATCTTTCAAACGAATTGGCATTCGAATAGATCCGGCTGTTCAGGAAGACGTCAGCCGTTTGCTGATTTCGTGCTTTAAGCTGGACAACAAGACCGGCAATCTACTGATCGGATCGGCGTCCAATGGGCTTTACCTGTATGATAACCAAAGACATGTTTTGAGAAAACCGGTTGACCCGGCTCTCCGGCAGTTGAATATCCAGTCCATGCTGGTAAAACGGGACGGGACGATACTTCTTGGAACAGAAAACAATGGCATCCGGATAGTTGATCGTCAAACCGAAACCATTCGTCCATTTATGGTCGTCAACAATAATCTGGTCGATCTGGAACACAGTAAAGTCCATGCCTTGCTGGAAGACAACGCCGGAAACCTTTGGGCTGGATTGTACCAAAAAGGCCTGTTTGTTGTACCAAAATCCATATCCGGTTTCGATTGTTTCACCATTTCTGATGATAATTCTGGCAAGAATCGTGCTTGTGTCAGCGCATTTGCAGAAGACCACCATGGCAACACCTGGATTGCAACCGATGGTGGCGGATTGTTTGAAGCCAACGGAGCCGATCTAACCAAGCTACGGGCAAGGAATAATGGTCTCACTAGTCATTCCATGATTTCCTTGATGGTGGATAAAACGGGTACGATTTGGGCCGGGAGTTACGGACAAGGATTGTTTTCTTCGAAAGGAGGAGCTGTTTTTACCCAACCGGAGCTGGTCAAAAAAATGGCTAACGATAAAGTGATGTGCCTGGAATACGACCGGGTCAGGAATTATCTGTATGCCGGAACGAATGGGCAAAAAGTTGACATTCTTGAGCTGAATGCCAATCGTGTACGTCATGTGAATGTTCCGATAAACAAATGGGTTCGTGCCTTGCACCTCGATCATACCGGAAGGCTCTGGATCGGTACTTCCGATGGGGCATTCTATTACGATGTGGATCGTGACCAGTTGTTGAACGCAGATATTGGAACAGCCGGCTATTATTCGATCAATTGCTTCGAGGAGACCGGCAATACTCTATTCATCGGGACCATTGCCGGATTGGTGGCATATGATATGAGACAAAACAAGCACACGCTCCTTACGAAAAACAAAAGTTCGGAATTGAACTGCATCAATACCATGGTGATGGGCGATGACCAATCCTTATGGTTTACTACGCCGAAAAGCCTCTCCCGGCTGAATCTGAAAACCGGTTACATTCGAAATTATTACTCATTCGAGGGTTTCCATATCGGTGAATTCAGGTATGGTGCCGTTTTTAAGGGGAAATCCGGTGCCTTGTTGTTTGGAGGAGACAATGGCGTTGTCAGGATTAACCCCCTCCAGTTCAACCGGCAACAATCCCAGATGCGCCCCATTTACTTGACAGCACTGATTGTCAATAACAATCCGGTTGATTATGATAGTCGTCTTAACTCAAACAATGTCCTGGATGCCGCACTCTCTGAGGCCAAAACGATAAAACTTAGCTATAAGGACAATTCGTTTACGTTGTGTTTCTCAGCTCAGGAATACGCCTATCCGCAAAAAGTCAATTATTCTTATTGCCTGATCGGCTACGACCATTCCTGGCATCACACCGATGCCTCCAATGCCAAGGTAACCTATGTCAGCTTGCCTCCAGGCCGTTATACGTTTATGGTAAAAGGTTATATCGATGAAGCGGGCAAAAACGTCACCAGCCGTAGCATTAAGATCTATGTCAAGAACCCATGGTATGGTAGCCCACTTGCCAAATGCGTCTATCTGTTGCTGATCCTGCTGATCCTGTATGTTTGTTACCTGTTTTACAAGAACAAGCAAGAGCAGCGCAGAAAACTTGAGTTGGCACAGTATAATGAGCAGGTTAAGGAAGACAAGCTCAGGTTGTTTACCAGCATCGCACATGAGATCAAAACGCCCTTAACCCTCATCATTTCCCCCCTGAAGAAGCTCATGGCAACTAACACCGACAGCGAAACCCAGGAACTGCATAACCTGATTTACCGGAGCTCGATGCGCATCCTTCAGACCATCAACCAGTTACTTGATATCCGGAAATTGGACGATGGTCAGCTGAAGCTTCATTTTAACGAACAAGACCTGATCACACTCATCAAACATTCGATGTTGTCTTTTCAGAATATGGCTACCGTCAAGCACATCAGTTTTTCGATGGAAACCAGTGACAGCGGTCCGCTGACTGTGTGGATAGACAATGCTTATTTTGACAAGATCATCTACAACATTCTGTCCAATGCCTTTAAGTTCACTCCGGCTTCAGGGAAAATTCTCATCCGGATTGATTGTAAAAACAACCAGTCTGTGATGCCCAATCTCTTAATTTCAGACTACGTGGAAATCAGGATTTTCAATACCGGAACGCCCATCGAAGAAGCAGACTTAAGCCACATTTTCGAACGATTCTATCAGGGTAACAGGATTTCCGATACTTCCGGATCCGGAATAGGACTGCACCTGGCGTATGAACTAGTCTTACTTCATCATGGGCAAACTGAAGTCCACAACATAAACAATGAAGGTGTTGAATTCGTTATTCGAATGCCGTTGGGCAATGCACATCTTTCAGACGAAGAACTGTCGCCAGTCAAAACAACCACCGGCTTCAAACCACAATCAGACCAGGCTCTTGAAAACACGGTCGGGAAAGAGTTCGTTGACTCGATGTCAGTGCTGCAAGGACAGGAGGAAGAAACAGCTGACGGGAAACATAAGTACACCATTTTGGTCGTCGACGATGATGAGGATTTCTGCCTGTATCTCAAAAAAGAACTGTCTGAATTCACGATCCATATCTGTACCAGTGGCAACAAGGCCTGGAAACAGTTGTTGAGTTTATATCCGGATGTGATCGTGACCGACTATCTGATGCCGGACGGTAATGGCCTTGAACTATGTCAGCGAATCAAAAGCAACCCGGAGACCGATTCCATACCTGTCATCCTGTTGACTTCAGAAGATTCAGAATCCATTCAGATGCAGAGTGTCAGCATGCACGCAGACCGCTACCTGACCAAACCCCTCAATATGCTGTTACTGAAAGGCGCTATCGGACAGGCGCTTCGTGTCCGGGAAAAGATCCGGAACAAAATCCACCGCACCGAAATGGGGTATAATTACGAGGAAATGGTCATCAACTCTGCCGACGATAAGCTCGTGAAAAAGGTTATCGAATACATCAAAGCCAATCTCGAAGACAGCGAAATGAGCGTGGAGACCCTGAGCAAAGAAGTCGGCTTGAGCCGGGTTCACCTGAACCGGAAACTCAAGGAAATTCTTGGCATTTCCCCCAGCATCCTCATCAAATCCATTCGCTTGAAACAAGCCGCTTATCTGCTGGTCAACAACAAGGTCAACATCTCAGAAGTGGCCTATAAAGTCGGTTTTTCAAGCCATTCCTATTTTTCCTACAACTTCCACGAATTTTTCGGCATGTCTCCCAAAGAATTCATCATTTATTACGCGGAAAATCAGGACGAAGAAAGTATCCGGAAATTGCTGGAATGACATTCTTCCAAACGCCCGCTCAATTTTCCAGCCTTTCCTGTTTCCTACCTTCAGTCTGAACGAACGTGCGAATGAGGCTTGTTTATGACCTGTTTTCCATGTGCTGACACAAGCAATTTTTCTTTTGTGTATGAATTCCAGAACAATGGCTCACTTTACTTCAATACAAAATAATTGAATGAATAGTCCATTGTCATTTTATCAGGATCTTTGAGTTCCCAATTGTTATTAACAAGTTCGTAGTTATTGCCATTATAGACGAAACTCCCTGATTTTACGTAGCCAACATTCGGTGTATCAAATACAAGTTCCAATGTTCCAATGACATCATAGTCAGCATATGAATCATACCTAACCTGTATCTTTTCTCCGAATTTAAACGTGACGGAAGCAGCATTCGCACCTGTTTTAACGTACGAATAAGCCGGAGAATCCATTAACGTAGAATATTCGGCAGTTATAGGAAAAAAGATAATGTTCGCTAATCCATTTGCTTTCATCTGAAAATTATAACTGCCTACACCGATTGTTTTACCGGTAAGTGATGTTGGCGCATAATCTCCACTATACGAAACACGTTTGTAGGTTTCTGTTTCGCCATCAGCTTTCCATGTCAGGGTAGTGGAAGATAATTCCTGAACCTGACCGCCGAAGGGTACGTTTTGAATATAAACTGTTATATTTCCTGTATTCGGATTATAGAAATAATCATTCCATTCCTTACTTGCAGACATAAATGCTGGGTCGTAGCTAATCTGGTACGTGGAAATTGTCGTATTATCTATGTCGAGAAGTGTAACAGCTGTTGCAGATGTTTTTGTTTCCCAGAAGCCTTGTATGCCTTTTTTTGAAGAGGGCTCATCACTTTCATCTGCACAAGAAGTATAGGCAAAAACAGCTGCAATAAACAGAACTGAACTAATTATCCGTTTCATGGTTTGACAAATTTTCTTAATGTGTATAGCTCTATTATAGCAAAATTATGTGGCTATTAAACTAATGCACAAATATAAGATGATTTTAATTAATTCAAAAAATTAGGCTATTGCTATTTGCCGATCTCTATAACCATGAAGCAAGCTATCCGAAAAAATCGGACAGCTGAAAATCGTTTTTTTTGATAAAAACGGCGGTCAGCAACATAATGAGCCGGATATATGGTTCATTATGTGGATTCCTTGCTTTTTTAGATAATGGTAGCCACTGAACAGGTAGGAACGCCCAATTCTCTGGAGCGTTTGCCAGGAGCGGCCCCGGTCACTGTAAAGGTGTATTTCCCTTTCAGCAATTTTTTGCTTCCGTCGTTCATGACCATTTTCAATTGCTCCGGTTTAACCTGGAAAACAATGTCTCTTTTTTCACCTGGTTTCAACGGGACCCGTTGAAAACCGATGAGCGATTGTAAGGGCGTTGTCACTCCGGCTCCCGGTGTGGTGAGATAAAGTTGCGCGACTTCCTCGACAGGGTAGTGACCTTGGTTTTGGAGCGCGATTTTTACCTGATAGGGCTGAACTGTTTTCTTTTGGGGACGTGTCAGCTCAATAGCAGAATAGTCCACAGGACTGAATGTCAACCCGTAACCGAATGGATACTGAATGTTACCGGTCATGTATTTATAGGTCCGTCCGTGCATGGAGTAATCTTCGAAGGCAGGCAGCGAGTCGGAAGTAACAGGGAACGTGACAGGCAAACGGCCGGAGAAGGAGGCGTCTCCAAACAACAGATCGCCTAAGGCACGGCCCCCTTCTTGTCCTGGATACCATGCGATGACCAGCGCATCCGACAGGGCGGAAATTTCTTTGACATCAATCGGGCTGCCCCCTGTCAGGACAGTGATGATCTTGTGATGATTGTTTTTGCGCAAGCCCCTTAAAAAGTTCAACTGATGCTCCGGCAAAGACAGGTTGGCCTTATCTCCTTCGGTCGGGGAGGCGATGGCATCACCTTCTTCCCCTTCGGTGGCTGTAGAGAGTCCCATGACAACGATGCAGACATCGGCTCCACGCGCTTCTCCGATGGTCCAGTCAATCGTGTTGACATTGGGCGTTGTTGCCTGGAAACCAAGCTTGTAATTGATGCTCGTCCCACTGCTCACTTTGGCGGTAATGCCTTCCAGGAAGGTGCTCAGCCTGTTTGACACACCGTAGTAATTGCCCAGCATGACGGAGGCATCAGCAGCGAAAGGTCCTGTGATAAACATCGTTTTGACATTTTTGTCCAGAGGCAGTGTCTGCTGGTCGTTTTTAAGCAGCACCATACTTTTTTGAGCGGCCTGCCTGGCTAATGCAGCATGTTCATCACTGGCAATGACTGATTCCGGAATGCTGGCATACGGTGAAACAGCGTCTTTGGTTAGAATGCCCAATTTCAGGCGGGTCATCATTAATGGCAACAATGCATTGTCCAGATCACTTTCTTTGATCAGACCGTCTTCCAATGCTTTTTTCAGTGCTCTGAACGAGGCACCGCAGTTCAGGTTTAATCCACTTTTCAGCGCGATGGCCGAAGCTTCTGTAGCGTCCTTAGCCAGCCCATGGCCTTTATAGATGTCTGCTACGGCATCGCAGTCTGAAACGACGTGTCCGTTGAATCCCCATTGTTTGCGCAGAATATCTGTCAGCAACAATTTGCTGCCGGTGGCACTTTCTCCCCAGACACGGTTGTAGGCACTCATGACGGCTTCGACATGGGCTTCTTTGACTAATGCTTCAAATGCCGGTAAATAGGTCTCATACAGATCTTTTTTGGTCGGTTGGGCGTTAAACTGATGCCGTAAGGCTTCCGGGCCGGAATGGACAGCAAAATGTTTGGCACAGGCGGCCGCTTTCAGGTAAAATGGATCGGCTCCCTGAAGGCCTTTTACAAAGGATACGCCAAGTCGTGCGGTCAGGAACGGGTCTTCTCCGTACGTTTCCTGTCCGCGTCCCCATCTGGGATCCCGGAAAATGTTCACATTGGGTGACCAATATGTCAGGCCGGCATAGGTGCCCCTGTTTCCGATTCGCTGGGCAATGGCGTATTTGGCACGACCTTCATCAGAGATGGCGTTGGCTACGTTAAAAACCAATGTCGTATCGAAGGACGATGCCAAGGCAATGGGCTCGGGAAAAACGGTTGCCCGGCCATTCCGGGCAACGCCGTGCAAGGCCTCGCTCCACCAGTTGTACGAAGGAATGCCTAGTCTGTCGATAGCCGGGGCGTCGTTCATCAGCTGGCTGATTTTTTCATCGACACTCATCTGGTTGATCAGGTCGAGTGCCTTATTTGTCAGGCTGATTTCCGGGTCATTGGCTGAAAAAGACCGAACAGATAGTGCGGATAACGCGAGTGCGCAAAGTAGAAAATGTTTCATGAGCTTAAGGTTTTTCAAATCGTTGCCAAAATAACATAAAAAAACAAAGCTACCTGAAGTAAAGGCAGCTTTGTTTAAGCAAGTAAGCGAAAAGATATTACTTCTTGGAAGAATCGATCGATACTTTTCTGAATTCCTTCATCAATTTTTCGATTTCCAGAGAATCTTTTCTTGCACGGGCACCCGCAGCTTTGTTACCATTTTGAGCTTGAGCAGCGGCATTTTTTTGAAATTCTGCGATAAGCCCGTTTGCTTTTTCCAATAATGCGTTCATGATTAAGGTTTTTTAATAGTTAAGAATGATGCAAATTTATAACAATGATTTAGATGACAATTATTTATTTGCATTTTTTTTCAAAAAAAAGCTGTTTTAGGGCGATGCAGGGGTATTTTTTGAAAAAATAGGTAGTCTGATTGACAATAAATGCCTGTTGAATTTTATTTTTTCCACATGATTTATCAATATTTCACCATGGCAGAAAAATCTATTCTCCAACTTTGCACCGTATCGAACGGATCAGATCGTATGAAACGAGTCTGTTTGTACCAAATGCAAAAGCCGATCATCAACCGGCATACGGCGTTACCGATGGCCTTAAACGAAAAACACTAATCAGATGAAAAAACTTTTTAACGACATCAGCCTATTAACCTTAATGTTGTTTGCCGTCATGACAGGGACCAGAACTTTGGCTTCAACGCCGGCTTTTCCCGGTGCCGAAGGTGGAGGTATGTACACGACTGGCGGCAGAAAAGGAACTGTCTACTATGTCAACACCTTGTCGGATGGTGATGCTGGTAATTCAACGACCAGGGAAGGCAGTTTGCGTTGGTGTGTCGGCCGTTCCGGCGCACGAACCATCTTGTTTAAGGTTTCGGGTCTCATAACACTGACAAAGAGGCTGAATATTAGTAATGGGAATGTCACTATTGCCGGTCAGACTGCACCTGGAGATGGTATTTGCTTGAGAGGTTATGATGTTACGGTCAGTGCCGACAATGTGATTATCCGGTATATGAGATTTCGACTCGGAGATATTAACGGTGACGAATCGGACTGCATTTGGGGACGGTATCATAAAAATATCATGCTGGACCATTGTTCCATGAGCTGGTCTGTCGATGAATGTGCTTCTTTCTATTGCAATTACAATTTCACCATGCAGTGGTGTCTGTTGGCTGAGTCCCTTAGGTATTCGGTTCATGTAAAGGGCGCTCACGGCTATTGCGGCCTTTGGGGAGGAAAGAATGCGACGTTTCATCATAATCTGATGGCTCATCATGACAACCGTAATCCAAGGTACAACGGCTGGAAACGGAGCGGACTCGGATATACCAATCCCTGGGATGAAGAACGGATGGATTTCCGTAACAATGTAATCTACAATTATGGAAGCAATGGAGGCTATGGTGGTGAGGCTGCCGGAAAATATAACGTCGTCAACAATTATTATAAGCCGGGCCCGGCAACCAGCAGCAGTGCCAGAAACAGATTCCTTCAGATTGATATTGATACGTCCAAAATCTATTTACCAAGGCATGGCAAGTTCTACGTGACAGGCAATCTGGTGATTGGAAACAGTGCAATCAATCAGAATAATACGAAAGGTATGTTGAATAATACGGGATTGTCTTTGGACTCTTGCCTGGTCTCTACTCCTTATTATTGTTATCCGATTACTCAGCATACGGCGGATAAAGCGTTCGAAAAGGTGCTGGCCTATGCCGGTGCTTCGCTGAAACGGGACACGGTTGATGCCCGCATCGTCAAAGAAGCGTTGAATGGGACGTACACCTATACAGGATCCAATGGCAGCAAAAATGGATTAATTGACTCCCAGGCTGATGTTGGTGGGTGGCCGGCATACAACTCCGGAACGGCTCCAGCGGATACCGATATCGATGGTATACCGGACGGCTGGCTGGACGACAATTATGGAGGAAAAACAGCCAATGATACGACCGAGGCTGGTTATACCTATCTGGAAGTCTATCTGAACAGTCTGGTAAACGGCATCACAACAAAGCAAAATCAGGATGGCGTCATGTCTGCTGTAAAAGATCCCAAGGCAATAGCCAGGGGGCATATGGTCGTGTTTTATGATCCGGCATTGAACAGGCTATGGATTGAAGCACCTAAGGCCGCCAGGGAAGTATGTCTTTATTCCCTGGATGGCCGGTTGATCAAACGGAATTTGGTGAACCTCCAGCAATCAATATCCATCAATTGTGATTACCTTTGTGAAGGTATTGTACTTTCGCGGCTTACCTATATGGATGGGAGCGCAGACGTGGCGAAAGTAATGATCATGCCTAAATAAAGGTTATTACAATGGAGCTTAAGGTTGGAGATAAAGTAAAATATCTTGATGCGGTGGGTGGAGGTGTCATCACCGGTTTTCAAGGGAAGGATAAAGTCCTGGTGCTTGAAGAAGACGGTTTTGAGATGCCCGTCCTTAAACGGCAGTGTGTGGTAGTGAACGATGAGAAACCCATGGCACCGGTTCGCCCGGTGACTATTCCCATGGCTGAGACCAGACGTCAGGAAGTGCCGGCTCCGTCTCAGCCAAAGGTAAAACCAACCGGTACCATCAGTTCAACGCTGATGACCGGAGGCCCTGAGGACATTGATCTGAGTCTTGCTTTTTTGCCTGAAGATGGGCAACCTTTCAATGAAGCTGCTATTGAATGTTATTTAATCAATGACAGCCCTTATACCCTGCTGTTTAATTATGCTTCAGTCAGTGGAAAGGCCTGGCAAAGTCGTCAGTCCGGTGAGCTGGAACCGAATTCGAAATTGTTTCTGGAGTCATTTGACCGGAATCTGTTGAACGAAATCGATAAGGTCTGCCTGCAGGGATTGCTGTTCAGGAAAGAACAATTTTACAGCTGGCAAAATCCCGTCTCCGTTGAACTTAGACTTGATACCGTCAAATTTTATAAACTCCATTGTTTCAAGGAAAACGATTATTTCGAGGACGATGCCTTGGTGTTTCCTGTCATGCAACACGGTGTCCCTGTCAGAGAATTGCTCGTCACATCGGAAGAGCTAACCAATGCGCTGCATGAAAAAGAGCGGCCGCTCAAAAACGGGGATCAAAAGTCACAACCATTAACCAACAGGAAAAAGCTGATAGAAGTAGACCTTCATTCTGCCAGTCTGCTCGATTCGACAGCTGGCATGAGCAACGGTGATGTGCTGAACTATCAGTTGGACGTTTTCCGTAAAACGATGGATGAGCACCGGAACGTAAAAGGCCAGAAGATCGTATTCATTCACGGGAAGGGAGAGGGCGTGCTGCATGCAGCCTTGTTGAAAGAACTGGCAACCAAGTATAAAGGATGTATCTGGCAGGATGCTTCATTCAAGGAATATGGATTTGGTGCCACTCAGGTGACTATCCGGTAAGGGTTGAAGTCCGTTTTACAGGAACAGAAGAAAAAGGATCAGATTGACCAATGCAATGGCTCCGAATCCTTTTAGCAGAGGCATTCTCAATTCTTTACGGCCTCCTGAAAATCCAATGGCATACGTCATTTTGATGACGTTATTGCTCAATGTCGCCAGCAGGCAACTTGAAACCATCAAATTAATCGTAACACCCGTAAATTGGCCTGACAACAGGTTGAGTATGAATGGCGTAATATCTCCAAGTCCGGAAATCGCTGACAATAGTGTGACGCCATTTGATCCCATGTGTTCATTGGCATAATACGTCAGCAGGGTAAAGACCACAAACAGAAAGGCAAAGATCAGAGCCACTTTAAATTCAAGCGGATTTTCCCTTGTTCCGTGAGTTTCGTCGACTTCATGAGCTACCTCGTTTTCCGGATGGATTAGTTTCTTCTTGTTCCTGAAATAAAAGAAAAGTCCCACACTGCAGGTGAACAGCATTAAGACAGACATTGGAATAAACAAATATCTGAACACGCTCCAGTTGAATATGGCGATGATGATCATCAGTCTCAGAAACATCATGCCGATAGCCAGGTACATGGCCGTCAGGTAATCGGGCATAGATGAAGCAGGTGCATTTTTGCTTTTTTTAGACAGGATACTGATGGTGGCCGTGCTGCTGTATAGCCCGCCGACAATGCCGGAAACCAAAACTCCGGACTGAGGAAACACATATTGTCTTAGCAGGTAACTGACGTACGAAATGGCAGAAACGATGACAGTGGCAAGCCAGATCCGGTATGGCGTCAGACTGATTTCAGGAATGATCCGTTTGTCCGGTAACATGGGCAGGATAATGAAACTGATGAGTAAAAATTTGGCCAGTATAATAAACTCATCGTTGTTCATTTTCTCAGCCAGTTCCACAAACGTGGTTTTCATATCGGCCAATAGCAGGACAACCACGACAACTGAAACGAAAAACCAGGAAGACGTCAGACAAACCAGCGGCCCCATGCAATAAGTGATCAGGGCTGTTACGATGGATGTTATCCCGTAATCGCCCATCCGGCTTACTTTAAAATAGTAGTTTAGACCGAGCAATATGGTCAATACCAGTCCGCCGCCGGCAAAAAGAGCGAAATCGGTTGGCCTGAACAGATACAGCAGGTAACCAAGTAAACCGATCAGAGTGAACGTCCTGTCAGAGCCGAAAAGAGCGGCTTCTTTATGCAAGTTCAACCGACGTTGTGACAAGCCAATGAGTAGCGAAAAAACCAGGACCAACAGAAAATTGCTCAGCCCTGCAGGAATAGAATTTCCCAGATATTGCTGAATGTTTTCCATGGCTGTTTACCAGTTAGAATAAGGATTTTTCGAAAGACTGGAGTTATAGTACTTCCGGATGCCGGTGACTTCTTCTCCAAGCCAGGCAGGCTTTTCGAACCATTCATCTTCTTGCTCAAGCTCAATCTCAGCAACGACCAATCCGGCATTGTCGCCAAAAAATTCATCCACTTCAAATGTATGCTTGCCGGCGGGAATGAGGTGTCTCGTTTTTTCGATGATGCCGCTGTTGCATAGTCGGAACAGCTCTTCTGCCTCATTCAGCGAAATCTCTTTGTTCCATTCAAAACGGCTCACTCCGGTTTCATTGCCCTTCCCTTTTATCGTAATAAATCCCTTCGTGTCTTCGATGCGTATTCTAACCGTCGAACCGGGATTAGAGGAAAGATAACCTTGTTTGATGGTTAGTCGTTTCGTGGCTGCCTGTTTATAAGGGCCGACAACTAAAAATTTGCGCTCGGTTTCTGTTGCCATACTGAAAGAGTGAGTTAATCAAAACAAAAATAGTTAATAATTCCATGATTCAGACAGCATTTTCCGGATAAGTCTCTGATTTTTTGAAAGGCTAAGGGGTGCTATGCTGTAGAACAATGTTTTGTAACACAATTGTTAAATTGGATTTGCAAGGTACTTTTTATACTTTGCGGTGCCTTTATTGTAAGGCACTTATTGCTGGTCAACTGATAAACGACTTTTTTTGATAGTTACATAGACAGACGAAGGTTAAACCGGAATGCCTGAAAATGGCCCGAGCTTGTCTTAAAAGGCAGAAAGACCGCTTTCTGCTTTGTTTTACATTCAAACTAGTTTCAACTACCTTAAATTGCGAACAAATGAAAGTGTACCAAACTAATGAAATTAAGAACATCTCGTTGCTGGGAAGTTCTAGAGCCGGGAAAACCACCCTCGCAGAAGCTATGCTTTTCGAGAGTGGTCTGATAAAACGTCGCGGGACCGTTGAGGCTCAAAACACCGTATGTGACTATTTCCCGGTAGAGCACGAGTATGGCTATTCTGTTTTTCCGACGCCATTTCATGTTGAATGGAACGGAAAGAAACTGAATTTTATTGACTGTCCCGGAGCCGATGACTTTGTCGGAGGTACCGTAACAGCTTTGAATGTAACCGATACAGCTATTATCCTGATCAATGGGCAATATGGTGTGGAAGTCGGTACACACCACGCCTTCCAGAATACTGAAAAATATCATAAACCTGTCATTTTTGTTATCAACCAGTTGGATCAGGAAAAAGCTGATTTTGAACAGATTCTGGAACAACTGCATGAAAATTACGGAAATAATGTTGTCCCGGTGCAATACCCGCTGGCCTGTGGCCCCGGTTACAATTCCGTGATTGATGTGATTTTAATGAAACGGCTGTCTTGGGGACCTGACGGAGGTGCTCCAACGATTGACGATATTCCTGCCAGTGAAAAAGAAAAAGCAGAAACCTTACATACGAAATTGGTGGAAGCTGCTGCCGAGAACGATGAAACCTTGATGGAAAAGTTTTTCGGTGAAGATACATTGGATGTCAGCGAAATCCGGACGGGAATTCGCGAAGGATTGATTACCAGAGGCATATTTCCCGTATTTTGTGTTTGTGCCGCCAAGGATATGGGCGTACAGCGCTTAATGGAATTTCTCGGCAATGTGGTGCCCTTCGTCTCGGATACGCCTAAATATAAGGACATAAAGGGGGAAGAGGTTGAACCCGATGCAACGGCTCCAACAAGTGTCTTTTTCTTCAAAACAGCTGTTGAACCACATATCGGTGAAGTAAACTACTTCCGGGTTATGTCCGGTACCATCAAAGAAGGCGATGATCTGTTGAACGCTGACCGTGGTTCGAAGGAAAGACTTGCCCAGCTATTTTGTGTTGCCGGTTCGACACGTATCAAGGTCGATGAAATGGTTGCCGGTGATATTGGTGCCACTGTTAAACTGAAAGATGTCAAAACGGGTAATACGCTGAACGGAAAAGGATCAGACCATAAGTTCAAGTTCATTCAGTTCCCGGATCCAAAATATCGCAGGGCGATCAAACCTGTCAATGAAGCTGATGTGGAAAAGATGATGTCCATCCTGAACCGGATGCGTGAAGAAGATCCGACCTGGATCATTGAACAATCCAAGGAACTCAAACAGACCATTATTCATGGACAAGGTGAATTCCACCTCCGTACCCTGAAATGGCGGATCGAGAACAACGAGAAGTTACCCATCCAGTTCCTGGAACCACGTATTCCCTATCGTGAAACCATTACAAAAGCAGCCAGGGCCGATTACAGACATAAGAAGCAATCCGGTGGTGCTGGTCAGTTTGGGGAAGTCCATCTCATCGTAGAACCCTATGTGGAAGGAGTGCCGACAAAGGAGATCTATAAATTTGGAAATCAGGAATTTAAGGTAACTGTACGCGATACACAGGAAGTAAGTCTCGACTGGGGTGGCAAACTTATTTTTATCAACAGTATTGTCGGGGGTGCCATTGATGCCCGTTTCCTGCCGGCCATCCTGAAAGGTGTCATGGCTCGTATGGAACAGGGACCGCTAACCGGATCTTATGCCCGCGATGTTCGTGTCATCGTTTATGATGGAAAAATGCATCCGGTTGATTCCAATGAAGTTTCCTTCATGCTTGCCGGGCGTAATGCTTTCAGTGAGGCTTTCAAGCAGGCCGGTCCAAAGATCCTGGAACCAATTTACGATGTGGTCGTGCAGGTGCCAGGTGATAGAATGGGAGATGTCATGGGTGATCTTCAAGGCCGTCGGGCCATCATTATGGGTATGAGCAGTGAAAAAGGCTACGAAATACTTCAGGCAAAAGTACCGCTGAAGGAAATGTCCACCTTCTCAACCTCTCTAAGTTCCCTGACTGGCGGCCGTGCTTCGTTCAGCATGAAGTTTGCTTCGTACGAATTGGTAACGGCCGATGTACAGGATAAACTGTTGAAGGAATATGAAGCTCAGCAACAACAGGAAAAAGAGTAACGGTGTAGTTGAGCCTCCATTCCTGATAGTTCCGCTGAGTTGAGACAATGTGCCGGACGGCCTTGTCAGAAGATACAAAGAAGTCGTGTCAAAACAAACTGGCACGACTTCTTTGTGTACAGCTCAGCGAGTCTCGTATTCGTTTGATGGTTAGGCAAATCGATGAAGAACGTTAATTAGTGTTTCATCTATGCCAAATAACTAAAAATGCTGTTGAAATGTTAAAATATGGATGTATTTTTGCTATATGAAGAAATCGACCATCTGGCTTTTGATAGGTGTCATG
>Ga0183100_1000962_pt1 | contig 16778 bp, 12 predicted proteins | sample Biomet2_FD_127789 | JGI IMG/M metagenome (GOLD analysis project Ga0183100, IMG submission 127789) | Microbial communities from bioreactor (seeded with anoxic lake sediment) at LBNL, California, USA - Biofuel metagenome 2 | ecosystem: Engineered > Bioreactor > Anaerobic > Unclassified ...
AGCAGGCTTTCTGGCTTGTGGATCATAGTCTGTTCGCGTCTTCCCAAGCTTTCGCTCAGTGACATATTGCGTCAGGCTCCCCATTAACAGCTGCGGGACAGTATGGGATTCGCACCCATTTTCCTCTTATCGTCCGAATTTAATCGGCACTTACAATAACATTATGAAATTATACCTTCACAGGCCGCTATGATTGTACTATTTATGCTCTTAAATGTCAATAAGTAACCCTTCTCATTTACTTCTACGACAAATACCGATCTATAGCCAAGCGTAAATCTTTTAAAGCTTCATCTTGTTTTCCAGCAACTATAGACTTACCTACACACTCTTCTAAATGTTCCTTAAGTATCTCCTTTGCAGTATTATCTAAAGCCTTACGCACTGCCGCAATCTGGACTAGAACTTCAGGACAATCTCTGCACTCTTGCACCATGGCTTTTATCGCCCTTACATGTCCCTCAATACGTGCTAAACGATTAATTATTTTTTTACTATGTGTATGTAATTCTTCCATATGACTTTCCCCCTAATACCCACGTCTAACTTAATTTGTAAACATTATTTTTAAACCTATATTTCACTTTATATCGACTGCTAGAGATATGTCAAGTATTTTATTGACAATTAAACTTCTTTCCCGTAGACTTGAAATAATTTAAAACATCAAGTCGGAAGGAATTATCTTTATGTTAAAACATTTTTCTATTGCAGGCTTCAATATTAAAAGCAATTCTAAATTGCGCACCTACGCTACTATTCCTGCAACTGATATTCAAATACCCATAACCATCATAAACGGTAATAACGATGGTCCCGTCATATTAGCAACCGCGGGTATTCACGGCGGAGAATATCCTGGGATAGCCGCCGCTATTGAGCTTGGCTCCCAGCTAACGCCACAAGATATTAGCGGATGTCTTATGCTAATTCACCCTGTGAACATCCAAGCTTTCTGGCTACGCAGCCCTGAAATTATTCCTGAAGACGGCAAAAATCTTAATAGAGAGTTCCCCGGTGATCCTTATGGGACTTTAGCACAAAAAACCGCCTATTATCTAGCTAGTGAATTCCAACAGCACTCTGATTTTTACATTGACATGCATAGCGGAGATATTCACGAAGAACTTCATCCTTACGTCTATTATCCAGGGGTTTCAACGGAAAAAATAACCAATATATCTCGTGAAGTGGCAAAGGTTTTAGATGTAGAATATATGGTTTGTTCACTTGCCACTACAGGGTCTTACAATCATGCCGCACTTAATGGTACTCCCAGCATATTAATTGAGCGCGGCGGCAATGGATTTTGTTTGCGTAAAGATATTGAGGCATATAAAGATGATATTATCCATGTTTTAGAAAAACTCAATATGCTAAATTTCCCTTTCCCAAACCACAAAAAACATCGCTATACTCCCAAAGAAATGGTAAACGTGAACTACGTAGAAGCTACCAGCCAAGCTTGTTGGTTTCATCGTTGCCGCAGTGGCGAAAAAATAAGAAAAGGTGAAATTATCGGTACTACGACTGATCTGTTTGGCAAACTTTTACAAACCTATTATGCCGAGTATGATGCAGTAATTCTCTATGTTAACTCATCTTTAGCAGTAACTCCCGGCATTGTCCTTATAGCCTATGGAACAGTAGAAGATTAAAAATATAGCCATTGACAATAATCTCTAAAAAGCTTAATATAGCTATAATCTCTTTGCGCTGCTTAATTAAGCTACAGTACAAACTGATCAGGCGGTAAATCTTCTTGGATTTATGTTGGCCGGGCCAAATGGCAACAGGTTAAATTAAAGCACCTGTGGGACAGTAGTATGTTCCACGGGTGCTATTTGTATTTAAAACACCCCTAGAGAGAAATAAAATTAAGGGGTTTTATTATGGAAAGCAAAGTTTCAATTCAACTAAATGAACATTTAGCCATGCATGTTTCGTATGTCAGTATCGTAATTAATATTTTATTGTCTGCCTTTAAACTATTTGCCGGTATTATTGGGCATTCGGCGGCCATGATTTCAGATGCTATTCATTCTGCATCTGATGTGTTTAGTACTTTTATCGTTATTATTGGTATTCATATTTCCAATAAAGCTTCTGATTCAACCCATCAATATGGCCATGAAAAATTAGAGTACATCGCTGCCATGTTTTTAGCCTTTGTGCTTCTAGTCACCGGTCTTGGTATAGGTTATGAAGGTATGAAAAATATTTTTGCTGATACCTATGAGCATTTACAAGCGCCTACCTTGATTGCCTTGGTAGCTGCGATTATTTCTATTGTTGTTAAAGAAGCCATGTTTTGGTATACCAAAGGAGCGGCGGTAAAAATTGATTCCGGTGCCCTTATGGCTGATGCCTGGCACCATCGCAGCGACGCTTTTTCCTCTATTGGCAGTTTAATTGGTATAGGTGGCGCTATGCTTGGCTACCCTATTATGGATTCATTGGCATCAGTAGTTATTTGTTTAATGATTATTTGTGCAGCTTGGAAAATTTTTATTGACGCTACCAATAAATTAGTGGACCACGCTTGTGATGAAACTACTTTGGCTGCAATGCGCAAACATGTGCTAAGCCAAGACGGAGTCCGTGGCATTGATGAAATTAGAACGAGGATGTTTGGTGCTAAATTTTATGTAGATATAGATATTAGTGCTGATGGTAATCAATCCTTATATCATGCTCACCATATTGCTGAAAAAGTACATGATACTATTGAGCATAACTTTCCCAATGTTAAACACTGTATGGTACATGTTAGTCCCTCAAGAAAAGATTAAGAAACAATATACGGGCTTTTTTATTATAAAACAAAAAAGAGGTTCCTTTTCATAAGAAAAGTGACCTCTTTTTGTGCTTTTTCGAAGTGTCTCTCACTCACTCCTCATTTTAAGGATCATTTGAAAATGACTTTTTGAGAGAAACAGTACGTCCAATACTGCAAACAAAAAGCTTCTTCCCCTAGGGAAAGAAGCTTATTAGACAATTGTGAAATAATTCACTCTCATCCGCTTCCTGTCTCTCGCAGGATACTTAGGATACTACAGACCGATATGCTGGCTTTACAGCGGCGGGACCGTGTCGAACTTACATCGACTTATCGTTAATCTGTACCTTATTAAGTTACACCCTTATTATACAACATATAGTTGTAATGTCAATATTTCTTGTTATAACATAAAGCTTCTATTTTCCCTTTTTTAGCCACGAATTTAAATGTTGCAAGAATAACAAAACTTATTGAGTTTCACTCAATTCCGGCTTGCCAAAATATTTGCCAATGCAAATTGGTACGGCTAAATTCAAAAATAAAAATCTAAACATTTGATAAGTCAAAATAATTGCTACATTTTCCTCTAATGACATCCCCACTAAACACATCTCACCCAGACCACCGGGAGCCATGGCTAAAAAGGCTGTAATCAAACTGAACCCATAAAAATAAGACAATAAATAGGCTACCCCAATGCTCACTCCCAGCATAACAAAAATTCCCAAGAAAACATTGGGCAATATAAGCATTAGTTTTTTAACCTTTTTAGGCTCCAGCCCTGTGCCTACATAAATACCAATGCTAAGCTGAGCTAGTGACAATAACCAATTGGGAGACGTATTCAAAGATCCCATATTTAGTGATAAAAGGCCTGTTATAATAATAGGTCCCATAAGATACGGGGTAGAAATTTTTAATTTTTCCATAACCAAACCTACGACAGCCGCAAAAGGTAAAATTAGCCAAAACGAAACACCCGTAGTAACTGCCAAACTTGTAGCTGTTTGTGTAACTTCAGCCCCCAAAAAATTTATCACTAAAAAAGGAACGGTAACAACAATAGTTATCAATCTTAAGCTCTGCAACACAGTTACCACATTAGCATCAACACGAGAATCTTCATCACTCATTGCCGTCATTTGCGTGAACCCACCGGGCATAATCCCCATAATAGTACTATGCAAATCCATGTGTTCATATTTAGACATGAGGGCAGAAATAATAAGCGCAGTAATAACAGATACAATAGTGGCTCCTACAATACCAGGAATTTGTCCCAGCATTTGGTCTAAAACCGCTGGAGTTACGTATCTACCAATACCATAGCCAACCACTATCAATCCGTAATTACGCCAGCTCCTAGGCCACTTTACGCCCTGGATTCCGGCAATTTTCATGGCCAGTGACACAAAAATACCGCCCAACATCCATGGTATAGGCATCCCAATAAAATTCAGTCCCCACCCAACCATAAAAGCTAATATAAATAGTCCCGTTCTAACCAACCTTCGCTCCCTCTTCCCAACTCTAATCTATATAATCCATTATTTTTGCAATAAGCTCGTTACGCATAGTGTGAGCTGTGGATGAATAAATAATAATACGACTATCATCCAAACCAAATTCTCTCTTAAACAACTCCTTTTGAGCTATTCCAGCCCCCTTAGACAGTTTATCCGCTTTAGTCAATATAACAAGAGTAGGTCGCTGACAATCCATAAGCCAATGGTAGCAGGCTACATCACTATCCATGGGCTTATGCCTAATATCTATCAACTGACAAACCAACTTTAAATTCTCCGAGTTTTCTAGATATTTCCCAATAAAAACTGACCACTGCTCACGATTATCCTTGGCAGTGCGAGCAAAGCCATAACCTGGCAAATCAACTAAATGAAACGTTCGCCTATCTTCGCCTTCATCTAGCATCCTTTTAGCGCAAAGTTCGTAAAAGTTTAGTGTTTGTGTCTTACCTGGTGAACCACTAACTCTAGCCAAACTTCGACAACGGGTTAAAGAATTTATGAGAGAAGATTTCCCTACATTACTACGACCGATAAAAGCAATCTCTTCCATTGCCGGCACCGGATACTGAGCGCCTTTTACCGCTGATGCTATATATTTTGCAGCTATTACATCCCACTGTTTCAAATTCATTTTAATCCTCCAATGCTATTTTAGTAACCTGATCCATATGCTCAACAGGAATAAACTCAATAGCATCTCGCACCTTTTTGGGCAGCTCATCTAAATCTTGCATATTTTGTGCCGGCAGTAAAATTTTCTTAATACCATATCTGCTTGCAGCTAGCATTTTTTCCTTAATACCGCCTACAGGAAGTACTCGCCCTGACAAAGTAATCTCTCCCGTCATAGCAATACCGGCTTTTATTTTTCGTTTAGTCAACGCCGATTCCATAGCTGTTACCATAGTAATACCAGCTGATGGTCCATCTTTAGGAATAGCACCTTCCGGCAGATGAATATGAATATCTGTGGTTTCGGAAAAATTTTCCGGAAGCCCTAGTTGTTTAGCACGCGAACGAATGTATGTATAGCCGGCCTGAGCAGACTCTTTCATAACATCTCCTAATTGTCCTGTCAGCTGCAGCTTACCTTTACCGGCACAAGCAATGACTTCCACTTTAAGCATTTCACCGCCTACACTAGTCCATGCTAGTCCCGTGCAAATACCAATCTCGCTACGCGCTTTAAGGTCACTCTCCAGGTAAACAATTGGTCCCAAAAATGTCGCTAAATTTGCTGGATTTACTTTGACACTTTCCACATCACCATCTACAATTTGCCGAGCGGCTTTCCGACACAATGCCGCTATTTTCCGTTCCAAGTTACGCACGCCTGCTTCGCGGGTATAATCACGAATAATATGTTCTATAGTCCTTGGTGCCACAGAAAATGTTTTTTTGGTCAGCCCATGCTCTTTACGCTCCTTCGGGACTAAATGCAGTTGAGCTATTTTCACTTTCTCTTCATCTGTGTAACTAGCCAATTGAATTACTTCCATCCTATCTAGCAAAGCGGCTGGAATTGTATCCACGGTATTAGCCGTAACAATCCAAAATACGTTGGACATATCAAAAGGGAATTCAACAAAATGATCACTAAAATTACAATTTTGTTCCGGATCAAGAACCTCCAATAAAGCAGAAGCCGGGTCACCACGAAAATCAGCATTCATTTTGTCTACTTCATCTAGCAAAAATACAGGATTAGCGCTGCCACAAGTTTGCATTCCGTGAATCAGCCTGCCTGGCATAGCACCAATATAAGTTCGTCTGTGCCCACGGATTTCCGCTTCATCACGGACGCCGCCCAAAGAAATTCTAGTAAACTTCCTAGCAATAGCGCGGGCTACGCTGCGAGCCAAAGAAGTTTTGCCAACACCGGGAGGCCCAACCAAGCAAAGTATAGGACCTTTGTTTTGCTTTGTTAAAGCCCGCACGGCTAAATATTCTAAAATACGTTCCTTGACTTTTTTTAGACCGTAGTGATCCTTGTCAAGAATTTTAGCAGCCAGTTTTAAATCATAATTGTCCTCAGTAAATGTATTCCAAGGTAAACTCAAAACCACATCCAAATAATTGCGGATAACTGCGCTTTCTGCCATCATTGGGGGCATCTTATATAAACGATCTAATTCCTTGTTAAGTTTTTCAACTAAATCATCCGGCAATTTTAATTCCGCTATTTTTTTCTTATATTCATCTACTTCAGATTGCCTTTCATCACCTTCATTTAACTCTTTACTGATAGCTTTCATTTGCTCACGTAAATAATATTCTCTTTGGTTTTGCTCAATCTGCTTACTTACCTGTTGAGAAATATTTTTCTCAATATTGGCAATTTCCAATTCCTTACACAAGTAACCATATAAAAGGTTCATGCGCATCTTAACATCGTAGGCTTCTAAGACTTTCTCCTTCTCACTAATATTAATAGCAAGGTAACCCGCAATCATGTCAGCAATGCGGCCGGGATCCGGCTGATCTTTAAACGTAAGGAGTACTTCGGAAGTAATCTTTTTACTAGCCAAAACCCACTGTTCAAAAGTTTCCACCAACATACGTTTCAAGGCTTCGACTTCATTGCTGTGGTCATTAATATCTCCAACTATGTTTATAATGGCTTCAAAATTAGACCCGGCAACATCTTCTATTGACAAAATCTGCGCGCGCGTCAAACCTTCAACCAATACACGCAAAGCACCATTAGGAAGTTTTAACAGCTGCTTTATCTCGGCAACAATACCATAAGTAAACAGATCCGAAGCCGTTGGATCCATAGTTCCCGCTTCTCTCTGCGCTACAAGAAAAATCCTGCGTGACCCGTTCATAGCGGTCTCCACGGCTTTAATTGACCTCTCACGACCTATATCCAAATTTATAATCATACCGGGAAATACCAACATCCCCCGTAAAGGCAACAACGGTATTCTCAAATTATTATCGTTCATATATACTCCTCCAATCCATTATAAATATACACTCTATATTGCTTTAATTATATTATAGACAAAAAGGGGAACAAGGTTAACCCCCTTTTCCCCCTTAGTTTATGCTTTTTTACGTTTTTCCTTCGTTGATTCCTCTAGTAACAATGTCGGATCCTTATGTGCTTTCACAACATCTTCTGTAACTACACATTTTTTCACATCGCCTCTAGAAGGAACCTCATACATAACATTACGCATAATATTTTCTATAATTGCCCTTAAACCCCTAGCACCGGCGCTGCGGCTAAGTGCCTCATGAGCAATAGCCTTCAAGGCTCCCTCATCAAAGCTAAGCTCCACATCATCCATGGCCAAGAAATGCTCATACTGTTTAGTTAAAGCATTTTTAGGCTCGGTTAAAATGCGGATAAGCGCTGCTTCATCTAAAGAATCTAAAGTAACAATCACCGGTAAACGACCGGCAAACTCGGGGATTAAACCAAATTTTATTAAATCTTCCGGCAAAACCTTTTGGAGCATATCATCGGCCTTTAACTCACTTTTAGTCTTAATATCAGCGCCAAAGCCCATATTTTTTTTACCAATACGAGAGCCAATAATGCTTTCAATGCCAGCAAAAGCACCTCCACAAATAAACAAAATATTGGTCGTATTAATCTGAATAAATTCTTGATGAGGGTGCTTACGCCCGCCTTGCGGTGGTACGCTAGCTATGGTTCCCTCCAAAATCTTCAGCAATGCCTGCTGTACGCCTTCTCCGGAAACGTCCCTAGTAATAGAAGGGTTTTCAGATTTACGGGAGATTTTATCAATCTCATCAATATAAATAATGCCTCGTTCCGCACGTTCAATATCAAAGTCTGCATTCTGAATTAAGCGCAATAAAATATTTTCAACATCTTCGCCTACATAACCAGCTTCGGTAAGCGCCGTAGCATCAGCTATAGCAAAAGGTACTTGCAAAATTTTTGCCAAAGTTTGTGCTAATAAAGTTTTGCCACTACCGGTAGGTCCCAACATTAAAATGTTGGATTTTTGCAGCTCTACATCGCCATTTTTATGTTGATCCTCGTAATGGATGCGTTTATAGTGATTATAAACCGCTACGGCTAATGTTTTTTTTGCTTCATCCTGCCCAATAACATACTGGTCAAGAACCTCTTTAATTTCTTTGGGCTTAGGTAATTCATTGCTCAATTCATCGGCCGGTTGAGCAAATTCCTCTGCCAACATTTCATTGCAAACTGCAATACATTCGTCACAAATGAAGACATTATGACCGGCGACCAATTTCTTGACTTGCCCTTGTTTTTTCCCACAGAAGGAACAGGTATAATTATTATCGTTTCCATCGCCAAAATTCATATGTCACTCCTCCTTCACTTCAAATGAGAGATGGGGCAACCATCTCCTATTCTTTACCCGCAGATTTATCAGCAGCTCTGGTTACGACCTCGTCAATTAGTCCATATTCCTTAGCTTCCGCACTGGTTAGGAAGTGATCCCTTTCCGTGTCCTGCTGGATTTTCTTTTTTGTCTGTCCTGTATGTTTTACAAGAATATCCGTCATTTCTTCGCGAATCCTTAGTATTTCTCTCGCATGAATCTCAATGTCACTTGCTTGTCCCTGAGCACCACCAAGTGGTTGGTGAATCATCACTCGCGAGTACGGCAGAGCAAAGCGCTTACCATGTGCCCCAGAGGCCAAAAGCACAGAGGCCATAGAAGCCGCCATCCCAATACAAATAGTAGAAACATCTGGTTTAATATACTGCATAGTATCATAAATTGCCATACCTGCACTCACGCTGCCACCCGGACTATTGATATAAAGGTGAACATCCTTACTAGGATCCTCAGCCTCCAAAAACAAAAGCTGAGCAATTATGAGGTTAGCCATATAATCATCAATTTGCCCCGTTACAAAGACTATCCTATCTTTTAGCAAACGGGAATATATATCGTAAGAACGTTCGCCCCTACTAGATTGTTCTACAACTATAGGCACAAAACCCATATAGCACACCTCATCTCTATAATAATATTATATACCTAAAAGCGATTATTTAGCACTATCAATAACAATATGAGCCGCTTTTTTACGCAATACATTAGCCAATAATAGACCCATATTATGATTCCCTGCTATTATTTTTTTAACATCTTCCACGCTTGCTCCGTGTTGAGAAGCAATAGTCGTCATTTCCGCATTAACTTCTTCTTCAGAAATTTGGATATTCTCAGCTTTAGCAATAGCATCTAAGACCAAATCTGTCTTTACATTTTCAAGAGCAGTTACCTTTTGATTTTCGCGTATTTTTGTCATATCTTGCCCTGTATATTTCATATACATGTCCATATTCATTTTACGGCTTTCCAAGCTCATTTGCAATTCATCAACCATACGAGAAATGCGGTCTTCAACCATGATTTCAGGAACTTCAAACTTAGCATTCTCCACTGCCTGCATGACTAAAGCACGTTCATAGTCAACCTGAGCTTGTTGTTCAGCACTCTTTTGCAAGCGCTCTTTTAATGTGCTTTTCAATTCCTCAACACTCTTACTGTCAGAATTAGCAACTACAAACTCGTCATTTAATTCAGGCATTTCCTTACGTTTTACATCCTGCACGTTAACTTTGAATATAGCTTCTTTGTTGGCCAATTCTTTTACAAAATAAGTTTCAGGGAAAGTAACGTCAACATCAGTAGACTCTCCAGCCTTCAGCCCAATTAATTGCTCTTCAAACCCAGGAATAAAGCTACCTGATCCCACTTCTAAAGGATAGCCTTTTCCTTCTCCGCCTGAAAACGGTTTCCCATCTACAGTACCGGCAAAATCAATAATAGCAAAGTCACCTTTTTCAATAATGGCGTCTTTTACTGCCACCATTTTAGCTGCCCTTTTGCGCAAATCATCAATAGCTTCATTAACCTCTTTGTCTGTTATTTCTACAGCTTTTTTCTCAACAGAAAGCCCCTTGTAATCACCCAATTCAGGTTCTGGTTTCAAGGTAACCGTTAAAGTAAGCTCCATATCTTCATTCTCTTCAAATTTGGATTCGGAAATCTTAGGATCTGACACAGGAATAAGCTTCTCATCAACTAAAGCCTTGGTATAACACTCATTGGCTAAGATTTCAAAGGCCTCTTGTTTTACAGCCTCCTTGCCTACATGGTTCTCCAAAATATTGCGAGGAGCCTTGCCCTTTCTAAAACCGGGAATATTAACTTGTTTGTTGATTTTGGCAACAGCCTTGTTAAATCCCTTGTTTACGTCAGTAGCCTGTAACCCCAATTTTATTATTGCTTCATTCCCTTGTCTCTCAACAGAAATACTCATAAAAAAAATCCTCCTTATTTCGCTACGCGAAATACTTATTTTTGTTTTTTTAAGTGCTTGTTTTTTGCAAATATCCACAAAAACCGCTTGTTTATCATACCATAAAGGCCAATATTTGGCAACTTATGGATGTAGTTCTTTCATTATATATCAAAAAATTGCTAATATATACTTAAATTATTGGAAACAGATTGTTAAAATAGCATTATTATCTCATCCACAGGCAAATATAGCCTACCCACTACAATTGCAATTTCTTTTTTGTAAATAAAAATCCTACTCTACAAAGTAGAATAGGATGATGTTTTATGGAGCGGAAAACGAGATTCGGACTCGCGACCCCCTCCTTGGCAAGGAGGTGCTCTACCACTGAGCTATTTCCGCAATTGCAATGTTACCTTTGCTATTATAAGGGACAGCATCAATTTTTGTCAAGGCTAAAATCCCAAACAAATACTTGCTCAAATTGCTATTAAAACTCCCCAAGGACTAATTGACTTATATTCTTACTATGATCCGACACTCTTTTCATATTAATTAAAAGTTCCAGCATAACAAACCCGCTTACAGGATCACAGATTTTTTCATTAAGTCGCATTACATGATTTTTGCGCATCTCTTTTTGGTTAACTTTAACTTGATGTGATATATTAAGCGCTTCTTGCGCCAAATCCCGGTCATCATTTTCTAGAGCGGCCAAAGACTTAGTGCATGCCTCTAAAACTAATGCCCCAAGATTTTTTAATTCTTGTTGCGCTGCCGGTGAAAACATAACTCTGTCTTCATGCATATTACGAACCTTTTTGGCAATGGTTTCTGCGTGATCTCCTATACGCTCAATATCATTACAAGCATGCAAAAGACCTGTGTGGCGTGCAGACATGTCCCTATCCATTTGTTTTTCTGACATTTTGGTCAAATAACAAGTAATGTCCTCTTCCAAAGCATCAATAACCGGTTCATGTTCCAAAACATAGGCTATTTTATGGCTGTCAAATTCATCTATAGTCATAAATGACTGTTCTATATTGGTTCTAGCCATATTCCCCATTCTTACCACTTCTTTAGTTGCTAGACTCATAGCAATGGCAGGAGTACAAAGCATATCATCATTAAGGAATTGTGGTTTACGAGAAACGCATGTGTCATCACCAGGCATCAGTACTTGTATGAAATCAGTAAATTTGCCGGCAAAAGGTAGAAAGAGCAACGTATTTAAAACATTAAAAGCCGTATGAGCGTTAGCAATCTGTCTGGCAATATTATTATCAGGAGATACCGCCAACACAAATTTTATAAAATAATCCATGAATATTAAGAAAATCAAACTACCAACTACGTTAAAAAGTACATGGGACAAAGCCACGCGTTTTGCATTAATATTAGCCCTAAGCGTAGCCATAACAGCAGTAATACAAGTGCCAATATTATCGCCAAGCAACACCGGAATGGCGCCTTCCAAGGGAATAAGGCCCTGACTGGCCATAGCAATTAAAACACCAATAGTGGCACTGCTTGACTGAATAACCAGCGTCATTATGATACCAACGCATAACCCTAAAATTGGATGGACAGCAAAAGTTTGAATAAACGAAATGAATCCAGCATATTGACGCAAGGGAGTTACTGAATCACTCATCATACTCATACCTAACATCAGTATGCCAAACCCTAATAAAACTTGCCCAAGGTATTTAATTTTACGTCTAGTACAAAAAGCCTGCATGACAAAACCAATAGCTAAAATTAATGTAATATAGTCCGTTAATTTAAAAGCGATTAACTGGGCTGTAACCGTAGTTCCTATATTGGCACCCATAACTATACCAAAAGCCTGTTTTAAGGTCAATAAACCTGCGTTAACCAATCCCACAGTCATAACCGTAGTTGCGCTGCTGGATTGTAACACCGCAGTTACTCCGGCGCCTAACGCCACCCCAAAAATTGTAACACCGGTTAAAGCCTCGAGGATTTTTTGCAAGCGAGCTCCTGCGGCTTGCTGCAAACCCTCGCCCATAAGCTGCATACCGTAAAGGAAAAGGGCTAATCCGCCAAGAAAAGCAAAAAAATATAATACCATCTTATTCTCCTTAGATCAAATCTTGTTAATAACGACTAATAAACATCCCATATATTATAACATACAAGACATTAGCATACTATAAAAAAAGGAACACATCGCATATTAATTATGCGATGTGTTCCAGCTTTGCTGATTATTGTGGCGTTTCTTCAGCCAATTTTTTATACCCTGCGATTCGTTCCATTGCATCTTTATGTGTCTTTTCAAAAAGAGCTTCAGCCGTATCCGGGAATTGTTTAAGCAGGGAAGAGTAACGAACTTCTCCCAACAAGAACTCTCTGAAATCTGCGGTGGGTTCTTTAGAATCCAAGAAGAAAGCTTGTTTACCTTCAGCCTTTAGTGCCGGATTATAACGGAAGTTAGCCCAATACCCCGCTTCAACAGCGCGTTTCTCCTCTAACTGAGTGCATCCCATACCCAATTTCAAGCCATGATTAATACAAGGAGAATAGGCTATGATAATTGATGGGCCCGGATAAGCTTCTGCCTCGGTAATAGCCTTCAAGGTTTGATTTTTATCAGCTCCCATAGCTACTTGGGCTACATAAACATAGCCATAAGTCATAGCTATCATTCCCAAATCTTTTTTCTTGGTCTTTTTCCCACTAGCTGCGAATTTAGCAATAGCGGCAGTTGGCGTAGATTTAGAGGATTGACCGCCTGTGTTGGAATATACTTCTGTATCAAAAACCATGATATTCACATCTTCACCTGAAGCCAGGACATGATCGACGCCGCCAAAACCTATATCATACGCCCAACCGTCACCTCCGAAGATCCAATGAGAACGTTTCACAAAAAGGTTCTTGTTTTCATACAGCTCTTCTAATAGAGCGTTGCCGGTTTTCTCTTTCAAAAGCAAGGACTCAAGAATGTCAGCGCGTTCACGAGTACCTTCGCCGATATTTTCATTAACCAGCCAATTTTCCATAGCGGTCTTTAACTCAGAACTAATATTTTGTGTAAGAGCAATGCGTATCATGGCCGCAACACGTTCACGTGATTGTTTAACTCCCAAAAACATACCTAAACCATACTCAGCATTATCCTCGAACAAGGAATTTGCCCAGCTTGGGCCATGGCCTTTGCAGTTCTTGGTATATGGCATGGAAGGCGCGCTGGCACCCCAAATAGAGGTACAGCCCGTAGCATTGGCAATCATCATACGGTCACCCACCAATTGTGTTACCAGCTTAGCATATGGCGTTTCGCCGCAACCGGCACAAGCACCGGAAAACTCCAGCAACGGCTCTTCAAATTGAACCCCTTTAACCGTTTTCTTATTCATAGGATTAGCCTTGTGAGCCACTTTATTTGTTACATAATCCCACAAAGGAACTTGCTCCATTTGCGTTGACAATGGTTTCATAATAAGAGCTTTTTCCTTGGCCGGACATACCTGTACGCAGTTACCGCAACCAACGCAATCCATTGCTGAAACGGCAATACGGAATTTAAGCCCCTTAGCACCGACTGCATCCTTAGCCGTTAAGCCTGCAGGCGCCTCCGCCATTTCTTTTTCATCTAACAAAACCGGACGGATGACCGCATGCGGGCACACAAAGGCACACTGATTACATTGAATACATTTATCCATCTGCCATTCAGGGACACTAATTGCTATTCCGCGCTTCTCAAAGGCAGACGTACCGGAAGGGAAGGAGCCATCAGCATGATCAAGGAAACTGCTGACAGGCAATTTATCTCCCTCCATCCTGTTCATTGGTTCCAAAATATTCTTAGCAAATACATTGTCAGTAACTGCAAGCTCACCGGAATCCGCGGCGTCTGCCCAGGCAGCAGGAACAGTTACCGCAACTACGGCATCGGTACCTTGGTCAACAGCGGCGTAATTCATATCCAGAACATTTTGCCCCTTAAGTCCATAGGAATGGTCAATAGCTTCTTTGAGATATTTACTAGCGTCGGCTACAGGAATAATATCCGCCAGTTTAAAAAATGCTGACTGCATAATCATGTTAATACGCCCTCCAAGACCTATGCTTTCAGCGATCTTCACGGCGTCTATGGTATAAAATTTAATTTTATTTTTGGCAATATAACGTTTCATCTGCCCTGGCAGATTGGCGTCTAATTCTTCAGCACCCCACTGGCAATTTAGCAGGAATGTCCCTCCTGTTTTAAGGCCGGCTAGGACATCATACTTATTCACGTAAGATTGATTATGAACTGCCACAAAATCAGCGAAGTTAATCAAGTAGGGAGCCCGAATAGGCGTGTTGCCAAAACGCAAATGAGATACCGTAATACCCCCTGACTTCTTGGAATCATAGGAGAAATAGCCTTGGGCATACATATCGGTGTGGTCGCCTATAATCTTAATAGCGCTCTTATTAGCACCAACTGTTCCATCAGAACCCAAGCCCCAGAACTTACAGCTCTTAGTACCTGCAGGCGTAGTATCCAGTACTTCTTTAATCGGCAGAGAAGTAGCTGTAACGTCGTCAACGATGCCAACGGTAAACCCTGTCTTAGGTTCATCTGCATTTAAGTTTTCGTATACAGCCAAAACATCAGCCGGGAACAGATCCTTGGAGCCCAAACCATAACGGCCGCCAACAATAATAGGACGCTCATCACTGTTGTAATAGACCTCACGAACATCTAGATACAGCGGTTCTCCCAAAGCTCCCGGTTCTTTAGTCCTGTCCATAACAGCAATCTTTTTAACAGTCTTAGGCATAGCGGCAAGAAAATGTTTGGCAGAGAACGGGCGGTATAAATGCACAACTAAAACTCCAACTTTTACACCCTTGGCATTCAAAGCCTCTACTACAGTTTGTACTGTCTCTGCTCCGGAACCCATAATAATTATTACGCGTTCTGCATCTTCTGCCCCATAATAATTGAACAATCCGTATTTGCGGCCTGTAAGAGCACTTACTTGGTTCATATAATCTTCAACAATAGCCGGCAAAGCCATATAATATTCGTTTACCGCTTCGCGGGTTTGGAAGTAAATATCAGGGTTTTGAGCCGTGCCCCTAATGACCGGTTTGTCCGGGTTTAACCCGCGGGCCCGGAAAGCCGCTACCGCTTCTTTATCAAGCATTTTATCTAAATCAGCATAGTCCATAAGTTCTATTTTCTGAATCTCATGTGATGTTCTAAAACCATCAAAGAAATTTAAAAACGGAACACGTCCGCGAATAGCGGACAAATGTGCTACTGCGGAAAGGTCCATAACTTCTTGGACGCTGCTTTCTGCCAAAAGTGCAAAACCTGTTTGGCGTGCCGCCATAACGTCTTGATGGTCCCCAAAAATAGAAAGGGAACTAGTAGCCAAGGCTCTAGCCGACACTTGAAACACTGCCGGCAGTAATTCCCCGGCAATTTTATACATGTTAGGAATCATAAGCAATAATCCTTGAGAGGCAGTATACGTAGTAGTAAGCGCACCTGCCGCCAAAGACCCGTGCACAGCACCGGAAGCCCCTGCTTCTGACTGCATTTCCATTACTTTCAAAGTTTGCCCGAACAGATTTTTCCTGCCTTGTGCCGCCCATTCGTCACTGACCTCAGCCATAGGCGATGATGGCGTAATAGGGTAAATCGCTGCTACGTCCGTAAATGCATAAGACACATATGCGGCAGCAGTATTTCCATCCATTGTTTTCATTTTTGTCATTGGGTAAAATCCCCCTTTTATAGAATTTTGCAAACAGTTTAAATATAATTTTAAATAATTAAGGTTTAAAAGCATGCTATACTACAAGGCTTTTATATAACATCTCAACATCCCCAGGCACCAAAATAGAATTGGCAAACCATATTCAACAAAGTACATCTCCCACTCTAGCCCTAGTAAAAACAGCACCAGCAAAACGCTGATTAAAAACATTGCAGTCATTAAATATCAAAGTCCTTTGATCTAAAGCGACTTTTTATCGACCTATAAACCTATGCTATTGTTATAATTGCACTATCTCCGCTGACAAGGCCCCCTGCATTGGCCTCGTCCGTGTCGATATGACACTCATCCGCATGCTTCTCACCGGTTCTTACTAATACATGGTAAAAAACCGTTTCACGTTCGCCCTTAGTCCTCACTGAAACAACATCCCCGTCACTA
>Ga0183100_1000963_pt1 | contig 16771 bp, 12 predicted proteins | sample Biomet2_FD_127789 | JGI IMG/M metagenome (GOLD analysis project Ga0183100, IMG submission 127789) | Microbial communities from bioreactor (seeded with anoxic lake sediment) at LBNL, California, USA - Biofuel metagenome 2 | ecosystem: Engineered > Bioreactor > Anaerobic > Unclassified ...
AAAGCGGTGCACGCTGGGAGAAGCGTACTGGTTCTATTCCCCTAGACTCCGTAGGCTACCTTTATGTAACATTGTTGTATTTGGAAAGGATGGTGAGGGCCCTGCATTGCTAGCCCCCTAACAAGTGATTCTGGGGCCCCTGCCGCTCTTCTTCCCGTTCGTCGAGTACCGTTTGCTCTTTCTGCTAAATCGAGACAAGAACAGAAACAAGCTGACTCTCGCTCCTATCGTCATTGAGGCCGAGACCTCGCAACCGCACTATCCCGCGGACGACATAGGTCTCGATCACCGGCTGTTGTTGAGCTCATAACTGACGCGATTCGTGGTCCCCACGGGCTGCCTCATGAACGCGATGGGCATCAATGGCCGGAAATCTCTATGGGAATGACCTTTTGCCGTTGTCAAGGGCGGTCCGGTGATGAACCCGACCAAAGAGGTGCAAGGGAGGGATAGAGTGGCGAGGTGAATGGTCGGTTCGCAAAAATAAAATAGGCGGGCGATGGAATTTTATCATGAGGCAGGAGGATGTACCAAAAATGCATCGGTGTCGCTGGCCCGGTCATAGACGCTACGAGAGCGAGCCACAGATCGTACATCAGGACCAACACTTACGTCATCATTGCCAAGAACGCGCTGTATTGCCGGATGCCATGGGCGGTCCCAAAGGCCAGGAAACTGCTCCAGAGGGACCGGTCCGCTGGAGGTGCTAGAGTGACGGTAATAAGCACGGTCCCTGGCCTGAAGACCGGTGATTGGGTCGAGATAAAGACCGAGGACGAGATCAAGGCCACGCTCGATAAGAGCAACAAGACCAGAGGCCTTCGGTTCATGGACGAGATGTGGATGTACTGTGGGAAAAGATACCGGGTCTTCAAGCAGGTAGAGAGGATCAAGATAGAGGAAACCGGCGAACTACGGATCGTCAGGTCCCCCACATATTTTCTAGAAGGGGTCTTCTGCAACGGAGCGTTTCACGATGGTTGTGACAAATCCTGCTTCTTGTTCTGGAAGGAGGATTGGATGAGGAAGGTCGACGATAACAAGCCATAGCCCCCCTCTCTCCGTGAAGAAACGCGACGACCAAGGACACTTGGTCACAGCCAATCCCTAGGGGCAGTCTCGTTGGTCGACATGCCATGCTGCCTCCCCCTGGACCTAACACCTTTTGAACGAGCGCTGTCTGTACCCTCAGAACGACCTACTGGTGAGGTCAGAATTACTTAACATGGCGATTCTCCGCCGACCGCAAGAGCCTTCCTTTTCGTATGTTCCGCTGATCGCCTGATCAGGCAAGGCTCGCGTGCTGGGGTCCTGCCTGTTTTTCATCCGTCGATGGAGCGATCGCGTGAAAACGGCGTTCTGCGCTGGGGGACCCTGGGAATGTATTCATATTAGTTGCTCAAAATCAATTTGGGGGATGACATCGGTCTAATGGCTGGAATCAGCCGAAGTATAGGTAACAAGAGGCTCGCCGGTCCCAATGGCCTAGACGCTACCGCAGGCCTCAAACAAGCTCCCCGATGGATTGCCGGTCGCCGTTCTGAGGGAGGCCTTCTCAATGATCAGGCATGAGGGGAAGGTGGACAAGGTCGCTACCATCTTTGGCACCCGCCCCCAGTTCATCAAGTGCGCCTCGCTCTCCAAGGAGCTGCGCAAGCATTTTAAGGAGATCCTCATCAACACTGGCCAACATTACGATTACAACCTCTCGAGCGTCTTCGCCGAGGAGCTCGGCATCCCCGACCCCGACTACAACCTCGGGATAGGTTCCAAGAACCCGGGGAGGCAGACCGGGGAGATGCTCTCTGCGGTCGAGGACATACTCATCAAGGAGAGGCCAGACCTGGTGATCGTCCTCGGGGACACCAACTCCACGTTGGCCGGGGCCCTTGCAGCGTCCAAACTGCATCTTAGGATCGCCCATGTGGAAGCGGGGGTCAGGAGCTTTGACAAGATGATGCCCGAGGAGATCAACCGCATCCTGACCGACCATATGTCCGACCTCTTGTTCGCCCCTACCCTCAAGGCTTCGAGGAACCTCTCCATGGAAGGGATCACCGAAGGTGTGCACACCGTCGGTGACGTCATGGTCGATTCCGTCCTGGCCAACCTCGCCGTGGCCAGGAAGCGGTCCAACGTGCTGGAGAGGCTCGGACTGACGGAGCGCGGCTACCTTGTGGCGACCGTACACCGCCCGTGCAACACGGAGAACGTGGAGAACATCGTGAACATCCTCAACGCCCTGGGGCGTTCCCAGCGCACGGTCGTGTTCCCGATGCATCCCCGGACCAGGGGCTGCATGGTCAAGAACGGCATCCTGCCCCGGATGCCTTCCAACATCGTTGCGGTCGACCCGCTGGGGTACCTCGACATGCTGAGGCTCGTCAGCGAGGCCGAGAAGGTGGTCACCGACTCGGGCGGCATCCAGCTGGAGGCGTACACCATGCGCGTACCGTGCGTCACCGTCAGGGACACCACCGAGTGGCCAGAGACCATCGAGGACGGCTGGAACGTCCTGGTGCGCGCCGACCAGGAGAGGATCCTCATGGAGATCGAGAGCTTCTGCCCTCGGGGAGCGCAGAGCGATCCCTTCGGGGACGGGAACGCCTGCGGGAAGATCGTGGACGCCATCAAGGGCATAGGTGTGGACGACCGTCCGCGGCTGATCACCGTGGGGTCTAGGGCCACTTCGGGGGGATGAGAGTGGGCGTGAACGAATCCCCTCTACCGGAGATCCGTCCACGCGAAAGCTCAAGCGAGCGCCGACGAGAGGGGCATGAAGAGCGTCCGCAGTGGCCAAGCGGGAAGAGGTTCGCTCTTTGCCTCACGCACGATGTGGACAGGGTGGACAAGCGATGGTGGCAGTGCGCCTATTACTTCCTGAAGAGGAGGGACCTGTACCAGGTGAGGTCCCTCTTCACCAAGGGAAGGGAGAGGCCCTACTGGAACTTCGAGGACATCATGGACATCGAGCGCAGGAACGGGGTCCGCTCCACCTTCTTCTTCCTGAACGAGACCAAGAAGGGGAACCTGCTCAAGCCGTCGACGTACCCCCTGGCCTTTGGTTACTATGACATCCACGACCCCCGGATCGTGGAGGTCATCAGGGCCCTGGACTCGGGGGGCTGGGAGATCGGAGTCCACGGCTCCTACGACTCGTATCTGAGCGGGACGCTGCTGGCCACCGAGAAAGCGGTTCTGGAAAGGGTCCTAGGCAAGGCGGTCCTGGGCGTGAGGCAGCACCACCTGAACCTCAGCGTGCCCCGGACGTGGGAGCTGCAGAAGGAGGTGGGGTTCAAGTACGACTCGACCTTCGGCTACCGGGACCGGGTGGACTTCCGCGATGACAAGTACCATCCGTTCCGGCCCCTCAATGACGGCTTCCTCGAGCTGCCGATGGCCATCATGGACGGGCCGCTCTTCCAGACGAGCGGGAGCAGCGAGGAGGCGTGGGGCAGGTGCAAGGGCCTGATAGAGCAGGCGGAGTCGCGGGGCGGGCTGCTGACCGTGCTATGGCATAACAACCGGTTCAATGACAAGGAGTTCCCCGGCCAGGCCGCGATCTACGAGCGCATCATACGCGCATGCCTAGACCGGGGGGCTTGGGTGGCGACCGGGGACAAGATCTACCGCTGGTGCCGGGCGTGCGGCCCTACGGTCGGACGGTAGGTGCGGTCCATCTCGTTCATCCTGTGCGCATCGGCCTCTGGCTGAACCTCCCCGGGTGCGTCTTTTTCATTTCTCAATGGTGAAAAAATTAAATATCATCCGGGTTGGCATATCTTATTCCGATGAGGAATAGAAGGAGAAGGTGGATCAAATGGGCCGCTCTAGTTGCTGTCCTCACCGTTGTCCTATCGATGATATTGGCAACACTGGCCGCGCCTGGCTCCCGCTCCGCTCCCTTCGATCCCTTCCCCGCTATCGGCTATGCCCTGAGCTCGACGATCGTCTCCGAGAAGTTCAACAATCGCACGACCAGCCTGGAGCTGGCGGTGAACGACCGTTCGTCCACCCATTATGATTTCTCGGAACAGGGCCTCAAGGTCATGTTCGACGACAACACCTCCAATCTCCAGGTCACGAAGTACGCGACGAGATCGAACGTCATCAGGGCGCTCGTTGATGTCAGCTCCTTGGACGACAACCACTCCGCCTTCCTGAGGGCCAGCTTCAAGGTGAAGGACAGGCCGAGCCTGCACTACGGGGCCCGCATAGGCCTGTCGACCAACATGATCAATCTCATCCCCGAGGTGTGGTTGGGCCAGGGCACCCCTTCGATCCAGGGCATGACCTACACCTACGACGTCAAGGCCAGGGGGAACCTCGACATCGTCATCCAGGTCCTGAACGGGAACGTCCTTGTCGGCGTGGACGGGCTCTCCACCGAGTTCAAGGTCGAGCACGATGCTTACAACGAGCTGCAGTTCGACGGCTTCCAAGTGTTCCCCAACGAGTACCGCTGGTCGTCACCATCGAGCGTGATCATCAAATGTCTCGAGCTGGGGGACGGTGGGGAGGCGACGTACCACGATAGGCTTCACAAGACGATGACCCCGTGGGGTCACGACTTCACGCTGGCCCTGCAGATCCATGCTGACGGGGCCACCCCTGCGCAGCTGGCCCTGTTGAAGCTCCTGTCCGATCGCTACGGCGTGCGGGGGGAGTTCGCCGCGTGGATGAACGTGACGGACACGAAGACCGCCTACAGCATCATGACCGACGCCGACTACGCGGCCGCACTGTTGGCCCTGCAAAGCTCAGGATGGGATATCGGCCTCCACGCGGCCAAATCGGGGTCCGCGGACCGGGCGGAGGTCATCGACCTCATCGAGCGCTTCGAGGAGGAGTTTGGGCCGCTGAGGTCGTGGGTCGACCACGGGGCCGTTTCTCAGGACATCTGGCAGCAGGGGAAAGATCCGTCCTCGGACTACTACATAAGCGATTACCTCCTCGACAAGGACGTCATGATATGGGTCAACGAGGAGAACCACAGCCACTCCCAGGTCCAGGACCTCAACCTTGACACGGTGAGGTACCACCACGATGGTTATCCCGGCCTCAGCCTGCTGAAGGTCTCCCGGTTCGGCTTCATGGCAGACTGCACCGGCTGGCAGTCATATTTTGCCCCGGCCGACCAGGCCGAGCTGTCCGATCGCCAGCGGATCTACGCCGGCAACAGCGCGGTCATGATCTGGCACGATTACACCAACAAGTACACGTACGTCGAGGACGGGGGGGTGAACTATTCCACCCAGAGCATTCCTGGTATGGGCTATCCCTACGAGCTGCTCACCGGCACGGTCGATCCCTACACCCACCCCAACGGCACCTGGCACCTCATCCCGGCGGTGGAGGACTACTTCGCCGCGATGAACAACGACTACGACGTGTGGCACGCCACGCCAAGGGAGGTCTACGACCGATCGGTGCTGCTGGAGCAGGTGCAGGTGGACGAGAACGAGACCAGGGTGACGATCACCAACCCGACCGGCGTCGATGTTCCAGGACTGACGCTCTTTACGAAGGAAGAACCGTGGTACTGCCTGATGAACGGCGACGAGTGCCTCCGCTACAAGAAGGGAGCGGAGAACTACTGCTTCGTCATCCCAGAACTGCCGGCAGGGGCGACCATCGTGCTCAATAAGACGTGGAGCGATCAGCAGGACCAGACGAGGACGAACACCCTCATGCCGTTCGCTCTGTGGCAAGGACACAGCTCGCCTTCCCTCGTGGCCGGGAACGAGTGGCTGGCGATGCCCGAGGCCACTGGCCGCGAGTCTCTGAGCAGGGGTGCTTGAGCCATCGGGGACCATCGAACCGGTCCGTTGACCCGGGTGTGGAGGACCCCTAGCTTGTGAAGAGCATACCATCCAACGTGCTCTTTCGACCGGACCGGTTGATGAGGGCCATCAATGGGCAGAGGTACGAACGGTCCGTACCGTCCATCCTCTGTTGATGGCTTCCCTCATGCGCTGCCCCGTCGTTGTTCAGATGCCCCATCTCAAGGACAGCGCTCCTGCTGATGGAGTAGGCTCACTTTTCCAGTTGACCATCTGATTCCCCGGCGGCTCCCAAGTCCTTCTCGCTTGTGCCGTAGCGACCAACCACATACATCAGGGATAGCAGTATGGCGGAGCATATGATCGCGCCATAGATGAAGGCCATGGACTGTATGGGGAATTTCGGTAGCTCGATGGCGACGTTGTTGATGTAGGCATTGGCGAAGAAGAGCGTGACGGCGAACGCAGGCGCCGTGACGATCAAGGCCATGACCGCACCAGCCAGCAACCTCCTCTTTTTCACGAGGACATAGAGGTTCAAGCCGATGGTGCTCAGTAGAGAGAGCATAGCGTACCCTGCAAAGTAGCGGAACTGGACGTCGACGTTTAAGGTTTCCAAGTGCGAATGGCTAAGCCATAGCAGAAAGAAGCCAAAGAAGCTCCCGATGACCATAGCGTATGGCGTGTTCTTAGGGACATGCTTCTCCAGGAACACGGCCGTAATGCCCGCGACCAGGAATATGTCGATGCCGATCACTAGAAAGAATTCTGGATTAAGCTCTGTTAGGATTTAGACCCCCCCTTATTTTTTTCTTCTGAAGCACTTTCTTCGTTCTCATTTTTCTTCGGTTTTTCATTGCTGAATATGTAGTAGAGCGCTATCGCGAACACGATTGGAATGATGACCAGAAATGCATTGGAACCCCACAGCGCCGGTGACAGGTACCCGATGAACGGAGCGACCATCAGGACCTTGGCCCGGTAATCCTGTTCGGTCACCTTCCAGGGGTCCGTGAGCGGATTGGTCTGGTTGTTGTCCCCCTTCGTGATAAGATATCTTGAGTTGTTCTCATCGGTCTCGATCGCCACTATCCTGTGGACCACTACCATGTTGCCCTGAGGCTCGTCGAACACGATGATGTCCCCGACCTTCAGATCGCTGAACGGCACCTTGTAGACCGGGACGGCGTCGCCGTAGTTGATCGTGGGGGACATGCTGCTGGGCGTGTCCGACACCGTGTAGAACGGTTGAACCCCCTGAACGAGGTTCACCGCGGAGAAAATGATGATACCGATGACTATGACCGCCAAGGCGTAATTTACATATTTTCGGACTCTTTTTGAGATTACCATTCAGTTCACCGTTAGGTTCAAAACTTGGTAGAAGTAGGGCCCACTGCCCGTTGAGATCTTTATCAATAGTGTGATGTTCGAGCTCCCGAAGGCGTTCGCCGTGGCGACCACATGAACATACAGGGTCGAGCTGCCCGAGAGCGTCACGCTTGGACCGAAGGATTGCGTGAGAACGCCGTTGGTGACCTTCACTTCGGTCGTTTCCGGAGAGCACAAGGAGACAGTTAAGCTCGTGAGTCTGCTGATCGATGATGTGCTGTATGCGATGATGCTAACAGAATATGGGGAGGATACGGCATTCTTTATGGCGATGACGTGATTGAAGTCCTTGGGCGTTTGGAAGTTCGTCATTGAGCTTGAGCCCCAATAGACCGTACAAGCTCCACTCCCTGCTGGGTTGGTGAGAATTGCCACTAAACGACCACCTGATGGAACGGTGATGTTCGAGCCGGAGAACGTTGTCTTAACTTCCGTTTTTGATGTTGGGATCGTTCCTGTATTCCCACTTGCAGCTATGCTGGTGATCGCGCTTGATGAGCTTACCGCGGCGAACGTAACGTTCATAGTACCAGACGAGGTCTTTGATGCCCAAAGGTCTAGCACCCATGAACCTGAGTAGATGGTAGTGGAATTGGTGTAGATCGGTGACCAGAGATAGGCCGACGAGCCCGCTGGAATGCTATATGAACCACTCGAAGAAGGTGTGGACAGGGATGTGTCGTTTATTGGGGATGAGGCACCCTGAGATGCACCCTGGATCGCATCACCAATAATAGCCCAACTACAGTCGTAATAGTTGTAATAATAGTAATAATTGCTCAAGCTGATAGAGAAACTTATCGTGGCGGAGCTCTGAGCTGATGATGTAGTTCTATATTCTCCCGCCCCGGTGGAGTACCACGAGCTCTCAATACTATCTATCATCGTGAAACCCTGTCCGGCCATGGGATCTGGTGGGCTTATGGGAGCCCAATTTGAATACGAAACCATAAGGGCGCCGATGATGAAATCGTTGGGATTGGTAGTGGACATCGCCACTGACTGCGATGGTCCGAAGCCTGTGTTAGACACTGGGGAAGGCAAATTTGGATCAAAGGGCTGGGAAGTGTTAACGCCTACTATCCCGAAGGCGATTACAGTGAAGGTCTCATAACCTCCGAGACTAATGCTTATCTTCAGATTATGCTGAGGAGCAGGTGATATTGCATACCATGTCTCTACCAGGTCATTATGATAGTCCATCGCCCATCCCCTCTGATTCCAGTCTAATGACCCGCCTGTTATCGACCACACAGGGTAGTTACCATCGATGGAGACTATCACGTAAATTAGCTCATTTGCCGCTGTCGTTGAAAGGCTTATTTTACCAGATCGATAGAAGCTATTTGATACGTAACTATCAAGCGTAGGAGTGGAAGTCGATACCGTAGCGGCCGCGTTCTCATTGAACCTCATACCTGCAGTAATTCCGGCGGTCCCATAATCGTCTGTGGTTGAGACCGCAGAACTTCCATTGCTTCCAAGTCCGAGTTTTACAGGAGTGCTGCATGTGGTCGCAGTGGCTGGGCAGTAGTCGATTGACTGCACAAGCGCATCGGCAACGTTTCCCGTAAGTACGATCAAGAGAAGAAAAAGGGAAAGAAAGATGGTAGAGGTTTTCATGCGTCTTCCTTGCGTATTACGCCCGAATCTGCATGACCGTTTTTGCTGCTCATGCCCATTGGACAGAGAGGTCAAACGTCACGGAACTGGTGTCGCCTGCAGTACCCGAGGCATGAGCGACTATCTCGATGTAGCCAGTATCCCCAGCAAGACCCGTAGCAGCTAGCGCTTGCGGGCTACCGATTGGAATCACATAATTCGTCGACCCCGAAGTTGTGGATGAGTCGATCGTGTAATGTGGAACAGTATCTGCTAGCACATCGGTCTGAGATGAGCAATAGTATACAGTAATGCTTCCACCATTCGTAAAAGCGCCGTTAGCGACTACAACGTTCGAGATGGAAATCGCCTTTATGGTGTGAGTCACCGTACCTGAGTTCTTTACATGCAGAAGATCAGTATAATATGTCGCCGGTTGTAAATGAGTCTGGGTCACAGACTTGAACATACTGATCCCAACCGTCGCATAATCGTTTGTATCAGATAATGCGACACTCGCGGCTGGATAAGTAGTTGAACCAGTGGCATCACTACCTTTCACAAACTGAACATCGCTCTTCTGCGTCGTCGCAGTAGCGGTCGCATAGTCCATACTGAACACCGCTGCCGTGGCAGTGGCCATCAGGACGAACAGTATCGCGATTGCACCTACTTTGCAGCCCCGCGTATTCAACCTTCCTAGCGCTGATCTAACATGCTCTGTCTTGCGTATTGACATTGTTAGCCCCCACTTGATTAGATGAATGAGTTTGTTAAAAAGGTCGCACGCAACAGCACTATATATAACCTTTTATTGAATTAATATTATCTGGTTCGAGACTGTGAAATCCTTATCCAGCATACTAGGCGCAGTGCGTACAACTGGCTATTTGAGGTGAGACACGTCCATGTTCAAGTGTCCAGGAACTCTGATTCTGCTTTATACGAGTTCCATGCTGCTAGAATGAGAAAGAGATAGCTGATAATGAGCATAGAAAGACAACGAGATCGCGATATGGAAGTGACGAGGGGCCCTCAGGTGCCTTCAGATGCTTTTTCAACCGACAGACATATAATCTTGAGGATTGAATCAATATAAGCACGACCGATGGCCTGGAAACGGAAGGTACATGAGCGTCGACTTTTTAAGTAAAAAATGGCGGAGGTGCCTCCGGATCAGCACGACGCTGTCCTTCCTTCTCTTGACCGTCGCCCTGATCATGGCGTATCGGTCTCCGGTCGCCGGTTACGAGTACTCTCTCTATCAGAGCACCCCCGCGGTCTTCTGGGCGGCGATCATCTTCTGCCTGCTGAACGGCATGCTGCTGTTCCACGCGTACTACGGGAGGAGCAGAACCTGGGCCCTCGGTCTGTTCGAGGTCCTTCTGGCGCAGTTCGTGTTCCTCACCCTGTACCTGTACCGGGGGTTCATCTACATCGACCGGTTCGACTCCCAGTCCTACGTCGGCCTGGCCAAGGACATCGTCATCTTCGGGCACTTTGACCCCTCCAACTTCTATCCCGCCATCTCCGTGAGCATGGCCGCGACCGGGGAGGTGACCGGCCAGAGCATGGTCCTGATCACGCAGCTGTGGCCGGCCATATTCCTCGTCGCGTACACCGTCGGGCTCCTGTGCTGGTCGCGTTCGATAAGCGGCGAGCGACAGTACGTGGTGGCCACGATGCTGGCGTCCGTGCCCATCCTGTTCGCCTGGTTCACCACCACCATATTCCACGAGACCTTGATGGCTCTCATGCTGCCCTTCTTTCTATTCCTCTTGTGGAGGGGAAAGAACGACATCCGGTTCACCGCCCTGGCCGGGGTGATGATCGTGCTGTTCACTATCGGCCACCTCCTCGTGGCCATCGGGGTCCTGGTCTCCCTGCTCATCATCTTTTCCACGGAGAGCGTGATGAAGAGAGGGACCCCGAGGACCGTCTCGTTCCTTTTCATCCTGTTCGGCCTCGGCGTCCTCGGGGTGTGGATCTATTCCAACGCTTCGATAGTGAACGGTCTGAGGGCGGTGACCGAGCAGCTCCTGGGGATGATCGAGGGGCAGAGCACCATCGGGACGGCCCAGGCGGTCGCTTCCAAGACCGGCATCTGGTTCTTCCTCCAGTCGGTGGTGACGTGCACGATCGACGACCTCATCTTCGCCCTATTGGCGCTGTGGGCCGGATACATCATCCTGAGGAGCGGCTGGAGGTCTAATCCCCTGACCCCGATATTGGCCTGCCTCATCGGGGGCGAGCTGTTCATCGCCGTCCTCATGGCCCTCACCTTCGCCCACAACCCGACCAGGATGATCAACCTCAACTTCATCATGATCTTCTCGGTCCCCCTGATAGGATACCTGCTGTGCAGAAGCAGACGCAACGCCAGGACCGTCAAGTCCTGGCTCATCACCGGCCTCCTGCTGTTCTGCGTAGTGACCACCGTGTTCACCGCATACCAGGACCCCCTCATGAACACCCCTAACTCCGGGGTCACCAATTCCGAGTACAAGGGCATGGGATGGTTTTTCTACAGCAGGGAGGGGGGGTCCACCAGCTACCTGATGCAGACCAACCCCTGGCGCTATGCCGAGGTGATGTACGGCTCCTACTACGCCAGGGACCATCCGGACATCCAGACCAACATCGCCCCCACCACCGATCACTTCGCGTCCTTCCTCGAGGCCAACGACACCTCGAGAATGAACTACCTGGTCTTCGCCAAATACGATGTCGTCGCGTACACGGTGGTGTGGAGCAACCTGGACCGGTTCAACGCTCACGACCTGAACATGCTCGCGGCGAGCAGCTCGGCGGACGCGGTCTACGTGAACCGGGGCGTATCCGTATACGCGCACACCTGAGCGACGAGGACCGATGCCGGCCTGGGAGGTCGTCGCCCGCCGGGGGTGGAGCGCAATTAAATACAGTCCGCTCCCCTTGGTTAGGCAGGCACTTCTTATGACCGCCGGAGAAGAGGCAGGCCACCATGACAGGCCGGTCGTGATGATGGTCGGGCCCCTCCCCCCTCCCATGGGCGGGGTGGCCAACTTCTTACTCAACGTTCGCAGCGTCTCCTTGCCCGACGGTCCGTACGCCATCGAGGTGTACCGCACCGGCCACACGGGGCCGGGGGCCAGGCCGCCCATGCTGACCCAGATGGTGAAGGAGATGGGCCTCATGGGACGGTTCTTCCTCGATTTCAGGAGATCGCGCGTCGCCTTGGTCCACATCCACACCTCCTCCTATCAGGGGTACCTGCGTAACATCCCCTACATGCTGTGGGTCCGGCACCTGAGCGACGCCGGGCTTGTGATCCACGTCCACGGGGGCAAGTTCAGGGAGTTCTACGAGGGCGCCGTTCCCCCGGTAAGGTACCTAGTGAAAAGAACATTGAGCGAGGCGGACACGGTGGTCGTCACCTCGTCCTCGTGGACCTCCTTGATCAAAGACATCACCGGGCTGGAGGACCACACCTTCACCATCCCCAACGGCTTCGATCCCCGCATCTTCCGCCCCATCGACCGGATGGAGGCGAGGGCCGATCTCGGGATCCCCGAGGAAGGAAAGGTGCTCGTCAACATCGGGTACCTGGAATCGGTCAAGGGGCATATCTACCTCATCGACGCCTTGAAGGAGCTGAAGGCACGGGGGCATAGCGTCCGACTTTACATCATTGGGAACGGCTCCCTCAGGGAGGACCTCATGGGCCGGGTGAAGGAGCTTGGTCTGGAGGACCGGGTGAGCTTCGCCCTTGGTCCCGAACCCCCCTCCAGGGTGGCCCTGTGGATGAACGCCGCCGACGCCTTCGTGCTACCCAGCCTGCATGAGGGGAACCCCACCGTCATGTTCGAGGCCCTGGGCTGCGGGCGGCCGTTCGTCGGCACCCGGGTGGGGGGCATACCTGATGTGATCACCACGCCGGACCTGGGAGCGCTGTGCGACCCCGGCGACGTCGTGGGCCTGGCCGATAGCATCGAGTCCGTCCTGGGCCGGGAGTGGGACCCGGAGAAGATCTCTGGGCTTGCTCAAAGGTACTCCTGGAGAAGCGTGGCCAGCGAGCTGTTCGGCGTCTATGACGCGGTGATGGACGGAACGAAGGAGAGGGGCGCCTGAGGCTCATCGCCCCCTGATGCTCCGGGGCCAGGTCATGAAGGTGTCCACCACGGTGATCCCCGGGACGTGGCTGAAGGTGTGCACCCTGCTCGCTCCGGGGAACAGGCCCGGCTCGATGTAGGAGGTACGCACCTCCTCGTACCCGCGCTCGTCGAGCCTCAGCACCTTGTTGATGTTGACCGCGTATCCGTAGGAGAGAGAGCTGTCCTGGGAGGGACGATATAGAGCACCGTCCTGGACGAACAACGCCCCCGCTGGGCGCGAACTTCGAACGTCCGATATCACGGGATTACGGGGGTGCGGCTCCCAGCGGTCGGCGAGGAGGTCCTTGGCGTGGAACAGGAACAGCTCGTCGTTCAGCGGGGCGCCGTCGTTCTCCCTGATGTTCGCGAACAGCCACCACCGGCCGCCCCACCGGACGACGGTGGTATCGACGGCGCTCACCCCGGTCATGAGGTCCTTGACATGCCGCCACCGGTACGGGAACTCCACCGCCTCGTACAGCTCGATGGAGCGGTTGGCCGATGACTCCGGGACCATGTAGTGCGTTCCTTTCCATTGGAACACGAACGGATATGATAGGTGGTACGGCCGCTCCAGAACGGGCACTGGCCTTTCAGCCTTGCCCTGACCATCGACCCTTATGACCGATATGTGACCGCGGTTCTTCCTCCCCGGTATGGTGAGGTCCTCGATGAAGATGAAGAGGTCATCGTCCTGCCAGGCGGCCTGGGGGTCCGCCCACCAGGTGCGGGCCGGGGGCTCGAGGGTGATGAAGCCGTCGAAGGTCGAGGGGACGTCCTCCCCCAGCCTGTACCGGACCGCCCACCGCTCCTCGGACCACGCCCGCCTGGTCGCAAGGCCGGCGCTGGCGGGGAGGCGGCGGAGGAAGTAGCGCATCATGTCGACGTTTTCCGGCCTTTTGTCGGAGGTGCCACCGCCGGTTATCTCTTCTGCACTGCCTGGAACCCCCTCCGAGCGGAGCTGGTGGAGCACACGGGGCAGGAACGAGATCCCCTTGTGGTAGATCTGCTCCCGGTTCCGCTTCTCCGATCGCTCGAAGGTGCTGGAGTAGGACCGGTACACCGCCGTGGCGCTGCCCTTGTGATCCCTTCGAACATGTGACGCCGTGATGGGCTCTCCATCGCAAATCTCCTGGAACCCCGGGAACCGGCCGTCGTACCTCGACCCGTCGCCGGGCCGGAAGGACAGGACCCCATAGCGGGCGCGATCGCTCAGCTCCGGGCTAAGGCGAGGATCGCCGAGATTGATCAGGACGTCCAGCTCCGGCCCCTCGATGTTCGATGCCTCGCCTTCAGGGACATTCGTCCGGTCTTCCTTGCGGTAGTGCGTGACCCGGGGGACGTTCCTCAGAGCGTCCGGCACATCGACGCGGGCGAGGGGGTCCTGCTTCGTCCGGTTCATCTGTCCGTCCAGCCAGGAGTGCGCGCGGTACAGGACCGATCCCCTGGCGGTCCGGGAAGGAGCGCTCCGTCCGTTCTGCCCGTCGATCACCACCAGCTCGATCCGGACGCCCTCCATACTGCTCATGCGGTCGATGGTCCTGGCCGCCCAGTACGGGACCCTCTCATCGTCGAGTAGCAGGCCTAGCCTGAGCGTCCCACTCGTCTGCAGCACATCGAAGTATTGTGTATCAGCGACTATGAATAATATCTGGTGACCTGTCGCTCTGCCCCGAACGGCGCTTGGTGCGATCGCCTCTTGCGCTGCACCGCTCCAAGGTCCACGTCCGAAGCCATAGCCTCAATCCTGAGGAGACCGGCCGATCGGCGGCGGGGAAGCACCTTTACTTGTTTATATTATGAGAACAACTTTATTCATGAGACCATGGAAAGGCAGGCATGCTGACCCATGGGGTGTGGGACCTTCATCGCGACCGATACCTGGCTGACCGGTGGCGTTCGATGGCCTCAGGTGAGGAAGGTTGAGGTGAGCGGATTAACCAAAGGATCACGAAGCTCTACGATTTGTGCCCGAAGGTCGTTCAGACCGCCGGCATAAACGCGATCGAGCTTCGCAGCTGGACAACGGACCACTCCCGTTCGGTGAGCAACGACCTGGACCTGATGCGGCAGACTCAGTCGTGGAGCGGGGAGACCCTCTTCGAGTACCAGAACGCGATGCTCAGGCAAATGGTGAGGTACGCCTACCGGGAGGTGCCGTTCTACCACCGCCTCTACGATGAGCACGGGGTCGACATCTCCGGTATCCATACGGTGGACGACCTGCCCAAGCTTCCCATCATCACCAAGTCCGACGTGCACCAGCACGCGGAAGACCTCGTCCCCCGCCGGTGGGTGAGGTACAGGCGCTCGTCGACCGGCGGCACCACCGGCAAACCCCTGGAGGTCCGGCTGTCGCAACATTGCTACTCGATCAGCAGGGCGGCCCAACTGCTCAGGAACGAGTGGGCGGGACACCGGCACGAGATGATCGCCCGGTTCGTGGGGGACAGGCCGGTGAGCGGCTGCTCGGACCAGCACCTGGAGCGAAGGTCGTACGTGTACAACAGGCTCATCTTCCCGTCCTACTGCATCTCCCCCCGCACCTTTCCCAAGATAATGGACACTCTCACGCAGCACGGGGTCCAGTTCATCCAATGCTACCCTTCGGCCGGTTTCATTCTGGCCAAGCTGCTCGAGCTCAACGACCGCCGCTATCCTCTCAAAGCGCTGCTGTATAGTTCGGAGCCCTTGCACGACCACCAGCTCAGGCTGTTCGAAGAGAGATTTCAGAGCAAGGCCTATGGCTTCTACGGCCAGGCCGAGGGGATCCTCTTCGCCATGCAGTGTGAGCAGGGCTGCTACCACCTGGCATCGACGGATGGCATCATGGAGGTGGTCTCGGGGGACGAGGTGGTATCGCCGGGGGAGAAGGGGCACACGGTGGGCACAACGCTGTGCAACTGTGCCATGCCCCTGATACGGTACCGGCTGGACGACTTCACCGGATTCCAGGGAGAGGAGTGCGAGTGCGGGAGGTGCACCCCCACCATCTATCCTATCGAGACCAGGTCCAACGACCTGGTCGTCACCCCCAGCGGAAGGATCCTGCCGCCAGGGGTGTTCGGGAGCCCCAAAGTGGCCACTCCCAATATCGTGGAGTCGCAGATCATCCAGAGGACGATCGACCAGGTCATCGTCAGGGTCGTGCCCACCGAAGAGTTCACAGACGCCGACGAGCTGGTGATCCTCAACGCCTACCAGGCGCGTCTGGGCGATGGGATGTCAGTAAAGGTAGAGAAAGTCGACGGGATCCATCAAACCTCCTCGTTCAAGAAGAGGTGGGTCGTCAGCGAGCTGAGCGAGGACGTCTTCGAACGGGCCATGAAGGAGAACAAGGCCTCCTAGCACCGACCGGGCCGCGATGCGTACATCGGTAAGCGCGCCGATATGGTCACTGGGCAGGAGGAGGCACCCGCCTTAACCAGACCTCCCTCCATAGCAGGTAGCAGGACCGGTCGCATCCGCCGGACGACTCGCCGTCGCACACCGCGTCCTCGAGGATGACCGTCGGGATCCTCACCCTCCTCATCTCCCGGTTGGACTCCAGCATTATGTTCTCCACCCTCTTGCGGACCTTGAGGGTCTGCCCGCAGTACTTCCTCATCTCGGGCATGAAGTACAGCCCCCGGTGCCTCTCCCGGTCGTCCAGGGTGGTCCGTATCTCCTGCTCCGAGCGAACCTGGACCCAGTCCCCGGGCTGAAGGCCCAGCTCCTGAGGTTGCTCTCCCATCACGCTCGACGATGCGGTCGACCTGCTGCCTCTGAGGTTCATGCTATCGGACCCCTCCCGTGCCAGGCGCTTGGTGTGGAACACCGCCCTCCTGTACAGGACCATCAAGCGGCGGCCCGGCCCGGCCT
>Ga0183100_1000964_pt1 | contig 16741 bp, 16 predicted proteins | sample Biomet2_FD_127789 | JGI IMG/M metagenome (GOLD analysis project Ga0183100, IMG submission 127789) | Microbial communities from bioreactor (seeded with anoxic lake sediment) at LBNL, California, USA - Biofuel metagenome 2 | ecosystem: Engineered > Bioreactor > Anaerobic > Unclassified ...
CGCGTGGGCGAAATCGGCGTCTCCATGGAGCAGATGAGCGCCGCCGTCATCGACGTGGCCAAGAGCGCGGCGCAGGCCGCCCAGGGCGCGGACGAGACGCGCGGCCGCGCCGACGAGGGCGTGCGTGTGGTGGCCGAGGTGATTCAGGCCATAGAGGATGTTTCCGAGCGCAGCCGGGGCATGCAGCAGCGCCTGCATGAACTGGACGGGCAGGTGGCGGGCATCGGCCGCATACTCAATGTCATCAACGACATCGCCGACCAGACCAATTTGCTGGCCTTGAACGCCGCCATTGAGGCGGCCCGGGCGGGCGACGCCGGTCGCGGCTTCGCCGTCGTGGCCGACGAGGTGCGCAAGCTGGCCGAAAAGACCATGGAGGCCACCGGCGAGGTGGCCGAGGCCGCGCGCTCCGTGCAGGAAGGGGCCCGCCGCGCGGGCGAGGGCATGGCGGGCGCGACGCAGGCCGTGGAGCACAGCACCGCCCTGGCCGACAGCGCCGGCCGCACCCTCAAGGATATCCAGAGCATTTCGCAGGGCTCCGCGGACCAGGTGCGCACCATCGCCACCGCCTCGGAGCAGCAGTCCGCCTCAGCGGAGGAGATAGGCCGCGCCGTGGACCAGGTGCGCGAGGTTTCCGAGCGCACGGCGCGGGACATGGCCAGCGCTGCCCAGGCCGTTGAGGAATTGGCGCGCATGGCGGACGAGCTCACGGACATCATCGCCAAAATGCAGGCTTGCTGAACCACGCGCTGCAACCCGCGCGACAAACCCACCAAGGAGCGGATTCATGGTCAAGCACATCGTCATGTGGACGTTGAAAGAGAGCGCCGCGGGCGCGGGTAAGACCGCCAACGCGCGCAAAATGAAGGAGCTGCTGGAGGCCTTGACCGGCAAGATTTCTTTTTTGCGTGAGCTTTCCGTAGGGATTGATGTCTTTGCCGCCACCCCCCCGTGTGATGTGATTCTCTATTCCAGCTTCGACACCCGTGCCGACCTCGACGCCTATCAGATCCACCCGGAGCATTTGAAGGTGGTGGAGTTTGTGAAGCAGGTGGTCGCCGCGCGCAGCGTGCTGGACTACGAGCTGTAGCGTCTCATCATTTTTTTCTTTTGTTGTAAGGGCCCGGTTTCCGGGCCTTTTCTTTTTTTTAAATAGGCTTGCCCTGGGGAATAAAACATACTACATATATCAGGAAACACAGTTGTTCAATAGGAAACATCCATATGAGGGCGCCGATGGAGTTGGAAAGCGTGTCGAGTGGAGCGTCGGGCGTGCCGAGCGTTCAGGATTTGCTGTTTCGGGTGGGACTGAGCACCGAGGACCTTCCCGAGGGCCTCATCAATGGCGACCAAGCCTATGCGGAGGCTTTGTACCTGCTCACGCGCATGCGCTTCGGCGTGGACGAATCCCTCCGCTTTTGGGATGAGATTTTGCGCCACCACGAGGGACTCAATCTCATCCTCGGGCGCGACGTGGGCATTCGCGTGGCCGTTTGCGACTACTTCATGAACCTGCACCCCAAGATGCGCGATCCGGTCATCGTGGAGGTTCAGGTGCTGCTGCAGAAGGAGAAAGGCGCGCTGGTCGATGAGTTGACCGGCCTGTACAACCGCCGCTACTTCAACGACGCCATCAGCCGCGAGGTGGAGCGCTTCAAGCGCTTCGGGCAGCGGTTCTCGCTCATCATGCTCGATGTGGACCATTTCAAGTGCTTCAACGACACTTACGGCCATCTCGCGGGCGACGACGCCCTTAAAACAGTGTCCCGGGTGCTGCGCGAAACCGCACGCACCTTCGACCATGTGGTCCGCTACGGCGGTGAGGAATTTGCGCTCATTCTGCCCCACACCGACAATGTGCAGGCCATGGCCGCGGCGGAGCGGCTGCGCTGCGCCGTGCATGCCGCGCCCATCGCGCTGGAGCGCGGAGAGGTCCGCGTGAGCGTGAGCCTGGGCGCGGCGACGTTCCCCGAAGACGCCATCAACGCCCGCGAGCTTGTCAGCCGTTCGGACGAGGCGCTCTACGAGGCCAAGCGCACGCGCAACACTTCCTGCTCCTTTTCCGAGCGCAACCGCCGCTTCCCGCGTTCGCCCATCAACCTCGTCGTGGTGTGCACCGGCGCGGAGGCGGCGGGCAGCAGCCCCATCACGGTCACGGCCATGAACGTCAGCTTCGGCGGCATGCTGTGCCTCTCGCAAGTTCCTTTGCTGCCGGGCACGCAGGTTGAGGTGACGTTGGACATGGAGACTGGCAACGCACGGGGGCTGAGCGTGGCCGCCCGCGTGGTGCGACTGGAGCGGGAAACCGAGTCCGGCAGCTATCAGGTGGCTCTTTCCTTCGACCTGGGCACCCAGGAGCAGCGCCGCGACCTTGTGCGGCTGGTTGAAATGAACCATGGCGACGCCTAGGCCAACGCCTCAAGGCGCCTCGGCCGCGGCGGCATAAAAGGCTTGGCCGCGGGCGGACTCTGGGTTATGCCGGTGCAATCGGGCGGCGTCCCCGCCGTTCGGACCACCTTATCCTTCCTTTCAGGAGCAGCGTATGACCAAAGACGATGTCACCGGCCTCAAGCACCTTGGCTCCGGCAAGACCAGCTACGCCTTCAGCGAGCCCAGCGCGGCCATTCTGGAGGCCTTTCCCAACAAGTACCCCGACCGGGATTACGAGATCCGCTTCGAGCACCCGGAGTTCACCAGCCTGTGCCCCAAGACCGGCCAGCCGGACTTCGCCACCATCGAGATCACGTACATTCCCGACCAGCTGTGCATAGAGACCAAGTCCCTCAAGCTTTATTTCACCGCCTACCGCAACCACGGCTCTTTCATGGAGACCATCACCAACCAGATTCTCGACGATCTGGTCAGCGTGTGCCAGCCGCGCATGATGCAGGTGGTGGCCCTGTTCAACCCGCGCGGAGGCACCAGCCTCACCGTGACGGCCGAGTATTTCAAGGACGACTCCGCGCCCATTGAGACGCGCTTCTAATCGAGACACGCCCTTCTAGAGGTCGGCCGTTCGCCCGGTAGCGGGAGGACGGCGCGATAACTGGTTGCGCCCATGGAAAATGGGGCGTAAAAATTAAAGTGGATGGCGGGCCTGCTTCGATGCAACCCGCCATCCTGCCATTGCGCACGTCGTTTGATGCGAAATCGGTCCCGGTCGCCGTCAATCTTTTGCGGATGGACTCCAACTGGGGAACGGCTGAGAAACGCGCCGGTCCATGGAACGCCAGCTCCGTGAATTCCCTAAGGCCGGCTGATGCAACCATGAAGGCATTTCGATGCACATCGCCATGACGCCAAAGAAAATTGTCACGTTCACGCTGACCCTGCTGATCGTCCTGTCCTCCCTGAACGCCTACGCCGGGCAATGGGATGGGTTTTTCTTTGGCGTCAACGCTGGCGTGGCCCGGTCCAACGCCAAATACGAGACGGGCCCGGACACGACCGCGGGGTGGGCCAGCTGGCCCGTTGAGGCTCCCGGCATGTGGGCCAATGGCGGCCGGGACAAGTCCAGCGTGAATCCGCTGGTCGGCTTGTCCGCGGCCTACAACCACCAGGTCGATTCTTTTGTCTTCGGGGCCGAGCTCGGCCTCAATGCGCTCAATGCGGAATTGGCCCATGAGGGCACCTATCTATACACTGGGTCTACTCAGCACTATTCTTATCAGCAACAGACGCGTTTGGATGGGCTCATCACTTTGCGCGGCCGCGCCGGAATCGCCTTCGGCGATTCGCTCGTGTCCGTCACCGGCGGCCTCGCCGCCTCGCAGCTCAAGGCGAGCTTGGGTTTCAATGACGATTTCGCCGGAGCTGGCCACTACACAGCCACACGCACGAAGCGGGATATCGCGCTGGGGCCAACCGTCGGGCTCGCCTATGAACACATGCTGCCTGATGATTTTGCCGTGAAGGCCGAACTCACCTACGTCGATTTTGGCAAGGCGCGTTTTTCAACGCCCGTGATCGCAGCGAATGGCACCCATACGGGGGATATGGGCTTCACGTCCACGCAGCATCTGAGCATCTTCACGGTCGGCCTCGAAAAGAAGTTCTGATCGGCCGGGGTGCCTGGGCCTACGGCCCGGGCCATTACCGGATGCGGAGCGTGTCTCCGCGCCGGGCTGGCGGCCCCGCGTTTTTCATTCCCGACTCCCTGCCCCCCGAGCACGACCTGATTCTCGAATCTTCGTCATGAATGCGGAAAAATCCGGCCCGCCCTTGCCGCCGCGCGCCCCGGACTTATGTTTGAAGCCTGTCCGATTCCAACCGGAGGCCCCGACATGCCCGCGAATATTCCCGCCATCTTCGTTTCCCATGGCGCGCCCACGCTCGTCATGGACAACGTGCCCACCCGCGATTTTCTGATGGGCCTTGGCAAAAGCCTGCCCCGGCCCAGGGCCATTCTCGCCGTCTCCGCCCACTGGGACACGGAAGCCCCACGGGTGACCACAGACGCAGCGCCGCACACCATGTACGACTTTTACGGCTTTCCCGATGAGCTGTACGAGATGAAGTACCCTGCGCCAGGGGCCACGGCCCTTGCCGCGCGCACGCTGGAGCTGCTCGACGCGGCGGGCGTGCCCGCCGGAGCGGACGCAAAGCGCGGCTACGACCACGGAGCCTGGGTGCCCTTGAAGCTGATGTATCCCGAGGCGGACATCCCCGTGGCCCAGCTGTCCATCCAAACGCGCCGCCACCCCGCTGCGCACCTCGCCATGGGCCGGGCGCTGGCTCCCCTGCGGCAGGAGGGCGTTCTGGTCATCGCCAGCGGCAACGCCACCCACAATCTGCGCGATGTGTTCAACCACGACATGCTGGCCGCGCCCGTGCCCTATGCAAAGGCGTTCGCCGATTGGCTGGCCGGAAACGTGGAGGCGGGCGAGACCGCGCCGCTGCTGGACTATCTGTCCCAAGGCCCCAACGGCGCCAGAAACCACCCCTCTGCCGACCACTACCTGCCGCTGCTGGTGGCCCTTGGCGCGGGCGGCGGCGCGGATGGCGGCAAGGGCCGCCTGCTGCACGACGGCTATACCTACGGCGTGCTCTCCATGGCGGCCTATGCCTGGGGCTGATGCCGTGTTGACGCAAAACCTCTGACCCCGTAGCATCGCCGCCATGAAACGCATCTATGAACTGAGCGTGCGCGCGGAATTCTGCGCCGCGCACCGCCTGAACGGCTACCCCGGCGACTGCCGCAACACCCACGGCCACAACTGGGGCGTCACGGCTTATGTCGTCTGCGAGGAACTGGACGAGCTGGGCATGGGGCTGGACTTCCGCGAGATAAAAAACCTCGTGCGCGAGGCTCTCGCCACCCTGGACCACGCCTTTTTGAATGATCTTGAGCCCTTCGCCGACCAGAACCCCACGGCGGAGAACATCGCCCGCCTGCTGCACGGCGACCTTTCCGCGCGGCTGGCGGCCAAGGTTCCCGGCGGCCGCGCCCGCATCTCGCGCATCCGCGTGGCGGAAACGCCTGGCGCGGAGGTCACCTACTGGGAAGAGCCGTGATCGTCTGCGAGATATTCCGCAGCATCCAGGGCGAATCAAGCTTCGCGGGGCGTCCCTGCGTGTTCGTGCGGCTCACGGGCTGCAACCTGCGCTGCCGTTATTGCGACACCGTCTACGCTTACGAGGGCGGCGAGGAGCTTTCCCCGCAGACCGTTGCCATGCGCATAGAGGCCTTGAGCCAGGGCTTGCCGAACATCCTCATCGAGTTCACCGGCGGCGAGCCCTTGCTGCAGGGACAGGCCGTGGACCTGATGAACGCCTTGGCGCGCGCCGGGCGCGATGTGCTGGTGGAAACCAACGGCAGCCGCGACATCCGCGTCCTTGACGCGCGCATCGCGGCCATCGTGGACATGAAGGGTCCCGGCAGTGGCGAATCCGATAAAATGGACCTGGAGAATTTGACGCGCCTGCGCGGGCGTGACGAACTCAAATTCGTCATTGGCGGGCGCGAGGACTACGCGCACATGCGCGAGCTTCTGCCGCGCGTGGATTGCCGCCGCAACACGGTCAACGCCTCGCCGCTTTACGGCGCGCTGGCCCCGGCGGAGCTTGCCGCGTGGCTGCTGGCCGACGGGCTGGACGTGCGCCTGAACCTGCAACAGCACAAATACATCTGGCCGCCCGAAACGCGCGGCGTGTAGCGAGGAGGCGATCATGGCGCAGGAGAACAGCGCCCTTGTGGTGTTTTCCGGCGGGCAGGATTCGGCAACCTGCCTGGCCTGGGCGCTTTCCCGCTTTGAGCGGGTGGAGACCATCGGCTTCGACTACGGGCAGCGCCACGTGGTGGAGCTGGCCTGCCGCACCGAGGTGCTCGCCAGGCTGCGCGCCCTGCGGCCGGACTGGGCGGTCAAGCTCGGCGGCGACGCGCTGCTGTCCATGGACGTGTTCCGCCAGTTGGGCGAAACCGCGCTGACGCACGACGTGGCCATAAGCATGAACGACAATGGCCTGCCCAGCACCTTCGTGCCCGGCCGCAACCTCGTTTTTCTGACCCTTGCCGGGGCGCAGGCCTACCGGCGGGGCATCAAGCGTCTCGTCACCGGCGTGTGCGAGACGGATTTTTCCGGCTACCCGGACTGCCGCGACGACACCATGAAGGCCCTGCAAGTCGCCCTCAACCTGGGCATGCAGACTCGGCTCGTCATCGATACGCCGCTCATGTGGCGCACCAAGGCGCAAACCTGGAGCCTGGCCTTCTCGCTGGGCGGCCAGGAGCTGGTGGACCTCATCCTTGAGCACACGCACACCTGCTACCAGGGCGAGCGCGGCGAGCGCCACCCCTGGGGCTACGGCTGCGGCGCGTGCCCGGCCTGCGAGCTGCGGGCCAAGGGTTTTGCGGAGTATTTGCGGGACGAGTAGTGCGCGCGCCGCGCGGTCGGCGAGCAAAACCGGGGGCGAATGCCCCCATGGCCAAGGGCTTCTTCCGGCGCTGCACAGGAAGAGGCCCTTGGTTTTTTTGCGCGCGGCCAGCAGAGGGCTGGCGGTTGCCGCCTTGTTTCGGCGCGGCGGTTTGGCGTGGCGATCTTTACTATGGCGAGAGCGGAGGAAAATGTTTACAGACAAGACGCTGTTTTGTAGGATACTTGTATCTAGCTTGAAATAGATGCGCTTGAGGATCGCGGGAGCGCGTCATGCTGTGTTTGGCCTTTGCAACCGGAGTCCTCCCCCATGAATCTGGACGACATAGGGCGAATACCAATCCCAGGCGCCTCCCCGGCCGGGGGAGACGCGCATTATGAACCCGCCTTTGCCCAGCTCCAGGCGGAAATCGACAAGCTCTCCTCCGTCACCGCCGGCGGCGCGGTCGATTGGACCCGCGTGGTCGATCTTGCCGGAGAAGTGCTCTCCACCCTGTCCAAAGACCTTTCGGCCGCGGCGTATCTTGGCGTGGGGCTGGCGCAAACGCGCGGACTTGACGGCTTGGCGCTGGGCGCGCGCATTTTGCGGGATATGGCGGCCACGTTCTGGGACACCTGCTCGCCGGCGAAGAAACGCGTGCGCGGGCGCATGGCGGCCTTCGCCTGGTGGCAGGAGAAAATCCTGGCTTGGCTGCGGGGCTTTGACCCCGGCGCGCCCCTGCCCGAGGCTCGACACCAGGCCCTGCTGGACGATGTGCGGTCGTTGGACGGGATTGTGGGCGAGCTGCTGCCGGATTTTCCGCCCATGCGCGATCTGCTGGAAGTTTTGGGACGCCTGCCCATAGAGGCCGCTCCGCCCGCACAGCCGGTTCCACCGCCAGGCGCGAATGAACGTCTTTCCTCCTCCGCCCCCGCAGCGGGAAACGCCCCTCCCTCCCACGCCCTTTCGCCTGCATCCGTCCCGCCAGCAAACGCCGCCGACGCTCGCGCCGCCCTTGCCTCCGCCGCCCTTGATTTTGCTTCCCTGGTCCGTGCCGAGACCCCCGCCGACCCGTGGTGCTGGCTTGCCGCACGCATGGGCGCGTGGTTGAAACTGCGCGGCCTGCCCCCGGCGGAGGGGGGCCGGACCATGCTGCCGCCACCGGAGCAGGCGGTGAAAAACGCGCTGCTGAATCTGCTGGCTCAGGGCCGGAATCTGGAGGCGGCCCTGGCAGCGGAGGAGCAGGTGACGGCCTCGCTGTTTTGGCTGGACCCGCACCGGGTGGCCGCGCGCGGTCTGGCGGCGCTCGGGCCGGATTACGCCGCCGCCAGCGAGGCCGTGGGGGCCGAGGTGCGCCTGTTTTTGGCGTGGCTGCCGGGGGTGGAGCACCTGTCTTTTTCCGACGGCACTCCCTTCGCCGACGTCGAGACGCGCGCCTGGCTGTCCAGTCTGGACGGTCCGAGGAGCGATTCCGCCGGGGCTGGCGGCGCGGCCGCCGGCACGACTGGCGGCACGGGGGAGGAGGCCGTGGCGAGCGCCCGCGCCGAGGCCGAGGCCCGTTTCGCCCGGCAGGACGTGGCCGGGGCGCTTGACCTTTTGGGACAGGCGGCGCGGGGCGCCTCGGACGGGTCCGTGCGCCTTCGGTTGAAGCTGGTGCAGATGGATCTGCTCGGCCGGGCGGGGCATTGGCCCGTGGCCATGTCCCTGGCGGAGGAGATAGTGGCCGAGGTGGAGCGTCGAGGGTTGGAGGATTGGGATCCGGATCTGGCGGTGGAGGCGCTTTTGGCCGCGCGGCTGGTGGGCCTTGGCCTTGGCGGCGAGGAAGGGGTGGCCAGGGCCGGGACCTTCGCGTCCCAGGCGGCGCGCATCAAGCCTTCCGCGGCGTTGCATTTGGCCGGTTGAGGTGGATGATCGCCGGAGCCATGCGCGCCGGTGCGGAGAGAATCTGCAAGGTTGTGAAGGAGGAACGTCATGGCGCAGGAAGGTTCCGTTGCCCCCAAGGAGCGGGTCAACATCGTGTACAGGCCGGCCACGGGTGATGCGAAAGAGGAGGTGGAGCTTCCCCTCAAGCTGATGGTTCTTGGAGATTTCACCCTCCGGGCGGACGACCGCATGGTCGAGGACCGCGACCCCGTATCCATCGACAAGGACAACTTCAACGACGTGCTGAAGGGCCAGGCGCTGGAGCTCAACCTCAACGTGCCCAACAATCTTTCCGGGCAGGCCGACGACCAGCTGAACGTGAGGATGAAGTTCGAGTCGCTGAAGGATTTTGATCCCGACGCCATAGTGCGCAACGTGCCGGAGCTGGCCAAGCTCATGGAGCTCCGCGAGGCCCTCAAGGCCCTCAAGGGGCCGCTGGCCAATGTGCCGGAGTTCCGCAAGAAAGTGCAGGAACTGGTGAAGGACCCTGGCGCGCGCGAGCGGTTGCTGCTGGAATTGGGCATCAAGGGTTAAGAGGAGGAGACACGCACATGGCAGACGAACAGCTTCAGGGACAGGCCGCGGCGGCCACCCGGACCGGGGAGGCCACAAGCCTTCTTGATGAGATTGTCGAGGCCTCCAAACTCAAGCCCACCGACGAGGGCTTCAACGCCACAAAGGCCGGCTTGCAGGCCTTCCTTTCGCAGCTGGTGCAGACCGGGGGCGAGGCCCGGGTTTCCGGCGCGCAGGTGGACGACATGCTGGCCGACATCGACCGCAAGCTTTCCGCCCAGGTCAACGCCATCATGCACGACCAGCATTTTCAGCAGCTGGAGTCCGCTTGGCGGTCCCTCAAGTTCCTGGTCGACCGCACCGACTTCCGCCAGAACGTCAAGATCGAGTTCATAAACGTCTCCAAGGAGGATCTGCTGGCGGACTTTGACGACTCCATGGAAGTGGTCAAGTCCGGCCTGTACAAGCAGATCTACACCGCGGAGTACGGGCAGTTCGGCGGGCAGCCCATCGGGGCCATCATCGGCAATTACGACTTCGGTCCCGGTCCGCAGGACATTTCGCTTTTGCAATCCATGGCCTCGGCCGCGACCATGGCGCACGCGCCATTCATCGCCGCCGCCGGCAAGGAGTTCTTCGGCGTCGATTCCTGGGAGCAGCTGCCGAACCTCAAGGACCTGCACTCCATTTTTGAGATGCCGCAGTACGCCAAATGGCGCAGCTTCCGCGAGAGCGAGGACGCTCGCTACGTTGGCCTGACCCTGCCGAAGTTTTTGCTGCGCCTGCCCTATGGGGCCAACACCGTACCGGCAAAAAGCTTCAACTTCCAGGAAACGGCGGAGGACAACGAGGAGTTTTGCTGGGGCAACACCGCCTTCGCCTTCGCCTCGCGCCTCACCGACAGCTTCGCCAAATACCGCTGGTGCGCCAACATCATCGGCCCCCAGGGCGGCGGCGCGGTGGAGAATTTGCCGTTGTACCAGTTTGAGGCCATGGGCCAGACCCAGACCAAGATTCCGACCCAGGTGCTCATCTCCGAACGGCGCGAATATGAGCTGGCCGAGGAGGGCTTCATCGCGCTCACCATGCGCAAGGGCTCGGACAACGCGGCCTTCTTCTCTGCCAATTCGGCCCAGAAGAGCAAGGTTTTCGCCAACACGGCGGAGGGCAAGGAGGCCGAGCTCAACTTCAAGCTTTCCACGCAGCTGCCATACATGATGATAATGAACCGCCTGGCCCACTATGTGAAGGTCATCCAGCGCGAGAACATCGGCACCTGGAAGGAGCGCGGCGACCTGGAGAATGAGCTGAACAAGTGGGTGAGCCAGTACGTGACGGAGATGGACAACCCGGATCCCACCACCCGCAGCAAGCGTCCCCTGCGTTTGGCCAAAGTCGAGGTCAACGACGTGGCCGGCGACCCCGGCTGGTATTCCGTAACGCTCAAGGCTCGGCCGCACTTCAAGTACATGGGCGCAAGCTTCACCCTTTCCCTGGTGGGCAAGCTGGACAAGGAGTAGCCGCAGAACCGCACGCACAACAGGTCTGACAGGAGGGCACGCGCATGGCATTGATCGCGTACATGCAAGTCAATGGCTCCACGCAGGGAATGCTTAAAGGCGACTGCGTCCAGGCCGGCGACAAGAAGGACACGATCATCGTCTATGGTTCCGACCATTTTGTCGAGGTTCCGCGGGACGTCCACACCGGGCTGCCCACCGGGGCCGCCATCCATCACACGTTCACGGTCACCAAACACAAGGACCAGTCCACGCCCATGCTGTTCAGGGCCTGCTGCACCGGCGAGCAGTGCCAAGTCGTCATCGACTACTACCAGATTGAGCCGGACGGACAGGAGAAGAAATACTTCACGGTTAGGCTCCTGGGCATTGTTACTGGCATGCGGGAGTACACCCCGCCCACCTTCCTGCCGGAGAACAAACCCTATCACGACATGGAGGAGGTCTCCTTCTCCTATAACAATATCGCCTGGACCAACACGGCCGGCAACGTGGAGTACCACAACGAGGTCGCCTAAGGCCGCAACAAGCCAAAACCGTTGGCTGGAATTGACTGTGGCGCAAGCTGATCCCCGTCATGACGCTACGCGGGCGCCAGGGCGAAATGGCAAATGGCATGAGGGTTCACACACGAACGGGGTTATGGCCCCAAGGAGGAATTCCCAATGGCATTGACCGCATACATGGCCGTCAAAGGCAAGACTCAGGGCGACATCAAGGGTGACTGCCCGCAGGGCGGCGATAAGAAGGACAAGGTCATCGTCTACGGGTCCGACCATCAGGTGGAGATTCCCAAGGACACCCACACCGGCCTGCCCACGGGCCAGCGCATCCACCATCCGTTCACGGTCACCAAGCACAAGGACCAGGCCAGCCCCAAGCTGTACAAGGCCTGCTGCACCGGCGAGCAGTGCGAGGTCACTCTCGACTACTACCGCGTGGCGCCCGACGGCCAGGAGCAGAAGTACTTCACGGTGAAGATGGAGGACGCCATCGTGGTTTCCACCCACGCGTACACTCCGCTCACCTTCCTGCCCGATAACAAGCCCTATCACGACATGGAGGAGATATCCTTCACCTATTCCAAAATCACGTGGACCTACAACGATGGCAACATCGAGTACGTTGACGACTGGAAGAAATAGCGGCGGAAAGGGCGGCGCGTTCCGGCCGGACGCGCCGCCGCGCCAAAAGGGGGCTTGTAAAGGACCATGCGTGAAAAGAGGTTGCTTGAACGGTTGCGGGCCATTGAGCTGGATCCGGACTGGCGCGGCGGGTCCGACCCGGCTGCTGCGGTGCAATCCGTGCTGGCCCATGTGGGGCGTATTTTGAACACCCGGCAGGGCAGCGCGCCCATCGCCCAGGAGTACGGCGTGCCGGACTTCACGGCGCTGGCCAGCTCTTTCGGCCAGGATTCCGTGGAGCAGATCGAGGAGGCCATCACCCGCGTCATCCGGATTTATGAGCCCAGGCTGAGCAATGTCGCCGTGACCTTCGAGCCCCAATCGGACAAGCCCTTCGCCCTGGCCTTCAAACTTTCCGCGCAACTCGCCGCGGAAGGGGAGACAACCCCGGTGGTCTTCGAAACCATCCTGAACCCGGACGGGCGCATCATGGTCCGGGAATGAGCGGGAGAGCCGGCACGTGATCGAGAAGTATTACCAGCGCGAGCTTTCGCATCTGCGCGACCTCGCCGCGGAGTTCGCCAAGGCCCACCCCGCCGTGGCCCCGCTGCTCTCCGGCCCATCGTCCGATCCGGACGTGGAGCGTATTCTGGAGGGCACGGCCTTTTTGTCCGGCATGGTCTACGAGAAGCTGGACGACGACTTTCCCGAGGTCGTGCACGGGCTCATTCAGCTGATCTTTCCGCATTACCTGCGGCCCATTCCCGCCGCAACGCTCATCCGCTTCACGCCCAAGCGCGGCCTCATGGAGACGGTGCGCGTCAAAGCCGGCACCGCCATCGATTCCGTGGAGAGCGAGGGCACCCGCTGCACCTTCACCACCAGCTACAACGTGGATCTGCATCCCTTGTCCGTCACCGGCGGCAACTTCGAGTCCCACGGCTCCAACGGCACGATGACGCTTAACCTGGGACTTGCGCAAAACCTCCAGCTTGCGTCCTTCAAGGCCGACAGTCTACGCTTCCACCTCGGCGGAGACTATGCCGAGGCCACGCGGCGCTACTGGCTGCTTTTCACGCGGCTCAAGGAGATCCGGCTGGTCCCGGGCGACGGCGGCGCGCCCATGAGCCTCAGGCCGTCCGCCCTGCGAAGGGTTGGCTTCGACGACGACGAGGCGCTGATCCCCTTTCCGGCGCGGTCCTTCCCCGGGTACCGCGTGCTGCAGGAATACTTCGTCCTGCCGGAGAAGTTCCTTTTTTTCGACATCACCGGGCTGGACGCCTGGCGCACTCGCGGGCAGGGCGGCAGCTTCAGCATCGAGCTGCTGTTCGAACGGCTTCCGCAGGAAATGCCCCCCATGCGGGCGGAGCATTTTCTGCTCTATGTCACCCCGGCGCTGAACCTGTTTCCCTATCATGCCGACCCCATTCTGCTGGACCACAAACGGCCGGAATACGCCATACGCCCCTCGACCCAGAACCGGGAGCACTATCAAGTCTTTTCCGTGCGCCGGGTGACGGGCTTTGTGCAGGGCACCGTGCAGGAGCGCGAGTACCTGCCGTTTGAGATGTTCAACCCGCAGGTGGAGGCCACACCGGTGTATTCCCTGCACCACCGCTTGTCTCCCCTGGGCGGCGCGGCGGAGCTGCACCTCTCCGTGGCCTACCCCGGCGCGCAGGAAATGCCACGGCAGGAGACGCTCTCCATTGAGATTTTGTGCACCAACGCCTCCCTGCCCGAAACTTTGCGCGTGGGCGACGTGCGTTTGGCCACGGAAAGCTCGCCGGAGCTGGCGGAGTTCACCAGCATCCGGCCGCCCACAGCGCCGCTGCAACCGCCGCTGGGCAACAACATGTTGTGGCGTCTGCTGTCGCATATGTTTCTCAATTACCTCTCCATCGCCAACACGGAAAATCTGCGCTCCATGCTCAAGCTTTACATTTTTACGGAAACGCGCGACCGCGTCTCCGTATTGGCCAACACGCGCCGGGTGGACGCCATCATCGACCTCAAGGTGCGCGCGGTGGAGCGTTTTGTGCGCGGACGCGTGGCCCGCGGGCAGGATATCTCGCTGACTTTGGACAGGCAGGGATTTGCCGGCGAGGGCGACATGCATCTTTTCAGCTCCGTGCTGGATGTGTTTTTGGGCAACTACGCGGCCATCAACGCCTTCACGCGGCTCACCGTGGAGGACACCCTGCGCAAGGAGCGTTTCGCATGGCCGGAGAGGCTGGGCGACAGGCCCCTGTTGTGAGCGGCGCTGACGCCGCCCATCCAGAACTGCAGCGGCAAAGTCCGCTGGAGGAGCTGTGGAGCAATCCGCGAACCTTCTCCTTCGTGCAGGCTGTGCGGCTCATGCGCTACATCCAGGCTGGGCGCGGCAAGGAGGAGGGCGAGCGCTTCCTGCGGGAGCGGCTGCGCGTGCGCGCGCTGCTTTCGCTGGGGTTCCCCGCCACGGACTTGGCGGATCTGGAGGTGCTGCCGCCGGAGGGTGGCGAGCCCGAGGGCGGGGCGAGCCGCATCCGCCTCACGGCCACGTTTCTCGGTCTTTACGGACCGTCGTCGCCGCTGCCCACCTTCTACACGGAAGAGCTGCTGGACGAACAGACCGAGGACCGCTCCGTCAGCCGCGATTTTCTCGATGTGGTGGGCGACGGGTTCTTTTCCCTGTTTTTCCTGGCCTGGACCCGGCACCGCCTGTCGCTCAAGGTGTGCGAGGAGGGCGACGAGGCCACCCTGGAGCGGTTATACAGCTTGGTGGGCCTGGGCGATCCGGCCGTGCGCAAGCTGTTCGCAAATCCCGGGCAGCTGCTTCGCGCGGCCGGGCTGCTCACGCAGTTCCCCCGCTCTGCGGCCGGGCTGCGGGGCCTCGTGGCCGACAGGCTCGCCGCGCCGGTGCGCATCGCGCAGTGCGTCTCGCGCGATGTCGCCATTCCCGAGGACCAGCGCTGTCTCCTCGGGGGAGATACGGCTCAGCTGGGGCAAACGGCCCTGCTTGGCAGCCGGGCGCGCGACGATACGGGCAAGTTCCGCCTGGAGCTGGGCCCCATGAACGCCGGGGCGTTCCGGGCGCTTGTGCCCGGCGGAGCGGGGCACGAGGCTTGCGTGCGGCTGGTGCGCTTTTACTGCACGGAGCCGTTGGAGTTCGACATTCTGCTGCGTCTGGACCCCGCCCAGGCCGAGGACTGCCGCCTGGGCACGGGGAATTGGTCCGGGCTCGGGCGCGACATGTGGCTTGGCGGCAAGGGGCTGGAGGATCCGCGGGCGTTTTTCCCCGACCTGCGGCGGCACAACGACCGTAACCAGCAAAGGAGCATGGCCCAATGATCGGCGTGGACATGAAGGCGCTACTCGAAAAGTGCAATGTTTTCTGCACACAGGCTCTGCACGCTGCGGCGGGGCTCACGGTCAACCGCACGCATTACGAGGTCACGGTGGAGCACTTTCTGCTCTCCTGCCTGGAGGATTCCGCCTGCGACGCCTCGCTGGCCCTTGCGCGCTTCGGCGTGGATGCGGGGCAGCTCAAGAAGGCGCTGAATGACGCCATGGAGGATTTTCGTGCGGGCAATTCCGGTCGGCCGGTGTTCTCGCCCATGCTCGTGGATTTGCTGGAGGCCGCGTGGCTGGTGTCCTCCGTGGACCTGGGGCTGTCGCGCATCCGCTCCGGCTCGGTGTTGCTGGCTTTTTTGCGCAAGCCCGGCTTCTACGCCCAGGGGGGCTATGCCGATATTCTGGGCCCGGTGAACCGCGAGGATTTGCAAAAGACCTTCTGGAAGCTGCTTGAGGCCTCTAGCGAATCCGGCGGGGAGCCAGGCGTGGCCGCTGCTTCCGGCGGGGCGGCGACCGCTGGCGCCGTCGGCGGGGAAAGCTTCATCGCCAAATTCTGCGAGGATTTCACCGCCAAGGCCAAAAGCGGCAAGGTCGACGCCGTGTTCGGCCGCGACGCGGAAATCCGGCAGATCGTGGACATCCTGGCGCGTCGGCGCAAGAACAACCCCATCTTGGTGGGCGAGCCCGGTGTGGGCAAAACCGCCGTCATCGAGGGGCTGGCTCTGCGCATCGTCGAGGACGATGTGCCGGAGGTCTTGCACGGCGTCACGCTGCTCGGTCTGGACATGGGACTGCTTGAGGCCGGGGCCGGAATGAAGGGAGAATTCGAGCGGCGGCTGAAAGGCGTGCTCGACGAGATCAAGGCGTCGGAGAAGCCCATCGTGCTGTTCATCGACGAGGCGCACACCCTTGTGGGCGCTGGCGGCGCGGCCGGCGGGTCGGACGCGGCCAACCTGCTGAAGCCGGCGCTGGCGCGCGGCGAGATCAAAACCTGCGCGGCCACCACCTGGAAGGAATACAAGAAATATTTCGAGAAGGACCCGGCGCTGGCCCGGCGCTTCCAGCTCGTCAAGCTCGACGAGCCCAGCCCGCAGACCGCCGCGCTCATTTTGCGCGGCATCCGCGATTCCTACGAGGCGGCCCACCGCGTGGTCATCCGCGACGACGCCATCGCCGCCGCGGCCGAGTACGCGCATCGGTACATCACCGGGCGTTTTTTGCCAGACAAGGCCATCGACCTGCTCGACACCGCCTGCGCGCGCGTCAAGGTCAGCCTGTCATCCAAACCGGGCGAGCTGGAAGACAAGGAGCGCGCGGGGCAGGCGGCCGAGCGTGAGTTGAAGGCCCTCAAACGCGACAAGGCCAATGGCGCGCCGGTGGACGAGGCGCGCCTCGCCGAGCTTGACGGCGTCATCGCCGAGGCCCGGGTTCCGGCCGGGGGCCACCGCCTCGGGGTGGGAGGCGGGGCTTGGGTCCGCG
>Ga0183100_1000965_pt1 | contig 16734 bp, 11 predicted proteins | sample Biomet2_FD_127789 | JGI IMG/M metagenome (GOLD analysis project Ga0183100, IMG submission 127789) | Microbial communities from bioreactor (seeded with anoxic lake sediment) at LBNL, California, USA - Biofuel metagenome 2 | ecosystem: Engineered > Bioreactor > Anaerobic > Unclassified ...
AATTTTCTAATATTATATTTTCTTTAAATATAATATTATTAGCTCTTAATTTCTCACAATTTATAAATCTTATAAAAAGATTCTTTCTTATAATTGATTCATTAATCTTTATCCTTTTATAATCTCCGCCCAATAATTCGATATCTTGAAAAAAATCACAATTGCTAAAACTCAAATCTAAAAGATCGTCTATTTTAGATTCAGAATAACTATCAATTTTAAATTTTTCTAAAAATATAGCATCATGAAAGATTCCACAAATATTATCGCACTCGCATGTCACTAATATACCGACTTGATTTTCTACATAATCTATATATTTCAAAGAATACTCTAATAATTTTTTTTCTGTATCCACAATCCTATATCTTTTAGCCTCACCATCTTTAACTATGGACACAAACTCTGCACCTTTTATAATTTTACTTAAATGTAAGTCGTTAAATTCTATTATTAATTCCCCTTTACCCATTCCCCTACCTCATCTTTATATAACCCTTTAAAATTTACTTTAATTATATCATTATTTTTTTCATATTCATTCTTTTTATAACTTTGTTTCTATAATATCCTTTTACTCGATAAATAATTAAGGAGTATGAAAATGAAACTCAAAAGCCAATTTAAAGCTATGTTTTCAATGTTTTAATTATATATTTAACAATTTATAATTAAATTGTCGAAAACTTTAATAAGGATTAAAATTTATTTCAATAATTCTTATCTTTCTGTTCATGTAAAACAAAAAAAGCTATATAAAAATAATTTTTTATATAGCCATTTTTGCTTATTGCTAATTATTGTTATTTAATTTAAATGTGCTTATTAAATCAAGTAAGTGTTCTAATATTTTACTTAAAGAAATATCTATTTTCATTAAACTATATCTTCTAAATCTTCATCTATATAAGGTATCATAATTGTAAATGTAGTTCCCTTCCCCAACTCACTTTCAACATCTATTCTTCCCTTGTGTTCCTTTATAATCTGATAACAAGCATTAAGACCTAATCCTGTACCTGTTTTCTTTGTTGTAAAAAATGGTGTTCCAATCTTTTTGATTATTTCATTATCAATTCCACTTCCATTATCTGATATATTAATAAATACTTCTTTCCTATACTCGTCAAGTTCCGTACTAATATGTAAAACTGGGCTTGATATCTCCTCCATAGCCTCTACAGCATTTTTACAAACATTTAAAATTACTTGTCTAATTTGGGTTTCATCACAAAGTATGTATCTTTCATCATAATCTAAGTCTGATACCAATTCTACCTTCTTCATCAGAGACGATGTTTCAATTGTATTTTTCATGGAGGAGACTAAATCATTAAATGCAACTTCTTCCAATTCGGTTTCCCGCGGCTTTGATAAGCTCAAAAAATCACTAATAATCTTATTCACCTCATCTGTATCGGTATTAATTTTCCTAGCATATTTTTTTATTTTTTCATCATCAGCATATAATTCAATTAGTTGGCTATTTCCTTTTATAGTAGTTAGAAAGTTTCGTGTTTCATGAACAATAGTTGCTCCCATTTGACCTAGCAAAGCCAATTTTTCTTGATTTATCAATTTTAATTGTTCTTCTTTCATATTTGATATATCTCGCGCAACAGATACTATCCCAATATTGTCATTATATATGTTAGTAATTACAGATGTAGTTATCTGTAATTGCTTTTTCTTTCCTTTAGGTGTTTTAATTAACCAATCCGTTACTTCATTTTTAAAATAACCTTTCTTAAATACATGCATGTTCTCCTTATCACTGAAGTTTAGAATATCATATAACTTATGTATATCCATACCAATAATATTACTGTATTCTATTTCTATTAAATCTGCATATGAGTTATTGCACGCAACTATTTTTCCTGCATCATCTAATATCATTGTTGGTGCTGTTATAGCATTTAATATTGTTTGAGCTTGTAAATTTAAATTCTTAATTTCCTGTTCTTGTTTTACCTCACTTGCCAATACTAAAATCCCATCATTAATTTTATTAGCATTAATCAATACCTTTATCTCTTTACTATCAGAATTTAAGTATGACCTAATAATATTGTTAGTATCATCTTCATCAGCCTTCACTCTGGTAATTAAAGTATTTTCAGATTTATTTCCAACCTTGTGTAGTACCTTCAATGCTTTCTTATCATTTAATCCTAGAATATTTTCCTTTGGACATTTAAATAATTCCTCAAACTTCCTATTAACAAAATCTATCTTATTATCACTATTATATGTGTGTATAGAGATTGGTATTGCATTAAGTATGTCTGATAGCCTTTGATTATTCTCACCCAATTTATCATAATGGTAATTAATCAAACTTTGAAACACTGCCTTATAAAGATAAAAATAACTAGAAATTTTTAAAACATGTCCAAAAACCACCCAAAATGAATCTAAGTCTTTAAAAAAAGCAAGACAAGCTTCAGAAGGTATAATTAGAAGTATGCATATGTAAAGATATTTAAATTTTATAAAATGTTCTCTTTGTAGGTTACTATTCAATTTTAACAACACTAACACTGCTATTATTATAACTGAATATTCTAACGCAACCTTTATTGGGGTAATTCCATAAGTGTCGTACAAGCATGGAAGCCAATTTGGATATACATATAATATATAAAAAAAGCTACTAGTAATTATAATTGTTCCAATCATCATAATATTTCTATTTATATTTTTTATGTAAGGTGCAAATGAAAAGATCATTAGAATTGTAATCTCTATTAGCCTGGCTAATAAAGAAAACCCTATTGAAAGTTCACTTTTGAAAATATCGTTTACTATAAGACCTTTATAGTAATATGTATGCATAAAATCAAATATTGAAACTACAAGGAAACCAAATCCTAATATATCATTAACATTATTTTCATCTCCTTGTTTGTTCCATATAATTAAAAATGTTGCAATTCCTATGCACACGCTTGTGATTCCAAGTATTGAATGTATTAAATCTTTATTTTTATCCCATAGCAAAGTCCATATTAATATAGAAACAAGTATCATTTTTACTAATGTAGATATGAATTTAATAGTAATATCCTTATATATCCCTCTATTGGTTTTATTATATATTGAATGTAACATCCTCATAAATTCTCCCCTCACTACCTTTTGTTCTAACCGTGTCAACACTAATTTAAGACTATATGCTATATTAAAAACCTTTAATATACTAATATAATCAGTGTAATAAAGACTACGATGATTCCTCTTTCTTTAATTTTAGCCTCTTAATAATGTTTCATTAAATAGATACTTATTGGTAACATTCTTAATATATATATATAAGCATATTATGTAGTATATTACAATTGTATCCATACAAACATATTCTATATATTAATATAAAAACTATTAACAAAAGTACTATTTTAGTTGCATTCGTTGCTTTCCTCCATATCTTTAATTCTCACTTCAAAAATGAGCAGTAAAATACGATTTAATCAAGAAATTTAGTTGTATTCTGCAACTGTATAGTAATATTGAATAAAAAAGGAGCATAAACTTGAAATTCAAAACCTATTCAAAGGCTCTGTTTTTCAATGTTTAATGCTCCTTTTATTTCTTCTTTTTTAAAGAGAATACTTATTTTAATTTGTGAACAAATAATCCACTTCTTAATTTGGGTTCAAACCATGTAGATTTTGGTGGCATTACTTCTCCGATATCTGCAACACTCATTATATCACTAACTTCTGTTGGATACATTGAGAATGCTATCTTCATATCTTTATTTGCTCTTCTTTCAAGTTCTTTAAGTCCTCTAATTCCACCAATGAAATCTATTCTATCCGATGTTCTTACATCTTCGATTCCTAAAATAGGTGTTAAGACATTGTTTTGAAGTATTGCAACATCAAGACTATCTATTGGATCTTTAGCATTGTAAATACCATCTTTAGCTTCTAATAGATACCATTTATTTTCTACATACATTCCAAATGTATGCTTTTTAGCTGGTTTAACTGGTTCTTCACTAGTTGATTCTGTTACAGTAAACTTTTCTTGAAGTTTTCCTATTAACTCATCTTTAGTTAATCCATTTAAATCTTTAACTACTCTGTTATAATCCATAACCATTAAATCATTATCTGGGAATGCAACAGCTAAGAAGTAATTAAATTCTTCATCACCAGTATAATTAGGATTTTCTGCTCTTCTCTTAAGTCCAACTTTTACAGCAGATGCTGATCTATGATGTCCATCTGCAATATATAAGTAATCTACTTCTTTAAATAAATCAACTATTTCATTTATGATAATTTCATTATCAATTACCCAAACGATATGACTTATTCCATCTTCTGCTACAAAATTATATATAGGCCTTCTTTTGCTCTCATTCTGAATCCAAGCATCTATTATTTCTGATGCAATTTGATCTTCTTTATATGTCAAGAAAATAGGACCTGTATTTGCATCACAATAATCAACATGATTAATTCTATCTTCTTCTTTATCAGCTCTAGTAAATTCATGTTTTTTAATGATATTGTTCATATAATCATCAATGGAAGCGCAAAATACTATTCCTGTTTGAGATCTTCCATTCATTATTTGTCTATATATGTATATGCAAGGCTCTTCATCTTGAGTATATTCTCCATCTGTTATCATTCTATCAAGATTTTCTCTAGCCTTTTCATACACCTTTGGATCATGTATGTCTACTGATGGATCCAAATCTATTTCAGGTCTATCAACATGAAGAAATGAATGTGGATTTCCAATTACCATTTCTCTTGCTTCATCGCTATTCATTACATCATAAGGTAAAGCCGCAATTTTTGAAGCTAATTCTTTAACTGGTCTTATTCCCTTAAAAGCTTTAACTATTGCCATTAAAAATTCCTCCTAAATAATTATAGATTAAAGAATTCTTTAATTACTGAAACTACTTCTTCACCAATTCTTGTTTGAGCTTCTTCAGTTGCAGCTCCAATATGTGGTGTAACACTAACCTTTGCATGGTTAATTAGTGTTTCATTCTTAGTTGGTTCTTGTTCAAATACATCAATACCTGCTCCAGCAATTTCTCCATTATCAAGAGCTTCAATTAATGCTGCTTCATCGACAACCTTACCTCTAGCACAGTTAATAAGATATGCTGTATTCTTCATTAATTCTAATTCTTTCTTTCCTATTAATGAACCTGCTGCTTTGTCATATGGTACATGAAGTGAAATAAAGTCTGAAGTCTTTAATACTTCTTCTAATGATACAAAGTCATAGTCTAAATCATCATGTTTTCCTTCAATTGTATAATATACAACAGTCATACCTAAAGCAGTAGCTTTCTTCGCTAAAGATTGACCTATTCTTCCCATTCCAACTATTCCAAGTGTTTTTCCTGCAATTTCAGTTCCTTGGTATTTCTTTTTATTCCATTCACCGTTTCTCATAGTGTAGTTAGATATAGCAATAAATCTTGCTAATGCAAACATATGACCAATTGCAAGTTCCGCAACTGAATCTGAACTTGCTGATGGAGTATTTCTTACAGTTACTCCAACACCTTCCCCAGCAGGAATATCTATATTATCTATTCCAACACCAGCTCTGATAGCTAATTTTAATTTTCCACCTGCTTCTGCTTTAAATACATCAGAAGTAAGAGTAGTAGCTGATCTAATAACTATAGCATCGAAATCCTTTAATTTTTCTCCCAATACATCTTGCTCAATGTGTTCATTAATAACTTCTGCCCCCAATGCCTTTAACGCTTCAATTGATGCATTTTCTAATCCGTCGTTTGTTAATACTCTAATCATTTTAAAAAAAATCCCCCTTAATTTAAATACGCCTATTGCTAAAATATACATATCCCATCAAAACTATCAGAATTGTAGTTTCATACAGTACATGTATTTACACTTGTTTCATATATTTTACTACTTATTCATTGTTAATTCAATACTTTGTTATTTTAAACTTAACAAAATATAGAGTCCTTTTGGGACTCCTTCCTTCTGGGTACTATTTCATTTGAACCTTAAAGCTAACTGCCATACTTCTACTTTCCGAAAGCTACTGCAGTCTGCCTTAAACTTTTCAAGTCCTTGATCTGTTAATAGGTATTTAATCATTAGCAGAACTAAATTATAAGGTACTGTTGCTATATCTACTTCACAGATTGCATTTTTCTCTACTACCTTTCAAAATTATCTACAAATTTGGCTTTATTAAAATTTCGTGAAGAAAAAACAAGAATCATAATCTGGAATTTCAAAATCACTTAATTTATGTATTATCATTATGTCCCATCTACGAGTCTAATTCCATGAAAAGGAAGCTATTTCAAATACATTAATTTACATTTGAAATAACTTCTTTTTTAATTTATAACTTATATGTTATTTTTTACCTTCTACATAAGTATTCTTAAAGTATATAGTTTGTTGTACAGATACCTTAAGACCTTTTACATAATCTTTTATTCCTGTTGGTCTAGCATAGTAGTATAAAGGAATAACTGGCATATCTGCCATTAACATATCTTCTGCTTGATGTAATAAATCAATTCTCTTTGTAGTATCAATTTCATTTTTTGCGCTATCAATAATTGCATCAAATTTTGGATTATGATATCCACAGTTGTTTTGTTCTGAAGTTGATATAAACATATCTAAGAATGTCATTGGATCTACATAGTCAGCAACCCATCCATCTCTTGCAATTTCATAGTTCTTTGCAACTCTTGTTGATAAGAACACTTTGAATTCTTGACTTTGAAGTTCAGCATTTACACCTATCTTTTTCCACATATCTTGAATAGCTTGCATTATATCGCCATGACCTGTTTCTGGATTATACAGTAATTGAAGTGTTGGTAATCCTTGGCCATCTGGATATCCTGCTTCTGCTAATAATTTTTTAGCTTCTTCTACATTTGCTGTTGGCTCAAAGTAAGTAGTTTTGTCTGTAAAATCTGTTCCATCCTCAAGTGTAATTCCTTTTGCTACCATTCCATGTGCAGGAACTTGACCACCTTTAGTAACATTATCAACAATAGATTGTCTATCTATGGCAACACTTAATGCCTTTCTCACCTTTGGATCACTTAATACTTTAGCCGCATTTGGATCTACTGCTTTTGCTTTATCTGAAACATTTATTGACAAGAAGTAAGTTGCCAAATTAGCAAAGTTCTTAGCACTACCATCTTTTAGCGCTGCTTGTACATCAGATTTTGGGACTGTATCAACCATATCAAATTGACCTGATTTATAACTTGCCCATGCAGATGTTTCTTCTGCAACAAATTTGATTGTTAATTTGTCAAGCTTTACAGCATCTTTATCATAGTAATTTTCATTTTTTTCTAGTACTGCTTGGTCTTTAATTTTATAATCTGTAATTTTAAAAGGTCCATTTGAAACTAGAGTTTTTGCATCAGTTGCCCAGTCTTTATTGCTTTCAACAACTTTTTGATCTACTGGGAAGTAATATACATTAGCAGTTAATTCTAAGAAATATGGAGTTGGTGCTTTTAAATTAACTACTAATGTATTATCATCAGTTGCTTTAACTCCAACCGCATCTGCTGTTCCTTTTCCTTTATTATATTCATCTGCGCCTTTAATATATGATGTTAATTGGTATGCGTATTCAGATGCTGTTTCAGGATTTAATACTCTTTTCCAAGCATATTCAAAATCGCTTGCCTTAATTGGATCTCCATTTGACCATTTAAGATCTTTTTTTAAATGGAAAGTATATGTTAATTTATCTGCAGATAAATCCCAGCTATCTGCAACTCCCTTAGTTGCTTTTTCTTTATCGTCTAATTCACATAAACCTACAAAAGCATTCTGTAATATCTGAAATCCCATAGTATCTGTAGCTAATCCTGGATCTAAAGTTCTTGGGTCTCCACCTAAGTTGTAAGTTATTTCTTGTTTGCTTGCAGTTCCAGCTTTATCAGCACTAGAACCACAACCAGTTAAGATTGACATTCCAAGAGCTGCAGCTAAAGCTATTGCACATAGTTTTTTTGCTTTACTTGTTTTCATTGTATGTTTCCCCCTTAAATAATTTATTTTATAATAGCTGTTTAAGTTAGTATTATTAAAAACTTAACAGTATACTATTTTCACTTATTAATTTTTATTTTCGCCAATATTTCAGTAATTCCCCATCATTAATTGCTTAGAAAAAATCAATTAATCATATAAATGACATGCTACAAAATGTCCAGGTTTAACTTCTTTTAGATCCGGATCCACTTCTGAACATATTGGAGTTGCATATCTGCATCGTCCTTTAAATCTACAACCTGGTGGTGGATCTATAGGCGATGGAATATCCCCTTCTAAAACTATTCTTTTACTATTTTTTGCAATATCTGGATCCGGTATTGGCACTGCTGAAAGTAATGCTTGCGTATAAGGATGTAATGCTTCCGAATACACTTTATTACTTTCTCCTTTTTCAACCATTCTGCCAAGATACATAACTCCAATATGAGTTGATATATGTTTAACCATTGAAAGGTCATGCGCTATAAAAAGATACGTTAATCCTAATTCTTCTTGAAGTTCTTCAAGCATATTTATAACTTGTGCTTGAATCGAAACATCAAGAGCTGATATTGGTTCATCACATACTATTAAAGACGGCTCTACAGCTAATGCTCTTGCAATACCTATTCTTTGTCTTTGCCCACCTGAAAATTCATGAGGATATCTATTTATATGATCACTTGCAAGTCCAACCTTTGATAAGAGGCTTCTTATTCTTTCAGTCCTCGCTTCACCTGTTAATAACTTATGAATATCAATAGCCTCGCCAATTATATCTCCAACAGTCATTCTTGGATTTAATGATGCATATGGATCTTGAAATATCATTTGCATTTCTTTTCTTAGTGGAACCATATCCTTAACAGAATTTTTTGTTATATCTTTTCCATTAAATATTATTTGGCCTGATGTTGGTTCATAAAGCTTTAATATAGTTCTTCCAGTAGTTGTCTTACCACAACCTGATTCACCTACAAGTCCCAAAGTTTCTCCTCTTTTTATTGAAAATGAAACTCTATCTACGGCTTTAACATAACTTTTACCTTTAAATAAGCCCTTCTTTGCAGGGAAGTATTTACATAAATCTTTGACTTCTAAAATTATATCCTTATCATCTTCCACTACTTCATCCTCCTTATAGGTGATTCAACCTTGGGTGCATCTTCATGGCATAACCAGCATGCCGCTTTATGTTTTTCTCCTACCTCAAACTGTGGAGGTTGTTTTTGAAGACAAATCTTCATTGCATAGTCACATCTAGCTGCAAATGGACATCCAACTGGTGGATTTAATAAATCTGGTGGCTGTCCTTCAATTGGAATAAGTTTGTCTTTTACATCCGCCTTAGGGTTTGGAATACTTCTTAAAAGTCCCCAAGTATAAGGATGTTTTCCTCTATAGAATATATCCTCTGTAGTTCCGATTTCTACTATTATTCCACCATACATTACATTGATTTTAGTACATACATCTGCAACAACTCCTAAATCATGAGTTATTAAAATTATTGACGTATTAAGCTTTTCTTTGATATCTTTCAATGAATCTAAAATTTGCGCTTGAATTGTAACATCTAATGCTGTTGTTGGTTCATCCGCTATAATAAGCTTTGGTTCACAAATTAAGCTCATAGCTATCATTGCTCTTTGTCTCATACCACCTGAAAACTCATGAGGATATTGCTTCATTCTTTTTTCAGGGCTTGGTATCCCAACCAATCCAAGCATTTTTATAGCTTCTTTTCTAGCTTCACCTCTACTTATTTTTTTATGTTTTAATAGGGGTTCTATTAATTGATCTCCTATTGTATATACTGGATTCAATGATGTCATAGGATCTTGGAATATCATTCCTATATCATTTCCTCTTATAGTTTCCATTTCAAATTCCTTAATATTTGAAATATCTCTGCCATCAAAATATATTTCTCCACCTGCAAGTCTTCCATTATCAGCTAATAATCTCATGATTGACATCATAGTAACACTTTTACCACAACCCGATTCTCCAACTATACCTAGTGCTTCTCCTTTTTCTAAATAAAAAGATATACCTCTTACTGCATGTACTTCACCAGCACTAGTTTTAAAGGAAGTTTCTAAGTTTTTTATATCTAATAATTTTTCCATATGTATTGCTTCCTCCTATCTCTTGTTCTTAGGATCTAATGCTTGACTTAATCCATCACCAAAAAGGTTAAATGCTAATATAATTATGCAAATCATTGCTGATGGGAACAATAATTGGTATGGATATGAATAAATACCTCGCATTGCTTCATTTGCTAGTGTTCCAAGAGATGCTTTTGGTGCTGCAATTCCTAGTCCTAAAAAACTTAAGAATGCTTCAGTAAATACAGCTTCTGGAATTAATAGTGTTAATGTAACCATTATTGACCCCATACAGTTTGGTATTAAATGTCTCATTAATATTCTAGACTTTGATGCACCTAATGACTTTGCAGCAAGAACAAATTCTTGTTGTTTTAACTGGAGTACATCTCCTCTTACTATTCTAGCCATTCCAATCCAATAAGATATAGAAAGTGCTAATACAATAGTCAAAAGACCACTTCCAGAACTGCCTGGCTTACTTAACATAGCCATAAATATTATTACATATATAGTTAGTGGTATTGAAGCTATAACATCTACAGTTCTCATTAACATAGTATCTACTTTTCCTCCAAAGAAACCAGCTATTCCACCATATATTACACCAATAACTAAATTTATAAACGCTGCCAAAACAGCAATAGCTAATGAATATCTTGCTCCATAAAAAATTCTAACGAATATATCTCTTCCAAGATTATCTGTTCCAAACCAATGCTCTCCTGAAGGTATTAAATAAGTTGCTGTTAAGTCATTTGCCGCATAATCATATTGAGAAAATTTAGGGATAAAAATTGCTGCAAGAATAACAACTATTATTACTATTAATGATACTAATGCCAACTTGTCTTTTTTTAATCTCATCCAAGCATCTTTCCAATAACCGACACTAGGCCGAACTGAAGCTTTAATATTCTTTTCTTCTTCGCTTAGAGGAGTGAATAAGTCTTTTCTGATTTTTGATTGATTTTCCATTCTTTTTTTCCTCCCTAAACTTCTGCATTTTGTAATTTTATTCTTGGATCAATTACTACATATAATATGTCTACAATGAAAGTAAAAAATATTAACATTGTGCAATAAAACACGGTTACTCCAAGTAACATAGAATAATCTCTATTTGTAACTGATTGTACAAATTCATTTCCAAGCCCTGGAATAGCAAAAATCTTTTCTGTTACAAAACTTCCTGTTAATATACTTGCTATTAGTGGACCAACATATGTGATTATTGGAATTAATGAGTTTCTTAATGCATGTTTAAATATAACTGTACCTTTACTTAAACCTTTAGCTTTTGCAGTTCTTATATAATCGGATTTCAATACATCTACTAACTTACTTCTTGTAAGCCTTGTAATAAATGATAAAGATGATGCTGATAATGCAATACATGGCATTACATAATTTTTCCAACCACCAAATCCTGTTGCTGGCAATATTCCAAATCTAACTGCCAGTACATATATTAAAACAGCACCTATTACAAAGCTTGGTATAGTAGTACATAATGTTGCAATAACTACTATTAATTTGTCTGGCCATTTTCCATCTTTTAGTGCTGCAAGTATTCCTAGAATTATACCACCTGCTATAGCTATAGCTACTGCTACCATTCCAATCTTTGCAGATGCAGGAAATGATGTAGATATAGTTTCTGATACTTCCCTGCCTTTAAAAACCATTGATTCACCGAAATCCCCTTGGACTAAATTTTTCATATATTGTCCATATTGTTCTAATAAAGGTTTATCAAGTCCATATTTTGCTTCCATATTAGCTTTAATTTGTACGTTTAGCTTCTCTCCATCAAATGGACCTCCTGGCATAAGCCTCATCAGAAAAAATGTTATTGTTATTACAACCCATATGGTTAGCAGACTTGTAATAAATCTCTTTCCAATATATTTATACATGTATCCCTCTCCTTCTTTTTACATTTGTATATTAGTTTATATATTAATTATTTTAATAATTTATCAAATCTTAAAATGCATCCTAATCCTATTTTACCACATATTAACATTTATGTATAAGGGAAAGCGCTTCCACATATATTAAAAACATTTAACGCATTAATGGAGTCATTAAACACATTGCGACTGCTTAATAACTCCGTTGTTATATCATTTTATTAATATTTAATTTTTTCCCAACACTACTTAAATTATTATTAATATAATCTTATTATCCATAATTGTCAATATTTTGTTTGAATAAGACAGAACAAGATTTAACAGATATTTCTCCTTACTTTTGTTTGTTAGTCCATATTCCTCCCAATATTAGTCGGTTGGCCTTTTAGCAAAAAACTTGTGAAACATAGAAGAGAGATTTGTCTTAGTAAGGTAGACAAATCTCTCTTCTATGTTTATTTTTATATTATTTCACGGTTCTTTTAATCAGCACACTTTAATTATAACTATCTTCATCATCAAAATATAATACTGATTCTGTTTCTCTACAATACTTAACGCACATACATTGAGCTAATTTTCTTGGACATTTATAACATAAACATGTTAAATCTTCACCATTACATTTTCCTTGTTTTAATTCTATACAATCTTCACAGTTTACTCCATTACCTGCTGGCATAATAATCACTACTCCTTTAATTTTAATATACTAGTTCAATATTAACTTAAAGCTCGCGAATGTCAACTTCTCTTACCAAATGCCTAATCTATCTTCTGGCTTAACATACATACCATCTTTTTTTGTAATTCCATAGGTATCATAGAATTTTTGAAACTGTGGTAAAACTGCATTTACTCTAAATTTATTAGGTGAATGAACATCTAAACTTAGTGTATAATCTGCATATTCTTTTGTTGCTATTTGACGCCAAGTAGTTGCATAACTTTTAAAAAATGCTTTATAATCAGGTTTGTCCATTGTATCTAATATATCTAGAATACAAGATACACCTCCAATATCGGCAATATTTTCTCCAACTGTAAGATAACCATTAATTTTTGCTCCTGGCATTGCCTCTATTTTCCCATAGAAATCTGTTATTTTTTGAGCCTTCTCTGTAAATTGTTCATAATCTTTTTCACTCCACCAATTATTAAGATTTCCATCTGAATCATACTGTGCACCAGTATTATCAAATGCATGGCTAATTTCATGGCCAATAATAGCACCAATTCCACCTAGATTTTCTTCTCTAGTTGCATTTGGATTATAAAAGTGTCCTTGAATAATTCCCCCTGGAATAATAATTGAATTTTCATTTGCACTATAATATGCATTAACTGTTTGAGGTGTAAAACTGTCTTTCTTTTTATCTACTGGTTTATTTATCTTGCTAAACATTTTATCATATGCAGAAATTCTTAATGCCATTATATTTTCAAAAAGCGATCCACCTTCTTCATAAGATTTAATATTCACTTTTGAATAATCATGCCAATTTTCCGGATACCCTATTTCTACATTTAATTTATCTAATTTGTCAATAGCATTTTTCTTATTTGATTGACTCATCCAATCAAGATTATTAATTCGTCTTTTATAAGTTTCTATAATTTCTTTAGTCATACTCTCTACATCTTGTTTAGTTTTTTTAGGAACATATCTTTCTGCATAAATCTTTCCAACAGCCATCCCCATCACAGATCTTACTGTATCTATAGTATCTTCTTGTTTTGATAGAGAACCTGTTATTCCAAGCAGACTATTTTCATATTCTTTATTGGCATTTTCAAAGTCTTCATTTAAGTAATATGATGCAAAAATCAAATTAACTATCTCTATATAATTCTTTATAAGAGGCAAATTTTCCTGCGTGTATATTTTATTGAATGCTTCTAACCATCTAGGATCTTGCAAAATAATCTTATTTGCTTGATCTATACCTAAAGATCTCATAATATCTGGTAAGTTTAAATTTGGTGCTAAATTATTAAGTTCGTCTAAAGTATATACATTATAAACAGTATCAATTAAATTTGAAGTTGTAGATTTCTCCTTGCTCCCCATAATAGATGGTGCTATCATTCCTTCAAATTTAAACATATTATCTACTTTAGTTTTTGATTCTTCTTGTGTATATCCACTTAATACTAGAATTTTATTATAATACTCTTCTGTTAATTTTTTATTTCTAACAGTACTTTCTGTAGGATTAGTATATTCATCTGGATCTCCCAAACTAAGTCCTGTGGAATTTATATACAATATGTTATTTTTAACATCTTTTATATCTCTGTTCACAGAAAACTTTATTGTAGAATTTAATATTTCTTTATTACTCCATAACTTAGTAATGTCATCTATTGTTTGTGCTGCCTTAATTTCAGCTAAATTTTTTTGAACTGGCTTCAATCCTTCTCTATTTCTTGCTTCAACATTTAATGTATTATTGTATATATTAATTATTTTTTTTTCATCACTATTTTCTTCATATTTATCTTTATCAATTAATAGCTGATTAATTATATCTTTTGTCTGTTCTGTTACTTTTTCTTCAACATCATCAAAAGTGGAGGTAGTTGACTTTCCATCTTTAATCTTTGCAGCATTTAGCCATTCACTATTTATTGCGTCATAAAAATCATCTTGTAATCTTATTCCCTGACTATTACTTGTGGTTTGAACCGTTGATTCTACTTGAGCTGCTATAACAGCAGTATATGATGTGGTATTCATCATTAACATAAATATCATTATACTTGCTATAGCACATAGTCTTTCTATTTTGTTCATTTTTTAACCTCGCTCTCAGTATAATTAGCAATAGTTGTTATAATATATAAGTTTATTAATTTTAAACTTAGGCACATCAAAGAAAATAACAAGTCAATGATTCCATGTATATTTCATATCAGACAAGGAGGTATGTTTGCCTTATAGTAGGCGATTAGATGAACATGCCGATGTAGTATGACACAAAATAGACTAACATACTGACTTATTATTTTTTTGAATGTGCCTTATATATTATGTACATAAAAATCTTTATAACATCAAAATAAGTAGCAACTATACTATTTCCATTTACACTTTATATACGTCCAATATTATATTTTATGATTCTTTAAAAAACTTTTTAACTTTTCTAATTATTAAGTAAACTATATACATATACTTTATTTAATAATTAGGCTTGTCCAAATAAATATAACCATCTAAGTAACTTTTTTCATATATTTCTGTATATTTGAAAGTTACTCCATCCCACATAGATTCAGATATATAAATTTTTCCATTCTCAATTTTTTCAACAATTGCAACATGTCCACACCCACCAGAGTTCGGTAAGTTAGATTTCCATACTGCAATAGATCCAACTCTTGGTTCAGATCCATATTCATATTTGCCACTTTTTTTATTAGCTTCCCACCATTCATAAGCATTTCCCCTAAATCCTGCATCGTTTGGCTGACTTCCAGTAATTTCCCAAGCACGTCCCCAGGCATACCATGTACAATTACCTTTAATCAATTTTCCTCCACTAGAAAATGGTGGTGAAAGCCTTACTTTATAAAAAAGATTCATATCTGAATAATAATGTTTATTATCCAAACTTGGCGCAGTATCCCTTATTTTTCCTTTCTCTAAATCATTCTCTAAATCTACATCCTCATCATTAATAAGATTGATTTCTTCCTTAGAATCGCCACTTAAGCTTGTGCTAATATCTTTATTGGAATCACTATTTAAACTTGTGTCAGTGTCTTCATTTTTAGGTTTTTGTGTCTGTTTTTCAAAGCTAACCCAATTTGATTTCACCCAACCTTTTGTTCCATTAATAATCATATGATAAAATCCATCTTTTTCATCATCAATAATTTTAATTTCCTCACCATTTAACAATGTTCCTATTATTCCTGAAGAAATTGATGATTCTGAACGAATATTTAGTGAATTACTATTCGTTGAAACATATGCTACACGCTCCTGAGTATCACTTTTATCACTCTTTACATTATTTAGATCCTCTAATCCAGATCGTGTTTTTTGAATTGTTTCTTTGTCATTTAACATTGCTCCACTATCTGAAAAAGTATAGACTTGTCCTTCAATGCCAATAGTTCCAGTTTCCATTTCTCCACTAGAATTTGTAAAATACCAAGAATCATTATCATAAATCCAGCCAATGCTCATTATTCCATCTTCATTAAAATGATACCACTTTTTATCAACTTCTTTCCAACCTGTTTCCATTGCTCCACTACTAGATAGGTTGTACCATTTTCCATTATAATAAAGCCAACCAGTACTCATTATTCCATCTTCATTAAAGTAATACCACTTTTCATCAATTTCTTTCCACCCAGTAGCCTTAACTTCCTCATCTACCCAGTTCCAATTATTTTTTGAGCTATTAATCCATTTAGCTGAAGCTGGTATATAATACATATTTGTTATTATAAAACTTGTCATTCCTACTATTAGTATCTTTTTAATAAATTCCTTCTTCACTTATTATTTTCCCCTTTTTATAAATTATTTTTTTAGAATTCATCTATTGTATATAATTCTGTTACCAATTAAATTAGGTACTTTTTTAAATTAATCCTTATACCTTAAATATTAACTCAAAATTAATTATTTAACAA
>Ga0183100_1000966_pt1 | contig 16729 bp, 19 predicted proteins | sample Biomet2_FD_127789 | JGI IMG/M metagenome (GOLD analysis project Ga0183100, IMG submission 127789) | Microbial communities from bioreactor (seeded with anoxic lake sediment) at LBNL, California, USA - Biofuel metagenome 2 | ecosystem: Engineered > Bioreactor > Anaerobic > Unclassified ...
TCGGAACGACCGGGACTCATGCTTGGCTGACATCATGTAAGACCTCCTGGGAGGCGTTCGGTGGATGATGCAAGAAGCTCTGCCCGCTAGAGGGCAGGGTAGTTCACGCTTGCTCCCGTCAAATATTTTTACGGGGCATTCCGTTGCGCGGTCGATGTACTGCCCCCACTGCGAACGTACCATAAAGACCGACGACCTCGCCAAGCTCAACGAGGAGCTCAAGAACAAGTTCGGGCAGGATTCCTTGGAGAAGGGGGAATGCCCGGTATGCGGTACCCAGCTCATCGACCTGTCCAAGCGGAGGTCCCACTGATGCGCCTCGACTCCCTGTCGTCCACCGAGTTCGCCAAGGCGATGGAGCGCCGCCCGGTGGTCATTCTGCCCATCGGAGCGACGGAGGCCCACTCCTCGCACCTCCCGCTCAGCACCGACTCGCTGCAGCCGGAGCATGTCGCCGACGCGGTGGCGGAGCGGGTGCACGGGCTGGTGGCGCCGCCCCTCAGGTACGCCTTCCACTCATCCACGAGGAACATGCCGGGGACCATCGGGCTGGGGTTCGAGACCACCATTCACGTGGTCAAGGACATCCTGGGCTCGCTCATCGCCAACGGGGCGGACAAGCTGGTGGTCATAAGCGGCCACGCCGGCAGTTCGCACATGAACGCGCTCCGGCAGGCATGCGTTGAGATAGTGGAGGAGCACCACGTCAAGCTCATGCTCCTCACCGACTACGACATCGCCAAGCGGTACCCCGAGGACCAGAGGGGGGACGGGCACGGGGGCAAAGTGGAGACCTCCCGGGTGATGGCCATCGCTCCCCAGCTGGTCAGGCCGCAGGCCAAGGTGGGGAGGTACGTCAGCCAAGGGTTCATGATCCTGGCCGATCCGGAGCGCTCGATGCCCAATGGCTTCGTCGGCGACGCCCCCTCGGCGACCGCCGAGCTGGGCTCCAAGGTCAACGCGTTCATCGTCGACGAGCTGACCAAGGAGATCGTCAAGGAGTTCGGGGTGAAGGCGTGAACGCCCTCAAGCTGCAGGCGGCCCGGAAGGCCGTCGAGTTCGTCGAGGACGGCATGGTCCTCGGCCTGGGGACCGGTTCCACCACCCGGCTGGCGGTGGACGAGATCGGAAAGCTGGTCAAGGACGGCTACCGCCTGGTGGGGGTACCGACCTCCATCGAGACGGAGAAGCAGGCGCGCACCCTCGGCATTCCCCTGTCGACCCTGGAGGAGGTAGGGAGGCTCGACCTGACCATCGACGGCGCGGACGAGGTGGACCCTCAGTTCCGGCTGATAAAAGGCCTCGGAGGAGCGCTGCTCAGGGAGAAGATGGTGGCCTTCTACTCCAAGCGGGAGATCATCATCGTGGACGATTCCAAGGTCGTGGACGTCCTTGGCGTCAAGACACCTCTGCCGGTGGAGGTCGTACAGTTCGGCCACCGCCGCACCAGGACGGCCCTGGAGGAGCTGGGGTGCACCGCCAAGCTGAGAGGGGGAGAGCGGCCGTTCGTGACCGACAACGGCAACTACATCTACGACTGCAAGTTCGATGCCATAAACGACCCGGAGGGGATGGACTCTGAGATAGGGTCCGTGCCGGGGGTCGTGGAGAACGGCCTCTTCATCGGGCTGGCGACCGCTATCGTCATCGGGACGGAGAGGGGAGCAATAATAAGAGAAAGGATCTAGGCCTGTTGCAGGGCTACCTGCTTCAGAGCCTTGATGTTGTTCTGGATCTCCTCGATCCGCTTCATCTCCTCCTTCTCCAGGATCTCGATGATCTTCTCGAAGGGCAGGGCCAGCTTGTACGAGTGTACCGGTCGTCCCTTGCCTTCCTTCTTGATGTCCCTCTTGATCACCCACTTGCGCCGACGGAGCTCCTGCATCGCGATCGAGACCTCTGGCTGTCTAAGGGCTGTCGATATCTCGATCTCCACCGAAGTGGTCTCCTCCTTCTTGCGCAGGAACACCAGGGTCTTGGCGACGTTCTTGGGCATATCGGTGCGCATAAGGAGTTTGACGAGGGTTTCGTCCTTTTTGGTAAAGCCTCTTTCATTCATAATTTATCTTAATCAATTATTAATCAAAGGATATATATGACTTTCTATTTCATCAGGCGGTAATATGCTCGCTCCCCGAGCCAGTAAGGAACGTTTTCATTCGTATCGGCATCATGTTATCAAATTTTACAACTAACCATCTGGCACGCTCGAAAACTGTTATCTTGGATGATTCTTAATAAACTTCTTTCTCCCTGGCCGTTCCAAATGCCGGGAATTGTGAGGGCTATACGGCCGCCGGACGGCCGTTCCCGGGCCGCCGCGGCGCCCCGCCGTACGCGAGGGGCAGGGATGGGGAAATAACGAGCATCCAGATGGTCGACCTGGGCCCCCTTGGGGACTGCTAATATTTTAAATAGATAATGCGTATTAGGAGTCCTCACCTCGTAAGGTGTTACTATGAAGATGCCTCACACTGTCAAAACTTATTGCCCTTGGTGCAAGTCTCACACCCCTCATGAAGTCGAAAGGATCAAGAAGAAGAAGGCCAGCGAGCTGAAGTGGGGGCAGAGGAGATTCAGGCGGGCCACCTCGGGGTACGGAGGGTTCCCCAGGCCTAAGCCCGAGGGAAGGGAAAAGCCGACCAAGAGGGTCGCCCTGCGGTACCGCTGCAAGGTCTGCAAGAAGGCCGTCCAGAGGCCCTGCTTCAGGGCCAAGAAGTTCGAGCTGGAGGAGTGATCTCCATGGCAGAAGTACATACCGGCAAGTTCATCAAGGTCAAGTGCCCGGATTGTGGCAACGAGCAGATAACCTTCAAGAACCCCGCCACCAACGTTGCCTGCAACGTCTGCGGCTCCACCCTGGTCAAGGCCAAGGGAGGCGCGGGCGAGCTGCGCGGCACGCTGGTTGAGGTGGTTGATTAAGGATGGTACGACAAAACGATTTCCCTGAGGAGAGCGAGCTCGTCGTCTGCACTGTGCAGAACGTCAAGAACTTTGGTGCCTTCGTCTCCCTTGACGAGTACGGAGGGAAGGAGGGCTTCATTCACATCAGGGATGTCGCGACCGGTTGGGTCAAATACATCCGCGACTACGTTCGCGAAGGCCAAAAGATCGTGTGCAAGGTTCTGGGCGTCGACTCGTCCAAGGGTCACATCGACCTCTCCCTTAAGTCGGTGAACGAGCACCAGAAGAGGGAGAAGATCCAGCAGTGGAAGAACGAGAACAAGGCGGACAAGCTCATCGAGATCGTGGCCGAGCGCCTTGGCACCACCAAGGAACAGAGCTACGAGCAGTTCGGCTACGAGCTGCTCGACAAGTACGGGACCCTGTTCGGGGCGTTCGAGACAGTGGCGACCAACCCCGGGTCCCTGGTGGAGGAGGACCTCAAGGGCGACTGGACCAAGACGTTCATCGATGTCGCCAAGGAGAATGTGACTCCTTCGTTCGTCCATATCGACGGCTACATGGAGATGACCTGCTATCAGCCGGACGGCGTGGACCGCATCAAGGAAGCGCTGATCTCGGGGATCGTTTCTTCCAAGGAACAGGTCAAGATCCAGTACATCGGGGCGCCGAGATACAGGGTGGTGGTGGAGGCCGCGGACTACAAGGCCGCGGAAGAGGATATGAAGACCGTCACCGGCACCATTATTTCCAATATACAGGCCTGCGGAGGGAAGGCGACCTTCCACCGCGAGGCAAAATGAAAATAGCGGTTGATTCATGTGTTGTGCCTGGTGAACCGGCTCAACCGCGGCCGGGTCCCACCTGCAAGGTTGAAGCATGAAGACTTCGCTCAGAAAATGCCCCATATGCGTGGAGTATACCCTCTCGGATCAGTGCTCCCGCTGTGGGTCCAGGACGGACACCCCGATACCCCCCAGGTATTCCCCTGAGGACCGGTACGGGGAATACCGCAGAAGGCTAAGAAAGGAGCGTGATGGTTGTGGAAAAGATCAAGGCAATCTTCGTTGAGGAACCGCAGTTCGACGCGCCCGTGCTGGTAGAGGGGCTTCCTGGAGTAGGCAACGTGGGGAAGCTCGCCGCCGAGCACCTGCTCGATCAGCTGAAGGCCACCAAGTTCGCGGACATTTACTCATCCTACTTCCCACCCCAGGTCGTGGTCGACGACGAAGGGGTCATCAAGCTCGTCAACAACGAGCTGTATTATTCCAAGGCCGACGGCAAGCACCCCGACCTTATCATCCTGGTCGGGGACTACCAGGGCCTGACCCCGGAGGGCCAGTACGATCTCTCCGACCACATCATGCAGCTGTGCCGGGGATGGGGGGTCAAGACCGTCTACACCCTAGGCGGCTACGGCATCGGCAAGATGGTGGAACAGCCCAGGGTCCTGGGTGCCGCCACCAGCAAGGAGGTCGTGGAGGCGATGAGGGCCAAGGGCGTCATATTCTCCAAGGGGGAACCCGGCTCGGGGATCGTCGGGGCCAGCGGCCTGCTGCTCGGGATGAGCAAGATCTACGGGCTGGACGCGGTGTGCCTCATGGGGGAGACCTCGGGGTACTTCGTCGACCCCAAGGGAGCCGAGGCCGTGCTCCGCATCCTCGCCGACATCCTGGGGGTCACCATCGACTTCACCGACCTGGTTTCCAAGGCCGAGCAGATCGATCTCATCACCTCCAAGCTGAAGGAGATCGAGACCCCCGCCGAGCCCAAGAGAGAGGACCTCGGCTACATCGGTTGAACGGTTCACGGACCCTCTTTCCCTTTTCATTATACCTGCATGCCCTTGGCGGCGGGCCGCATCGAGCATGTCCCCACAAAGCAATAAAAAAAGTTGGGGGGAGGTCCAGGGCAGGCTAACTTACGATGTGCATCCCATCCCATCTAAGAGCCCTACTTCCTTAGGTATTCGGTTTCAAACTGTTCCATGGCCTCGAGCGTCCTTTCTGCCTCCTCCATCTTCTTGACCTTGTCCATGACAACGTCCACCCGCTCGTAGATGAAGTCCCGTATCGCCGCCCGGATGGCCTCCGAACGAGAGGGAAAGTCATCTACCTTGACCAGGAAGTCCAATGCTCGAACGTAGCGTTCGGGAAGGCGGATCGTCACCTTCTCCAACTCTGGCTCTTCCATGTCTCCACCATGGGAACGAGAGAGGTCGGAACGACCTCTTTTGTCCGACATAGGTATAAACATCGAACTATATAAAAATATTTAGATGGAGATTATTTGCATTGATAGCCCTTGGCAACGCGCAGCCCGATGCCCCCTGCCTGGCCATGGCCCTGAGCCTCCCAGGAGGCAGGCGAAGTTCTAAATAGGCTATCCGTAATAGGGTCTGTACCCCCCGACTTAGCTCAGTCTGGCTAGAGCGGCTGACTGTAGTGGGTTACCGGAACTTCCGGTCCTCAGCCGCCGATATCAGCAGGCCCCCGGTTCAAATCCGGGAGTCGGGACCACCTTATTCTTCTCCTCTCCTTGAGGCCGTTCCACGTTGACCCTCGTTCACCCGAGCAACGCCCGGGCGGCGTCCTCCGCCTCCGCGAGCGTCCTCTCCTCGTCCATGGTGACGACCTTGCCGTCCCGCATGACCACCCGGCCGTCGCACAGTACCGTCTTCACGTTCGTCCCGAACGATGAATAGATCAGATTGGAAACGATCGTGGAGGGGCGGGAGGGACGCAGGTTGGCCGCCCGGCCGTCCATTATGATCAGGTCGGCACGCTTGCCCACCTCGATGGAGCCGATGAGATGGTCCATGCGCACGGCCCTCGCGCCGTCGATGGTCGCCAGGTCCAGGACCTTCTGGGCCGGCAGGACCGTGGGGTCCCAGCGGTTGGACTTCTGGAGGAGGGAGAGGAACTTCATCTCCCCGAACATGTCCAGGCTGTTGTTGGTGGTGGAACCATCCGTCCCGATGGACACGGTGACGCCGTTCTGCAGCATCTCCGGGATCGGAGCGACGCCCCCGGTGGCGAGCTTCATGTTGGACACCGGACAGGTGGAGACCTTGGCTCCCGTGGAGGCCATACCCCGGACCTCGTTGATGGTCAGCCAGGCGGAGTGGGCGGCGACGCAGTGGTCGTTGAGGAACCCGATCGACGACAGGTAGTCCCCGGGCCGCTTGCCCTCCTTGCGCTTGCAGTCCGAGACCTCCTTCCGCGTCTCCGAGAGGTGGAAGGTCAGGAGGAGGTCGTTCTCCAGGGCGTAGTCCCTGGCCGCGAGGAAGGTCTGGGTCGAGCAGACGTAGACGCCCTGCAACCCTACCGCGGGGTAGATGCGGGGACGGCCCCGGAACTCCCGATGGAACCGGGCGCAGTTCTCCAGGGGCACGCCCTTCTGGGTGGTGTACTCCTGGTCCAGCACGGCCCACCCCAGTATGCCCCGGATGCCCGCCCGCTCCACCGCGCGGGCGATGACGTCCTGGGAGTAGTACAGGTCCACGAAGGTGGTGGTCCCCGAGCGGATCATCTCCAGGCAGCCCTGGGCCGCGCCGGCCTCGATGTCCCGCTCCGTCCTCTCGGCGTCCACCTTGAAGGTCCGGTCCAGGAACTGGGGGAAGGGCATGTCGTCGGCGATGCCCTTGAGGATGGCCATCGAGACGTGGGTATGGGTGTTGATGAGGCCGGGCAGGACGATGTCCCCCGATGCCTGGATCTCGACGTCGGCCGAGCCCTTGACGGTCCCGCCGACCTGCTCGATGGTCCCGTCCCGGACCAGGATGTCCCCCCGGACCAGTTGTCGTTCGGCGTTCTGGGTCACGATGTAGGCATCCCGGATCAGCGTGAGCATCTCGATCGGACGTTCATGAGGCACGCGATAAATTAACCTTGTCCCAGGGAAGATTTGTTAAGATGGAATGGCGTTAAGGTGGCGTCTAGAGGATGGCATACTGACAAGCATCACATTCCTTGGTACCGGTGGCGGACGCTTCGCCACCATCTATCAGATCAGGGCCACGGGCGGCATATACATCAATGATGGTGCGAGGGTGCACCTGGACCCTGGCCCGACCGCGCTCATGAACATGAGGCGGCTGGCCCTCGACCCGGCGAAGACCGACGCCGTCCTCATCTCCCACTGCCATCCCGACCACTATGCCGACGCGGAGATGATCATCGAGGGGATGACCAAGGGGGGCTTCAAGCGCACTGGAACCCTGGTCGGGAGCGTCAGCGCCCTCGACGGCACCAACGGGTTCAGCCCGGCCATCTCCGGCTACCATCAGTCGATCACCTCCAGCATCGTCCGGGCCGTCCCGGGGATGTCCTTCGAGGTCCAGGGCATGAAGATCGAAGCCACCCCCACCTCGCACAGCGACCCCACCGGGGTGGGGTTCAGGTTCCACACCTCCAACGGCATAGTGTCCTATGTCGGCGACACCGAGCTGCACGAGAACATCATCCCCGCCCACCGGGGGTGTCGGGTCCTCATCCTCAACCTGACCAGGCCGCTCGGCTCCCGGGTGCCCAAGCACCTATGCACCGAGGATGCGGCGGAGATGGCTGCGGCCCTCCGGCCGGAGGTCGTTCTCCTGACCCACTTGGGCATGAAGCTGGTGCACGAGGGGGTCCAGAGGCAGGCGGAGCGCATCGAGAGGGCCTCCGGCTGCCGGACCATCGCCGCCGAGGACCTCATGACCGTCCAGGTCGGCAGGACCATAAGGACCGCCCGCTCCAAGGGCTGGGAGATCATCGAGGACGCCGGGCCGGTGGACCTCGATCGGTAGCGGTCCGCTTTGAGCCATCCATTGGTCCACTGAATACGTTTAGGGCGAAAGATTAAATGGGGCTATTGCGTGGAAATCATCAATGATAGTCTGCCAGCTTGCGGGGTTTTTGGGTAGTGGGAAGACAACTTTGCTGGTCCGCCTGGGCTCGGAGCTCAGCAAGGCTGGAAGGAGGGTCGCCATCATTGTCAACGAGGTCGGCGAGGTGGGGGTGGACGGGGCGGTCATCGATTCCTTCGGCCTGAAGAGCGTGGAGATCACCGAGGGATGCATCTGCTGCTCCCTGTCGGGCAGCCTCCAGAACACCCTCCGGGCCATCACCAGGGAGTTCAAGCCGGACATCATCATGATCGAACCGACGGGCATCGCGCTCCCGTCGATCGTCGCCAAACTGGTGAGGATGGCGATGATCGAAGAGGACCGCATGATCACGATCTGCCTCATCGACGCCTACCGGGCGCTGAAGCTGTTCAGAGAGGCCAACCTGTTCGTCAGCCGCCAGATCGCCGGCGCGGACATCGTGGCGGTGAACAAGATGGACCTGGTCAGCGAGGATGTGGCCAAGAATGTCGCCAAGATCCTCGAGGAGATGAGCCCCCAGTCCGAGATCGTCTACATCTCGGCCAAGAACGGGGACGGGGTAGCGCCATTGGTCAAGCTCCTGGAGGAAGCCGAATGAGCGACGAGGACTCCAAGGAGCTGGCGGACGCGGGCACCTTCGGCCTGAAGGCCGAGTTCCACGCCCACCCGGCGATCGCGTCCAAGGACCTGATCGCTCTCATGGAGAAGCTCCTCGTGGACGTCGGGACCAAGGTCACGGAGGAGCGGGGCATGATGCTCGGCCATATCAAGGCCTTCGTTTCCACAGGCCGAGGAACCTTAAAGATTAATCTTATCGATATGGACATCGGGCCTGAGACCCTCGATCGCCTGTCGTCCCCGACCGCGGAAAAGGGAGAGATCAAGTTCATGGCCGCGCTGGTCGGACTGGATGATCACGAGGTCGAGGAGATCATGGAGGACAGCCTGGGCATCCTGGAGGACCGTCTGGAGCTGGAGATCGAGGAGCACGAGCACGATCACGAGCACCATCATTGAGGTAGAGAAATGTACGGAATCGCAATAGATGTAGGTACGAGCGGGACGAGAATGCATGCCGTGGACCTGGAGTCCAAGAAGATCATCTCCACGGCCATAACCGTCAGGCATCCCGTCCCCGGGGCCAACGTCATGGACCACCTGACCTTCTGCATCGAGGTTAACCAGGATGTCGCTCACCAGCTTCTGATCGACACGTCCAACAAGCTCATGAAGATGCTGGACATCGACCTCAACAAGGTGGAGAGGGTGGCCATCTGCGGCAACCCCATCCAGCTGTCCATGTATCAGAACATGGAGGTCCGGGACCTGGCGTTCGCCATGCCCAATGCGCTGAAGAGCCGGGGGGTCGAGCTGCAGAAGAGGGACGCCGCGGTCATCAACGCCGCGGACATCGGACTGGAGCTTCCCGACAGCGTTCAGCTGTATGTGCCCCCGGCCATCCGGCACGAGATCGGTGCGGACGCGTTGGCCATGATGTACAAGACCGGCCTGCTGGAGAGAAAGGAGAACGTCCTGGTCACCGACTACGGGACCAACGCCGAGATGGCCCTCAAGGTGGGGGACGAGATCTACACCGGCTCGGCCGCGGCCGGCCCGGCCATTGAAGGCCAATCGATCAAGGCAGGCATGCTCGCCTCTCCCGGCGCCATCAGCGACATCAACGCCGACTTCGAGTCCTGGAAGTGCACCATCCTCGACGAGGGCATCTTGCCCCAGGACGGGGACATCGTCAACCCGCTCAACGGCGCGGCGGTCAGCGAGGGCAAGATGCACGGTAAGGCCGTGGGGATCACCGGAACGGGGGTCATCTCGGCCATCGCCGAGGGTATAGCCAACGGCCTGATCAAGATGCCCCACATCAACACCATCGACGGCAAGCTCCACCTGCAGGACGGGGTCGTCCTCGAGGAGCACGACGTGGTGGAGGCGTCCAAGACCTTCGGCGCCATGCGGGCGGGCCACTTCACCCTGCTGGAGCACGCCGGCCTGAAGTTCGATGAGCTGGACGTCATGTACATGAGCGGGGCCTCCGGGACCTACGTGGACGCGGTGAAGGCCCAGCAGGTCGGCCTGCTGCCCCCGTCCTGCAGCCAGATCTACCAGTTCGGCAACACCTCCCTCGCCCTCGCCCTGGACATCGTCAGGGACCCCGAGGTCATGGACAAGCTGCAGAGCCTGGCCAACTCCATCCGGGCGAACCACATCATGTTCGCCACGGACAAGGTGTTCGAGAAGGTGTTCATCCAGGAGCTCGCCTACTGGACCGAGGGGATGCCCATCGACGTCTACAACATGATGCTGGGACTCTCGGACATCCAGCAGCTGCCGGAGATCAAGGGGACGCCCAAGGTCACCAGGACCGTGCTGAGGGACATCCCCGATCTCGGGTTCAAGGGCCTGAGGGTCCTCCGGGACATCGGCATCTACGTCCGGGGAAGCTTCGAGGACTGCACCGGCTGCGAGGCGTGCGTCAAGGAGTGCCCGGAGAACGCCATCAAGGTCCAGCAGGGCGGGCCTTCGGGATACCAGGTGGAGGTGGCCTCGGACCTGTGCAACGGCACCGCCTGCCTGAGGTGCGAGCGCGCCTGCCCGCAGAAGTGCTTCAAGTTCAAGGAGCTGGCCAAGAGCCTGGTGAAGGGCTGATCGGCGGAGCGCAAAACCCCTTCCCCAGATCCTTTTTTTTGTCATGTGACCAGGACCGCGATGACGTGTCCTTGACGCCGTGAGCGTGCCTGGACCAGATCATAAAAAACAAAGAAAGTGGTTTAACCCGGGAGCCGCAAGGCTCGTCCGGGCCGGCCTCAGAGGTCGTAGTTCCGTGGGTTGAACATGGGGACGTCCTTGTAGGCCTTGAGACACTGGTCCAGGAACTTGGACTCCTCGTCCGGGAGCGCCGCAAGGTCGGTGATGATCTTCCTGAGCATGTCCTGCTCGTGCTTGGACAGCCTCAGCTTCCCGGTCTTGTTCTCGTCCTCGATGAGCCTCGCCGCGGTGATGCCCGCAGCCTTGGCCCGCATGTATATGTCGTTGCCGTACTCGGTGATGGCCTGGCCGATCTTGTAGGCGTTGTCGTAGGCCAGGATGAACGCCTCGGGGCTCCGGTAGCGGTCGGTGGCCATGTACAGGTCCCGGAGGAGCTTGTCCTGCTTCAGCTGCTTGGCCGTGTTCATGAGGGCGGCCTCGTAGCCTATCGAACCCAGCCAGCACTGGACGGACGAGCCGCCGAACTCGGGGTGGTACTCGACCGACTCGTTGGACCACATGTCGCAGGTCTGCGCGATGAGGTTGCCCATCAGGTCAGCGTGGGCGCAATGGGAATCCTTGCCCTCCTGGGAGGTGGGCTTTCCGGCGATGGCCTTCACGATCGGTCCCTCGTAGCCGCAGTCCTTGTCCGGACCGGTGGCACCGCACTCCCATGCCACCAGCGTCCGGGCGGAGGCGATAGCCCGGGTGATGGCAGCGAAGGTGCGAGGAATATCGCGGTCCAGGTAGCCGCCGGCCAGGAACATCGAGGTATTGGCGCCGGCGCAGTTGGTGTCCCCGCCCGCCCGGACCTTGTTCTTCTTGGCGATGTCCACGATCTGGGGCCACAGCCAGGCCATGTCGATGGAGCCGAGATAACCAACGCCGAACAGCCAGCCGCGAATGTCCTGCCTCAGGATGGCATAATCGGCCATCTCCTTGCCCCCCGTCGACTCGATGGACAGCAGGTCGGCGCCGTTCTCCGCGGCGACCTCGATCGACTGTATGCACTTCTCGGGATAGTTATGCTTCTTGTCCATCCCGGGGCGCAGGCCTTCCTCGGCCAGCCGGGGGTCGGCGAGCGTGTGCCGGATGGACAGGGCGATGTTGTACTCGTCATAGTACTTCTGCATCAGCTCCTTCTGGCCAGCGACCACGGGCTTGGCGTACTTCTGGGGCTCGTTGACCATCTGGAAGATGTGCTCATTCTCCAGCTGCACGGTCGGGAAGCCCAGGGTGACGGCCCGATCGAGAATGTCCTTGGTGATGTAGTCGACATACTCCCTGCGAAGGGATTCAGGGTTCTTCTCCGCGCCTGGACGGGGGGCGAAGTTGATCTCAGGGACCACAACCCCCGCCCCCACCACCTGACCAAGGCCGTAGGAGACCGGATACTTCGACTCACCGAAGACCATCTCGTCCGGGGAGCCGTACTCCATCTTAGTGTATCTCTTGATTACCATGGCTCTCCCTCCATTACTCCTTCACCGCGGTCAGCTTATCCCAGTTCTCCCTCAGCTTCCTCCAGTCGAACCCTTCGATGACCTTGTTGGCCAGGATGGGCCCCTGGATGGCCTTGGCCGCGAACACCCCCAGAGGGTATGATTCCACGTACGCGCGGTTGACCGCGCCCCCGGCGCAGATGAACGGGATGTTGATGTTCTTCTCCTGCAACCTCTCCGCGATCTTGGGGAACGCGGACATGGTGGTAGTCATAAGAGCGGTCCCGGTGACCATCTGGGGCTTCTCGTGCTCCACGGTGGTCACGACGTCGGAGATCGCCACGTCCCTGCCCATGTCGACGACCGTGTACCCGTTGGACTTCAGCAGCACCGCGGCGATGTTCTTCCCGATGTCGTGGGGATCGCCCTCCGCCACGTGCATGACGACCTTTCCTCTGGTCTCACGAACGCCCCTTATCTTCGACTCGCAGAGCTTCACGCCCTTGTCCATGGCGTCAGCGGCGACCATGACGTGGGGCAGGTAGTAGATACCGCGTCCGTACAGCTCGCCCACCACGTCCATGCCCTTGATCAACCCCTGCTCGATCACGTCCTCCGGGCTGTACTCCCTGAGGGCAGCGGTGACGTCATCGTTGACCGTCTTGTACCGCATGAACACGACATCCTCGGCGACCTTCTTAAGGGTGGGGTCCTTGGGGACCATCCTCGCGGCAAGGTCCTCAGGGCTCTCCTTGGACTCCACCTGTATGTCGTACCGTCTCAAAATGCGGTCAAAGTTAACACTCTTCAAATCCAACATGCTCGCACTTCAACCCTACTTTCTATAGAGCGAACGCGTCATTTGACGCTTTCGGTGCTCCACCCAATTCAACCATATTTGAAGATGACGAGCAAATGTTGACACATCTGCCAGCGGTCTCCCGTGACGCGGAGGATGTTGCTAGTGGGGATATGGTCGAATGTCGAATACCGAAGGCGGACCTGACGTCTGCGGCCCGGGGTCCGTTCCGCCGTCCTCACGGCGGGAGGCGATCGGACCGCCCGGCGGGTCGGGGCCCTCGGTAGAGTCAGCGTGTCGGTTAATAAGGAATATATACCAAAGCCGGTCCGTCATCGATATAGCGACGGTTTTACCGCTCTTACTTGGAAAAACGTTCATATAACGCGTGCTTCAAAGACGCTTTCGAAGTTCAAGGTCGGTGGCTCAACTTTCCTCCTATGAAAGGTTTTCTGAATCCCCACCACACCGGCCTTGAGCTTGCACCTGATCATGAAGATGTCCGCAGGCCAGGGCAAAAGCCTTTTGCCGAGGAGCCTGATGATGGGGCGTGACCCTCGAGCAAGAGATCCTGATGAAGATATCCCCATCGGAGGAGGAGCGGGAGGCGATCGGCAACAGGGCGAGATCGCTGGTGGGGAGGGTCACCGAAGAGGCGAAGGGAGAGGACCTGGAGCTGAGCGTGCTGCTGGTAGGCTCGGTCGCCAAGGACACTTTCCTGCACAACCCCGACCTTGACGTCTTCATCCTGTTCCCGGAGAGCGTTCCCCGGGAGCGGCTGGAGTCGATCGGCCTGGCCCTGGGCCGGAGGGTGCTGGGAACGGGCGAGGAAAGGTACGCCGAGCACCCCTACATCCACGGGATATGGGACGGGCTGGAGGTGGACATGGTCCCCTGCTACCGCATCGACAACACCTCCCATCTCAAGTCCGCGGTGGACCGCACCCCGTTCCATACGCGGTACGTGAGATCGCACCTGAAGGATGCCCAGAGGGACGAGGTCCGCCTCCTCAAGCAGTTCGCTAAGGGCATTGGGGTCTACGGGGCGGAGGCAAAGACCCAGGGTTTCTCCGGCTACCTGCTGGAGCTCCTGATCATGCGGTACGGCACGTTCAAGGGGGTCCTGGAGGCCGCCTCGGCGTGGAAGCGGGGGACGGTGCTGGACCTGGGGGAAGGAACGGGCAGGAGGTTCGATGATCCCCTGGTGTTCCACGACCCCGTGGACGGCAACCGGAACGTGGCCTCGGCGCTGTCGGCGCACAGCTTCGCCACCTTCATCCACGCGGCCCGCCGCTACCTCGGAGGGCCATCCGAACGGTTCTTCTTCCCCCGGCGGAGAGGGATGCTGGAGCTGGAGGAGATGAAAGGCATGCTGGAGCGCCGGGGGAGCGGTGTGCTGGTCATCGGCATCGAGCGGCCCTGCCTCATCGACGATAACCTGTATCCCCAGGTGAAGCGCAGCCTGGACGGCATATGCGCGCTGCTGGAGGGGCAGGACTTCCGGGTCATCGACCGCGCCTTCCATGTGGCCGGAGGTATCGACTTCGTGGTGGAGCTGGAGAGCCTGACCCTCCCGCCTGGGCGGTATCACAGCGGTCCGCCGGCCTGGGTCGACAACGCCTACGCGTTCCTGGAACGGTGGGAGAAAGAGGGCCTCAGCAGACCGTTCCTGGAGCGGGGGCACTGGGCGGTCATCGCCCCGCGGGCCTACACCGGGGCGGACGAGCTGATTCGATCGAAGATGTCCACCGCCGCCCTAGGCAGCGACCTCAGGGAGGCGAAGGTGCTGTCGATAGCCATGGGCCCAGCGGCCATCTGCGAAAAGAACCGTGCAGCGCTCTCGGCGCTGTTGGATAAAAGGATGAACTGGGAGATCTGAAGGGGAGCGTTCAGATGAACGGCTCGTTGATGAAGAAGATCCAGACCCCCAGCGCCAGCAGCATATAGAGGGCAATATTGCCGATCGAGGTCTTCTTGTCGATGTCCTCGACCTTGATCCTGGCGTACTTGAAGGTGTAGTTCATGACAAGCAGGCCTACAAGATACATCACGATGCCTACGATGTGACCGGCGTAGTCGCTGATGGCCGCTGACAGCCCTCCGAAGATCAACGCTACCACGGTGGTATACATCAAGGCCTTGGTGCCTACAATGTCCTTCTTGAGAAAGGCTTCCTCATCGAACTCCGGAGGAACCCATTCGTACTCCTCCGCTTTCTCCTCGTCCTTTCTCTTCTTGCGGGCCATGGGTGTTCCCTAACTACATTCCGATAATAAACCTTTTCAACCCTTGCCCGGCGGGCCATAGCTGGACGATAGCTCGCCGGAGACGGCGTGAGGCCGCATGGTGACCAGGGTCGGAGAGGGCTCGGAGTAGGGCGCATGAGGCAATCAGACGCGCGAGTACGACACTTTCGTTGGAGCCGACGAACGCCGGCCGTGGACCGTCCTGGAGAGAAGCCAGGTCTCAGGCAGCAACCCGGTCGGCGCGTCCGAGGGGACGTACACGGCGTCGATCTGTCCTGCTCCTCCCGCGTGCCTCCCCCGTTCGCATGGCTATGCTCGCCCATGCCAAGCAGACTGACCTGTCTTTCGGTCGCCCGCATACTACTGGCTAGCTGATTGTAGGGGGTACTTTCGAGTACCTGGGGGGGCCCTTTTATATTCAAATGGAGTTCGAGAGGATGAAGGTGCATAAATGCCCGCTAACAGCATAGAAGAGTTGCCTGGAGTAGGACCCGCAACTGCAGAGAAGCTGCGTGATGCCGGCTATGTCGACCTGATGGCGATCGCGGTAGAATCCCCCAAGGTTCTCGCCGAAGTGGCGGAGATCGGGGAGTCCACCGCGGTGAAGATAATCAACGCGGCCAAGCAGGCCGCGGACGTCGGAGGGTTCGAAACCGGAGATCTGATATTAGAAAGAAGGAAGAACATTCACAAGCTGACCTCCTGTTCAAAGGCGTTCGATGAGCTCATGGGGGGAGGCCTGGAGACCCAGGCCATCACCGAGTTCTACGGCGAGTTCGGGAGCGGAAAGACCCAGATGTGCTTCCAGCTGGCCGTCAACGCCGGCCGTCCGATAGAGGAGGGCGGCCTCGACGGCAACGTGTTCATCATAGACACCGAGAACACGTTCCGGCCGGAGAGGGTCGTCCAGATGGCCACCGCGCTGGACATGGACCCCGAGGAGGTACTGAAGAAGATCCATGTCGCCCGGGCGTTCAACTCCCATCACCAGATGTTGCTGGTGGAGAAGGCGCAGGAGCTCGCCCACGACCTCAACGTACGCCTCATGATCGTCGACTCTCTGACCGCCCACTTCCGCGCCGAGTACGTCGGCAGGGGGGCCCTGGCGGAGAGACAACAGAACCTGAACAAGCACATGCATGACCTGCTCCGGTTCGCCGACCTCAACAACGCTGTCATCGCCGTGACCAACCAGGTATCGGCCAAGCCCGATGCGTTCTTCGGCGATCCGACCCGGCCGATCGGCGGCCACATCGTCGGCCATGCTGCCACGTACCGTCTGTACCTGAGGAAGAGCAAGGGGGGCAAGCGCATAGCAAGGTTAATTGACTCCCCTAACCTTCCCGAGGCCGAGGCGGTCATCAGCGTCAGTGAAGAAGGTATCAGGGACTGAGAGCACCTGGGCCATGCCTGCCCGCGGAGGGAGGGCATGAGCCTGGTGCCGTATTTTTTCGAGCTTTCCGGCGAGCACCCCACGCTCCCGTTGGCGGAGGCCTACGGCTGCTGCGCGGCGGAGTGCGAGTACTTCCAGCTTTCGGAGTCCGGGCCTGGTTTCGCCGTCTTCGGGTTCGAGAGGGATAGGTTCGACGGCATCGCCTCGAGGCTCGCGCTCACCCACCGCCTGGGGCGGTACCTGGGCTCGTCGACGCTGGAGGACGCGGTCCGATGCGCCGGGGACCTGGACCTGCCGCCGGGGAGCATCGCC
>Ga0183100_1000967_pt1 | contig 16729 bp, 11 predicted proteins | sample Biomet2_FD_127789 | JGI IMG/M metagenome (GOLD analysis project Ga0183100, IMG submission 127789) | Microbial communities from bioreactor (seeded with anoxic lake sediment) at LBNL, California, USA - Biofuel metagenome 2 | ecosystem: Engineered > Bioreactor > Anaerobic > Unclassified ...
TGGGAGAAACCCATTTCGTTCTTGTAATCGTTGTAATCACCCCAGTGGACGCCACCATCCACCCGCTTCGCAGCCAATATCTGTTTATTGCGCTACTGATGGTTTTACTGTCTTTCGGATTATCGCTCATCCTCTCGCGGCATATCGCCAAGCCGATCATCACCACCACCCGGGCTGCGAAGGGGCTTTCGGACGGGCATTTTGAACCGGGCAACGCTCGCGCCGGATACCGGGAAATTTTACAGCTCAATGCAACGCTCTCGCAAGCGGCGCGCGACCTACAGCGCGTGGAAGGGATGCAGCGCGAACTGATTGCCAACATTAGCCACGACCTGCGCACTCCGTTAACCCTGATAGAAGGGTATGCCGAGGCAATGCGAGATTTGCCCGGTGAAAATACGCCGGAAAACATGCAGGTTATCATTGAAGAAACGCGGCGCTTAAGTAGCCTGGTAAACGCCGTATTGCATTACAGCACCATTCAGAATGGGTTAAATCCCATTCAACCGGCGCCCTACAACTTGACTCGGAGCATACAGGCAATCCTTGATCGCTATGGGAAGCTTACAGGGCTAGAGGGCTATACCATCCATTTTGCGCAAACCGAACAGGTGACCGTAAACGCGGATGAGCTAAAAATCGGTCAGGTGGTCTATAACTTGGTAAATAACGCCCTCACCTATACCGGCGCGGATAAAACCGTAACCGTTACCCAAACGCGAAGCGGCAACACCGTACGTGTGGAGGTTCACGATTCGGGCGAGGGAATCCCAAAGGAAGAGTTGCCTCACATCTGGAGCCGATACTACCGGGGCCAAAAGCCGCATAAAAGGGCAACCGTTGGCACAGGGCTTGGGTTAAGCATTGTGAAAGGCGTGTTGGATAGCCATAGCGTATCCTATGGTGTGCAAAGCGAGCCCGGTTTCGGCACAACGTTCTGGTTTGAACTGCCGGTTTTTGAGCCACCATCGCAGGCAGCGCGTCCCGTTCGTCCGGTGTAACCGTCGCACGTCAAGGCATACGCTTGTTTTGCAGAGTAAAACCCGAATTCGCAGCCCCTTCTGGCCCTTTTCTTCCTGCTAACGGATGCTCCTGTGATCCTGTTCCCGCGGGAATCCTGTAAAACAGGGTCTGCGCTGGTGTGTAGGGTTTTCCACGTTGTTTTTTCGCAGGTTGGCCGCGCGCCCTATGTATAATCCGCATTCGACATAACCCAAACCTCTGACCGGATATAAAGCCGCCGGCTGAGCCGCTGGTATGTGCCGCGCCTTCAAGACGAATAACCTGAAGCGTCTCAAGACGTATGAACACCCTAACAGGTACAATGCCCACCCAGCCGCTTGTAAACAAGCCGGAAGCCATGCCCTTGTTCTACGATTGGCGTATGAATGGTCCTTCGCTTCGCGAAAACCTTAACGTTAAACGCTTCAGGCACACCAGCTCCGCCGATGTGTTCATAACGCTAAAGCTGCATATAAACACCCTCCGCCTGTTTCCCACGAAACAGGCGGAGGGCGCTTTGGTGTTATTCTGATCTGTAACGCGGAGAAAGCGCGCAAGCCTTTGCTCCGCCATTCTTCGGCGGCTCTGCCTCCGGTTTTAGGCCCGCTGGCCGCCTGTGGCAACGTCACTCGTAAAACACAGGCACATTATCTGGGTTCTGCCCGTGGGATGCGCCACAATCAATATATATTGGCAAACAAGGCTGCAAGCAAAACGCTGCCAAGCAACAAAACAGCCATTACCAACGCGACCACGCGAGTAACTGTGCTTTTTGAAAAGGGTTTCCGCTTTACCGACGAAGGCATTGATACCATCCTCCCTGCCCGGTTGGGTCTGCCGCGCCTGTGTTCCGACGCGGAATGCGAGCATTATAGCATAACCCGGCGCTGTATACAAGCAAAGGCCCCGCCTGTTTTACAATCTTGCGTTATAAAAGGCCTTTTTGCTCCAAATGCTCCAACGTGCGAATCAAAGCCAGTTTGCCATGGCTGTACGTCAATCCGCCCTGCAAGTATACGGCGTAGGGCTGGCGCAGAGGCGCGTCCGCGCTTAGCTCAATGCTTGCGCCGGATACGAAGGTTCCAGCCGCCATAATCACCTGTTCCTGATACCCCGGCATATCCCACGGTTCAGGCAATGCCATGCTGTCCACAGGCGATGCCATCTGGATGCCCTGACAGAAGGCAATCAGCCTTTCCGGCGAACCCAACTCCAACGCTTGGATAATATCCGTGCGGGGGTCCTCCACGCCGGGGGTTGTGCGCATCCCTAACCCGCCAAAAACAGCGGCTGCCAGCACCGCGGTGCGCAATGCTTGCGCCACCACATGCGGCGCTACGAATAAGCCCTGATAAAACAACTGATACCCGCCCGCGTAACTGCCCACCTCCAGCCCAATGGAGGGGGCTGTAAGCCGATAGCTGATGCGCTCCACAAGCTCGGCGCGCCCCACAACATAGCCGCCCGTGGGCGCCAAACCGCCGCCCGGGTTTTTAATCAAGCTGCCCACGCACACATCCGCGCCAAAGTGCGTCGGCTCCTTTTCACAAACAAACTCTCCATAACAGTTATCCACCATCAGGCACGCATTCGGAAATTCCTGATGAAGCATATCCGCTAACGCCTGTGTTTCCTCCGGGGTCAACGAACGCCGGGTGGAGTACCCCCGGCTGCGCTGTATGGCCACCACGCGAGTTTGCGGCTTCATCGCCGCGCGAATGGCCGGCAAATCCAGCCGACCCTCCGCGTTCAGCTCCACTTGCGCGTAGGTGACGCCCATTTCGTTTAGCGACCCGATACACGGCTCATGAATCCCGATCACGTTTTCCAGCGTATCATACGGCGCGCCGGACGCGTATAGCAATTCGTCCCCTGGGAGCAGCAACCCAAAAAGGCACAGGGAAAGCGCATGGGTGCCGGATGCAATCTGCGGGCGCACCACAGCGGCTTGCGTGCCAAACAGATCGGCAAAAATCTGTTCCAGCGTATCCCTGCCCACGTCGCCATAGCCATACCCAGTGGTTGGAGAAAAATGTCGAACCGCAACTTCGTGTTTCTGAAAAACTTCCAGCACACGCGCGGTATTGTGCAGCGCCATCCTGTCTATCCGATCGAATGCCGCGGCACATTTGGCCTCCGCGGCTTGCACATGTTCTACAATATTCATATCGCGTTTTCCTCTCCAAAGGCCATGCCAAGTTTCAATGCCTGTTGCAGGCTGCCGGGCTGCAAAGCATCCAACCACTGTATGCGCTCGTCCGCCCGAAACCATGTCCATTGCCGTTTGGCATAATGTCTTGTGTTCTGTTTGAGCAAAGTGACCGCCTGCGCAAGCGGCACGCCCATTTGCAGCACCGGCGTCAGCTCCTTGTAGCCGATGCCCTGCATAGCTTGCGCCGATGGCGGAATCCCCCGCGCAAGCAACCTGCGCACCTCGTCCAGCAAGCCGGCCGCAAGCATACCGTCCACCCGTTGATGGATACGCTCATACAGCGCGCTTCGTTCCATCGTCAAGCCGATCATGCAATAACGGTACGGGCTTTCCACAGCCTCGCGCCGTTGCTGGGAAAGGGGTGTCCCTGTCAGGATGAGCACCTCCAGCGCTCGGGAAACGCGCTGCACATCGTTGGGATGCAGCCGCGCAGCGGTCGCCGTATCAAGCGTTGTGAGCTGCGCATACAGCTCCAACCGGCCTTCCGGGGTTTGCGCCTGTTGTTTCAGCTTTTCCCGCAAAGCTGGGTCACTTTGCACATTGCCCAGATGCAAGCCGTCGGTTATCGCACGCAGGTAAAGCCCCGTTCCCCCCGCCAAAATCGGTAGCCGCCCGCGAGCCGCACAATCGGCAATCGCTTTTTGCGCCAAGTCGGCATACTGCGCCACGGTAAAGGTTTCATTCGGATCCGCCACGTCTATCAAATGGTGCGGCACACCTTGCCGTTCCGCCAGTGTTGGTTTGGCTGTGCCAATATCCAAATGGCGGTACACCTGCATACTGTCCATGTTGATAATCTCGCCATGCACCGCCTGCGCAAGCGCGATGGCATAAGCCGTTTTTCCGCAGGCCGTAGGCCCTACAACGCAAATCACGGGGTTTTTCGTCATGGCGGCCACCTTCAGGGAATCCGCCGGAAGCGTTTTTCCAGCTCCCGACGGTTCAGTTCGTTGACAATCGGCCTGCCATGCGGGCAGGTTGGCTGGGCGCCGGTAGCCAGCATCTGCATAAGCAGCGCCCGCACATCCTCGTCGTTGAGCGCGTCTCCTGCTTTAATGGCATGTTTGCATGCCATTTGCGCCACGCGCGCGCGCAACCGGTCGCGGGTGAGCTTTCCGTGCCGCGTTTGCGTTTCGTCCAGCGCATAAAACAGCAAATCGCGTATTGGTTCGCTTTCCCCCAAAATAACCGGAACGGCGCGCACCGCTACGGAGGTCGCGTCAAACGCCTCCACCTCAATTCCCGCTGCTAGCAGCACTTCCCGCTGTTCCTCAATCAAGGCCACATCCCTTGCGGTAAGGCGAACCAATTGCGGGGTCAGAAGCCGTTGCGATGGGTTAGGGCCATCGTAGCGAGCCATGTAGCGATCATACAGCACACGCTCGTGCGCCGCGTGCTGGTCCACCATCAGCAGTCGGTCGCCCGCCTCAAACAGCAAGTAGGTTTGAAATACCGAGCCGATGTAGCGTAGGGATACCTGGTTTTCCGTGCCGGGTATTCTCGCCTGTTCCATCTCCGGTACTGCCTTCGCAGCCGCGTCCGGCGAAGCGGGAAGAGGCTTGGCAACGCGATCACCCGCAAGCGAGAATACAACTGGCTCATGGGAAAAAGGCGTATTCCCAACCATCGGATTTGGTTGCGCGATGCTATTTTCGGTCACGGTAAGCCCCTGCGCCGGTTCGGGCGGCGGCTCGGTTTGTATCAACGCTTGTTCCGTTGCGGGTTCATCCGTAGCCCAGCCAACGCCATTAAACGGCAACGCTTCCCGGAGCATTGCGGAAGTTTGGGGGCTTCGCTTCAGCGGATTCTCCGTAGTTACTGCGCCTGAGGGGACGCCTTCCTTTGCGGTTGTGTCCGCATCGACCAATGCCGCCTGTATCGGTGGCACTGGTTTGGCCGCAACCGCTGCTGTTTGTTGCGTTGGCAACGCATCCGCCGGGTCATAAGCAACGCTATCCGTTGGAAGTTGCACCACCTGCAGCTCCCCCACCGGGCTTGCCTCAGGCGCGGGTTTGTTGCCGGCCAACGCATCTTCCACGGTTACGGCGCGCAGGGTTTCACGTGTCAACTGCTCCACCGCGCGGAACACCGCGTCCGGATTTTGAAAGCGCACCTCCAGTTTATTGGGATGCACATTCACATCCACCTGTTGGTTGGGCAGTTGCAGCGCCAGCGCACAAACGGGATAGCGCCCGATCATCACAAACCCTTCACAACCGCTTTCCAACGCGCGGCTTACCAGTTCGTCCCGAAAATATCGGCCGTTGATAAAAAAACTTTGTTGCAATCGGTTCCCGCGGGATAACTCCCCCACGCCCACATATCCGTCCACCAAAACGCCGCCGGCCGCGCCGCGCACCCGTCGCATGGCGCGAAGGGCTTCCCGGCCATACACGCAGTAGATTGCGGATTCCAGCGTTCCATCCCCCGCGCTGCGGTACACCGTCTTGCCCTGGTTCACGAAACGAAAAGCGACGTCCGGCCGGCTTAAAATCAGGCGCAGCATATAATCGGAAACCAAAGCCGCTTCCGTTACCGGTTTTTTAAGAAACTTGCGACGTACCGGCGCGTTAAAAAACAAATCCCGCACTATGATACTTGTGCCTTGAGGACTGGCGGCTTCGGTAACGTTAACCCATTCTCCGGCTTCCACGACTGCCGTAACGCCAAAAGCCGCGTCTGCTGTACGTGTCGTGCAGCTCACCTTTGCCACCGCGGCTATGGATGCGAGCGCTTCTCCCCGAAACCCCAGCGTTCGAACATCAAAAAGCTCCTCGGCTTTTACCAGCTTGCTGGTAGCGTGCCGCTCAAACGCCATACGCAGCTGATCGGGTGGAATGCCCCTGCCATTGTCGCTCACGCGCAACGTAGTTAAGCCGCCGTCCGTGAGCTCCACCGTAACGGCAGTCGCGCCCGCGTCAATGCTGTTTTCCACCAATTCCTTCACAGCGGCGGCCGGGCGTTCTACAACCTCGCCTGCGGCAATCTGCCCGATCACCTCATCCGTGAGCTTGCGAATCGGTCGGTAATCCATGGTTCGCTCCTTACATTCTTCTGGCTTTTTCGCGCAGGCGGAACAGCGTGTTCAGCGCATCCATCGGCGTGATGGATAGCACATCCAAATTCTTAAGCTCCTCCACCAGCGCGTCCTGTTCCAAATGAAACAAGTCGGTTTGACGGTCCTTCTTTTTCTTTTGCTCCAAAATATTCTGGCTGATTGTCTCCTGATTAATATCGCTGGCTTCCAGCCGCGCTTGAATCTCATGCGCGCGGGCAACCGCGGACGCGGGAATGCCCGCCAACCGGGCCACATGTACGCCGAAGCTTCTGTCTGCGCCGCCCGGTTGAATTTTCCGTAAAAAGATGACATCCTCCCCGCGTTCCTTGACGGTGATGCAGTAATTACGAACGCCCAGAAAACGCCCTTCCAGTTCGCTAAGTTCGTGGTAGTGCGTGGCAAACAGTGTGCGCGCGCCCACTTTCTTTTTATCCAGGATGTATTCCACAACCGCCCACGCGATGCTCAACCCGTCAAAGGTGCTGGTTCCGCGCCCAATTTCATCCAATAAAATCAGCGAGCGCGCGGTGGCGTTGCGCAAAATGTTCGCGGTCTCACTCATTTCTACCATAAAGGTGCTCTGGCCTCCCGCCAAATCATCCGACGCGCCGATGCGGGTAAAAATCCGATCGCATAAACCGATATGCGCCGACTCGGCCGGCACAAAACTGCCGATCTGCGCCAATACCACGATTTGCGCCACTTGCCGCATATACGTGCTTTTACCCGCCATGTTGGGACCGGTAATGATGAGCATACGGTTCTCATCCGCATCCAGCAGGGTATCGTTGGGCACAAACATATCATCGTTTAGCATCCGCTCCACAATCGGGTGGCGGCCGTTACGGATGTTGATGATTCCGTCTTCCGCGATTTCCGGCTTTTCATACCCATAATCGCGAGCCACTTTTGCCAGTGATAATAGCGCATCCAGCGTTTTAATCGCCATCGCGTTTTGCTGAATCGCGGGGATTTCCCTCGCAATGGCGTCCCGCACCTCGCCAAACAGCTGCAGCTCCAAAGCCAGCGCGCTTTGCTGCGCACCGGTGATTTTGCGCTCGATTTCCGCCAACTCCGGCGTAATGTAACGCTCGCAGTTTGCCAGCGTTTGCCGCCGGGTGTACCGATCCGGCACGCTAGACAGGTTGCTTTTCGTTACTTCAATATAGAAGCCAAAAACACGGTTATATTGAATTTTCAGGTTCTTAATTCCGGAAGCCTGCCGTTCGGCGGTTTCCATGTCCAGCACCCATTGTTTGCCGTTCACGGACGCTTCACGATAGCTGTCCAAATCAGCATTGTATCCATCGGCGATAATGCCGCCTTCCCCGATGGTCGGAGGCGCGTCCGGGTGAATGGCCTGCGACAGTAGATCGCAAAGCCCGTTAAGCGGCGCCATAGTATGAGCAAGCGCCGCAATCGCAGGGGTATCCATGCGCGCAAGCATGGTTTTTACGGGGGTAATCGCCTTCAGGGACCGCAACAGCGCCAAACAATCGCGCGCATTAAGACTGTTGTAGCTGATTTTTCCCAACAGCCTCTCCAAATCAGCCACCTGACGCAGCGTTTCACCCAGCTCGTCGGCGGTCATATAATCGTTTTTCAGTCTGTCTACAGCCGCAAGGCGAGCTACGATGCGCTCGCGGTTTACCAGCGGCTCCTCTACCCAAGCGCGCAAAAGCCGCGCACCCATCGCCGTTTCGGTGTGATCCAGCAGCCATAAAAGCGAACCGCGACGTTCTCCGCTTCGCAGGCTCTCCGTCAACTCCAGGTTACGGCGGGTAGCGCGATCCAGAAACATGGTATCCGAACCCTGATAACAGGTAAGATGCGTAATGTGCGCTAAAGAGTTTTTTTGGGTTTCATTCAGGTAAAAAAGCAGTGCGCCCGCCGCCACTGCGCGCTTGTCGCGCGCTTCCAGCCCCAGCGCCGCCGTGCTTGCCACGGCAAAATGTTCGCAAAGAACATTCTCCGCTTTTTTCCTCTCCAATGCTGCGGCGGGCAGCTCGGTTACAGCCACTGTTTCACTCAGGCAAGCCGACAGCAGCTTTTCATCCCCGGTGATAATTTCATGCGGACGGATGCGTGTGAGCTCGTCCCACAGCTGCGAAGCATAGTCATGCAGCAAATGCACGGTAAACTCCCCCGTGCTTACGTCGGTATAAGCCAGCGAAGCCTCCCTGCCATGGAATGCTACGCATAAAATGTAGCTGTTGGCTTTCTCATCCAGCATGGCGGAGTCGACCACTGTGCCCGGCGTGATAATGCGGATTACCTCACGCTCCACAAGCCCTTTGCTCAGCGCGGGATCCGTCATTTGCTCGCATATGGCAACCTTATAACCCCTGTCGATCAGCCGCGACACATAGGTTGCCGCGGCGTGATACGGCACCCCGCACATCGGCGCGCGTTCGCTAAGGCCGCAGTCTTTCCCGGTAAGCGTAAGCTCCAGCTCACGCGATACCAGTTGCGCATCCTCAAAGAACATCTCGTAAAAGTCGCCTAGGCGAAAAAACACAATACAATCCTGGTGTTTATCCTTCACATCCAGATATTGCTGCATCATGGGCGTTACGGGCATTCAGGTCTTCCTTTCCGCATTGCAGAAAACCATGCGTTTTTAATGGTGATGGCCGCAGCTGCCACCGCAGCCTTCGCAGCTGCCGGAGCAGCCGTCGTGATCCTCTTCTTCTTCTCCGGTAACCACAAGCTTGATTATGCGGTTGACCTGCTGCATCATATGCGTAAAGGCCGCGTTTGCATCCTGCATGGTTTGCAGCATCGTATTTTCATCGATCGCCTTCTGGGTGGCTTCCAGTTTTGCGGCGGCTTGGGCAAGGGCGTCATGATCCACATCGTTTGACGCCAGCAGATTTTCTACTTGGGTACGGCGTTCCGAATACTCGGCAATAAGCCCGGCTGCCGAGGCATCGCGCATCGCGGCCTGCTCGGACAACCGCATCTTAATAAATTCTTCGCTTTCCAAAATCGCTTCCGCGAGCTGCTCTGCCTGATGAAGTACATTTTCCATAAATCAAGTATCTCCTTTACTTTCTTTCTCCGCGCAGCGTATTCACCGCCGAAGAGGTAATTTGAACCGTTTGAATGGTTCCTATGTCCGCGGCACTCCCGGGGAAGGTAACGGTAATCCCGCGTCTCCCCTTGCCGGAAACCATATGTTCGTCCCTTTTGCTTAGCCCTTCCACCAGTACTTGTTCCACGGTGCCAATCAGGCTCCGGTGCGCTTTTTGCGCGCCTGCTTCCAACGTGCGTATCAGCGTGGCGATTCGTTCGCCGGTTACCTCAGCAGACAGCCGACCCGGCAGCTTTGCTGCCGCTGTACCTTCCCGCGCGCTGTAAATAAAGGTGAATGCAGAATCATACCCCACCGTTTCCACCAACGAAACCGTGTCCTGAAATTGTGCGTCGGTTTCACCGGGGAAGCCGACAATCAGGTCTGTGGTGAGCCCAATGTTGGGGATTGCCTGCCGGAGTGCTGAAACCCGCTCCAGATAGGTTTCGCGGGTATAGCGCCGGTTCATGGCATGGAGGATTTCATCGCTGCCGCTTTGCACCGGAAGGTGCAGATGGTTGCAAACGTGAACGCTTTCCGCCATCGCGGCAATCAGCCCGTCGGACAAATCCTTGGGGTGCGAGGTCATAAACCGGATGCGCGGCACGCCCAACCGATCCAGTTCCCGCAATAGCCGGGGGAATGTCTCTGCTTCACCGTCCCCATAGCTGTTCACGTTTTGGCCCAGCAGCATGATCTCCTGCACGCCGCTTTCCAGCAGCCCTTCCGCTTCGCGCAGAATATCGTCCATCCGCCGGCTGCGCTCACGCCCCCGCACATAGGGCACAATGCAGTAGGAACAATAGTTGTTGCAACCATACATGATGGTGATAAAACCCTTGTAAGGCACAGCGCGATGCTGGGGAAGCCCCTCGGCAATCAGGTTTTCCTGATCGCTGACGCGCACAACGCGGGTTTTCTGCGTTAAGAGCGTTTCCAGCATAGAGGGAATCTGGTGCAGGTTATGCGTGCCAAAGGCCAAATCAATAAAGCGGTACTGCCGCAGTATTTTTTCTGCCATCTGGGGTTTTTGCACCATGCACCCGCATACGCCAATCAGCAGCCCTGGTTTATCCTTTTTAAGCTCTTTGAGCCAATTGACATTGCCCAACGCTCGGCGTTCGGCATTGTCGCGAACACAACAGGTGTTAAAGAGCACCAGATCGGCTTGCGTGCGATCCTGTGCCTCGGTCATGCCCATACTTTCCAGCATGCCGGCCAGCGTTTCACTGTCGTGCGCGTTCATCTGACAACCGTACGTTACAATATGATAGGTTTCCGGCCGGTTAGGCAGCGCGGCAATGCGTTCCATCGCCGCTTCCTGCTGCGCCAATTCCTCCGGGGTAACATAGACTGGGTTATTAATCACGCTTGTTATTCCCTTTCCATCCGGTATCCGGTGGCCCCGCAAGCTTCGCAAGGGGTTTCCAGCATTTCGCGCAGGGTGGCTCCGGTACGCTTGCGGGTCATTTCCAAAAGGCCCAAGCTGGTAAAGCCATGCAACACCGTTTTATCCCGCTCTCGGGAAAGTTCGTCTCCCAGGCGGTCGAGCACCTGCGCCCGTTGTTCGTCGTTCTTCATGTCAATAAAGTCGATCAGCACAATCCCGCTAAGGTTGCGCAAGCGAATTTGACGCGCAATTTCCGCACAGGCGGAAAGATTGTGTTTGAGTGCCACATCATCATCCTTGGAACCCACAAAACGCGCCGTGTTTACATCCACCGTTGTGAGCGCTTCCCGTTCGTCCACCACAAGCGTGCCGCCGTTTTTGAGCTCTACCTTTCGGCCAAGCGCTTCCTTCAGCTGCGCGGCAATTCGCTGCGCCGTCCAGAGCGCTTCCATCTCGGTATTGCTAATCTGTTCCCACAACAGCCCAGTTGGCGGCGCGGGCATACGGTTGACCGCGTCGTTGCAGGTAATGCTCATTTCATAGCGCGTGGCGTAATCCCGCACCAAAGCCGCGAGCATGGATGGTTCCCGCCATAGCACAGCTGGCGCTTTGGCGAATTTTGCCTTCTCGCTGATTTTCGCCCAATGGGCGCGGAGCTCCGCCAGTTCCTCTTCCAGCGCCTCGCGCCGGGCGGTCAGGGAAGCGTTTCGCAAAATGAGCCCAAAGGTGCCGTCGCTTAACTCCTTGCCAAGCGCCATCAGCGTTTCACGCTCGCAATCATCCGTTACGCGTTTGCTCACGCCAATGTATCGATTGCATGGCATCAGGATCAGGTACTGCCCGGGCAGCGATATATCGCGGGAAAGGAAGGCGCCTTTCTGGTCATGCGCATCTTTTCGCACCTGCACCAGCAGTTCTTCGCCCGCCTTGAAGGTATGTTCGCCTTCCTGTCCGGCAAAGCTCTCTTTTTCCGTCAGCGGCAAAAAGCCGTTAAGCGGTTGCCCAATTTGCACAAACGCCGCGCTCATCCCGGGCACCACACGATCCACACGGCCCAGAAGAATGGCGTTTACCAAGGAGCCCTCCGCTTCCTCCTCTACATAGAACTCCGCCAGTTTGCCTTCATCCAGCAGCGCAATCTGCCGCTTGTGATCGTCCGCGCGCACCAGAATCTTCATAACTTCAGGCATTTTCGTACTCCTCCAGCGCGATAAGCCGTCCTTCCCCGTTGCGTGCCAGAATCGCATCCCGATAAGCAATATGAGGTATTTGCTCTATTCCGGCAATTTCGCATAACGCCCGCATCAGCACGACGGGCTTCAGGGAGCCTTCCTTGCGGTTGGCGATCGTGCAGCACAGGGTGTATCCATGATCCCCTTTGGTTATGGTTGCGTCCGTCACAAAGGGTCGAATATTGGTCATGTTCTCGCCGCTTTTGGTTTTTCGAAGCGTTACGCACGATTCCTGACCTAAAAATTGCGGCAGCGCAGCGGCTATGCGCTCTCCGTCGTCGCTTGCATCCCATTGCACCCGAATGGCCGATCCGGCTACCAGCGCCATCAGCGTTGGATAGTCGTCGCTTACGGCGCGGGCGCTGCGCACACGCAGGCAACCCGGCAACACCTGATTCAGTTGCTCTGTAAAGGTTGTCGGCGCAACATCCTCCACCATGGGTACATCCATCACTTCCCGCATACCCACAACCCCCACGGAAAGCGGCGCCGCAAAACTCAACTGTATGTGGGGATTGAACCCGTTGCTGTAGCGGATGGGCAGGGTTGTTCGCCGTAGCGCGCGCTGTATGGTGCGCATCAGGTCCAAATGACCAATATGGCGCAGCGCAAAGCCTTTTTCAAAAACGACAATCATTCGCATAACGCGCACAGCCCCTTCGTCCGTTCAATGCCGCAACCGTTGCAGCCAAGCCGGCAATCCCGCGTAGTTTGTCCGCGCAGGGCGCGTTCATACTCCAGCCGCAGATACTTTTTGGTTACGCCGATGTCTATAAAGTCCCAGGGCAGCAATTCCTCCAACCCACGCGGCCGGTTAGCGTAAAACGCCGAATCCACCTTGCAGTCCGTAAACGCTTGCATCCACAGGTCATAGCGGAACTGGTCATTCCAGCCGTCCAGCCTGCAGCCCAACTCCCATGCCCGATACAATACATCTGCCAGTTTGCGGTCACCCACCGCAAAACAGGCTTCGAGGTAACTGATGGAGGGGTCATGCCAGTGGAACGTTGCCCCGCGCGCGGCGCCAAACATTTTACGCAAGTCGGACTGTTTTTGCTTAACCACGTCCATCGGATCCTGCGCACACCATTGGAACGGCGTAAACGGCTTAGGTACAAACACCGAAGCGCTGCATGTAACCCGGAGCCCTTTGGCGCGCTTATCCTTAGGCACTGCGTAATAAGCCCGCACCGCCGCCTGCGCCAGTTTTGCGATTCCTTCCAGATCAGCCTGCGTTTCGGTAGGCAAACCCAACATAAAATACAGTTTTACACTGTTCCAGCCGCCTTCAAACGCATCGCGGAGTTTTTCCAGCAAATCCTCTTCGGTTACGCCTTTGTTGATCACATCCCGCAAGCGCTGCGTACCCGCCTCGGGCGCGAAGGTGAGGCTGGATTTTTTCACTTTCTGGGTCTGCGCAAGCGAATCCTTCACCACGCTGTCAATACGCAGCGAAGGGAGCGAGATGCTCACGCGCTTGTCCGAAAACCGTTCCATGAGCCCCTCGCACAAAGAGCTTAAACAGGAATAGTCGCCGCTGGAAAGCGAAGAAAGCGAGATTTCCTCATAGCCGGTCGAATCTACCAATTTCTGCGAAAGCTCCATCAACTTATCCAGGCTACGTTCGCGCACGGGCCGGTACAGCATTCCCGCCTGGCAGAAGCGGCAGCCGCGCGTACAGCCGCGCATAATCTCCAGCATGATACGGTCATGCACAATCTGCGTGTATGGCACAGGAATGGTTTCGGGATAGGCGGCTGCGTCCATATCGCGCACAAAACGCTTGCGCACAGTCGCGGGCGCAGCGGGGTCGGTTGGCGTAAAGCTCATTAGCGTACCATCCTCGTTATAAGTCGCGAGGTACAAGCTAGGTACGTATACGCCTTCAATACCCGCCAGTTTCTTCAGACGTTCCTGCCGGGGCAAATGCTGCTTTTTACAATCGTTCAGGGTGTCGATCACCTCAACGATCACTTCTTCCCCATCGCCCATCATAAACGCGTCGATAAAAGCGTGCAGCGGCTCCGGATTGCTGGCGCAAGGCCCGCCCGCCACCACAATGGGGTCACTGTCGCCACGCTCGCTCGCCTTCACCGGCACGCCGCCAAGCGACAGCATCTCCAGGATGTTGGTATAGCTCATTTCATATTGTAGTGTAAAGCCGACAATATCAAACCGGTGTAATGGCGTTCGGCTTTCCAGCGAGAACAGGGGGATGTCTTCCTTTTTCATGCCTTCCAACATATCGATCCACGGCATGCAAACCCGTTCGCAAACTGCATAGGGCAAAGCGTTAATAATGCTATAGAGGATTTTCATCCCCAAGTGTGACATGGCTACCTCGTACGTATCCGGAAAACAAAAAGCAAAGGAAATGTCCGTCTCCCCAATCGGTTTGACTTCCGTATTCATTTCACTGCCGGTATAGCGGGCGGGTTTTTCCACGCGCTCCAGCAGCTGTTCCACACGTTCGATCATCCTGCTCCTCCATTCATGGGTTCCAACTCATAATGTATCATGACGGCGATGGTTTTTCAACCACCCGCATAGAAAATCCCATTGCGGCGCTACCGAATGGTCATTCGCGCAAAGCAACGCCTTTCCAACATATATGAATAGGAAACGAACCCTTTCCCTCACAGGCGCTTTGGCACCGTCCGTCTTTTCAAATCCCTATCCGCAAGGTTCCGCGGCTTGGCAAAGGCCGATGTCCCTTGCCACCAACCGTTTTCAAAAAACTCAAAAAAGAGAGAAACGAGCTCTTGACAGTCTTCTTCGACTGTGATATTATATATCAGTCGCAGATGGCGCACGGGTAACAAAAGAGAGCTCGTGAACATAGGCGCTGGAATGGTCTGTTGGCTCAGTTGGTAGAGCACATCGTTCACATCGATGGGGTCACTGGTTCGAGTCCAGTACAGACCACCAAAAACCGCCCTTGCAGGGCGGTTTTCTTGTCTCTGTCGCCACACATTTTCCCATTCGCAGCGGAGATGGCCTCTCCGCTTTTCCATTTGATATTGTTTATCCCGGCAGGAAACCTAGCCAAGCGCCTTGTTACCTGCCGGGACGTTTTTGTCCGACGCCGTTAGAGGTCGGTCATCAGGTCATGTTCCACGGCTGCGCTCTGTACCGTCGCGCGCACCACATGTAAGTTCTTTTTCAGCTCACGCTTCTCCTCATACATCTTGGCATCCGCTTGGTTCACAATCGTATCCAGAACCATGTTGGAGTTACAGTGATAAATTTCTATGCCGTGGCTTACGCTAATCACATATGGGCGGTTCTCGTTGTGGTTAATATTCTCATAAGCTTCCACAATCCGGCTCCAGGCCAACTCGCTTTCTGTTTCCGCAAGGCCGTCAAATACAATCATGAACTCATCCCCGCCCATGCGGATCAAAAGATCATTCGCGCGGATGGTTTTCCGTACGGTTTCCGTAACGGAGCGGATCAACTCGTCGCCAGCCTCATGGCCCAAGGTATCATTAATTTCTTTCAAGCCGTTAATATCCAAAAAGCATATGCTCATTTGGCAGCGCCTGTCCGGGTTGGCAATGAACTGCTTGTTAAGCTTTTCCAAACCAGCCCGTCGGTTCAACGCGCCGGTCATCGTATCAAACTCGGAAAAGAATTTCACCTGTTCCCTTTCGGCTCTGGCGATGGCAAGCAGAACGCCTATTACGGCGGAAATTAACAAGATCATCAGATATACATAGTTGTTTCTTATGAGCGCTGTGACCATGGTATTGCCTAACGAAGTTCGGATGAGCATTCCAGCCGCTGTGTCAAGCGGTATCCTGGAAACAATATACCAGTCCCCCGCGCCCAAAGTCAAAGGGTTTCCATGGTTGTCCATCGCGTACACTTTTTTAGTCAGAACCCGGCTGTATACAAAAGCTCCTTTATCGGTGATCACTGTCCCTGAAAGATCTTTTTGAACCTGATTCCATTCCTCAGGATAGGCTTTGCTAAAACTAATGTCGGCTAAATCGGGATACATGAATGTCCATTCTTTTGTGTTATCTTCGCTATTAAACAGCCAGTAGCCATCGCTGTTGAGCATATAGAACTCGCCGGTGTTAGTGTTCAAAATGTTTTTCAGCGCCTGAAACAAGTCGTTTCCGAAGTAGTTCATCACAATTAAGCCTATACCCTGATGGTTTCCATCAAAAACGGGCGTGGCCAGCCGAATGGTGGGCTTGATCGGGTTTTCAATCTGACCATTTTCAACATTCAAATCGATACAGGAAATATATACATGGTTTTCCGGTAGGTTGATGGAGTCGGTAAAATAGTAACGGCTCTTTTTGTTTTGTAACGCGTTATGCGCAACAGCGTAGGAGCCAGCCGGATCATAGTTGACACGGAGTACTTCGTTCCCATCCATATCCAGGTAACGGATCTGATCAAACACCTTTTTCGTGTCGGCAAAAGCGCACCAAAGCCGTGATGTTTCGTCCAGGTAGTCCTCCTGCGGTTCCGTACGCTGCATAATTTGAAAGCTTTGCTTTGTGTATAGCAAGTCGGATACGATTCGGCTTATGCGACTGGTAATCACCGCGCCTGCCGATTGCAAAAAAAACTGGTTGCGGCTGATCAAGTAATTCCCTTTTGTCTGATCTTCATTATATTGCACAACCGTGGAGATGCTGAAATACACCAGGCATAACACCAAAAAAACAGTAAGGGTTATAGGGAGGATTCCTTTTTTCCCTTTGGCTATCGCCTGTATCACGAAGTTTTTCCTCCTTATCTCATG
>Ga0183100_1000969_pt1 | contig 16714 bp, 16 predicted proteins | sample Biomet2_FD_127789 | JGI IMG/M metagenome (GOLD analysis project Ga0183100, IMG submission 127789) | Microbial communities from bioreactor (seeded with anoxic lake sediment) at LBNL, California, USA - Biofuel metagenome 2 | ecosystem: Engineered > Bioreactor > Anaerobic > Unclassified ...
AAAAGGATCATCGAGGACTGGAGGCAGGATTACAACACCGTGCGCCCCCACAGCGCCCTTGCCGGGATGAGCCCTGAGGAATACCGAAGAGCTGTTAAGGGGGAAAACCCTGAAACCAAGAGTCCGAACTTATCTTTGGTGTACTCGATGGGGTAAGGTCAGACCGGGGTAACGCACCACTGCGAGATCATCGAGACCGGCAACGACAGCTGGAGGCTTAAGCACAGAAGCCAATGAGGCCCCCCCCGATCAAGGTAAGGTGGTGGGCGGCACGAACACCAACCTCGAGGGGGTCACTTTTCGGTGCTGTTTGACACCAAGGGGCAGTTCCGGCCTCTACGGCGTCCTGAGGACTTCGCGAGGTAGTTCTCTGGGCTTAGCGTACACAAATTTCCGTTTGGTGCGGTGACCCCATGTTCGCCTTGGTGGCCCAGTCCCATGCCTCACCTCCAACCGCACAATATGGCGATTCTCGGTCAGATCACGGACTTTTTCAACGGGCTGTTAACCCAGTTTTCTGTTCCGTTGCTCCCCAACCCCCAAGTTGGCGTAGATCCCCAGTTGAAATTGAGGACACTTCCAGTACTCAAGGAATTTTGAAAGGGGTGTAGGGCTTTTCTTGCCTAGAGATACATATATCACAAAGAGTGCCTGCAACATCACCCATGAGATGTCGACAGCGAATTTCTTGAAAAGCTAGATTGTGCCACGCCTTCGCCAATGTCGTTTCCCAAAGATTTGCCACTACTAAATTGTTTTCAAAATCTACACAGCAGATCGTCAAGTATCCTTCACATGTTATATGCGCACGATTAAATAATAATGGGCAAGGTAATGTATATATACAGGAATTCGTTGGGCCTATAGCACCTGTTTCTATTGAGAAAAACATGTCATCGAAACAACCACCCAATTCTTTCCTTAATTCATATCCTTCGTTTTTTGTTTCACTAGTCAATATCGTTGTAGAAAATAGTTTTATATTTTTAGACAATTCACGTCGACGTTTGTGAATCAGGCGAACGATGGCTACAACATGCTCGAAGTCATCTCGGCCGTGGATATGTCGGTAGGATTCTCGGTTCCCGGCGTTGATTGAGAACTTGATGCTATCGAGTCCGCAGGCAAATAGCTGCTCCACTTTGGCTTCGGTAAGCAAGGCTCCATTGGTGGAAAGGTAGGTATATTCGAAACCTATAGACTTGGCTTCAGCCACACAGTCGAAGAGATCTGGGCTGGCAAAGGCCTCGCCGGTAGTGGCAAAGCCTGCTTCCCTGGCACCTAGAGCGTAGGCTTCGGCAATCAGTCTGGAGTACAATTGCTTATTTAGTTGTCCGCGCTTTCGCCGCATGGACCGATTGTAGCAAAAGATACAGGCGTGGTTGCAGGCATTTGTTAATTCAAACAGTATATTTCGTGGAAATGTTGGGGTCAGTGTCTGGTCTTTGGTTGCCGCGGAATCTTTGATGCGTTCTGTAATTAATGAGTTCATACGTCGCCTCCGAATATTTGCAGTTCGGCCCACAGTTTTCTTTTAGCCCGTTGTCCTTTGTCAACCCGCCAGTCCCGAAGAGACTGGAATCCGCTGCAGATCATGTTGAGATGCTCCTCAGTCGCGTCCAGTAGAAGCGCTGCCGAACGCCTCCCTAAAATGGCCGGCCAGCGACCACGGCGTCGATATGGGCGGCGGCCCGGGCAGAGGCTAGGTCATCCTGGTGAACTACTGTTCCTAGAGCTCTCAAGTTTTGTTCCAAAAATTTGACAGAAAGTGTACCATTTATAATATCTTCAATAAATGTTTTCAGTTGGCTTCGCCGCGAAATACTGGCAACCAAGCCCAATTGATGATAAATAGACTCATACCCTCCTTTTTCACGAGCCCGGAATTCCAAGCATTCTCGTCCTTCCTGTGGATAGATAAAAAATTCCACTGTGGGTTTCCCAACACGCAGAACGTCCAGGACTCCAGATGTCAACATGCAGACAACGGCCTCCACTAGAGAAGAAAGGAGCATAATCGGCTGATGCGAAATCAGGAACTTATCCGAGGGAAATGCTGATAAGAAATCGACTAAATCCTCCTCGGATTGGCGCGGGTGAGGCTTGATGACTGCCGCCAAGCCAGGAATTTTCTGCACGACCTCACAAAAAGAGCGCATAAGGTACGAATAGTCTTTTGGGGTTAAAAATAAAGGATGAGGTCCGCGAATAACGAAGAGTAGACTTCGTCGATCGGCAAGAAAATTTTGCTCTCGTTGCAGATTTTTTTGCCCCACCTTTAAGAGTTGTTGGACCCACCACATGTCATAGCGTGGGAAACCGACAGCCCGTATGCTCTTCGGGGCATAGCGTAAGCTTAAAGCAGGAAAATCGTTAACACTACCACAAAGACAAAGATCACTTTTTCCCCAGGTGATTGGAGAAAAACCCATTACTGTTGCTACTTTTTTTTCGATTGCCTTAAGATTGTTAGGTGTATCCCCGGTAAGCCCATAAATAAAACCGCTACAGGGAAACACTACCTGCTTGGCCCGGTGGCAGGCTTCGAGATATGGTGCTCGCTGGGGCATGAAGCTGTCTCCAACGTCGTCTTTGAGCACTACGTCGAAGGACTCTGGTTTGTGCTCGGTAAAAACATGCCGTCGCGGTTCGAGAAAAATTTGTGCCGTTTCACGCAAAATTTTGGCAAGAGGAATATTTTGTCCTAGTTTTGCATAGAGTTGTGGAGTATGGAAATTGGCCACAATTTGGGCGCCGTAGTCACGCTTAAGGGCAACAAGCACAGGTAAAATCCAATCTATTTCGCCAAGGGATGAGGAAAAAAGAACAAGCACCTTCATACGCACCTCGCGCGGACCTCCCCAGGCACATATTTTAGAGATTCGCTCCGAGGGGAGGTCTTTAAGCCTTACTTCCGTATTCGTACTAATATTTCGTCGCACCAAACGCTGATCGGCGCGATGTCAGGAGTTTTTATCCATCTATTGAGCGACAGGGCCGAATTTTTCGGAACCGCCCCAGATAACATCTTTAACCCATTGCCCATTTTCTTGGCGCCATACGCGTTGATCGCGGAATCTATCGCAAACTCTGTCGAATTCCGCCTCCGTCATATCGATATAGCGAAGCCAGCGTTCCAGATCACGCCGGGGCTTGACGTGGTCGTATCGGCGGACCATTTCTATTCCCTGTTCTCTGGTCAAAATGCCTGATCGGATGTCCTTACAGGAATGGTCCGTTCCCCGGCCATAGCCAAATTTTACGAATTTTAGGTAATCATGGATTCCGTTTTCATGCATGTCGTCGAGGTTGGACATCGTCCGGTATGTGCGCTCGAAAGGCTGCTGGGCTGGTCTCCAACCATAGCGGTCCATCATTAATTTTGCATGCTTATTAGCGTCCCATGGCGTGAAATTACTGAGATAAATGCCACGCACACCGACATCCGCAATCTCGTCGTCACTTGGATACATGGCCCACAACAGATCACGCGGGGTGAGCCCTTCCTTTAATCCCGGATGCCCGAGCTTTGTGAGCCCTTCATCAGTGAAATCGTACCAGTCGTAGCCGCGCAGCGCATGCTCTTTCCTGAATTTTGCCGTGAATTCGATAAAATCTTTATGAGAGTACATGCCGCCAAGATCCATGAATCCGTGTTCCCCCCATAAGATAAGAGGGACCTTGTATCGTACGGCAACTTGGATTGGCACCGTAAAAATACCACAATGACCATGCCAATTCATATCTCCTTGCACATAAAACCCAAGACGATTCATTTTAATGAGCGTCTTTTCTGAAGGGCGGACAATGATATGGTCGCAATCGAAGATATGACGCATGCGAAAAAGATTGTATTCCCCTTCTGGGAGATAATTATTGCCATGATAGGTAACAAGAAGTGGTTTGAGGCCCAACACATTGACGGCAAAGTGTGTCTGGAAGTAAGAATCTTTACCTCCGCTTACAGGGATAACGATGTCATAGTTATGAGGATCACTATATTCAGCAATAAGATGTTTGAGTTCCTGTAATCGTTCTTTCCAGTCGATATTTTCTTTCTGTTCGGCGACACGACACCCGGAACAGACGCCTTGTGCATCAAACGTGATCGGTGTCGCGGCACTGCTTGGCATGACACATTTTGAGCACCATGTGATAGAAGCCATGATTTTCTCCTCGCGAAACTAGGCGCGCGGCCCGTCCAGACGCACGTCCACGCCGGCCTTGTTGAGGGCCTTTTTCCCTAGGCGATCTGACAATTCTTTGAAATGCCATATATTTGCAGCGGAGACAGCGGAAGCTCCGGCCGTCACTCCTGCCACATAGTGCTCAAAGCGCCCTACGCCACCCAGCGCGATGACTGGAATGTTTGTGGCGGCGACTACGTCACGGATCAGTTGCAAATCGTAACCAGTACCAACACCATCCCGATCGATACTTTGCAGCAGGATTTCTCCAGCACCGGCCTTTTCGGCTTCTACAGCCCATTTTGCTGGATGCAGCCCCGTTGCAGTGCGCCCCCCGTCTATAAAAACTTCCGGTGTGCCATCCGCATGGCGCCGTACATCAATGCCAATCAGAATTGCTTGATTACCGAAAATATTGGCACCCTCGCTGATGAGCCCTGGATTTCGGACCGCTGCGGATGTTATAGCCACTTTGTCTGCCCCTCCGCTTATAATACGACGGATTTGGTCGAGGGTACGGATGCGCCCACCCCAGGTCAAAGGCATAAAGCAATGTTTAGAGACGACTTCCAAGATTTGCAACGGCTCGCTGAGTCCCTTGACCTTCCCATCATCCCGCCTGAGGTCGTAGGCATCATCTCTGGAAATATCCAGATAGATCAGCTCGTCCACGCTCCATTCATTGAGGCGGGCGACTTCATTTATTGGGTTCCCTATGATTTGATGGAGATGAAAATTCTCGCTTCGCACGAGCAAGCCGTTTTTCAACAATAACACTGGGATAAGTCTGACTTTCAGCGCCATGGACGCCTCTAAAGGGTGAGAAAGTTTTTGAGGACGGCCAAACCAGCCCGGTGGCTTTTCTCCGGATGAAATTGTGCGGCGTGGATGTTGTCCTGTTCCAGCGCAGCACAAAAAGTTCCGCCGTAATCACAGAGCCCCGAGATTTGCGCTCCATTTTCTGGATGAAAGACGTAGCTATGTACAAAGTAAAAGTCTGCCACATCACCCAGCCCGACGAACAGTTTGGCGGCGTTGCGAAAACGGACGCTATTCCACCCGACATGGGGTACGCGAAGCCCATTTGACGAGAAGCGTCGGCACTCTCCAGGAATCCATCCTAGGCCTTCATGCAATCCATATTCCGTGCCGCGGGAAGCCAAAAGCTGCATGCCCAGGCAAACCCCTAGAAAGGGTTTTTTCTTGATCAGGGCAAACTCACACATGGGGTCGATCCAGCCCCGTTCACGCAAATTCTTTATGCCGTCGCCAAATGCGCCTACTCCGGGGAGGATAATCCTTTCCGCCTGCCGGAGATCTTCCGGGGTTTGTACCACCACAGGCGTTCCTTCCACCGCCTCGACGGCGTTGACGACGGAACGAAGATTGCCCATGCCGTAATCGATGATGGCCACTTCCCGCATGCTGTCCTCTTTACCCGCCGATCAAATCCCAACTGAGCGGGGTTCCCTTGGCGGCATCTTTACTTGCCCGTCTGCCGAGAATTTCTCCCAAAAATTTGGGGGGCAAACCACCGGAGGGCCGTATGGAACGGATGTTGTTCTCTGTAAATATTTCGCCCTGCCGGACATCTTTGACGACGAAAAGGGAACGTCGAAATGCCAGACTGGCTCGTTCCTGGGGTGAGGGACCATAGTGAACTCCACCAAGAGCGGTTTGGGCGAAGCGAACCGCCTGGACCATACGGGAGAATTCCTCCGGTTCCAAAGAAAACGCGGCATCTGGACTGGATTCATTTCGGGATAACGTGAGATGCTTTTCAATGACACAGCCCCCTAAGGCTACTGCCGCCACAGGTGCGGCAATGCCAAGGGTATGGTCGGAGAGACCTGTCGGGGCAGCAAACGTCTGGGCCAAGTGCGCAACGGTCCGTAGATGCATGGATTCGGGGTGGGCGGGATATGCACTACAGCAGTGAAGCAGGATTACGCCCCCGCTGCCGGCGCATCGTGCCGTTGTCACGGCCTCGTCAATCTCCGCCAAGCTGGCCATACCTGTCGAAATGATCAGAGGCTTTCCCGTAGCGGCAGCCTTGGCAATAAGGGGCAGGTCCACTATTTCAAAAGAAGCGATCTTATAGGCTGGGACTTCGAGTGCTTCAAGAAAATCCACGGCAGTGGGATCAAACGGTGTGGAAAAAAACTGGAGGCCACAATCCTCGACCATGGCCTTGATTTTGGGCTGCCATTCCCAAGGTGTAGAGGCTTCGGCATAGAGGTCGTAGAGAGTACGTCCTTCCCAAAGAGTCCCTTTGCGCACCTTAAACTGTTCACCTGGGGCATCAATGGTCAAGGTGTCCGCTGTATACGTCTGAATTTTCACTGCATCGGCGCCGGCAGCTCCGGCTGCGGTAATGATCTGCGCGGCTTTGGAAAAATCGTTGCAATGGTTGGCAGACATCTCGGCAATAACATAAACAGGGGCATTGGCACCGATGTCACGATCCCCGAGGCGTACGGAAAGAGAAGATATCGGCATCATGGACGGGCCTTTTCCAATAAAAACCAAGTAATGTCATCTTGAGGAAAGACAGGATCACGGTGGTAAATAAATCCATAATCCACAAGCCGCACATCAGGAAACATATCAAGTAATTCTCCGGCAAAGTCACGCTTGTAAAGAAGGCCTTTTTCTCCTCTATATGGAACTTCAATAGGCTTAGGGTTGTAATATTCTGCAATGCATATATATCTACTTGATATATTATAGAGAAGTTTGTAAATTAGTGCGACGCTTTCCGGATGAATATGAATGAGAACACCACGTATAAGGGCTAAATCATATTGGCGATCAGGATTAAATTCGAGTAAGGAGGCTTCATGAACTTTATTTACAGCCTCAAGCTGTCGCAATATTGTGCAAGCAGTGGCGTTTATTTCAATGGCTTCAAGCTCGGCTGCGGGAATGATGGCATGTAAGGCTTGCAAATTGAGTCCAATATTTGCCCCAAGCTCAACAATAGACGATACTCCAGGGGCATGACACAACACTTTACTAAAAAAGGCATACAATGGTGGAATAAGCTCTGCAGCGGCATTACGTCCGACATATTGGTCTCCAAACGTTCCACCCCAGGCCTTTTCCTGCTTTGTGACAAAGCTATTCATGTGTCATTCCACCTTTTTTTGCTCAATATGTCCATTTATTAAAATAAGTTCCGGCCTTACCTCTAAAACATTAAGGATATCCCGCCAGCCAAAGATTTCGCTTGGCAGCGCGGCATGCAGTTGTCGGGCAAAATCCAGGTCTTCTGGAGTATCCACTGTCCAACGATAGGCCGAAAAATCCGTCTCGTTGGCAACCGCTTCCAGATGAAAAGTCGTAGGTGTTCGGTACAGATATGGAGTCACGTGCTCTCGCCACGCGGGATTTTTGTCTTCACGCCAAGCGCGTTTTAAGGCCTCGAAGGTGAAAACTTCTACGTCAAGACCGCGTGGAAAAGTCCGAGGTTCTTGTACGTTACTGGTATAGTCGGCACCGGCCCGTCTATGTGTTTCGATCACGACGTCCACGATTTCTGGATCGATGAAGGGGCAATCCGAAGTGACACGGACCACGGTTTGGGCTCCAAGGGCTTTTGCTGTCTGATAATACCGGTCCAGCACGTCATCCTGATCACCACGGAAACATTGGTATTGTTGTGCCTCACAAAAGGCGGCCAGGACATCATCCCGAGGTAAAACAGAGGTTGCGACAACGACTTGGTTTACACGCTTGGCCTGGGCCAAGCGCGAAAGTACGCGTTCGAGCATGGGACGTCCGCCGATATCCAGAAGAACTTTTCCCGGCAGACGGGAACTGCCCATGCGGGCCTGGACAATAACTACTGTGTTACATGCCATGGCACTGTGGCTCCATCACGATCGTCCCCGGTGTATACATAGTCCGGGGAGTGTATATAATGTGTGTAATAATTTGTAATTATATAATGATGATTTGTTTTGACGTGATATTAATCAAGTACATATCAATATACTTGAATTTAATTTTGTAATTTTTCATGCTGACTTCAAACACCGTTTTTCTCGACAAAACGAAATGTCAATTTTTTTGTGTAGTGATGGCTATTCCGCACAAATGATGACGACTTATATAGAGAATCAACCTCAACGCACACACAATACACCGGGCAATAGACTCAATCCTGACAAAATGCACGGACCACTTTAGACACGGCGCGCACAACATCCTCAACGTCCCCGTCCGTCATGGCGGGAAAAATCGGCAAACTGATAATTTCTTCATACGCAGCCTCGGCGATTGGACAAAGCCCCGGCCTCGTCTCCAAGTGCTCCTGGTAGTACGGATGCAAATAAACGGGAATATAATGCACATTGACGCCCAGACCTTCGGCCCGCAATGCTGCAAAAATTTCACCGCGCCCAACGGAAAACCGAGAAAATTCAAAACGCACTACGTACAAATGCCAGCCATGCTCTACCCCTGGGCGGACGCTCAGGGGAACGACCCCAGGTAGGGAAGCAAAGGCCTGGGCATAGTGGGCAGCGATGGCTCGTCGCCGAGCCAAAAAACGATCCAACTTGCCAAGTTGGCTTATACCCAAAGCACATTGTATATCCGTCAAACGGTAGTTAAACCCCAGATGGTGCATCTCATAAATCCAGGATCCCTTTTCCTGGCGTTGCCGAAAATCCGTTTCCACGCCATGGCTACGAAAACTAACCATCCGGTTTGCGAGCGTAGCATCGTTAGTGACGACCATCCCCCCCTCGCCGGTCGCAATATGCTTGACAGGATGAAAGCTAAACGCTGTCAAATCCGCCAATGTTCCTACAGAGTTGCCGTCTAGACGGGCCCCAAGGGCGTGACAGGCATCAGCGACTAGAAAAAGGCCATGTTTCTGGCAGATTCGATGCAACGTGGTGTAGTCACAAGGCTGTCCGGCATAATCTACAGCGATAACAGCTTTGGTCCGGGGCGTTATCCGTGCTGTGACGCAAGCCGGGTCAAGACACAGATCTCCGGGGGTCACATCGGCAAAAACAGGTGTTGCCCCCTGGTATAAGACACAATTGGCCGTGGCAGCAAAAGTAATGGGGGGGATGATCACTTCATCCCCTGGGCCTACATCCAAAGCAAACATGGCGGCGTGTAGCGCGGCGGTGCCACTGTTGACAGCGACAGCCCGAGCGGCGCCGACTCGTTTGGCTACGCTCTCTTCAAATACGGCAACATTTGGTCCCGTGGTCAGCCAATCCGAACGCAATACCGTATTGACCGCCTGGATATCGTCCTCTTCAATGCTTTGTCGCCCATAGGGTAACAGAACGTCCCGAACAGGGGGACCGCCATACAGCGCCAAAGACGCAATTCTTTCTCGGCTAGTGCTCATTGTCGAGTCCAATCATATGCTGCAATTCTTCGGCACTAAGATACTGCTTATTGGTATCACTTGCATAACAAAAACCTTCCTGGCAAGGAGTGGCTCCAGAATGAGATGGATCTAAGTCTTCTTCCCAATGATGATATGCCGGGTAAATAATGTAATAGTCGTTGTACTCCCAGGCGTATCTGGCGTCGTCATTGCTAATGAGTGTCTCGTGTAATTTTTCTCCAGGACGGATCCCAACAACTTCAATTTTTGCTTTTGGAGCGATGGCTTTTGCTAAAACATCAAGTCGCATACTCGGAATTTTAGGAACAAAAATTTCTCCACCGCGCATTCGTCCCAGGCTGTCCAGTACAAACTGTACACCTTGCTCCACCGTGATCCAAAACCGCGTCATACGTGGATCTGTGACTGGCAAGACACCTTCGTCGCGTTTTTTCAGGAAAAGAGGAATAACACTCCCCCGGCTTCCCATAACATTTCCATAACGGACACAAGCCAGCCGCGTTGGCTGTTTCCCAGAATAATTATTTGCGGCGATAATCAGTTTATCAGCGCACAATTTAGTAGCACCGTACAAATTTATTGGATTGGTTGCCTTATCCGTACTGAGCATTAAGACTTTTTCAACACCGCGTTCGATAGCGGCCTCAATGACATTTGATGTCCCGAGAATATTCGTTTTAATGGTTTCTGTTGGGTTGTATTCCGCAGTTGGCACCTGCTTGAGCGCGGCGGCATGGATGACGATATCCACATCGGAAAAGGCTCTCTGTAAGCGCGGAAGATCACGAATATCTCCTATAAAATACCTAATATTTGGATACTTCTTCGCATTAAAAACAAGGCTCATATCATGTTGTTTCAGTTCGTCACGACTAAACACAAGTACGCGGCGCGGGTTGTATTTGGTCAATAAAATTTCGACACACTTCTTCCCGAAGGACCCTGTCCCACCGGTGATCAAAATCGATTTTCCATCAAACATACAAAAGTCCTTTTTACCCTCGGAATTGGCCGCTCTCCGCCAAAAGATCAAATCGCCGGCCGCCCCTGTCTGGATCAGTCCCGCCCAAGCCGCAATGGCCATGGACGCACCATTCCCTCTTTTGATTTCAGCCAGCACCTCACCGACCAATCCTGTAGCGGCGAGGCGCACCATATGTTTCCCAACACCGCGTCCGCGGGCGTGCGGCGCCACAGTCCACGAAAGGACCCAAACCCCATCCCTGCGATCCGCCCGCACTACACCAACAGGATTTCCATCTTCTTCAGCAATTTGTAGCCGACGACCTGTATCTGGTAATGTCCCCGTCAACCAGCGCAGGTGGGCATCAAAGTCAAAATCTTCAGTATTTTTAGATTGGCGCATCGTCACAGGATCACGACGCCAAGCATAAAGCCGTCGGGCGTCCTGAAGTGTTGCCGGACGCAGCCTCAGCACAAGCCGCCCCCACTTCCGGCAAGGCCTAACAGGCAATCACGCACTCGAACCGCCCCCAAACCATCCACAAGTTTTTCACCCGCAGCACGCAGAGCCATCAAAGCCGAACGCTCGGCAAGCAAGTTTCGGATAATGGCAGCTAATGTATTTGCGGACAAATTTTGGCGCCACCCGGCAATCTTGGCCGCTCCGGCTTTTTCCAAACCGTTCGCCAATTCAACTTGATTTTCGGCAACAATCATGGCCACCATGGGCACTCCAAAATAGGCCATCTCCAAACAAGAACTTCCGGCGGCAACAACGGCAAGGTCCGCCTGGCGCAACAACGGTCCCATATCGCGAACGTTGACCAAGACTTCCACTTGGCACGCGATCTTATTTAGGGTAGTGCGCAAAAGCGGGCCATGTGGATAAGCCGGTCCCACAACAACAATAATCTGTAATTCCGGCATCTGTAATTGGCTCAGAGCCTGGATAGCAAGCAGTGTAGCATTACTAGGATCTGACCCTCCGCAGCTCACCAAAATCGTTCGTAAAAAATTTTGCTGCGTATTTTTTATGCGACCATTAGCCACAATTTCTCGCCGGAGAAGGGCGAATTTTGGCCCTAAAAGAAGATGTGGTGTACCTTCAAAAGTATAATGTAGCAATTCAGCATTTAAATTTTGATTCAATAATACATCACAAGAATAATGAGATAAATGATTATAATCGTCGATAAGGAGTAATTTTGAGGTGAGTTTTTTTGCTTGCCTTTGGTATGCGATATCAAAATGGTATCCATCTAAGGCGAGGCATGCTTTCCCCTTATTGTTGGTAAGGACTTTGCAAAGTTGGCGCAAATCACTCTTATGCGGCCATGGGTTTACCACGTTATGCACCTCGATCCCTTCATCGAAGAACCGCTCGCGCAAGGCGTCACCCTCCATAGAACCGAGAAAATACACCGTGCCCCCGGCCTCTCGCCAAGATTGTCCGAGAGCCAAGCATCGCATGGCATGTCCAATCCCTATCTTCACCGAGGCGTCCGCTCGAAGAATCAGAGTGTCCATTAATCGCCCCAGTTGCCTCACCTACTCACGTGACCATTCCGTAGTCCTGTGCGGCATCCCTGGTAGGTTGTAGCCCCAGCCAATAAATATGCAAAAAACGTGCTTAATCATATTTTGAGCTAAAGAAACTTGTTTTCAGCTGCCGTGGCAGGATATTTACAATCTTTAGTCAAAAAAATGACAATCCGCGAAGACCACTTTCGGCCGCAGCCCCAAAAGCAATGCCCCAGCCTGCGTGACATCCACCTCGTTGCCAGGCGTTAATCGGACTCGGGCGGGTCGGCCTCTGCGGTCGACGGCGGCATGAACTTTTGTGGTGGGGCCGCCGCGACTGTGCCCAATGGTGCGGTCCGTTTTTTTCGCCGCTCCATACGCGGCCCGGTGGCAACGACAAAGGTGCTGTCGAGGCTTACGGTTGTGAGGCTCGGCCTCGCTGCGAACACCTCAAAACTGTGCTGCCAAATCCCTCGACGACACCAGTCCATAGTTTTGCAGACTGTACAACTTTCCGTGACCATCTCACATTCCCGATATGACGGGATCAGGCGAGTTTCTGATATACCGCGAGAACAGTATGCCCGTGAGGGCGGAGGCGATAATCTGTTAAAACATTGATAGCAGCTTTGTCTAAATTATCAGCCAATCGTTCCGCTTCATCTTGTAATGCGGATAGGTCAACAACGGCATCAGCTTTCGCCCCAACAAGAACTCGAGCTAGAGCAACACTTATAGTTCTTGCATAATATTGGTAATGATATGATTGTAATGGCTCATGAAATATCGTATTAAGTGAGATGGGAAAAAGGCCTTCTAGTGACTTTAGCGTCCTATCTGGCCACCATGTAACATGGTGAGGAGGAAGATTAAGGGCATGGTTGATAACCATACTGACAAAACTGTCAGCGCTTGGCACGGAGATAATCAAGTTTCCTCCGGGCTTGAGACAGTGCACACAGCCATCTAAAAAAGATGCAGGGTCCGCAACATGCTCAAGTACTTGGAAACTTACGACGGTATCATAAACGCCAGCATTGGTTTTCGCATGCGACTCCACAGTTTCCTTAAATATTTGTCCATCTCCCTCCTCCGCGCGGTCAATAGCAGATGCACTCGCCTCGAGTCCTATATACCTTCTTCCCGGTATCTTTTTTTGAAAAAATCCCTGGCCACATCCTACTTCAAGGACAGTGTCCCCCATCTTTATATTGTCAGCTGCAATACTAAATTCTACTTTATCTTTCATATAATACCATTCATATTCTTGTAACTTACTGTAAAAAATATCGGATCCGACAATCGCAGGACTAAAAAATATAAGTCCACACGCTTTACAGATATAACGCCGAACAACAGGAATACCCTTAATATCGTCATCTATGTCCACACCGATAGATCGCTTGTAAATACAAGCAATAGACTCTGTAGGTATTATATTAGAAAGATAAATATCTTTTGCATTACATAATGGACAATGTCTTTCGCTCATAACCATACCTTTAGCATTTGAAGTTTGTTGTTAAAATATTAGAGAACTTCCTGAAGAAAAGTCTGTTGTTAAACGGACAGCATCATTCTTAACAGTTCCTTTAATTAGCCTTAGCAGAATAGCTCCTGAGCTTTTTGCAAATCTTCGTCAAAATCGACTTCCATACAGCGGTATTCGGAAACATCTATCGGGACAAACGCCACACCGCGCTCGATAATAAGCTCCATGCTCCGCTCGAAGTACTCTTTATCGCCGCATTCCCGCAAAGCCTGTCGAAATGTCTCCAGACGGTGCGCGCCAATGGTGTTGATCTCCCACGGCCTCTCCTTCCGGAGCTTCGGCCACGGTCTTGGAAATCTCCATGATACATCTGCGGTGGTCGGTCCGGTATTTGACTTCCTCGTCCTTGGTGACCTGCCGGTTTTCTGAGGTGTTAATAACCATTAAAACAACACCGCTAGTGCTAGACTATGAAAAAGTATCGTAGCATATTAATTATGCGGCATGCCTATAGAATTATTGTAAAGTCAAAGGAGGTATTGCTAACAAGGTTCTCGCCGCCGCGTTATCTGGAAAATTTTTTAGTTCTTCATACAGTGACGTCCGTGCCTGTTGATACTGCCCCTTCATCAACCAAAGAAATGCCTTGAGAATCCCAACATCCTTTATCGGAAAAGGAACTGAATCAAGGGCGCTGACAAATTGATGGGCAAATTCCCATTGATCCTGCACCATGAGCTGCAGGATATATTTCATGATATCAAAACGAATAACCTGGAACGCCATGCTTTTTCCTGCATGGCTGGTGATTTTTTTGAGTGAAAAGATGAGGCTTTCAATTTGCTTCTCACTCTTGCCCCAATCAAGCAGAATTCGGCTACAACCATCCCATTGGGAAATTTTTTCAGCTATAAGCCATTGTAATATATAATCTTTGATCAATATGGCTCGTGTATTTTCTTCCATACACTGGTAGGAACGCAAAGGGAGACCATGAAGACAGCTATAATCATATAAATACTTTAAATTGGTATAGCATCCAGAAATACAAGAACATACCTTCTGAAAATATACACCTCGGCAATAGCATTCCATTGGAAGAACGGAAAAAATTCCACTTCCTAAAATCGTTGCTTTTCTTTTGTATTTCTTGGTTAATAGATTGGCCACAATCCGAGATTGATCTAGTGTCTCTCGTGGGTGTTGCTTGATGAGTACTGTATCTCCTGGATGGCTATTTGTGACAGCAAGTGTGATGTAAGACAGAATTTCCTGATCCAACTGAAGGTATCTAGCTTCCGTCATATTTGAAGTTGTAAGTAAAATACATGATTGTTGCGAAGAGTCTTTTATTTCTTCAAGATAGGATGTAAAGTCACTGTTGGCTTTAAGAAAATCATCTACAGTACGTAGAAAAAAAGTTCTGGGAACGATTGTCAAGGGAGTAGTATTTAGACAATGTGAATGCTCTTCAATCGGTAAGAAAAGAACTGCGGCGTCAAATGGAATATGTGTTGCATCTACTTTTGAATCGATTATCCCCAACCCATCTCCAAAAGTTACCTTTCTTGCCCGTCTAAATATAGAGAGAACGCACTCATTGATCGGCTGCCAGTTGCGCGTCAAATAGATGATATCCGGTATATATTTCCCAAACGCTTGGCTCAGAAGGTGCGTGGCCGCATGCATATCCTTGGCAGCCACGGCCTCAAACTGCTCCTCCATTGGTGTGAGATCGACAATAGACGCCCAATTCCAGGCACGGGCCACCTTTTTTATCGCTTCACGCATCCCCTCGGCTCGAAATCCCCGAACGCAAGTGCCACCGATAACCAGTGTGTCCATGTAATTCTGTCCGGATTGTATCTCATATCGGAGCACCGAAATCGCTGTTAGAAGGTTCTGCGGACCCTGGGCAACCACCAGTCGTTTAATCGATTCCCGCATGCGCGTAATATCTCCTTGTAAAGCTCCCGCGTTCAGCAGCCCGTTGTAAAAAACGTGTTTGGCTCAGTCGTGGCTATGGACGAGGGCGAGCAGCAGGATGTTCCAGGATTGATTTTCGAGGCGCGACATGAGGCCCAGGCAGTCCTCTGTTGACACCTGTTCGGACCAAATGACGACAAGCCAGGCCTCGGCCCAGGCCCGTTCGCTGCCGCCCCAGACACTTGCCGACCGATGAACCAAGGCGAATTCGATTATTGTACACGGCGCATCGCGCTTCGTGATCGCCATTCCAGACGTTGAGGCCTTGCCGTTTGGATTCGGCAATCCGGCTGCGCCACGGTCCGCCGTCTAGTTCCTTGAGCACGTCACGGGAAAAATAGCCTTTATCCGCAACAAGACCCGCCGGATCGTCTGTTCGCGGCGGTGTATTGCTCACCTGTTTCAGGTTGGTCTCGGCGACCTTGAGCGTCTTGCTTAGGGTCGTCGTATCACCCTGATCGGCTTCGTGAATCTCAGCGGCGATCGCCGCGCTGCTGTCCAGATCCACCGCATGCTCCGGCTTGTAGGCCAAGTGCGTCCGCCCGTCCTTCATCTTGGCGACCTTGGCCTCGGGATCGACGGGCGAACGCCAGTCTTTGTTCGAGAGGGACTTGTCCTTGCGCTGGCGGTCCTGTCGGACGAGATCTTCCGCCGTGGATACCACGATACCGCTTTCCTTGGCCATGCGCTACCAGCATCTGGCGGTAGCTCGCGCCTGTGTCACGGCGCACGATGGTGCGCAGGACTGTAGTGCTCCCCCGGGATCAAGCCACATTTTGTAGCTTTTTCGCCCGATAGGCAACCGGACTTAGATAGCCAAGGGCTTGATGCGGGCGGCCGGAGTTATACCAATCGATCCAGCGACGCACCGCCCGCCTTGCCTAACCGGCAAAGACCTCTTCGTGGACAGCCAGCGGCAGCCGGGAACGCGTGTGGCTCAGCGGGGAATGGTCCGGGACCGATTCGTGCGGCGCCAGTTGGGGTAAACCCAATATTTGTGTCACCAGGTATCAAGTAGCTGGAACTGACTCTGTAGTATCCCCGAGGGGGAGTCTCGCGTCTAGAGCGTGTCATGAACTTCTCGAAAAAAGTATCATGCTTTTGTTGAGTAAAAGGCAGGCGAAAGCGATAAAGTGCAGTCCAGTCACAACCTGCGGAAGTCGTTCATAATCTCTGGCCAAGCGCCTG
>Ga0183100_1000970_pt1 | contig 16678 bp, 12 predicted proteins | sample Biomet2_FD_127789 | JGI IMG/M metagenome (GOLD analysis project Ga0183100, IMG submission 127789) | Microbial communities from bioreactor (seeded with anoxic lake sediment) at LBNL, California, USA - Biofuel metagenome 2 | ecosystem: Engineered > Bioreactor > Anaerobic > Unclassified ...
TGCACAAGCCACTAGTGGTGGTATCCCGGGGCAGGAACTTACAATAAGAATCCGTGGTATCAATACTATTAATGGAGACAGTAGCCCTCTATATGTAATTGATGGCGTTCCCCGCGATAATATGAGTGATATAAATCCTTCAGATATTGCAACCATTCAAATATTGAAAGATGCTTCGGCAACTTCAATCTATGGTTCACGGGGTGCAAACGGTGTTGTGCTTATTGAAACAAAGACTGGTTCCGGTAAACCGGCAATAACATTCGATACTTATTATGGCTTACAAACTCCTGAAAAGAAACTTGATCTTATGAACGGCAATGAGTGGATAGCTTACAATATGTATTATAGAAATGCGTCATATATTCGTTCAGGAGGTTCAATGAGTGATCCTATGTCTTCCAGACCAACAGCTTATCAGATACCAAGTTTCTGGAGTACTACTAATGACTTTACTGACTGGCAGAGTGAAATATTGCGTACAGCTCCCATTCAGAACTATGAAGCTTCTGCATCAGCAAGCGGTGATATGGGTAATATTTTTATGTCACTTGGTTACATGAATCAGGGAGGTATAATAAAGGCTACACAGTACAACCGTTATAATATTCGTTTGAATGGAACTTTAAACATTACCAAAAATTTTAAAGTTGGAACTAACATGTCATTTTCAGATTCTAATCAGGATGAGGCAAGTGCTAACTTGGGTGATCGTCAAGGAAAAGATTCACCTGTTCATCACGCCTTGATGATGTCTCCGTTGGTAGCACCAGGTGTTTGTATAAGGACGGCAGAAAATAATTATACAGGTGTACCTGCATCAACAGAAACTTCTGATGATTGGGGTGCTACATGGATTGATCCACTAGCTCAGTTGGAAAATACTACTGATAATACAAGAACTACACGTATGCAAGCTTCATTATGGGGTGAGTGGAAAATATTACCATCTTTGACATATAAGATACAGTATAGTAACAATTATGATGGGATAACTTACGAATATTTCCAACCAGCATCCGTGAACAGAAGTGCATATAAATCGTCTGGTAATAGCTATTCTTCACGTACAAATGATTGGGTACTCCAGAATATCCTTACATATGATAAGCAGCTGGGGGTACATCATTTAAATATATTGTTAGGACAAAGTGCAGAAAAACAACATTACTATATAGCTAATCTAGAGGCTTCAGGATGGCCTTACGAAAATATTACTACGTTGAATATGGCTTCAACAGCAGTAACGGCAACTACTAAAAAGACAACCTATACTAATGCTTCTATGTTTGGTCGTTTAAGTTATGATATCATGGAGAAATATTTATTCACAGCCAGTGTGCGTCGTGATGGTTCATCTCGTTTTGGTGCTGATGCAAAATGGGGTACATTCCCTTCTTTTTCAGCGGGATGGAAAATTAATGAGGAAAACTTCATGAAAAATGTAAAATGGATTAATTTGCTGAAAGTACGTGCTTCTTTGGGAACTTCAGGAAATGACCGTATAGGTGACTATGAATATTTGTCTCAATTAGGTACATATTATTCTGCTTATGGAGGAACCAAACAATCTGGAGCAGCAGCTTCTAATATTGCAAATCCTGACTTGAAATGGGAAGAAACACAATCAATAGATTTAGGTTTTGACTTATCAGCATTCCGTAACCGTCTGCAGTTTAATTTTGATTACTACAGGAATACTACAAAAAATCTATTATTTAATGTTCCGGTACCATATACCACAGGCTTTGAATCAACCCTCACAAATATCGGCAAGATACGTAATACAGGCTGGGAGATTGATGTAACCTCTCATAACATCGATGGGAAATTTAAATGGAATACTAATTTGAATTTATCACATAATAGTAATAAGGTTCTTGAAATGGGAACAAATACCAATCAGATAATTTCTTCGATAAATGGTGGACAGTTTATAACAAAGGTTGGTGGTCAGGTTTCACAATTCTATATTTTGCCTACTGATGGATTTTTATCAGCAAGTGACTTTGATTCCAATGGTAATGCTTTAGTTCCTATTTTGGCTGGAGAAGAGGAAGGTAACTACAAATATAAGGATACCAATGGCGATGGTAAGATAAACTCAAGTGATTTTGTTGCATACGGAAGTAACTTACCTGACTTGACTTGGGGGTTAACCAATAAATTTTCGTATAAAAATTTAGAATTAAGTGTTTTATTGCAGGGGCAGTTTGGTGGCGATATCTATTTTCTTGGAGCCCGTCATATTGATTGCGGATATCCAGGACGTACATCTTACAGCCGTTGGCTTAGATGTTACAAACCAGATTACTTAAAGGATGCAATCCCAACAGAGTATTGCGAAGCTCACGGCATAGATATGTCATGGGATGGTAAAACACAGAACTATTTCAATTGGGCTGATGATACCAACTCACGTGTTTATAATGCTACATACGTCAGAATCAAGAATATAACCTTGAGTTATAATATGCCTGCTAAGCTTCTTAAGAATCTGAAGGTACAAAGATTAAAAATATACGGTTCGGTTGATAACGTTTATACTTTCACTAACTATCCAGGTTATACACCAGAAACAAGCAGTTATGGTAATGGAACTACACAACTTGGTGTTGATTACAGTACATATCCTCTTAGCAGAAGATATACATTAGGTGCCAATTTAACTTTCTAATTAACCCTTAATAAGATACAAAATGAAAAATATATCGAAAACAATTTGGCTTTTTATACTATGTATTTCGGGTTCGTTACTCACAAGTTGCAGTGATTTCCTTAATCCGGATCCGGAATCACTTTATACAACAAAAACATTTTATACATCCCAGTCAGATTTTGAATTGGCTATATCAGCTGTTTATGCTGAACAGCAGGATCTTTATGATGGGCAAACAGGTATGTTGCATTTTCTTATAGCACGTAGCGATGATTCTAATGCAGTCAATACGAACACATACTCTGATGGAGCCGATACTTTTACTGATACTTCCAGCAGTACACCTTTGACCAATGTTTGGCAAAGTATGTATGTGATTATAACTCGCTGTAATAGTATTTTAATACGTATAGATAACGTAACTTTTGATGATGAATCTACTAAGAATTATATAAAAGGTGAGGCCTATGCTATGCGTGCCTGGGCTTATGATAATTTAGGAAAATTCTTTGGTGGAGTACCTTTAATTGTTGATGCAGAATATACTACTACTCAAACATATTCAATAAAGCGTTCATCACAAGCAGAAACATTTGCTCAGGCTGTAAGTGACTATAAGGCAGCAATAAACATTCTTCCTGAAAAGTGGGGGAGTGATGATGCCGGCAGAATTACAAAGTATGCAGCTGATGCTGCTCTAGGACGTTTATATATGTTTATGAATGAACCGGCTAATGCAAAAACATATCTTGAGGCGGTTATAAATTCAGGCATTTATTCGTTAGCAGCAAATTATGAAGATTGTTTTACTGATGCTTATGATAATAATGTTGCAAAAGATCGTGTTTGGGAAGTTCAGTATATAGGCGGATTGACAGGTGAAGGACAGACTTTCAGTGAAATGTGTATGCCGGAAGGTTATAGCGGAAGTGAAGGATATGCTTTGCGGGGAGCTAGTGCAGCAATGCAAGTATCAACAGATATGGTAAGTGCTTATGAAACCGGTGACTATCGTCAAACTATTGCTACGTCAAATCAGATTAAAGGTACTGCAGCCGCAGGTTATACCTGGTGTACGAAATTTAGTCGTCATTCATACCAACCGCAATCAGCTACTGACTGGGCTAACAATCTGCCAATAATCCGCTACTCGGATATTCTATTGATGGAGGCTGAAGCTATTAATGCTACTGAAGGTCCTACATCAAAAGCTATAGGGTATGTTAATGCTGTAAGAAATCGTGCTAAATTGGCTGATCTTACTTCTTTGAAGACTGCAACTGCAGCGTCTTTTCTTACTGCAATCAAACAGGAACGCAGATCTGAATTTATGTTTGAGGGTTTGCGCTGGTTCGATTTGGTACGTTGGGGCGATTTCGTATCTGTGATGACAAACTTCCTTAATGAATCAGATGAAGGAAATGGCAGATATTCAAAGAATGTACAATCTTTCCGTTCAATATTTGCTATACCGCAGACTGAAATGGATCGTTATGACAATACCAGTGTTATGTGGCAAAATGATGGATATTAATTAAGGTTAAGAAGATTAATATACAAGGTGTCATGTTCTGTTTCTTCCATACCTTCATCCATGAGTAAATATTAAATTGACGACAGGGTTAAGTGATAATTGTTTTTTTAGACGCGCAGAATACAGTCTTTTGACTGCTCTGCGCGTTTTTTATGATTATATTTCAGGTGTTTCTATGAATCTTTTATATACTAATCCTTTCTTTGATCATCTTAGCATTTTGCTACAAAAGAATGAGTAGCCGGACTATTTTTTACCCTATTTTCTCTATCCCATTTATTTTATATACTTTTGCATTGTGAATATGAAAAAAGAATTAATAGATCAGGCTCTTAAGAGCTTAAAGATTGAAAAGCTGAATCCTATGCAGGAGGCTTCCCTGAAAGCGAATAGTCAGGGAAAGGATGTTATCTTGTTGTCTCCAACAGGATCGGGTAAGACATTGGCTTATCTGCTTCCGCTTTTGCAGGAACTTAATCCGAATGACAATGCGATTCAGAGTATGGTGATGGTGCCATCGCGTGAGTTGGCATTGCAGATTGAATCTGTATTCAAATCAATGAATACCGGATTTAAAACTTGCTGCTGTTATGGTGGTCACCCAATTTCTGACGAAAAGAAAAGTATACTAGGCAATCATCCTGCTATAATAATAGGTACTCCGGGAAGAATTAATGATCATTTAGGAAAAGGTAACTTTGCTCCCGATACAATTCATACATTGGTAATTGATGAATTTGATAAGTCGCTGGAATACGGTTTCCACGATGAAATGTCGGACATAATATCTCAGCTGCCCGGACTGAAGAAACGTATCCTTCTTTCAGCAACGGATGCTGAGGAAATACCAGAATTTACCGGATTGAATGAAACAATCAAGCTCGACTTTCTGGAACATGAAGAACAGTCTGTCAGATTAAAGCTGATGAAGGTTCTTTCTCCAGATAAAGATAAACTGGAAACCTTGTTTCGCCTGCTTTGCACATTTGGTAGCAGTTCAACAATTGTCTTTTGTAATCACCGTGATGCGGTGGAGAGGGTGAGTGATTACCTTTCCTCCAAAGGACTTTATAATGAATATTTCCATGGAGGTATGGAACAACCCGACCGTGAACGAGCTTTATATAAGTTTCGCAACGGCAGCTGTCATGTGTTTGTCTCAACAGACTTAGCTTCCAGAGGTCTTGATATTCCCGATATTGAGAATGTGGTGCACTATCATATACCTATAAATGAAGATGCTTTCATTCATCGTAACGGACGTACTGCTCGTTGGGATGCGGAAGGGAACTCATACATCATTCTGAATGAAGATGAAACATTACCGGTATATGTGTCAGAAGAGCCAGAAATCTTTGATCTGCCGTCTGTAACTAACCGCCCGGCACAGCCGCTTTGGGTTACCTTATATATAGGTAAAGGCAAGAAAGACAAAGTGAACAAAATAGATATCGTAGGTTTCTTATATAAAAAAGGAAAGCTTGGTAAGGATGATATAGGGCAGATTGATGTGAAAGAGCATTTTGCCTTTGTAGCTATCCGCCGTTCAAAACTGAACCAAACCCTGAACCTCATTCAAAGTGAGAAAATTAAGGGTATGAAAACAAAAATAGAGGAAGCGGATTAATTTATTCCCGTAACATTAAAATTCCCTTGTACAAAAGATTGAATTGTTTTGTACAAGGGAATTAATTCTTTTGTACAGAAGAATGCAATCTTTTGTACAGCGAAATTTTATTTATTCTTTTTTGCTTTATCCATCTTCCTGAATATTCTGTGCAATATCCAGTTTATGGCACATGTGATAACGCTGAACATAATAACAGTTCCCGTGCTATTCACAGTTATATTATCACTAAGCCAGTCGGCCATAACAAGTATGGTTCCGTTAATCATTAAAAGAAACAGCAATATAGTAATTAACGTTGGGATGATTGAAAGCATCTGAAGAGCCGGTTTAACTACAATATTGAAAATGCCTAACAGGATAGATAGTAAAAGCGCACTCCAGAAACCTCCTGTTTCTATGCCTGGCATCAGACTGATGGTGAGGTATATCGCCACTACTGACAGTATAAAATTCCATGTGTATTTCATAATATTGTCTCTTTTTTTATAAGAAAACACCTCACTATATGTATTTGTTCATGGCTTTAAGCTATACGCTATAATATGTAACAAAATGTAGTTACAGGTATCTGGTATTGAATAAATAGAAAGTAAAAAGGCTTATAAATACTATATTTTTATAGTAAATCGTTTGCTACCCCGAAAAAAAAGTGTAATTTCGCAGGGTCTTAAAATTCTAGTTATTTTTATATTGTATAATCAAAACAAACTTCAAATGAAAAAGCATAATTTTAATGCCGGACCTTCTATCCTTCCTCAATCAGTAATCGAAAAAACTGCGCAAGCTATTTTAGATTTTAATGGTTCGGGGCTTTCATTGATGGAAATTAGTCACCGTGCTAAAGATTTTCAACCAGTGGTTGATGAAGCTGTAGCCTTGTTTAAAGAACTTTTAAATATACCCGAAGGTTATTCGGTCCTTTTCCTTGGTGGTGGTGCTAGTCTGGAATTCTGTATGGTTCCTTTCAATTACCTTGAAAAGAAAGCTGCTTATCTGAACACTGGTGTTTGGGCTAAGAAAGCTATGAAAGAAGCTAAAGCTTTTGGTGAAGTTGTTGAGGTTGCATCTTCTGCAGACGCAAATTATACATTTGTTCCTAAAGATTATACTATTCCTGCTGATGCTGATTATTTTCACATCACAACGAATAATACTATCTACGGTACAGAAATCCGCACAGATATTGATTCTCCTGTACCAATGATTGCCGATGCATCTTCAGATATATTCTCTCGTCCTATTGATGTTTCAAAATATGCTATGATTTACGGTGGTGCTCAAAAGAATCTTGCTCCTGCAGGACTTACTTTTGTTATTGTAAAGAACGACTCACTTGGAAAAGTATCTCGTTATATTCCTACAATGCTTAACTACCAGACTCATATTGATAACGGCTCAATGTTCAACACTCCTCCAGTAGTTCCTATTTATGCAGCTCTTGAAACTCTTCGTTGGTTAAAGGCTCAGGGTGGTGTGAAAGAGATGGAAAGAAGAGCTATCGAAAAAGCTGATCTTTTGTACGGTGAAATTGACCGTAACAAGTTATTCGTTGGAACAGCAAACAAGGAAGACCGTTCATTAATGAACATCTGCTTCGTAATGAAAGACGAATACAAGGATCTTGAAGCTGACTTCCTGAAATTTGCTACTGAAAGAGGTATGGTAGGTATCAAGGGACACCGTTCAGTTGGTGGTTTCCGTGCTTCTTGCTATAATGCAATGCCAAAAGAAAGTGTTGAAGCTTTGATCGCTTGCATGCAGGAATTTGAAAAACTACATTAATTAAGAAACTATTCACCACAGATTGCGCCGATTTCATTAATTCCCAAGAATCTATGAAATCTGCGTTTTCTGTGGTGAAACTTTTAAATACATAACACTATGAAAGTATTAATCGCAACTGACAAACCGTTTGCAAAAATAGCTGTAGACGGTATTCGTAAAGAGATTGAAGCTGCTGGCTATGAACTAGCCTTATTAGAAAAGTACACAGAGAAGAAACAATTACTAGATGCTGTTAAAGATGCTAATGCTATCATTATCCGCAGTGATATTATTGATGCTGAAGTTCTTGACGCTGCTAAAGAATTGAAGATTGTTGTTCGTGCAGGTGCCGGATATGACAATGTAGATCTTGAAGCTGCAACAGCTCATGGCGTATGTGTGATGAATACTCCCGGACAGAATTCAAATGCTGTAGCCGAACTGGCTCTTGGACTTATGGTATTTGCTGTTCGTAATTTCTATAACGGAACTTCGGGTTCTGAACTTATGGGTAAGAAACTTGGTATCCATGCTTACGGTAACGTAGGTCGTAACGTAGCTCGTGTGGCTAAAGGTTTTGGAATGGAAATCTATGCTTACGATGCTTTCTGTCCAAAAGAAGTTATCGAAAAAGACGGAGCTAAGGCTGTAGATTCTGCTGAAGAACTTTATGCTACTTGCGATGTTGTGTCTCTTCATATTCCTGCAACTGCAGAAACAAAGAATTCTATTAACTATGCTCTTCTTAATAAAATGCCAAAGGGTGCAATGCTTGTAAACACTGCCCGTAAGGAAGTTATCAATGAAGCAGAACTTATCAAGTTAATGGAAGATCGTGCTGACTTTAAATATGTAACAGATATTATGCCTGCTGCAAATGCTGAACTTGCAGAAAAGTTTGCCGGACGCTATTTCTCAACTCCTAAGAAGATGGGCGCTCAGACAGCTGAAGCAAATATCAATGCAGGTATTGCTGCTGCTAAGCAAATCGTTGGGTTCTTCAAAGATGGTTGCGAGAAATTCAAAGTTAACAAGTAAAAGTCTATAACATAGAATACCATGCACAGTAAAATATTTAAGTATGAAATAATGATTGGCTATTCAATAGGTTTGCTTACTTTTTCGTTAAGTAGCATATTTAGAAATAGCTTGTCTGATTTCACTAAAGGATTTTGCGAGGGCCTATCTCTTGTTACAATTCTTGCGGGTTCTATTTACATGTGCTGGTGTTTTGTTAAGAAGAAAAATCCATATAAGTTTTAATTTATGGCAATAATAAAACCTTTTAAAGGCATTCGCCCACCACAAGATTTAGTTGAGCAGGTTGCTTCTCGTCCTTACGATGTGCTGAATTCAGAAGAAGCACGTCAGGAAGCTGCCGGCAATGAGAAATCATTGTACCATATTATAAAGCCGGAAATTGATTTCCCGGTAGGAACAGACGAACACGACGAAAAAGTTTACTCAAAAGCTGCCGAGAACTTCAAGATGTTCCAGGATAAAGGATGGCTGGTACAGGATAATAAAGAGCAATATTATGTTTACGCTCAGAGAATGAACGGAAAAACTCAGTATGGCTTGGTGGTATGTGCATACGTGGAAGATTACCTTAATGGAATAATCAAGAAGCATGAACTTACTCGCCGTGATAAAGAAGAAGATAGAATGAAGCATGTTCGTGTGAATAATGCGAATATCGAACCTGTATTCTTTGCTTATCCTGATAATGCAGTACTTGATACTATCGTAAAGAAGTATACTTCAAACAAACCAGTATATGATTTCATTGCGCCAGGAGATGGTTTTGGTCACCAATTCTGGATAATTGATGAAGATGCGGATATCGAATCTGTTACAAAACAGTTTGCTGCAATGCCTGCTTTGTATATAGCCGATGGACATCACCGTTCTGCTGCCGCTGCATTAGTTGGCGCTGAAAAAGCAAAACAGAACCCAAATCATAAGGGTGACGAAGAATATAATTACTTTATGGCTGTATGCTTCCCTGCTAACCAGCTGACCATTATCGATTACAACCGTGTGGTTAAGGATCTTAATGGCCTTTCTGCTCAGGCTTTCCTAGCTGCTTTGGAAAAGAACTTCATCGTAGAAGAAAAGGGAACAGAGATTTACAAGCCAAACGCTTTGCATAATTTTGCTGTTTATCTGGAAGGTAAATGGTATAGCCTCACTGCCAAACAAGGAACTTATAACGATAATGACCCAATTGGTGTGCTCGATGTTACTATCTCTTCAAACTTGATTCTGGACGAAATTCTTGGTATTAAAGATCTTCGTTCCGACAAACGTATTGACTTTGTTGGAGGTATCCGTGGATTAGGAGAGCTTAGCAAGAGAGTGGACAGCGGTGAGATGAAAGTTGCCCTTGCCTTATATCCTGTTTCAATGAAACAACTTATGGATATTGCAGACAGTGGTAATATTATGCCTCCGAAAACAACATGGTTTGAACCTAAACTTCGTTCTGGACTAGTTATCCATAAACTGAGTTAAATCATACTTGCACCACAGATTGTGTGGATCATAGTGTCTCTTGCCTAGAGATATAAAATTATGATACCGGATAATCTGTGGTGTTTTTTATTTCATTACTTTTGTGCATCATTTCTGATTTATGGTGAGTGAAGATACATATAAAACAATAACTGAACTTTCTGAGGGTATTTATACAGAGAAGCGTAGTAAATTCATTGCTATAGCTATACCTATACGTGAAACTGAAGAAATAAAAGGTTATCTCGAACAATATCAGAAAAAATATTATGATGCCCGTCACGTTTGTTATGCCTATATGTTAGGCCATGAAAGGAAAGACTTTCGTGCAAATGACAATGGAGAACCTTCGGGTACTGCCGGTAAACCTATTCTCGGACAAATAAACTCGAACGAACTGACCAATATTCTTATCATTGTAGTTCGTTACTTCGGAGGAATTAAACTGGGTACCAGCGGATTGATTGTTGCATACAAAGCAGCGGCTGCTGAAGCTATTGCTGCAGCAACAATAATAGAAAAGACAGTTGATGAGGATATAACAATAGGCTTTGAATATCCTTTCATGAATGATGTAATGCGGATAGTAAAGGAAGAGGAGCCGGAAATACTTAATCAGTCGTATGACATGGATTGCATCATGACTTTACGCATAAGGAAATCTTTTATGCCCAAGTTACGAGCCCGACTGGAAAAGGTGGAAACTGCCAGAATTATTGAAGAGGAAGAATAACTTCTTTTGTTAATGCTTTTAGAATATAACTCCTGAATATTTTATTTTTGAATCATTATAACCATAAATAAGTATGGAAAGAATAGAACCAAGCAAACTTACAGAGAACTTTTTTGAGAACATAAGTAATGAATGGATGCTTATCACTGCCGGTGATAAGGAGAAATTTAATACCATGACTGCCAGCTGGGGTGGGATAGGCTTTCTTTGGAACAAGCCTGTTGCATTTATCTTTATCCGCCCGGAGAGATACACATTTGAATTCCTCGAAAAAGGAGAGTTCTTCACTGTTTCATTCTTAGGTATGGAGAATAAAGACATTCATAAGATTTGCGGAAGTAAGTCGGGACGTGACATTGATAAAGTAAAAGCTACAGGATTGGTTCCTCATTTCACAGAGCTAGGCAATGTAAGCTTCGAACAATCACGTATTACTTTAGAATGCAAGAAGTTGTATACAGACAAAATCAAGAAAGAAGGTTTTGTTGATCCTGAATTTATTGACAGATGGTATAATACTCACGGCAACTTCCACCAGATGTATGTTGCCGAGATTGTGAATGCCTGGGTTTAATATTGGCAGTTCCTAAGAATATAGTTATCTGTCAGGAATCGCTGAGAGATAACTATATTCTTTTTATGGAAGAATCTCTTATTTGTAGTTGGGTGGGAACTACCACCTGTTTTATTTCCTCTCCGTTTTTTAATTGATTGAGTAACAGGTTACATGCAGCTTCTCCCATTTTATAGGTCTGGTGAGTAACAGCTGTAAGGTTTGGTTCCACATAGCAGGCGTGCATTTCGTCTGTGTATCCCACTAAAGCTACATCTTCTGGTATTCTAAATCCCCGTTGCTTTATTTCTTTCATGGCTGCAAAAGCCAGACTATCGTTCATGGCAACAATAGCATCCGGAGGATTAGGGAGGGAGAGTAGTTTCTTTGTAGCATCCCTTCCCTCATCGTAAGTCATCTTTTCGCAAACCACCAACTCTCTCTCAATAGGAATTCCTTTCTCTCTTAACGCTTCCAGATAACCATGTTTCCTTTGCTTCACAATATCTAGGTGGTTGGAACCTCCTATAAATCCAATGCGTCTGGAACCGTTATTCAGTAAATGTAGAGTCACCTGCCGGGCAGATTCGCTGTTATCGGCAACTACGGACGAGAATATGTCAATGAGACATACTCTGTCGAAGAGGATAATTGGAATGTTGGCATTTGCTAAGTCTTCAAAATGGCTGAAGTTCTTTGTTTCCTGTGATAAACAGGCAATTATTCCTTCAACCCGTATATTAATAAGATGATCTACACATTGCTTTTCACGCTCGTATTGCTCATATGAGGAAGTAATAATCGCGAAATATCCGTTCTGAGTCGCCACATCTTCTATTCCGCTGATTATGGAAGAATAGAAATGAGTCACTATATCAGGCACAATAATGCCTATGATTCTTGGAGTATCTTTCAATAAACTAATGGCAAACGGGTTTGGACGATAGTTCATCTCTTTAGCTAAAGCCTTCACACGGTCAATCATCTCCTGACTAATCTCCTGACTACCTTTCAAAGCCCTCGATACAGTGGATATTGAAACGCCTAATTCCTTAGCTAATTGCTTGAGTGATACATGTTTCTTCTTATTTACTGAACTCATTTACGTGTTTATATTTGAATGCCATTAATAAAATCCGGCTTCAAATTTACTAAATATTAGCTTTACGCAAAGCTTTGCGTTGGTTTTTAATTGCAAAGCTTGTCTACATCATTGATAAAGATCTATTTTTGGATAAGAAATAATCATAAAAACATTAAAACCATGGAATACAAGGAAATAGGAAAGACCGGAATGAAAGTTTCCAGTCTTAGTTTTGGAGCTTCGTCTCTTGGTGGTGTGTTTCACGATATTCGTGAGGCCGAAGGTATTAAAGCTGTATTTACAGCTGTAGAAAACGGATTGAATTTCATCGATGTATCTCCTTATTACGGTCACTATAAAGCAGAAACTGTTTTAGGAAAAGCATTAAAAGATATGAACCGTGCCGACTATTACCTTTCTACAAAGGTGGGCCGTTATGGTAAAGATGGCGTAAACTTATGGGATTACTCCGGAAAGAAAGCAACTGAAAGCGTTTATGAAAGTCTGGAACGTCTTCACGTTGATTATATTGATTTGATCAACGTTCACGATATTGAATTCTCTGATATGAATCAGGTGGTAAACGAAACACTTCCTGCTTTAGTGGAATTACGTGAAAAAGGTGTAGTGAAGCATGTAGGTATTACTGACCTTCAGCTTGAAAATCTGAAATGGGTTATCGACCGTGTGCCCGAAGGAACAGTAGAAAGCGTTCTTAACTTCTGTCACTATTGCCTGAACGATGATAAGCTGGCTGACTTCCTCGATTATTTTGAATCAAAGAATGTAGGTGTAATCAATGCTTCTCCACTGTCAATGGGATTACTTTCTAAACGTGGCGTACCAGCATGGCATCCGGCTCCTGCTTCTTTGGTTGAAGCTTGTGCGAAGGCTGCTCAACATTGTGAATCAAAGAACTACCCAATCGAGAAGCTGGCTATTCAATACTCAGTAAGCAATCCTCGTATTGCTAGTACATTGTTCAGTTCTGCTAATCCGGATAATGTTCTTAAGAATATAGAATTTGTTAATGAACCAATCGACTGGAAGTTGGTAGAAGAGGTTCAGGACATTATTGGTGATCAGAAACGTGTAAGCTGGGCTAACTCTTAGTTTCTTGAGCTGATTATGGATTTTAAATTAGATTTTAAAATAATAGATGCTCACAGTCATCTGTGGCTGAAACAAGATACTGTGGTCAACGGATTGCCCATCTATACCATGGAAAACGGACGTTCATTCTTTATGGATGAAGTCCGCCAGATGGTTCCTCCGTTTATGATTGACGGTAAAAACAGTGCCGAGGTATTCCTCTCTAATATGGATTACGCTCAGGTATCGGCTGCTGTAGTAACTCAGGAGTATATTGATGGAATACAAAACGATTACCTTTTGGAGGTAATGCAAAAGTACCCGAACAGATTCTTTGTTTGCGGTATGTGCGAATTCCGTCGCCCGGGATATTTTGCTCAGGCAAAAGAACTTATTGCTGCAGGTTTCAAAGCGATAAAGATTCCGGCTCAGCGATTGCTTCTGAAAGAGGGTAGAGTATACCTTAACTGCGAAGAGATGATGCAGATGTTCCATTATATGGAAGATAATGGCGTGATGTTATCAATTGATCTGGCCGACGGTGCAACACAAACCGGAGAGCTGGAAGAAGTGATAAAGAAATGTCCCAATCTGAAAATAGCTATCGGACACTTTGCAATGGTTACCATGCCCGACTGGTTGGAGCAGGTTAAACTTGCCCGATATCCGAACGTGATGATTGAATCGGGTGGCATAACCTGGCTTTTTAATGACGAATTCTATCCTTTCAATGGAGCAGTGAAGGCCATTAAGGAAGCAGCCGATCTTGTAGGAATGGAAAAATTGATGTGGGGATCAGATTATCCACGCACCATTACAGCCATCACTTATAAGATGTCTTACGACTTTGTTCTGAAATCAAACGAACTCTCTGCCGAAGAAAAAGCTCTTTTCCTTGGAAAAAATGCTGAGAAGTTCTATGGATTCAAGGAACTGGTCGACTTGCCTTACATTAAAAACATGTCTGAATAGAAAAACACAATTAAGTAAAATATGAAATTAGATAAAAAAAATAGCGCGCTGCCTTTAGCCCTTATCTTTAGTTTATTCTTTCTTTGGGCTATCAGTAGTAATCTTTTGCCAACAATGATCAGGCAGTTGATGAAGACTTGCGAATTGAGTACGTTCCAGGCTTCATTCACTGAATCGGCATACTGGCTAGCTTACTTCGTCTTCCCTATACCTATTGCCATGTATATGAAAAGGTATAGCTATAAGTCGGGTATCATTCTTGGATTATTGCTGGCTGCATTCGGAGGATTGCTTTTCTTCCCGGCTGCCATAATCAAAGAATACTGGGCATACCTTACCATTTTCTTTATTATCGCCACTGGTATGTGTTTTCTTGAGACAGCTGCCAATCCTTACGTAACAGCGTTGGGAAATCCGGCCACAGCTTCCAGACGATTAAACCTGGCTCAGTCATTCAACGGCCTGGGTGCTTTTATCTCTGCCATGTTTCTTAGTAAACTGGTGTTGAGTGGAAATCACTACACCCGCGAAACTCTTCCTACTGATTATGTAGGCGGATGGGAAGGTTATATTCAGACTGAGACCGATGCAATGAAACTGCCTTATCTTATTCTGGCTGCTGCACTGATTATTATTGCTGTTGTTTTTGTATTCTCTCACTTGCCTAAAATTAAAGAAGGTGACAGTGTGGAAGGTGAAACAAAAACCGGCAAACTGATAGATTTCGGCGTTTTAAAGCGTTCGCATCTCCGCTGGGGAGTTATTGCTCAGTTCTTTTACAACGGTGGACAAACAGCTATCAATAGTTTGTTCCTTGTGTATTGCTGTACTTATGCCGGAATACCGGAAGGACAAGCTACAACATTCTTCGGTTTGTACATGTTGTGCTTCCTAAGCGGAAGATGGATTGGCACATTGCTTATGTCAAGATTCCGTCCGCAAAACATGCTTACCGTATATGCGCTTGTAAATGTCTGTCTGTGTGTAGTGATTATGTGCTACGGAGGAATGGTTGGCCTTTATGCAATGCTTGCCATATCTTTCTTTATGTCAATCATTTACCCAACACAATTTTCATTGGCGCTTAAAGATTTGGGCTCAAACACAAAGAGTGGTTCAGCCTTTCTGGTAATGGCCATTGTTGGTAATGCCTGTCTGCCACAGTTTACGGCATACGTTATGCAGCTTAACTCAAACATATACCATATTGCGTATGTGATTCCGTTGGTCTGCTTCCTTTTCTGTGCTTATTACGGCTGGAAAGGTCACAAAGTTATTGATTAAATCAGAGTTTTTTAAAATTAAAATAGATTATGAAAGCGATTCAAATTACAGCCCCCGGAGAACTAAAGGTGGTGGAAGTGAACAAACCAGTCATGAAAGATGACGAGATCTTGATTAAAATTAAGTACGTAGGTTTCTGCGGTTCCGACTTAAATACTTTTTTAGGTAAGAACCCTATGGTTAAACTTCCTATTATCCCAGGTCATGAAGTGGGTGCGGTAATAGAAAGCATAGGTAAGGATGTTCCGGCCGGATTTGAAGTTGGAATGAGTGTAACTGTAAATCCTTACACAAACTGTGGTAAGTGTGCATCTTGCCGTAACGGAAGAGTAAACGCCTGCGAACACAATGAAACATTTGGTGTGCAGCGTAATGGTGCAATGGGAGAGTATCTTGCCCTTCCATGGTCAAAAGTAATTCTTGCTGCAGAAACTACTCCAAGAGACTGCGCACTTATTGAACCAATGAGCGTAGGTTTCCACGCAGTGTCTCGTGCTCAGGTAACAGACATCGATACTGTAATGGTTATTGGTTGTGGAATGATTGGTATGGGCGCTATCGTGAGAGCTTCATTACGTGGAGCAACAGTTATTGCTGTTGACCTTGACGATGAAAAGCTTGCTTTGGCAAAACAAGTAGGTGCAGCTTACGGCATCAACTCAGGAACAGAAAATCTTCACGAACGTCTTCTTGAACTTACAGGTGGTCTTGGACCAGATGTAGTGATTGAAGCGGTAGGTAGTCCTTTTACTTACAGATGTGCTGTTGATGAAGTGGCATTTACAGGCCGTGTGGTTTGCATTGGTTACGCTAAGAGTGAAGTTTCTTTCCAGACAAAATACTTTGTTCAGAAAGAACT
>Ga0183100_1000971_pt1 | contig 16668 bp, 8 predicted proteins | sample Biomet2_FD_127789 | JGI IMG/M metagenome (GOLD analysis project Ga0183100, IMG submission 127789) | Microbial communities from bioreactor (seeded with anoxic lake sediment) at LBNL, California, USA - Biofuel metagenome 2 | ecosystem: Engineered > Bioreactor > Anaerobic > Unclassified ...
TAAGACTGGTTTAACGGATATTGTCTGAAATCAATACCGCGATCGCCAATCCCACGGCCAATGTCCGGATTGTATCCTTTGTAATTGGTTATAGTGATCAGGTCGTCGCCAGCAACATAAAACCTGCACTTGCCTACCGACAGTTTTTTGGTCAGGCGTTCAGGAAGTGTGAACCCGATCTGCACGGTTTTAAGCCTGCAATAAGCGCCACTTTCGAGGTAGCGATCGCTGTTGTCAACGCCGTTCCCATTCAAGTCAGCCATATCTAGCCGGGGAATATCTGAATTTTTGTTGAATGTATAAGAGTTCAGCAACGCTGTTGAGTAGTTACAGGTATAAATAGCCGATTCGGTATAAGTACGAATTCCGTTATAGATTTTATTGCCATAAGTTCCCTGAAAGAATAAGCTGGCATCGAGGAATTTCCATGAAGCTTCGAGCCTTAATCCATATTCGAATTTAGGGAATGGGCTTCCGCAATAAACACGGTCGTTACCATCAATCTTTCCATCATTGTTGGCATCTTTAAAGCGAATATCTCCTACCTGAGCATTTGGCTGGATGAGTTCTCCGTCTTTGCTGTGAGCCTGTATTTCAGCATCACTGCGGAAAAGCCCATCAGTTTGGATCAGGAAGAAACTATACATTGGGTAACCTTCTTTGGTATAAGTAACAGCCGACCCGCCATGGGTTGCACCACCTCCGGAAAGAACCTGCGATCCGGTGCTGAGTTCGGCCACCTCATTTTTAACATGTGATAAAGTTCCGGTTACCGAGTATTTGAAATCGCCCTGATGCCCGTTATAATTCAGCATCATTTCGTATCCGTTGTTCCGTACTTTCCCTGCATTTCCCCATGGGTATGAACCTACCCCAACAGAAAGCGGGATCGGAATCTGAAGCAGCAAATCGGTCGTGGTCTTTTTAAACACATCAAGTGAATACCTCAATTTATTATTCCATAAACCCAAGTCGAGACCGATATTTGAAGTCGTTGTTGTTTCCCATTTCAAATTTTCAGGAACCAACTCGGTTTGGATATTGCCCACCCAAAGTGTATTCGGCTGACCAACTCCATAGCTAATAGCAGAGGTAATAGACGCAAGGTACATATAATCGTCAAGCTCTTGGTTGCCAAGCTTTCCCCAGCTGCTTCTAACTTTTAATTCTGAAATTGGAGTGTTAAATGTTTTGAAGAATGTTTCGTTTCCGGCATTCCATGCAAACGATAAGGAAGGGAAATTACCCCAGCGGCTTGAATCGCTAAAACGCGAAGAACCGTCGCGGCGCATTGTTCCGGTGAAAATATAACGGTTGTCATACGAATAAATCAAACGACCCAGGTAAGAGATCATGGTGCTTTCGGTACTCGTGCTGCTTGCAGAAGCATCTTTGGTCCCTGCACTCATCGACCAGATGTCGTCAGGCATACCTCTTTTCCCTGCGGAGAACCAAGAGTAGCTGTTTTTGTACGATGTTTGACCAATTACTGCATTAATCGAGTGTTTCTGTGCGATTGTTTTCACATACGATAAGGTGTTTTCCAATTGCCAGTATTTGGTCAGTCCGCTTTGCATGTAAGTAGAATTAGCATCGTTGCTATAGAACGTACCCACATCATAGGCTTTTTTGGTAAGGTTTTCCTTATACTCTGTGCCAGTCATCCCAACGTTGAATTTATATTTCAACCCATCCATGATGTTTACTTCAGCATACAGGTTAATCATGGCTTTGTACCAGTCGTTCTTATCATTGATAAGGTTTAATGCAGCGACAGGGTTTCCAACGTCCAGAACAGAACCAGACTCACCACCATATCCGCCAACAGCGTTTTTGTTGTAGATTGAAAACGCTGGGATCATCATAATCGCCTCAGAAGTTGCAACACCACCCTGACCACCTAATCCGGTAAGTGCGTGGTTCGATTCCTGCGAAAGGATAACACTTTCACCAACTTTGAAACGGCCTTTGGTGAAATCTGTTTTGAAACGTAACGAAACGCGGTTATAATCGGTATTTTTTACGATACCGTCCTGATCTAAATATCCTAATGAAACATTATAGTTCAGATTTTCAGAACCACCAGTTGCACCAATTGAATAGTTTTGCATCGGGGCAACCCGGTAAATCTGATCCTGCCAATCAATTCCGGTTCCTGGCTCTTCTGGATTTTTGGCAATGGCCGGAACGGCTAAACCCCCGCCATTACAGGCTGCAGTAACCACTTTGATCCACTCGTCGGTGGTACACATATCCATTTTTTTGCCAATCGACTGAATGCCGTAATCAAAATTGGCGTCAATCTTAATTGGTCCTTTTTTACCCGCTTTTGTTGTAATCAGAACAACTCCGTTAGCTGCGCGTGAACCGTAGATGGCTGCAGCCGAAGCGTCTTTCAAAACCTGCATCGATTCAATATCATTTGGATTCAAACTATTCATCGATTCAACGGCAATGTCGTCAACCAAAATTAAGGGGTTATTGTTGTTCAACGAACCAGCACCACGAATCTGCATGGTTACACCCGATCCCGGAGCTCCTCCGTTTGATTCGACAGTAACACCGGCGATTTTTCCCTGAATAGCCGAACCCACATTGTTATTTATCTGTTGATCCAGTTGCTCTGTTTTTACCGTACCAATTGCTCCCGAAAGATCTTTCTTTTTAACGGTACCGTAACCAATAGCAACAACTTCTTCTAACCCGATACTTTCTTCCTCAAGCTCCACGTTTATCAACGATTTGCCATTGACAGCAACTTCCTGGGACTTCATCCCTACAAACGAAAAGACCAACGTCGCATTTGACGAAATATTGGCCAGACTAAATTTTCCGTCCATATCGGTAATGGCTCCCTGTTGAGTTCCTTTTACTGCAACTGAAACGCCAGGGAGTAACTCCCCACTCTTACTTTTCACAGTACCTGTAACGGTCTTTTGTTGGTTAGCGTTATCCAGGCTATTGGCAGCATCTCTGCGCGAAATAACAATAGCATTGTCAATAACGCTGTACTTCAAAGTTTTATAATCTAAAACTTTATTCAAAATCTCATTAATGGAGCCATTTCTGACATTAATCGAAACTTTCTGGTTGACATTGATGTCATCATTACTGTAAAAAAACTGAAAGTCGCTTTTCGACTTAATTTCTTCAAAAACTTCTTTGATTGTAACGTTTTCATAACGCAAATCAAACCGGTTTTGCTGTGAATAGGAGTTTGCTACAGCTCCAAACACGCTCAATAAAACCAGATACACAGTTAGTCTCATACACAAAAAGAGTTTTGGTGTAAAATACCCTGTCCGCCCGCGCGGACCGAATTCATAATTTTTCATAAATTTGTATTTGAGTGTTATACTTATCAATTCCTTTGTTGCAAGCTTGGGAATTGAATTATCTTGAACCGGGAAATGCGCAAACATTTTCCGGTTTATTTTATTTCCTGAATCAGCACTTCCTCCTTATCTTTTTTGAATTCGACCTTATTAATTGATTGAATGATATTTAAAGTATAATCAAGCGATTTGTCTTTATTAATAACGCCGGAAAACCTAAAATTTTTAACGCCTTCAGATCCAAACCGAAACTTGACTTCGTACCAACGTTCTAACTGAATGGTCAGGTTCTCGAGCGTTTCGTTGTTGAAATAAATTTTGCCACCCTTCCAGGCCGTATAATCGGTTGTATTTACTTCCAATACGGTAACCTTATCTGACGCTGGGTTCAGCTTCAATTTCTCTCCGGGTTTCATGAAAACAGATTTATCGCCTGAAACAAATTCGACGCTACCTTCAATTAATACCGTTTCAACATTAGTCATTTCACGATATGCCTTTACATCGAAAACGGTACCATGAACCTTAATATCGGCATCGGCAGTATGAACCACAAATAGTTTTTTCTTATTCTTTGCCACCTCGAAAAGGGCTTCCCCTTCCAGATAAACTTCCCTTTCTTTTTCGTTGAAAGTCTTTGGATATTTCAAGGTTGAGCCTGAGTTTAGCCAGATATTTGTACCATCAAACAAAGTCACATTGGTAATTTGCCCTTTAGGGCACGACACGGCAGCGTACTGATCGCCGGGAAATTGACTCCCCATAAAATAAGCGCCAAGTCCGGTTGCCAATATCGAAATGACAGCTACTGCTGCATAATTAAGCCACAACCTAAAGTTTCTGCTTTTCCGATCGATCCGGTTTTTTAGCTTATCCCAAGCAAGAAGCTCCGGTTGAAGTTGCTGAACCTGTGCAACCTGTTCCCTGACCTGATGAAGTTTTTTCAGGGAATGAATCGTCTTTTTGTCTTCATCAGTTTCCTGAAAATCGAAAGAGTTCAGATCTTCTCCATGAAGACTGGCCGCCCATTGTTCCCATTTTTCCTGACTATCCATTTCTTTATTCATACTTAATTGACACAAAACTCTTAAATAAGGGTGAAGCGAACACTAATATTTTTTAAAAAATTTTAAAGATTATTCACAACATCAAAATACAGAGGAAAAAATAACGACAGTGATTTTTTTGTATATCCTGATTTTAGGCGAATTAACTCGTGCAGAAACGTCACCTGGTCTTTACCATCAGGTATTTTTGTAGTATAGAAACGCTTATAAATACTTAAACTCTTATTCTTCGGAACAAGAGAAACATTAAATTAACAATGGAGTCTTTCAGGTGTTCACGTAAAAGCTTGTATGCAATGCCCATTTGAGTTTTAACTGTATTTTTCGATAACTGAAGGGTTTCGGCAATATGCTGGTAGCTTAAATTATCGAGGTAAGCCATGAGAAATATCTTTTTGCATTGGGGCGGAAGCTTTTCAATGGCTCGTGAGACATTGGAGGCAAACTCTTCTTTTGCAAACTCCTCATCCGAATCAACAAAAGAAGAAGATAAATCAGCATTTTCTAATGCAGTGAACAACTTCTTGTTACGCTGCACATAGTTAATACTTGCATTTTTGACTGAATTGAATAAGTAGTTTCGTAAATTATCCTTGATATTGATCTGATTTCGCCGTTCCCAAATATGGAGAAATACTTCCTGTACCAAATCTTCTGCTTCTTGGGTATCTTTTACATATCGTAAGGCAATCAAACAGGCAGCATGATAATTGATTTTAAAAAAATCGCCATAAGATGTTACATTGGCCAAAGACATATTTATGTTCTCAGTTTTCCCCACAAACAGATTTTTAATTGAGCAAATGTATCAAAAAATCAATACAGAGTCGCATTGAATGTTGATTCCCAATTCCTCCAGAACCTGTCAAAATTCAATGAAGAAGATACCAATAGCCCACCGGTGCCATAACATCATAGGTATGCGGTCAACCTATCTGTCTGAAATTCGTATAGAAATGTACATCAAAATTATTCAGTAGAATAACTTAATATCAGGGGAATTATGGAAAAGAGAAATCGTCCACTTGAAGTCGCAGATTTGGACCCAGTTGCCTATTTTGAAGAAGACCTTGTCCTTTTTCTTGACAGTGAGGATGAGAATATCCCCACCTCCCTTTGTGTTCAGGCGAATTTTAACACGCTGCAATTTGATCCGGTACAACCCTTGGGTGTATTCCTGAAATCGAATTCTTATCTTCCCATTCTGGACGTTGACGCGCGAATATCGCAACGACAGCGAATCCTGGACGAGATGCCACCCGATGTGATTGCTTCCATGCTCAACGACTTTAATCAGAAAAAAAAGCTAACCCAGCAGGACTTGGTGCTTCTGAGCGAGAAATACCCAGGTTGGCACCCTGGCGGCTAAATGAGCATCTCGTAGTGGGGGCATCAAAATTTGGCACAAGATCATCAACCTTGATTCTTAATACAAATCAAGGTTGAATTTAACCCCAAAGTTGAAATGATTATAGAAAAATAGCAGAATAATTTGAAGCCCATTGCCGAAAATACACCATGCAGCCTTTCCTCGCCCAAAGAACCTATCGACCGTTTATTCCATGCGTTTCACTCCTTTTACAGTCTTTGGAGTCATCTGGTGTAAATCGAAAATCACGATTTCGTTTTTACCTTTTTTCAGCCAGGGAGCCGGACAATACAATTGCTTCTGTGGACCAATATTCCAATAACGACCCAAATTATGTCCGTTTACCCAAACCACTCCTTTTTCCCACTGGCTGACATCCAAATAGGTATCTCCTGTAGTTGCCAAATCGAATTCTCCCTTGAAGAAAGTTCCTGGTTGGTTCTTTTCTCCTGAAGTCAATTTTAGGTTTTGCATATAGTTTTCGTCAAACGGAAGGGGAAAAATTTGCCAGTCCATCAATGTCATTCCATTCAGAGAAACACGCTCAGTTATTCCCTTGCGGTCGATCATGTATTCGGCAAAATTAATTCGGCCCATTCCCTCAACCAAAATATCGAGTTGTGGATTGGCCGAAGTCGATGCCGGAATTTCAATGATATTTTCGGCTTTGGTGCGATCGAGTTTACCAACGTATTTCCCATCCACAAAAATGGTAGCATAATCGTGCAGCTCTGTAATGCGGAGCTTTCCTTTTTTGTGGCCAATCAAGTTGGTACGGTAAAGGATAAAACCGCCTTTCTGTCCAAACATTTCCATTGGTTTGGGCTGTGGCGACTGGATTGCAGCCGGAAGATTGTCCCAAACCGAAGCTGATGCCTTCAATGCGATTTCAGGAATTTCAATTACCGGAATCGAGGCTGGAATTGCAGGTAATTTCTGTTTTGGAGGCTGATATTTAGCCAATAACCTGCGCAGTGCGTAATATTTTGGAGTCGCCTGACCAATCTCGTTAACAGGCGCATCGTAGTCGTAGCTGGTTACATCAGGTTGATATTGTGTCGGGCTAAAAGCATTTGCCCCGGCCCAGTAGCCAAAGTTGGTTCCGCCATGAATCACATAAAAGTTGAATGATTTTTTGTTGTCCATCAACCATTTCACATCCTTCAGCAAATCGGTTGTATCTGGCCGTTGCCATTTCTCGCCCCAATGGGTGAGCCACCCGGGGTACAGTTCGCTGCAAAACGACGGAACATTCGGGTTGATTTTGGTAGCTTCAGCAAAGTTATCGGCATTTGCTCCCGGATCAAGCCCAATGGCTGCATCAGGCAACGATCCGGCTTCGAGCATCGATGGCGCTGCTCCATCGGCTGTGTAAAACGGCACTTCAATCCCATTTTTCTTCCACACTTCCTCAACCCATTTCATATAAATGCGATCGTTGCCATAGCTTCCGTATTCATTTTCGGCCTGAACCATTAAAATCGGCCCACCTTTGGTTACCTGAAGATCTTTCACCTGAAGTGCCAGTGTTTTGATGTAACGACCAGCTGCTTCGATATACCGCGGGTCCATACAGCGAACCTTTATGTCAGGAATACTGAGCAAATAGGAGGGCAATCCGCCAAAATCCCATTCGGCACACACATAAGGTCCAGGGCGTAAAATCAACCACATGCCTTCTTCCTGAACAGTTCGGATAAACTGGGCAATGTTGTGATTCCCGGTCTGAAAGTCAAATACTCCGGGTTCCGATTCATGATAATTCCAAAAGACATAAGCAGCAATGGTATTACAGCCCATCGCTTTGGCCATCTGGATACGTTGGCGCCAGTATTCAACAGGAATTCGTGCCGGGTGCATTTCTCCGGAAATAATCTGGAAAGGCTTTCCGTCAAGCAGAAATTCAGATTTTTCGAGCTTGAAAGTGTGAATTTTCGCCTGACCTTGCGAAAACAACGCAAGAGAAAGAAAAACACAAATCAGGATAAAGATGTTTCTCATGGATTATTAGATTTTGTTGTTCGCCAAAAATAGACATTTAAAGCAAATGTATTTCCAATTCAGCTTTCATATCCCACGTTTTCTGAAGTACTTCCTTCCCTTCAATCTTTACCGTAATCAATTCTGAATTTCCTTTTCGGCTCATTTCCAGATCGAAGCACTTACCAAAAGCATGAATATTCCGGAGGTTCATATAGCCCCATCCTTTGGGTAACCAGGGCGTAATTTTAAATTTATTGAACCCGACTGGAGTAAAACCAAACAAGCCTTCGGTCACTGTTCGGCAATACAATCCGCTTTCAGCTGATAGATGGCGCTGGTTTCCCTCCGGCCAGGCCTCAACCGGATACGGAACGTGATCGCCCAGTAACCGCCAAGAGGAGTAGTAATTGAAATATGGCATCACTTTATCGGTCGCACCGCCTACAAACAGCCCGCGAAAGGCATACAAAGTAGAACGGTCCCAGAATGTTTTGCTGCCCGACTCGGTTAAAATTCCATTCTCGGTCCAAAGCAACGGTGAAAACAGTGCCTTTATCGTTTCATCTCTGCGATCGAAAATCCCCATCGTAAGCGGCACACAAATCCACGCCCTCAGCTTATCGTTTCCATCAAAATAGCGGTAGGTATTGAACCCCTGAACATTGGCTCCAAAATATGCTTCAATATCTTTTTTCAGTTTTGTAGCCCTTTCAAGATAAATTTTTGCAGTATCGGGCTTTCCCAATTCGGTTGCCAGATTGGCCGAACTGATCAACGCGCCAAATGCCAGCGAATTCGTCGATAAATTATATTTCCCCGCTGGAAATCGTCCTTCCAGTTCGTCTGAGTCAGAGCCAATGATGCCATTCGGAGCTTTTTTACGTTCGAGGTATTCGAGACACCAGCGAACCAGCGGCCACAATTCGCGGGCCACTTCTTCATTTCCGTAGGTAAGCGAAAAACGGGAAGCGCCATAGGCAATCATCGCCTGATCGCCCCGGTCACCGGCTCCGTTCCAAATATCAACTCCTTCAGCAACGATAGAACTTGGAATGGGTTTGTATTCCGGATTGATAAAGCGGGCAAAGTGCCGGTAACTGTTGATGGCCGACTCGTTTCCTTCAAGATTCCCCAAATACGGAAAAAACGGGTTGACATATTCAGCCTGATCGTTGGCCCAGATTGCCGCGTAATAAGCACTGCCACCAGGGCCATGCATCAATCCTCCTTTGGTATCGTAAATGCTTTCGGTTGCCCTGATTTTTGCAAAGGCAAACTCCGAGTTGATCGTATCATTAGGCGTTTCCAGAACCAAATTGCTGAAAACTTCATGCACAAATTTTTTGCGTTTCAAAAGCTCGTAAGCCGACGAATACTGGTACTTCTCTTCTCCTGTTTTTCGTCCGGTATATACCACTGCAAACGAAAGTTTACCTGATGGTTCCAGTACAAATTTTCCGGTTTTCGAGCAGTTGGCTTCAAGAGTGTATTCGCCGTACACGCCTTTGCTGGCTTCGGTTTTCAATACAACCGGAGAGAAATTAAGAGCAACATTACACGCTTTTCCAGAAGTATTTACCAGCTCGAACTGCTCGATAAAAGCGGCTTTATTTACCGATGGGAAAAGTTTTCGTGTAATTTGCAAAGGAGTATTCGTTTTACTTCTGATGGTAATCAAACCTTTATGCCGAAATTCTTCAGGAAACTCTTTGACAGTATCGCCGTTGGCTAGAATAACCGGTTGCTGTGTTTCGTCAAAATTACGGATTAAGCTGGCATGGGTATTATTAGGGATGGTGCGCAACATCGGGAAAACCAGTTTCTTTTTCAGCGAAAGCAAGCCTTTCTGATCAACACCATACGTAATAATCGACGAGATCTGCTGACCGCTCATCTCAATATGGTCAGTATGCGCCTGCCCTTTTTCTGCCTGCCAGGTGATACTTTTATCGGGAGCAATTTCCCAAATTAGTTTTTTCGCCTGAGCGAAACTGCTTAACACCCAGAAGGTCAGTAAAACAAAAAAAATGTTCTTCATTGGTCAATGATTATTGGTTAGTTTTCGAGACTTGGTAGGTGTTTCCAGATTCAATTTTATGGTTCTTATCGGAACCTATTTATGAATTTTAAACAGTTTGTAAACACAACCGATTATTTCTTTGGTTGGTCGCCCATGTAAAATTTCAACTGGCCTCCAGATAGAATATCCTGATAATTAATGACATTCTTTCCATAGGTTTTGCCATTTAATTCGACCGACTGCACATACATGTTGTCTTTTGAAAAATTAACCGCTTCAACCGTAAACGATTTCCCGTTTTGCAGTTTGATCGTTGCTTTGGGCAATTGAGGAGCTCCAAGCACAAATTCACCGCCACAAGGATTTACTGGGTAAAAGCCCAGATTGGTGAAAATGTACCAAGCCGACATTTGTCCGCAATCGTCGTTTCCGCATAAACCGTTTATCTTATCCTGATACTGTGTTTGGCAAATCTCCCTGACCAGTTTCTGCGTTTTCCAAGGCTTTCCGGCCAAAGTGTATAAATAGGCAATGTGATGGCTAGGCTCATTTCCGTGGGCATACTGACCAATCAATCCGGTAACATCCAGTACAAAACCACTGCCTTCTTTCTTGCTCGACATCTCGAAAAGCGAATCCAGTTTGGCCGTGAAATAATCAGCACTGCCCATCAAATCAATCAAGCCCGGAATATCGTGCTGAATGTGCCAGGTATATTGCCAGGCATTTCCTTCGGTGTAATCGCCGCCTGATGTTGAAGCGTGCGAAAGTGCAAACGAATTGAACGGGGATCTCCATTTTCCGTTTGAATCCTTTCCACGCATCAGCTTGGTTTGCTGGTCGAACAGGTTTTTGTAAAACGACGAACGTTTCAGAAAGTAATTGTAATCGTCGGTTTTGTTAAGTGCTTTGGCAAATTGGGCAGCACAATAATCGTCAAACACCGATTCGAGCGTTTTCGACACCGATTCGGTTTTGATCAGGTCGAATGGATAATATCCGTATTTATTATACACCTCCCATTCCGAGTTCTGATGATTCTTGGTGAGTGAAGTTTTCACTGCCTGGTAAGCTTTCTCGGCATCAAAACCCCGGAATCCTTTCAGGTAAGCATCAACAACTACCGGAACGGCGTGGTTCCCAATCATGCAATAGGTTTCCTTGCCCCACAAGGCCCAAATGGGTAAAAAAACCTGCTGATCAAATTGATGAAGCATTGAATTCACAAAACCATCAACCCGTTCGGGAGCCAAAATGGTATAGAGGGGATGCGCGGCGCGGTAGGTGTCCCACAACGACAAAGTGGAGTAAAACGGTGGCTGGTTCACATCGGCAATGTTGTTGGGCTGAATAAACAAATGGTACATCGACGTGTAGAAAATGTCCTTCTGTTCAGTTGTGCCTTCAATCTTTACGCGCGACAACAGTTCGTTCCATTTACTTTTGGCCACCGTACGGATATTTTCAAAATCCCAGTTTTTAATCTCGGCCTGAAGGTTTTTCTTCGCCCCATCAATTCCCGTTGACGACAATGCCACCTTAACCAGTAAGGTTTCGCCCGGTTTCAGGTCGAAACTGAACACATAACGCGGTGCTTTTTCCTGTTCGTTGAGCTTTGGCAGCAAAACCTTTGAAGTGTAAGGCTTGCTGAATACGATTGTGTAATAATAGGTTCGGTCGAGCCAAACCCGGGTGCGAGAATAGCCCGAAACGGTGGTCGGATTTTCCAGGTTGACTTTGGCATCCCAAACGTGGTCGTACAATTGTTTTTCCGATTCTACCAATGCGCTCTGGAAATCAATCAGCAGTTGTGGTTTTTCTTTTCCCTGAAAGGTATAACGGTGAATGGCCGTATGCTCGGTGGCAGTCATTTCGGCCTTCACATTAAAATCGGAAAGTACAACCGAATAATAGCCCGGACTGGCTTGTTCCTGCGTTTTGCTGAAAGCACTTTTGTACGTTTTCCGGATCGGGTCGCCGGTAAAAGGAAGCATGAGCAAATCGCCCAGGTCGGAACAACCGGTTCCATTTAAACGGGTTTGAGAAAATCCGTTAATCGACTTATCTGTTGACTGGTATCCGGAACAATATGTCCAGTTGCAGTTCCCGGTTTCGGGACCAGCCTGTATCAGGCCAAACGGCACACAGGCTCCGGGGAAACAATGGCCAAACTCGGCCGCACCTACAAACGGGTTGGCGTATTGGGCGAAATCGGAAGGTTGTTTCGTTGATTCGGCTTTTAGAATTGTAACAATAAAGCACAACAACGATAGTATCAAAACTTCTTTAATCGCGTTCATTTTAAGTTTAGTTGTTCTGGTCATAAAATATTGGTTTTAAATCGTATTAGGGTGATTTCTGTTTATTTCAGTAGTTTTTTTCTGCCATCCCAAAGGCTTACAATATCGTAATTTTTCACCTGTTTAAGTACTGAAAGCAGGGAAATCATTGAACAGGAGTTTCACTTTTGTGCCAAGTGTTTTCCCTTCTCCTGAAAATGTGCTCCCTTGTTTGCCAGATAACCTCCCTTGTTTGCCAAATGGGTAACTATCTTTGAGAATGATCTCCCCAGTTTGACAGATGAGTAACTATCCTTACCGGGTTGTCACCCTTTTGTGCCAGATGAGTAACTGCCTTAAAAAATGAGCTCCCTTCCTGTTCAGATGAACTCCCCTTTTTGAGAACAAGCTCCCTTCTTGTTCAGGGAAGTTCCCCTCTGTGCGAACGGATACCCCTCTACATTAATTAAATTTCAGGAAGGAATGAATGTACAACCAGGAACAAAAAACTCCCGCACGGAAATGTTGATCCGGTGCGGGAGTTCTATGTAATGACTGTTTGTTTATTACGCTAGTGGTGCAGCAACGGCGTCAGTTTTAGTAACGGTTTTACGGGCAAATCCTAAATTGGCGATGACTTTGCTGAACGTAAACTGTTCTTTCTTCACGGCGTCGTATTGGTAATAAACGGAAGCTTTTTTGCAGATGCCAATGACCTCGTCGTAGATGGAATTAAAAACTTCTGCAACTTCCTTCGAAATTTCTTTGGTTGATTGCTTGAGACCTTCCTGGCTGGTATTGGCGTCGTTAAAAGTTCCGGCATAATCAACAATTTTATCAATCAGGTTAGCCGACAATCCTTTATCGGTGATTTGATTTCGAAGCGAATCGGTCATATTCTTTTTGAAAGCATAAAGCAATTGAACCAATGCTTCCTGATTGCCTTTCTGAACATTTTTCAGGTATTTGGAAAACCCCAACGTGTTCAGAATCTCGTCGCGAACTGAAGGGGTGCTTTTAAAATCATCGTCGATTTGGGTTTTGAAGAACGAGAGGTCACGTTTGGCTGCAACCTGAATGTTCGATAAGCCGGAAGTGGCATCGCGCAAATCTTTTTTGGCATCGATGCCCAAATGGGTTTCGATGGTTTGAGTAACACGTCCAACCAGGTCGTTAGCGTAAGCTTCTGTCCAATCGCTGCGAACGGTGGACAACTCACCAATGTTCGATTTAAAATTTTCGGCGACAATCTGCGATGCGGTTAACATGTCCACATCCTTGTAGCTGTAATTTCTGTTTTTTGCCATAACCTAATGATTTTGAGTTTAAAAATAAGGTTAACTGAACTTTATACATACAAGTTCGGACATTCCAATTAATAAATTGATACTTAACACCGGTTATTTATGAACAAAAATATCAACAAATAGAGATTAACTCTAAGACATTGGGATGTAGAAGTATGATGAGGTGATTTGAAAAGAAAAACCCCTTTGCCGGAGATGGCAAGGGGGGTAAATTAAAAAGCTTTATTCATTAATGTTGTATAGGATTATAAATCCCTTGTTAAGAGGTGACGATTACAAATCTGCACCAACTAACACAAACTTATACATATCCGAAGAAGCAAGGTTTTTTTGAACAATTCTAACGTATTGGTTTGTTGTGTTTCTCTTTATTTTGTTGTTTCCAGTTTTTGTTTGCGCGTTAAAGCTTCCAGAAAATAATAGTCGGCATAATTTAACGGCACATCAATTTCGGCACCGTGCGGAATGCTGCCGACCGAATGCATTAACAGAAAATTTCCATTTGTACCCAACCTGGCACGGTAAGTTGGGCTGGCCAGACTGGTCATGATTTTATCGGCCCAGCTTTTGTAAAATTCTTTATCAGAATAAGTTGATAGTTCGTACAAGGCCGATGCAATAATGGCTACAGCCGATACATCGCGTGGCTCATTGGGAATCCCAGGGGCATCAAAATCCCAATATGGAACAAAATCAGCAGGAAAATTTTTGTGGTGGATAACAAAATTAAATGCCTTTTGGGCTTGTTCCAGGTATCTCGGATTGTGCGTTTCTCGGTAGCAAACGATGAAGCCGTAAATTCCCCAGGCTTGTCCGCGGGCCCACGACGATTCGTGTGAATAACCCTGTGCCGTGTGCCGGTTTCGTACCGACCCATCTTTCAGGCTGTAGTCAACCACATGATAGCAACTGTAATCGGGGCGGTAATGATTCTTCATGGTTTGATTGGCATGGCTCACCGCAATTTTATAGAATGATGAATCACCTGATAATTTTGTTGCATTAAATAGTAGCTCCAGGTTCATCATGTTGTCAATTATTACAGGGCATTCCCAACCACGCTGACTTACCCAACCTTTGTCAACATCCCAGGACTGAATAATACCTGCAACCGGACGAAAACGTGTTGACAGCGATTTAGCTGCTTGGATAATTACGTCTTTGTATTGTTTCTCGCCTAGCCGGTAGCCATTCCCGAAACTGCACTGAATCATAAAGCCAACATCGTGGTGCCACGTCAGGTATTTCACGGTGTCGATGGCTTGGGTGTATTTACGCGCATAGATTCTCCATGTTGAATCACCTGTCAGTTCGTACATATACCACATCGTTCCGGGATAAAAACCACTGGTCCAGTCGTCCATTGGGATGTATTTTACCTTTCCAGATTCAACTGTCCTGGGATTTAGAATTTTCCCGGATTTCTCAATCGCTTTATTCTGAAGTTTTTCCTGGGCTACAGCAAACTGAATATTTTCATCAATGAAAGATGCCTTTTTAACTTTTGAGTGATTACATGAAATACCCGATAATATCATTCCCAAAATAAGGACATTGTGCAATGATTTTATTTTCATTTTTATCTGATTGTATATTTCAATTTGGTCTATATTGCTTTAGTGCAAATACCCAGATACAGGAATCTGCTAATTGTTGTTGCCCTAATTTTGCTTTTACTTCAATGCTGTTTTTGCCAGGCTGGAGTTCTATATTTGTCCAGATAATCGTATGTTGACTGTCAGGTTCTTGCGTGCTAATTTTCGTTCCATTAATAAACAGATCAGCTTTGGGAGCATTGGTAAAGACTTTTACATCGGTTAGCCGATTGGTTCGTTCATCAAACCTTCGGCTCGTGATATAAATCATTGGTTCAGGATTCCAATTTGCCTTATAAAAATAAAAAGCATCTTTTTTGATTTTATGGTCATAGCTAATTAATCCTTTGTCATTGATTCCCTGCTTGTCCCCTTCGTTCCTGATTGAAGAGCTGAGATCAGCAAAATTCCATACGAATTTTCCCCATATATATTTTCGTGAAGAAAGTTCTTTCCAGTTGCCTTCATGATAAACCGTTTGCCATTCTTCAGGATGAAATTTGCTTCCTGAATCAGGTTTTTCTACAGGCCACTGATGGGTTGAGATACTGGCTCCAGCACCATATTCGCTTACACAGATTGGTTGCCCCTTTAATTTTTCTTTCAATTTGTCGGTGAAAGTTCCAATTTCTTTGGGCATTCCACCGTACCATCCAAAATATTCATTCCATCCAATCAAATCGGTTATTCCAATAAAATTTTCCTGATTTCCAAATGTAGCGCAGGTTGTTAATCGGGAGGGATCTTCCTTTTTTGCTAGGGCATTTAACTCTTTTACAAACGGAACCGGATTGTCATAGTCATCTTTTAATTCGTTAAATAATCCCCAGAATAAAACGGAAGGATGGTTGTAGTTTTGGCGAATCATTTCGATTAGCATGTTTTTGATATTTTTTTCAAGAAGTTCACTTTTTACATAACCCGGACCAGTATATCCTCCCGGACCAACAAAAGGAATTTCAGTCCATAAAATGATCCCCTCTTTATCGCTCAGATCATATATCATTTTCCCATGCGGATAATGCGTCAGACGCAGTGCTGTTGCACCCGACTCTTTAACCAGTGCCATGTCGCCGATAAAGTCTTCAGGAGTGTAGGCACTACCTTTTCCGGCCATGTCTTCGTGCATTCCAAATCCATGAAGATCAAGATACCGACCGTTCAGGTGAAATCCCTTTTCAGCATCAACCGAAAAATATCGAAAGCCGGTTGTTTCAGTCACTGCATCAATGATTTTATCGTCTTCCAGTAATTCCACTTTCACCTGATAACAATATGGATTTTCTTTTCCATTCCATAATACGGGTTTATTTATACTGAAATTCTGGATAATTACCTTCTGATCGCCCGATGTAACAGGCTTTGTTGCTTGTGTAATAATATGATTGTCCGCATCCAGAATTGTAGCTCTTACCTGTAATTTCTGGTTAAATTTATTCAGCGAAAGTTTGGTTTCTACATTGAATTTAGCCTCTGTTTCAGAAACGATTTGCGGTTCTATATAAATGCCTGAAGATGCAAAATCTAGCGGTGAAATGCAGTTTTTGTCCGTGATCAACAGATGAACAGGCCTGTGAATACCCCCATAAACATTGAAATCACCGCTTAACGGAAGCACATCGCTTCGGTAGGCATTGCTCACAAAAACAGATAGGGCAGCATCTTTGCCTGGAACGACAAAATTGGTAATCTCGAAACAAAAAGCAGTGTAGC
>Ga0183100_1000973_pt1 | contig 16666 bp, 21 predicted proteins | sample Biomet2_FD_127789 | JGI IMG/M metagenome (GOLD analysis project Ga0183100, IMG submission 127789) | Microbial communities from bioreactor (seeded with anoxic lake sediment) at LBNL, California, USA - Biofuel metagenome 2 | ecosystem: Engineered > Bioreactor > Anaerobic > Unclassified ...
ATTGAGTTGAAAATATTGTTGACAATCTGTAGATTTGACATAACAAATATTAAAATGCTCTTTGAGAATTGAATAATTAAATATTTACAAAATATGTTATAATAAGTATTCATTTGTGAAGATTAAAAGCACTAATATTATTAAATTTATTGAGCATAATATAACCGAAAGGTGGATGTGTGATGAAAAGATTTACTGTTTTATTCTTAATTTTTTTATGTTTAACATTTATTGTAATCGGATTAAAACCTGCATTTGCAATTACTAATACATTTACCGAAGGTATTTATAAACCATCTGATTTTAATCCTTCAAAAAATGGTATTTATTTATTTTCAAACGTTTCTCCGAAAGATAACATTTACATGATTATTATGGATGAAAATCAAACTATACATCATTCTATACTACTACTACCAAATTCAGAACAACACATTACAGTACCTATCCTTCCTAATTACAGAGTTATATTAATTGGTAAAGGAGAAATGTATTTTAATCCGCAAGAACCTAAATAATGATTTTGTTTCATTATGAATTAATAAAATAAATAGCATATTGAAATATCGCAGTATTCAGAAATGAATTTGTGATATTTTTTTATTTTTCAACCCTTCTAACTCTTTAATTGCATATATTTCTCATTAACATATGAATTGTAATACTAATAACAGTATAGAGGTATCGCCAACATTTCTTACAAAACCCACGCTAAAACATAAAATCTAAAAAGCATATGAATATTAATATATTTATTACGCAAAATAAAACCGAAAGGTGGATGAACAATGAAAAGATTTACTATTATATTCTTAATTTTTTTATCTTTTACCTTTAGTGTAATTAGATTAATACCTGCATTTGCAGTTGGAAATATATTTACCCAAGGTATTTATAAATTATCTAATTTTAATATTTCAAATACCAGTATTTTTACTATTCAAAATATTTCTCAAACCGAAGGTATGTATTTATATATTTTAGATGAAAATCAAGTTGTAATGGAATCAATACGATTAGTACCAAGTATACAAAAACTCGATACAGTACCTATAAAGCCTGACTATATCATTTTAATAATTGGTAAAGGAGAAGTATATTTTACTTCAAAATAACCTTAAATAGTGATTTTATTTAACATTTTAATTTAAAGGGGATGTATTATGAAGAAGTTTACTATTTTATTCTTAATTTTTTTATGTTTATCCTTTAATATAATCGGATTAAAACCTACATTTTCAGTTTCTAACACCTTTAAGCAAGGTATTTATAAATTGTCTGATTTTGATATTTCATCAGGAAATATTTATAATGTTAGTAATATTTCAAAAACCAATAGCGTTCGTGTGTTCATTTTTGATAAAAATTATATTCCTATTCAAGATATAAAACTAAACCCTTATTCATTAAATATCGATACAGTACCTATGACATCTGAGTACATATTTGTAGTAACTGGTAGTGGCGAAGTAACTATCACCCCAAAATCACCTTAAATAGTAACTTTTCAAGTCAATTTCCTTGCTAAAATAAACAAGACTATTTCTCCCCTGTTTTTTTCAATTCATTAGATTTATTTTTAATATTAATAGCTTTCTTATAAAAAAATAGTCGTAATATTAAAAAAAATAAAGAATAATGCAAAATAGTGGTATTATATATCTATTATGAAAAAAGAAGGGAAGATTTAAAATGAACTTTTTTGTGAATTTAAGTGTTAAGAAAAAGCTTGTTTCAGTATTTTCATTAGTATGCATTTTTATGATTTTAATAGGCACAGAAGGTATATTAAGTTCTGTAAAAATAAATAATAGTGCCACGCAAATGTATAGCAATAATTTAATATCTATTAAGGATTTAGAAGAAATAAAAGGTAATATAAATGAAGTTAGAGCTAACATGCTTAGAATTGTTTTTGAAAGAGATGTAAATCAATTAGATGAGAATATTAAAACTATTGATGATTTAGCTAAAGCAGATGAAGTATTCTTAAATGAATACGAAAGTTTAGCTGAAACATCACAAGAAGAGGAGAAACTCTATGCTGATTTTAAAAATGATTTATTAAAATATAGAGAATTAAGAGCTAAGGTAATAAATCTTGTAAAAGTTAATGATTATGATCAAGCAGTTAAAATCTATAATTCAGATGTAACTACAATAAGCACTGCTATGTTTGAAAAATTAGCCAAATGTATTGATATAAATATAAAATCAGCAGCACAAGCTAATTTAGATAATACAGCTCAGTTTAATAATGTTAGATTCACAATATTAATTTTTACATCCATATCATTTTTATTTATTCTTTTTATGGCGTATATATTAGGTAGAAATATAATGAATCCATTAAAAAAGATACAAGAGTTAGCACAAAGACTATCAAACTATGACTTTTCAAATTCAATTACAATCACAAGAAAAGACGAATTTGGACAAACAGGTGTAGCTTTAAATACTGCACAAAAAAATGTAAACAGCTTGGTTAAACTAATAATGGAAAATTCTCAAGATCTAAGTGCATCATCAGAAGAACTTTCAGCAACAGTTCAAGAGCTATCATCTAAAGTTATAACTATAGATCAAGCAGTAGATATTATTGCATCTGGTATGCAAGACTCTAGTGCTACCACCGAGGAGATAAGTGCATCTATTGAAGAAGTAGATTCAAGTATCAATGTCCTCTCGTCTAAAGCTATGGAAGGAAGTAATAATGCAAATCAATTTAAAGAAAGGGCTACAGACGTTAAAAACAATAGCCAAAATGCTATTCTAGAAACTCAAATACTATATGTTGAAAAGCAAAAAAATATGAAAAAAGCTATTGAAGATGGAAAAATAGTTGATAGTATAAAAGTTATGGCAGACACTATCGGTAGTATATCAGAGCAAACAAATTTACTTGCATTAAATGCTGCAATAGAGGCAGCTAGAGCAGGGGAACAGGGAAAAGGTTTTGCAGTAGTAGCAGAAGAAGTCAGGAAACTTGCAGAAGAGTCTTCGCAAGCAGTAATAAATATTCAAGATACTATTGTTAAAGTTCAAGGGGCATTTAAAAGTAGTATTGATACAGGTAGTGATATATTAGAATTTATAAATACAAATGTACATCAACAATTTAATGCTTATGGAGAAACAGGTAATAAGTATTATAATGATTCAGATTTTGTAAGCAAAATGTCTGATGAAATTGCGGCCATGTCTGATGAAATAACAGCTACGGTTGGACAAGTAAGTGAGGCTATTCAAAATATGGCATTGTCTTCACAAAAATCAAGTGAAGAAGCAGAAACCATAAAAGAGAACATGGATGAAACTACAAAAGCCATAGAACAAGTTGCATTAACTGCACAAAGCCAAGCAGGACTTGCTCAAAAGCTTAATGAAATAGTTCAGAAATTTAAAATTTAATCTAACCTTAATAAACCTAAACCCTAAAAATAAAAATAGCAGACTTACTTTTAAGATACATTAAAAGTAACAAAATACGTAACTAAAAAAGTCACATAAATTGTAACAAAATACGTAACAATTTATGTGACTTTAACTAATATTTTTTTTATTCTAATCTTTCCATCAATTTAAATGAATATCCTATCTCATCTATTTCCTCTCTGCACAATATACTTCCTTCAGGTGGTCTTTTATTTAATTTAAACACCACTGCTTTTTGTCCTACCTGTTGTTTAAAATCTATACGGCTCATAGGTATATTCATATTAAATGAATCTGAGATGGCTTCAGCCGTTGATTTATGTCCTATTGCAGATATAAATCCATTTTTGCATATAAGCTTTTTAGCATCATCTACATCTATATCACTTATCTTGTATACACCATTTGTTGTAGCAATCGTTCCATTGAATATTCCAATTTTCATACATTCACCCATCATATCACCCCTATAAATTATATTGTCACTTGAATAAAACATTCTAATAATATTCAAACAAGAACAAGTAAATCAACTAGTCCATTTCGCATTAAGGCAAGACACCCCTTGAGAGTTTAAGTTTAACTAAAAAATTACACATGAAAAGTTTTACTTTCTGTCATATGTCTTACATTTTTCATCTTCTATGAAATTATACTTTCTATCTTGATCTGATTCCAGTCTAGCTCTTTTCTTATTTGATAAAGCTAAATATTCAACGTAAATTGAAACGTTTTTTTATAATAAGTAAAGTCTTTAATAATTATAGCATTGTTTTTATATTCTTCAAGAGAAGCTTTGATTCTGTATCTTTGAATATATCATGTTTTATAAGATTTTCCAAACGTCAAAAGGAACAATTAAACTTTTGTCAAGAATTTTAACAAATTAGTTAATGATACTATATTCCTATATTCATTTATGATATTGATGGTAATATATTAGATGTAAATCAAACTAGCATGGATATGCTTGAGTAAAGTCAAAGCGAATTATTAAATATGACTGTGGATGATATAATTTCCCCTAATTAACTTACTTGATAATAAGTTAAACAGTTATGTAGAAAAAATAAAATTTGAATTCTCAGATATATATTCGTTATAATTAGGCATATGAAATAAAATAACAAGTCAAAGATGCGATGTATATTTTGCATCAGACAAGGAGGAAAATATGAATTTATTAAATTTACCCAAAATTGAACTTCACTGCCATCTAGATGGTAGTCTTAGACCAGAGACAATAATTGATATAGCAAAGAAAGAGAGCATCGAGATTCCTTCTTTTGATAGGAACGAGATTCAAAGAGAGATTACTGCTCCATCAGAGTGTAAATCTCTTAATGAATATTTGAAAGCATTTGCAATCCCAAATTTAGTAATGCAGTCAAAAGAAAGCCTAAGAAGAATTACTTTTGAACTTCTCGAGGATTCAGCACATGAAAATGTGAAATATATGGAGGTACGATTTGCTCCTTTACTTCATACTGCAAGAGGGTTAGCCGTAGAAGAAATAATACAAAGCGTAATAGACGGAATTAATGATGCAGAAGAGAAATATGATATAAAAGGAAACTTAATATTGTCATGCATGAGAACTATGCCTGTAGATAAGGTTTTTGATGTAGTAGAAAAATGTAAGGCATTCCTTGGAAGAGGAGTTGTTGGAATAGACTTATGCGCATCTGAAGATGAAGGTTTTTGCGAAAAATTTGTAGAGCCTATAGCATTAGCTAGAAAGTATGGATATAGAGTAACGATTCATGCTGGTGAAACTGGAATAGGTAAGAATGTATTAGACGCAGTTGAACTTTTAGGTGCAGAAAGAATTGGACATGGAGTATTTATAAAGGACTGCGTGGAAGCATATAAGATTGTTAAGGAAAGAGAAGTTACTCTTGAGATGTGTCCAACGAGTAACGTACAAACAAAAGCAGTGAATAGTTTTAATGAACATCCAATATATGATTTTTATAAGGATGGAATAAAAGTAACAGTGAGTACTGACAATAGAACTGTATCAGATACAAATATGACGAAAGAATTTAGTATATTATTTAAGGAATTTAATATTACTTATGAAGATTATAAACAAATTTACTATAATAGTGTTAAAGCATGTTTTGCTGATTTAGAAACAAAGGAAAAACTGAAAAAATATATCGAATAAACATTAGGCATATTAATACTATAATGTAAAAAGATAAAAGGAATACGTAAAGAAATAACATCTTTTGGTATTCCTTTTATGTTGCACGAAAAAGTATGGTATTATGTTCAATAAATATAAGAATTGATATTTAAATCTTAAATTTAGAGATTTCTTGTTTTAGTTTATCCCCATTTTCTTTTGATTTTAATGCTTCTTCTGATAAACCATTAGACTTATTACTGATTTCTGAAACTCTAATTGCAATATCAGTTGTACCCCCTGCTCCCTCACTCGCTGCGCCTGCCACTCCATCTATTGTCTTTAAGACCTCGCTTAAAGATGCCAAAAGTTGCTCTGAAGTTGAACGATACAAGGTTATCAACAAACTCTGCGTCTTTACTATATTCATCTGCAACAGCAATCATAGTAGTATAATCCTTTGCTACATCTGTATTCATAAATGTTAATAACTTATCTAAGTTTTCTGAAAAATAATTTACATATTTTGTTACTTTATTTGTTATATCTTGAATTTCTATTACTGTATCTTTTGATCGTTCTGCAAGTTTTCTTACTTCTTCTACTACCACTGCAAAACCTTTTTCCTGCTTCTCCAGCCCTTGCTGCTTCAATTGCAGCATTTAAAGCAAGTAGATTGGTTTGTGAAGTTATCTCCATTATAGATTCTGAAAGCATACTTATTTTATCTACAATCTTTGATGACTCTATAGCCTTTTCTAAATTTGTTTTTGTAATTATAAATATTTCGTTAGATTTTTCTTGGGCAGCTTGTACGTCTTGTTTTGTATCTGCTGCTCTTTTATTTATTTGTCCTGCTTGAATTGCACCTTCTTGTGATCTTTTAGAAATAGACTCAACTGCCTTTTCAATCTCTTGAGATGTTGCAGTCATTTCTTCTGCTGATACAGCTGTTTCTTCCATAGATAATTTAACTTTTTTAACCTGACTTTAACATAATTATATATATCTAAAAAGCAAATTCAACGATATATTTTCCATAATTGAATTACTCCTGTTTTTTGTTAATTGCATTTACAATTCCTAAATCAAGTGCATTAGCAAATTTATCTTGATATATAGTATTATTTAGAATATTTTCTTCTTTAGGATTACTTATAAATGCAAGTTCAGTTAAAATAGATACTGCAGCCATATGTCTAAGAACATAATAATCAGCTGGCTTTATACCTCTATTTTGTAAATGTACAGATTTTATTAGCTCGTTTTGAACAGAATTTGCTAAATATCTCCCTCTGGTACTATTATAATAAAAGAATGTCTCTGTTCCGTTGGAAGATGTAAACTTACTATCATTGTTATGGATACTAATAAAATAATCTGCATTAGAATCATTAGCTATTTGTGTTCGGGTTTTTAAATCTAATTTTACATCAGATGGCCATGGTACCTTGTCACTTGTCCTAGTATAAATAACTTTGTAACCTTGACTTTGCAATATTTCACCTAATTTCAAAGCTATTTGTAACGCTATATTCTTTTCTTCTATTCCTTCTGGACCAACTGCTCCACTATCATATCCACCATGTCCAGCATCAATTACAATAGTAGGTGCTGGTGAATTATTTACATTGCTTGTACCACTATTATTGTTGCTTGTACTATTTATATTCTTTGAACTTGAGGTACTAGTATATTTATCAAAAATATTAGTAGTTGATAATAAACTTTTAGCTTTATTAATATGATTTTCCTTAACAGTTAAAGTATCAATATTTTGTGCATTAACTCTAGCTGGTATAATGCTTAAAACTACTAAAGCTAATCCTAAAAAGTACAATAAATATTTTTTCATTTGAGCTACACTTCCTTTTAATCATTAATATTTTGCAATTACATTATTGTAAATTATAACCAATTTACCAAACTTTATTCAAAGTATTAATTATAACAGGTTTAATGCACAATGTTATTAATGATAACTTAATAATGTATCTAAGTAATGAAGTATAATATATTTTTTTAAGATTAAAAAAAGAGTAGTATAACTACTTTTAATTATATATGTTTAAGAGACACTTTCTGCTAAATCTTCTGTTCTGTTAGCATTAGTTCTAAAAAGCTTGTATGAGTATATTCCTAAAAGTAAAACTATAAAAATTGTAGAAAAGTTATACATAACTGCATAACTTTTATGTTCAGCAATAGAACTTAGAAAAATTGCCCCAAGCGTATAAGATAAATCCATATAGATTATAATTGAAATTAAATAATGGGCACATAATCATTGTTATTTTCAGTTGTGTATAGAGTTTCTATAAGTTTGCACAGCTCTATGATAGTGTATTCTAAATACTCTTCATCTAAATATGCAAAGCATATTCTAAGATGATTAAATTCTATTTCATTAGGATAACATACATTTCCAGGTAAAAAAGAAATATTCTTTGATGTAATAGAGTGAAACAATAGCTTTTCCACATTGAAATTATTAGGAAGAGTAATCCAAAGATTTATCCCCCCTTCAGGCATAGTCCATTTCACCCCTAAAAGTCCATAATTCTTTAATAAACTAATTACTTTATCTCGTCTTTTTAGCAATTCTTTATTTATATTTTTAATATAACCTGTAATTTTATTTGATTTTATAAAGTCTATTATTATTTTTTGACTTAACGCAGATGTTCCAAGATCATGATTAGCTTTAGAAGCTACAAGTCTTGAAAGTATTGAGCCTTCTGATACAATAGAAGCTAATCTATATGAAGGACCAAGGATTTTGCTGAGACTTTTTATATAAATTACATGGCCATCAGTATCTAAAGATTTTATTGCTTTAACTTTTTCTTTTTTGTATGAAATTTCACTCCAAGGATCATCTTCAACTATAAGAATGTTGTTATACTTAGCTATATCAAGAAGTTCCAGTTTTCGTTTAGTACTCATACTATAGCCAGTTGGGTTATGAAAATTTGGCATTGTGTAAATAATCTTTGGTGAGTATTTATCGCATAAGTTCATTAAAATATCAGTTCTCATACCTTCATTGTCCACAGGTACAGTTAAAATTACTGCTCCCCTACATTTAAATAAATCTATAGCACCTGGGTATGTAGGAACTTCCATAACTACAATATCTCCAACCCCAATAAATGTACTGGCTATAAGACTTATTGCTTGCTGTGAGCCATTAGTTATTAAAATGTTTTCTGCTGAAGTAATTATTTCTTTAGACCTTAAGTATTGAGACATTACACTTCTAAATTCATAATCACCTTGAACAGGAGGGTATTGAGAAAGAAGCTTTAGATTACTTTGAATTAAGTTAAACGAATCCTTCAAAATTGTCGCAGTAGGCAATAGTTTATGATTTAATGAAGCAACTGATAGATTATAGCAATCATTTGAATAGGACAAATTAGGATTATATCTAAATTGGGATCTTGATAAGTAATCAGGAATAGCCATTTGCCATTGCAAATCATCTTTTTCAGATTTATTACTAAGCTTCTCAATGTTGTTCCTTTGATTAGCATAGGTGCCTTTACCTTGAATTGTTGTTGCCAAACCGTTTTTCTCTAATTCATTGTAAGCTTTAATTATAGTCATTGGGCTAATATTTAAAGTTTTTGACAAACTTCTAATGGAAGGCAATTTCTCACCATCTTTTATAAATCCAGATAAAATTCTATCTGAAAAAAAATTAAATAATTGTTTGGTTATAGTTATTATGCTATTTTTATCAATATTAATGTTCATAGGTACATCCTCCATAGGTGTTATATACAGTTATAATTAAATTTTACAAATGTATTATATTACAATATAAGTTTAAATACCAGAATAAGCATAATAAATAATGATTTTAGAGAATACTAACTGTTATACTGATTACTTGACTGTTATATACACAGTTGTCTTATAATTATATAATAAATCATGTTTTAATATTGGGGGGTCTTAATTGAAAAAATTTTTATTAACTTTAGTAAGATTATTTATAGGTCTTTTTCTATATGCAATTGGTATAGTTTTTACTATCAATGCTAATCTAGGCTTATCACCTTGGGATGTTTTTCACCAAGGAATATCACAGCTTGCAGGTATTACAATGGGACAAGCAAGTATCCTAACAGGAATACTGATTGTAATACTAGATTGGGTATTAGGGGAGAGAGTTGGACTTGGAACTATATGCAATATGTTGTTTATAGGTATCTTTATGGATTTATTGATGCTTAATCATATAGTACCTATTTTTCAAAATATAATGGCAAGAGCAATAATGATGTTCCTTGGAATGTTTATTATAGGAATTGCTAGTTATTTTTATATTGGTGCAGGATTAGGTTCTGGTCCTAGAGATGGCTTAATGGTAGCATTAACAAAAAAGTTCCAAAAATCTGTTAGATTTATTAGAAATTCCATTGAGTTTACAGTAGTAGTTGCTGGCTATTTTTTAGGCGGAACTGCAGGTTTAGGAACTATAATTATGGTAGTTGGTGGAGGCTATTTTGTACAATTTGCTTTTAAGATATTTAAATTTGATGTCAAAAAAGTTGAGCATAAATTTATTAATGATTATGCAAAGCTTATAAAAGAAATGTTGTTAGTTAATAAAGAAGACTCAAGTATAAATTAATATAAATAATTAAACCACAAAGAACTTATTGAATTATATTGGATATGAATTGACATGCTTATCTTACATTACTAATCTTTCATCATGTATACCTGGACCGTGCAAACACTTAGAAAGACGTGTTTTTTCAACGCAGCTTAAAAAATTGTTAGAAGAAGTAGTTGAAAAAAAGCTACTTGTTTATTGTTTATCTGTAGAAGAAGCTTTTTTATATTTAGAAACATCTGTAAGAGGTGTAATGGCATCATGGTGTTTTTCTAATGCAGAATTTAATATTGAAGAAGTTGGGAAAAAATATGTTATGCAATTAGTAAACAGTATTATTCAATAAACGATATTCACTACTTGTTAATACTTTTATTAGCGTTCAAAATTAAATAGATAAAATTTCAACGCTAATAACAAAAGAAATGATTTATATTGACAATTAGATAAACTAAATATAAACTATATATAGTTATTAAAATTTATGATTAAGGTGATAAATATGGCTTATTCCGTATCAATTTCTCAGGCAATTTCTATAATTTTGTACATAGCTGTAAAAATGAAGGAGTGCAAATATGAATTTCTTACAACAAAAGCTATAAGTGAAAAATTAAATATTGCACTTCCTACAGCAGTGAAAATTTTAAACAGTTTGACCATAGCTGGATTGACAATGACAAGAGAAGGAGCAAAAGGCGGAGTTCTTCTTGCAAAATCCCCGGATGATATTACTCTTTTAGATATTTTTCTTGCAATAGAGCATGAAAGAGCTTTGTTTAAAACAAAATTTGATTTTAATATTGATGGAGATAATGTAACTTTATTAAAAAATAAAATATCAACTTGCTTAGAAAATTCAGAGAATGAAATGAAGAATTCTTTGAAAAAAACTAAAATTTCGGATTTATTAAAATAGTTATAAATACTGAATTGAAAATTCTAAATAAGGTACTTTCAGTTCAGTTTATTTATATATATAACTATATATATAATATATAAAGATTATATAGTTAATATTAAAGACAGAGGAGTGTAAATTATGAAAGGATTAATATTTTATTTTTCTGGTACTGGTACTACAAAATTAGCTGCTGAGTACATTGCTTCAAAAATTAACGAAATAGAGTTTGATTTTCATGATATGAATAACATAAGTTTGCCAGATCTTAATCAATATACTCTATTAGGATTTGCTACTTATGCACAGTTCTTCAGTCCTCCAAGATATGTTGAAGATTTTATTGAAAGTATCAATAAAAAGGAAAAGAAATATGTATTTGTATTTAATACATATGGACTTATAAACGGTAATACACTAAGTATTTTGGGTGACTTAGTAAAAAAAAGAGGAGATAAATTAATAGCAGGGTTTGCACTTAAGACTCCAGAGAGTTCTCCAATTATGATTAAATATAAAATTACAAGCGATGATGCCCCAAATGAAAAAGAACTTATGAAATTTAATGATTTTATAAGAGATCTTGATAATAAAGTCAATAAAATAAATAAAGGTATAGAAATAAAAGAAATATCAATTAAGAAAAAAAGAGTTTTTACAGTAGTAAAGAAACTCTTAAGTGGAAATTCTTTAGTTTCCATTGGCGAAAAACATGTGAACAGAGATAAATGTACAAAATGTAAAATGTGCCAAGAAAAATGTCCATATGATGCAATATATTTTGAGAATGAATATCCTAAATTTCATGAAAAAAAGTGCGAATCCTGTTTCATTTGTTATAATAATTGTCCGATGCAAGCCATTTATTCAAATAAGCACAAGTTAGTACGTTATAGAAAACCAAATGATAAAGTAATTAAAAAGCTGAAGCCTTAAAGCGTTTTTACATTAGTAAAAAACTATTAAAAGAAAAGCAAAGACTCATAATACAAAAAATCAAATTAATATAAAATATAAACATTTAACTGGAGGTAATATTGTGGAAAAGAAAATTTCGTTAGTAACAGGTGCCAATGGACATTTAGGAAATAATTTAGTAAGAGAGCTGTTAAAAAGAGGTGAATATGTAAGAGCTGGAGTAAGGAATCTCACAGAAAAAAAGCCATTTGAGGGATTAAATTGTGAGATAGTTTATTCAGATTTATTAGATAAAGAATCTTTAAGAAAAGCATTAGAAGGTGTTGATGTATTATATCAAGTTGCGGCAGTATTTAAGCATTGGTCTGAAAATCCTGAAAAAGATATTATTGAACCTAATGTAATTGGAACTAAAAACATACTTGAAGCAGCAAGAGAAGCAAATGTAAGAAAAATTGTTTATGTAAGTTCCGTTGCCGCATTGTCAGCAGATGAAATTAATATAAACGGAAAAATTGATGAAACTTCATGGCAAAAAAATAGTTTTGGTAATGCATATTTTGAGTCTAAGGCTAAATCAGAAAGACTTGCATGGGAGATAGCTAAAAATTTAGAGATAGAAATGGTTACAGTACTTCCAGGTGCAATGATTGGAGGCGAATTCGTAAAAAAAACAAGTTCAACTACTTTTTTTGATAATATTCTTAATGGAGAAATGAAATTTAGTTTTGATAGTGAAATGAGTATTGTAGATGTGAAAGATGTTGTTAATGGAATGATAACAGCTGCTGAAAAAGGAATTAACGGAACACGATATATATTGACCAATGAATATCCTTTAAAAATTGATGATATGTATAGAATAGCAAAGCAGGTAAATCCTGAGTTAAAACAGCCTGGAAAATTATCAAAAGAAGAATTATTAGAAATAGCAGAAAAACTGGAACTACAGGCTAAGATAAGTGGAACTACTCCATTATTGCAAAAGAGTCAAGTTTACTTATATTGTGATGGAATAAATAGACTGTATGATTTAACTACTTCAAAAAGAGATTTGGATTTTGCAAGTAAGAACAGTGAAGATTCATTAAAGGAATATTATAGTAAATTATACACAGTATAAGTCATACTTGTTAAGATTAAAAAGCTTTTTAAAGTTTTCATTGCTAATTTTTAAGGTATAGGAATTCCCAAATAACCAATAAAGTGCACGAGTTCTTTTAGTAAAATTTAGAGTAAGAGTAGTAGCACTTGCCCCAAAAGCTATTGATTAAGTTCACTGATACTTTTTGTATATAGTCAAGCTCAAAAGAAAAATGTACATGGTGTATTTACTAGGCATTTTCCACATACTTCACTACCAACACTGTTTGGCATCTTTCCAGATTCATCAATGTAGGAACTTCCAAATTCCGTATAGAGTTCTGCATTTTTTCTCAGTACTGTATAACATTTGTGTCTATCATATCCATCTAAGGTCAACGCACCTGATGGACAATGCTTTACACATACACCGCAGCTTCCATTCTTTTTATATAAGCAATATTCATCATCCAAGGGTGCATCCGGCTCAATATGGAGATTCGTTACAATAGTACTGTATCTCCCACAGCATCCACTCTTGGTTATCAGCATATTATTGACGCCAAAGGTTCCTATACCAGCTGCTCTTGCAAAATGACGATGGGACCAATTGCTTTTTAATGTCTTTTGGTCAAATGTAGTGGCATCCGCAAAGCCTACCAAAGGCTTACCCCATTTTGTTGAAATATCTGTTTTCTGCTCATATTCCTTAACAAAGTTCCGTATCATGTTAGTGATTTTTTCTTTCATGCCAAATCATACCCTTTCTTCTTATAACTTTTTTAAATTAAAGATTGTTATAAAGTATTCCTTCTTTTTCTGATAGTGCCTTAGCATATAACTAATAGAATAATTTCTTTTAAATTAAATTTACATCGTATTGTTCGAGCAAAGTCATTATGGTAGTATTAGGTGTAGTTTCTGTAATAATACTATGGAAATCTGTTATATTTGAGAAATTGAAAATTCCATCTAAATTGAACCTCTCATTTGGTGCTATCAGAAATAATTCTTTAGATATTTTCATAATTGCTTTTTTAGTACCAGAATCTTCAGATTCACCAGTACTAATACTTCCATCTCGGATATCTATTCCGCTACATCCTATAAATGCTTTATTACAACGATAAAGTTTTATTTGTTCAATGGAATGCGAACCTATATTTCCACCTACAAGAGGATTATAATCTCCACCTATAAAAATAACATGTATCTTCGAATCTAACTTAATCATTGATGATATTTCAACCATATTTGTAATTAAAGTAATATTTTTATTGTTTTGTGTAATTAGTCTTGCAAGAAGATAGGAAATACTTGATGCATCTAAAAAAACGGTATCATCTTCTTTTATTAGTTCATATGCTTTTTTTGCAATGATTTCCTTTAAATCAGTATTTTTTTCAACTCGCTTGAAGAAACTTTCACCATTTACCAGAGTACGTTTTATGTTAATAGCACCCCCGTAAGTACGTTGCAGCAAGTTATTTTTCTCTAAAACTTGAAGATCTTTTCTAATCATACTTTCACTTACTTCAAATTGTGCACTTAAATCTTTTACTAATACTTTCCCGTCTCTCTCTAATATATCCAATATATGTCTGTGCCTTTCTTCAATAAACATAGTTCCCTCCAATTTGTTCTCATTTGCTTCTATTTTAGCAATCATAATGTTAAAATGCAATCAAATCAATTGACAAGTAAGAATAATCGGAATAAAATGATATTAAACAGTAACAAATTGTATGGAATAAGAATCAAGTTCAAGTGGTACCTCGTCCAGGAGCGTGCAACCGTTATCTCCCGCTTAAAGAAGTGGAGTGTTACAGATGCTAGCTATCGGATAAACTATATAAAAGGGGAAGATGAAATTATGAATAAGGCAGTATTTTTTGATATTGATGGAACTTTAATAGACTGTTTAAATGGAATAACAGATATTACTCCTAGAGTAAAAAAGACTATACGTGCATTACAAGCAAATGGAGATTATGTTTTTATTGCGACAGGCAGACCGTATGCTTTTCTAAATGAAACTTTACGTAATTTTGGATTTGATGGTTTTGTACTTACCAATGGAGCATATGTAAATGTTAAAGATAAATGCATATATAAGGAATCTATTAATAAAGAAATCGTAAAGGAACTAGCATATAATTTTGAAGAACTTAATCTTGAATATATATTGCAGGGGGAAAAGTATTCATATATTAAAGATGAATATAAAAAGCTACATTCATTTTATGATTCTTATAGTATACCAAAAAAATATTTAGAAGGTAATTACAATCTGGAAGAAGTAGATATATATAAAATCGAAATGTTATGTAATGATAAAAAAGGAATGGATTATTGCTTATCCTTAGGAAATGGTAATTTTGATTATGTTCATAACTTAGAAGTAGGTTCTTTTGAATTATATTCAAAAACAAATTCAAAAGCCTCAGGAATTTTAAAAGTACTAGATTGCTTAGATATACCTTTAGAAAATAGTTATGCTTTTGGTGACGGAAAAAATGACATAGAAATGTTATCTACAGTAGGTTGTGGAATAGCAATGGGAAATGCTGATGATTATGTAAAAAGTTATGCTAAAAAAGTTACGGATACAGTACAAAATGATGGAGTAGCTTTAGAAATAGAAAAGTTTATTTTAATTTAGTGTATCTTTTGGAAATAAGCCTTGCTATGGAGATATTATATTAAAATTTATAGGCTTAAAACCATGGTCAAAGGTTAGTACAGGACTACATTATACAGCATTCTATTCTTTAATATTTTTTATACCATCATTTATTTTAGGTTATAAGTTCAAAGAAACTTTAGGACTAAGTAATGTGAGTGAAATGAGAAGAATAGACACTTGGGAATGTAAATTGAGCATATTAATAGTTATAATAAGTTCATTTATTTTACCAGGGAAGATAATACAAGATGGAACTTTAATAGAATATGCTTTTGGATTTCCTTCTAATTATTGGTTTATATATCAACAAAATAAAGGAAGTTTCCAATTGTTTAGTAATTTATTTAATGGAAATACAGGAATGAGTATTAACATATTAAGTCTATTTTTTAACATAGTTATTATTTATTATGTATTAGTATTAGTAAAGAAAATATATATGAAAGTTAATGAGAGATGAAAATGAAAGGTAGAATTTAATTTATTTCTAAATATTTCTTTAATAATTAATATAATTGCGCTGTCGATTAAAGATGAAAGTACAATCATCTCAAAAATATCTAAAAAATCCATACACATTTTAGAGAATACGTTGGCTAAAATGACTTCTTACAAAAGCTTCCATGAGTTCAGAGCATGGAAGCTTTTGTGCTATAAGTAACGTAAGTGTTTTTCAAATAGACCTTTAGATAAGGTTGGTATAGATATTACTGGATCAATGGCAAGTATAGGAGCAGTAAGTGAAAATACAAACGATCTTGAAACACAAAGTTTCAAATACTCTGTTACTCTAACAAATAATGAGACTACAGATATAACCATAGTTGAAGTTATGCCAGTGCTGTCAGAAAAATTCCTTGAAAGAGTTTCAAATAAAGATACCAT
>Ga0183100_1000974_pt1 | contig 16579 bp, 18 predicted proteins | sample Biomet2_FD_127789 | JGI IMG/M metagenome (GOLD analysis project Ga0183100, IMG submission 127789) | Microbial communities from bioreactor (seeded with anoxic lake sediment) at LBNL, California, USA - Biofuel metagenome 2 | ecosystem: Engineered > Bioreactor > Anaerobic > Unclassified ...
GGAGGGGGGGGGGTGGTGGTGGAGGGGCCGGTGAAGCAGAGGGACGCCAGACCCGCGCCCCCCCAAGCCCGGCCCCCGGCATGACGAAACGGTGGTCCGAACCGAGGCCCCGGCGCACCATGGGCGGGGCAAGCAGACCGACGAAGCCGATGATGCCCATCAACGACACCACTAGCGCGGCGAGGAGCGAGGATAGGACCATGCCGATCATTGTCTGCCTGGACACATTGACCCCCAGGCTGTTGGCCGTCTCCGCGCCGGCGTCCATGGCGTTGTAGTTCCATCGATTGTAGAAGAAGAAGACGAGTATCGGCAGGGAGACCACCACGATCAGGGTGAGGCTGTCCCAGGTTATGCGGCCGAGGTCCCCGAACGTCCAGTAGACGATGGACGCGATCTGGACATCATTGGCGAAGTACTGTATTCCGGTTAGACCGGCCGAGAAGATCGCTCCCATGGCCACCCCCGAGAGCACGATGGCTTCAGGGGAGACCCTGGTCATCCTTGCCAGCACTATGATGACGCATGTGGACAGAAGGCTGAACAAGAAAGCGCAGATCGTGACCGAGTACTGATTAGTGATCACCACAGCGTCCTTGGAGTTGCTGTACATGGACCCTGCGCCCAGCACCACGATGGCAAAGGCTGCTCCGAAGGCCGAGGCCTGGGACAGCCCCAGCGTGTACGGCTCGGCCAGGGGGTTCTTGAGCACACATTGCATGACCGTTCCCGCCAGGGCCAGCACGCCCCCGGCCACCAGGGCCACCAGGATCCTGGGCAGGCGGATGGACCAGGCGATCCCCCGCTGGTGCACGAGCTGGTCGATGACCTGGGAGATGGTCAGGTTGGCCGAGCCCATGCACAGGGCGATCAGCGAAAGCGAGATCACCGCCACCGCGCATACGGTGACGAAAAGGGCCTTCCTGCCGATGTAGTTGGAGTAATTGTGTACCGCTTCGCGCGAGGTGGCGTCCCCGATCGCTGAGCTCATCTTCAGTTCCCTTCCTCAAACGGCTTCGAGGCAAGGATCATCTCAGACATGTCATCAACGGGGACCGCCCGGACGTTCTGAAATCCCCCGGCCTCAAGGCGGTGGAGGTAATCGTCCCGGGGCAGGATGCGATTTGAGGAGAACCTCTTGGCGCCCAGCTGCTTGCCCTCGAACCCGACCAGGTTCCAGTCCAAGGTCCTAAGTGCCCCTTCTCGGGCCTCGTCCTTATGCTTTCGCAGCACCAGCTCTCCTCCCTGTGATAATGCCTTATATAGCATGGGGATGAGCTCTGGATCGCTTCCGCTCTGATTGAACGAGGAGTAGATCGCGTCGTAACCGTGGCCTATGTCGTCCTTGTAGAAGTCCCCGGCCACCGTGTGCACCCGATCAGCCCCGTAGTTGCGGATGAAGCTCTGAGTAAGAGGGATCACCCCCGGCAGGTCGAAAACCCATGACTCCAGTTGAGGGCTGAGGGCGGTGAAGGCGATCGAATAGAGCCCGTGACCTCCTCCGAGGTCCATCATTCGCCTCCAGCGGCGAACGTCGGTGTTGGCCTGGACAACCGCCAACGCACTCTGCACGGCCCCGGCCCTGGACCACTCGGCAATGCTGGTCAGCCACTGGCCACCGAACACCTGGGTCCGATCCAACATCTGAGGACCGTTCCGGAGCAGATCGTCCAGGCGGTCCCAGCGCTTCGCTACGTCTCGCATCTTTTCCAAGGTGCACCTCATCGCCAAAGGGGACGAGCTCTGGAGGTAGGTCCTGGCCATAGGGCTGTTGACCCAGCGGTCGCCGTCCCGTTCCAGCAGTCCCGCCTCCCCCAGGCCATCGCACAGCAATGACATCATGGCCTCCATATGTCCGGACTCGGCGGCGAGTTCGCCCGAAGTGCGGGGCGAGGCGGTACGATCGAACAGTCCCATCTCCCACGCGGTCATCATCATGTTGAATCTCTCCAACCCCTCCAATGCCTCCTCGAACAGAGCGGAGAACTCGTCGGAGTCTGGCCTGGGTCTCTCAAGCAAGCTAGCAATGTCCATTATTTTCCCTTCCTACAACCCTATGCTCCTCCTGCCGATGATCGACAGGCGATCATCGAAAGATTAGGGGCAGCGACGGAGGAAGACCGCTGCCCCGTTTTCGGGTTTGGAGACCTTAGGCGAGGTCGACGCTGCTGAACGGCCCATACAGCTCGGTCATCTGGTCGTATAGCGGCGCGCCATCGAGGAAGGCGTAGATCTCGTTGGCCTTCTGGACGGCGTCGATGTCCGCGAACTGATTCGGGTACAGCACCTTGCCCACGTAGTAGGCGTCGGTGAGCGTGACCTCGAAGTTCAGGGCGTACCAGTTGTAGCCCATGACCCCGTATGTCTGGTTGTTCTTGATGGCGTTCAGGCCACCATAGACCTCGGGGTGGTTCGCGACATCCTGCGCGGAGAGGCTCAGGCCATTGTAGTCCACGAAGATCACATCGGGGTTCAGCCCGGGCAGCGCCTCGGAATCGATGTTGACCACCTGGGTCGAGTTCTTGGCCATGTCCGCGGTGACCACGTTCTTGGAGTTGGTCATCATGAACGGAGCATAGTATGCGGTCGTGGATGTGAAGCCGTGGTTCCCCCGCGATGACAGGCCGCCCACGTACACCGTCGGCTTCGACGCGTCGGGGATGTTCTTGGTCCGGTTGTTGCAATCGTCGATGATCCCCTGGACGTAATCGATGACCTTCTGAGCCCGGTCCTCCTTGTTCAGGATCTTCCCCATCAGGCTCAGACCGTCGTAGAAGGTCTGTCGCTCGCTATCCGTGCTCAGGCCTCCGTAGGTTATGCCCACCACAGGCTTCCCAATCTTGCTCTGGAGGCCGTCCAGGTCCTGCACGGTACCGTCGACGTAGAACACCACGTCGGGGTTCTGAGCAGCGATGAGCTCAGCGTCGCCGGTGAACTGCGGTCCGATCACAGGGAGATTAGCGTACTCCGGATGAGCCATGGCGTAGGGGCGGCCGGAGATGTTGGTCTCCACCTGCTCCACCCCGCACACCAGGTTGCTGGCGTTGAGGTACGTTATCATCCTGAGAGCGCCGTAGTTGATGCCGATGATCTTGCTCACGGTCGTGGGCACGGTCAGGTTCCGCCCCATCATGTCCGTTATCTGCCGGGTGGTCGCACCGTCATCCGTCCCACCTTTGGACGAGCCCTGGTTGAGAACAATGGCCACACCCGCGAGCAATACTACGGCGGCCACGGCGATGGCGGCGACGATCTTCATCTTGCGGTCCATATCAGTTCCCCGGTATGGCCGTCTGGACCAGGTCGACTATCTTGTCAATTCCTTGGACCTCGGCATCGAGCTCCTGCCCGCTGAGTCCGTGCTCCATGAGGCCGGCGTCGAAGGGAACGGTCGCGGCGATACGCTCCGTTCCCACCTTGGATCTGAGGATCTCAGCGCTCCGCTCGTCCACTTTGTTGAGGATGAAAAAGACCGGCTTGTTACCTTCCTTGGCCATATCGGAGATCTTCTCCGACAGGCGTATGGACTCGTAGGAAGGGTCCAGAACGACCAGGATGAGGTCCACGCTCTTCTCCACGCCCCGGCCTAGATGCTCTACCCCGGCCTCAGTGTCGATGATGACCACATCCTTCGGTCCCAGGACCAGGTGGCCCAGGAACTCCCGGGACAGCCCTCCCATGGGACATGCGCATCCTTCCCCAAAGTGCTTGATCTTACCTATCTGCATTAGGTAGATGCCCTCCTTGTGGGAAAGGCACTCGGCCGGTATGTCCTCGATCCTCCAAGCGTCCTTGAACAACTCGGCCTCCGTCTTCTTGGAGAAGGCGGCCCACATCTTCTCGCCCACCAGCTTCTTCCCTCCTAGGTGGTCCATGAGCTCCTCAGGATCTTCTATTCCTAACTGGGCGCTAAGGCCGAAGTTCGATTCGTCGGTGTCCACCACGAGAACCCGATGGCCCTTGCCCTCTAGGTCCTTGGCCAGCAGGGTCGTGATGGTACTCTTACCACTTCCCCCCTTTCCAGATATCAGTACTTTCATGCGTATCCCCTTATTAAATGCCCTCTCCCCACCCTTGAGGGCGTTAACCCCGATGGGGGCGCTCGTAATTAAGTGTTATTACGAATTTTAAATTCGTGTTACGCGCACCTAGTGAACGTGCAACGCTCAAGCCAGATTGTTCTCCCAACCCGATTGAGAGGCACCTCTTCGGATAGTAGGGTGGCCCAGCATTATTTTCTCTGTCAAGGCCATGTGATATGAGCCGTAGGGAGAAGGGCGATGGTTGAGGCGACCAGAACCCTGGTGTAGAAGAAGGACTTTGAATCGGATTTTTACCGATTTCTCATGTATAGGTGCAACATTTTTCTCAGGGATTGAAATATCTCCATATTTGGTAGCACAAAAGTGAAAAAAATATTACGAGCTTTCAAATATCGCTTTGGTATCTCCAGATGTTACCAATCTCTTAAACGTAATACGGGGATACGGAAATGCATATACCTGACGGATATCTAGGACCAGCGACCTGGATCACATTGTTCCTGGTCATGCTGGTAATATGGTTCTTTGCGTTCAGGAACGCGAATAAAAATTTAGGACCGCGCAACGTGCCCATGCTCTCGTTCATGGCCGCTCTATCTTTCATCCTGATGATGTTCAACCTGCCGATACCTGACGGGACGACGGCCCACATGGTCGGGGCAGTGCTCGCAGCCATCGTCCTGGGTCCGTACGGAGCGACCATCGCCTTGAGCATCGCTCTCTTGATCCAGGCATTGCTCTTCGGCGACGGGGGCATCACCGCCTTTGGAGCCAACGTCTTCAACATGGGCGTGGTCATGCCGTTCACCGGGATCCTGGCCTATGCCGGGGTTAGGAAGATCCTGGTGAGGACCAAGATGTCCGAACCCGGAAAGCGGGCAGCAGCCGCCTTCGTCGGAGGATATGTGGGGCTCAATCTGGCCGCTTTCTGCGCCGCGATCGAGTTCGGCATACAGCCGGCGATCGCTCCCGGCTATGCCCCTTATGGCCTGAGTGTTGCCATCCCGGCAATGGTCTCGGTGCACCTCCTGGTGGGCATCGTTGAGGGTCTGGCCACGGCCGCGGTCGTCTATTACCTTGCGGACCACAGGCCCGACCTGCTCAAGTTGAGGAAGCTGGCACCGAGGTGGATGGAAGGGATGCTCAAGGAAGATATCGGGGAAGCCTCGGAGATAGCGAAGAAGCAAAAGGCTCCCGTTGAAGTGAAGGGGGGTAACTGAGATGGTCAACGCGAAACTTTCATCGTTCCCAAAGAAGTGGCTGGCAGCGCTACTGGTCCTCGCGGTAGTATCCCCCATTGGGATATTGATCGTCTGGGATTATGGCGACGCCTGGGGCGAGTGGGGCGAGGTCGGAGAATGGGTCCCCCAGCAGTTCTGGAATGCTCCCCTCCCTGATTACAACCTTGAGGGATGGGAGAGCCAGCTCATGGCCTCTCTTGGCTACATTATCTCGGCCTTGGTCGGAGTTGTAGCCGTGATATTGGTCACCTATCTGCTCAGCAGGATGTTGGGACGTAAGAATGATGACGAGACCTCGGGATAGACATGTTCGAGCGGCTGCTGTCTGAGATAACCAAGGTCGCCCAGCAGTCGTTTGACATGGAAACCTTGTCCGCGAGGGACGGGGCGCTGCAACGCCTCGATCCTCGCTTCGTTTTTCTACTTTTGATGTCGCTCGTGGTGGTCACCGTACTGCTGCATAGTACGTTGAGCATACTGCTGATGATCGGCCTATCGACCGCTCTCGCTGCCATGTCGCAAATACCCCTGCGGTGGCTGTTCAAACGGGTTTGGCTTTTCATACCGTTGTTCACTGTGGTGATCCTTATACCAGCGATGACCAACCTGATAACGCCTGGTCACCCCGTAGGTCCTGAGATCGAGCTTTTTGGGACCACCATCTACTTCACCAGGGAAGGTTTGGCCTTCGCGGCGACCTTCACTCTTCGGGTCGGAGCAGCCGTCACCTTCAGCATCCTGATGGTAGCCACAATCGGCTGGTCGCGCTTGATGCGCACCATGGCCCAACTACGGTTCCCTCCGGCACTAGTAGTTACCATGGATATGACCTACCGGTACATCCATGTCCTCCTGGACATGGTGGCCAACATGTTCATCGCCCGCAAGAGCAGGATGGTAGGTAAGCCGACGTCCAAAGAGTTGCGCAACATAGGCAGCTCGGTCGTGGCTAGCCTGTTCAGCAAGTCCTATAATATGAGCGAGAACGTCTACCTTGCCATGGTCTCCAGGGGATATACAGGCAAGCCACGCCTGATGGCGGAGTTCCGGAGCGGTCGAACCGATATGGTGTTCGCCGTGGCCATAGCAAGTTTCATATTCATTGTCGTATGCTTCGACCTCCTGGTGCCGACCAACCTTCATGGGCTTTTGGCAATGATCGGGGCGTAAGAAGAATGGAGCAACCAATCATCTCTCTGAAAGGGGTCACTTACAAGTACCCGGACGGGAACGTCGCCCTGGACGGGCTAGACCTAGACATCAACAAGGGCGAGGCTATCGCCATCGTCGGACCCAATGGCGCAGGAAAGTCCACCCTATTGCAGATCATCGCCGGACTCATCCCCATTTCCTCCGGTACGCTGACCATCATGGGCAAGGGGGTCACTGCGGACAATGTGGAGAAATCTCACGAACTCGAATGGCTCAGGCGAAAGCTGGGGATCGTCTTCCAGGATTCTGATGTCGCCTTGTTCAATTCCACGGCTTGGAACGACATAATTTTCGGCCCATTACACCTAGGCCTGCCGACCGAGGAGATCGTCTCCCGGGGGGAGAGGGTCATGGAGCAGCTCGGCATCCAGCACCTGCGGGACCGGGCCCCATACCACATGAGCGGTGGGGAGAAAAGAAAGGTCTCCATCGCTTCGGTGCTGTCCTTGGAGCCGGAGATCCTTCTCTTCGATGAGCCGACCTCCGACCTGGACCCGAGGAGCAGAAGGGGCATAGTCGACCTGTTAAAACGTATGACCTCAGAGGGCAAGACGGTCATCGTGGCGACCCATGATGTGAACGCCGTTCCCGACTTTGCCACCCGCATAGTGGTCCTGAAAAGGCGCGTCCTCGCCAGCGGGGACGTTCGGACCGTATTGTCCAATGAAAGCCTTCTGGAAACATCAGAACTGGACGTTCCTGAGATCACCCGGCTGTTCAAGGTCCTTTCCTCGATCGGTTATACGACCAGTGAGCTGCCCTTCTGCATCGACGAAGCGGTGAAACAGATAAAGGCCAGCAGTGCAAGGGTCCATGTACATCCTTCGACGGTCTCCAACATGGAATCTAGATGCGACCCTTAGACGAATTGATAGGGGATGTTTAGACGGCTTAGTAGCAAGTGGTTCGTGCTCATTGAGACCGGACAAGAACGCTGTTTCAGTTCAACATCACTGTTAAAGTAGGGGGGACCACCCTGCCGCAAGTCCTCGAGTTGCTGTGCATCGGAGCAAATAGTCGGATGATGCTGATGGACGTGTTGCCCTCGAAGGATAAGGGCATCGTCCTGGCGACGTACAATCCGACAGGGGCCACGGAGATGACCTGGTAGGTCATCGTGCTGAAGAAAAGAAACCTTTGTGATTATGAGCCTTTAATGGATTGATGAACCCCCTGTCATCCTGACAGGGGCGAACCTCGAGCTGCCCTCCATCCAGATATTGATGACGGTTTGGAAAGGCCCGCGAGGGCCTGGGCTCCGATGTCCCGACGACCGTGGACCAGGCGTGGGACCCTCGGGAAGGTAATTCCCTATCAGGGTGGGCGAGCCGTCGAGGGGCTTTGCATGATCGGTCATTCATTCGAACCCCCTCACCTATGGGTCCAAAGGCTCTCGACATTCACTCTATTGTTTTCGTCCCGATAGCTTGGATTTTGCGACCCCCAAATATTCTATATAACAAAACAGTATACCGATATTACGAAATTAAAATTCGTAACACGGTGTTGACATATGTGGTTGATAACGACCTTGATTGCGGCTCTGGCCGTGACGGCAGTATGGTTCATCGCTCCAAAGAAGTACCAACTTAGCTACCTGAGTCTAATGTTGTGGGGGTTGGGAGTGATGATCCTGGTGGATCATGTCATGGGTTACGGGGGGAGCGGGCCGTTCCTAGAGATGGAGACCGATGGCCTGATCGAGAATGGAATCGTGCTGGGTATTGCCATGTTGATCCCTATATTCACGATATGGGAGATTTCCCTGACGATATCCAAGATCAAGGGCAACCTCGATGTGCCGAACGCGTTAAGAGAACCGAGTGTGAGGTGAAAAAATGGCGTGTTTTCTTGTACCTATGGCTGCAGCCATAGTGGTGTCGGGGGTAATCCTCGCGAACAAGGCTCCGGAAAAGCTCCACTTGATGTGGTTGAACCTATTGTTGTGGGGCGGGGTGGTTGCTCTAGCACTAGAGCATGTGGCCCATGAAGAGATAGTGCCGTACGCACCGTTCCTCTCCGCCATGAGCAGTCCGGCGGATACCACGACCATGCTACATGAAATGGCAACTATCGGTACCTCCATGCTTATTGCGTGTGTTGTGGTGTGGGCTGTGATGGCCTTTGTTTATAACCATTATGCCGGTACCGCTAAGAAGCCTGAAACGGCCAGTGCGGCTTAATATTATAACATGACACCATAAATCATATGGTGTCTATTCCTTTATTTATTGTCAGGATCGGCTTATTGTGACCCTTCTGATTGATCTCAACACGGATCCATGATATAGATCGTCACAACCGGATAGTTTCATTTCCAAGCAGTCCACCATAGGTGACCAATAACTATTTGCTCAAACAACCTGGAGAGGATAGGGGCCACTGACACCCTCGGCGATGGATGGTATCATAGCCACCGTTCGAGAACTGCGCGTTGCACGGCGATCGATTGTCGAGTTAGATATCATTCCACCCAATGAGCTGAGCAGCAACAGGATCATCCATTCTATAGCACACGATCGTAGAGGACCAAATCTCCTCATTGCCTTTTACGGCCATACATTGCAGCCCGGTTGTGGGTCTTATTTTTACACAAAGACCTTCAAGAAGGTTGGAGACGCGAATTACAACCTACCATCGGACGAACGATCTTCTTACCATTTGATGATGGGGGGAGGGTGTAGTTGGATGCTATTTCCATCTTAAATATGAGTTGGATGATACGTCCAATCGATGAGATTCAAGGGCGGGCCGACCCAAGACGAGGTCATGGCCATATCCATTCACAAGCTGGGCATCAAGAGGGGGGACGTGGTCGCCGATATCGGCTGCGGCACCGGAAAGGTGGCCATGGCCATGGGCGAGGTCGCCGACAAGGTCTATGCTGTCGACGTCAGGAAGGAGGCGGTGGAGGCCTCCCGGGTCAACGTCAAAGCGTGGGGCCGCACCAATGTCGAGGTGCGGCAGCAGAACGGGCTTGATTTCCTAAAAGAGTGCGACAGGCTGGACGGGGCCTTCATCGGGGGGACGAAGCAGCTCCACGATATGCTGACCTTGCTCAAGGACCGGGTCCAGGGGCGCATCGTGGTCAACACCGTCCTGCTGCGGTCAATGAACCAGGCGGTGGACACCATGGTCAAGCTGGACATGTTCAAGGAAGTGGTCCAGGTGCAGGTGTGCCGTTCGCACGACCTCGCCGGCAGCATCATGTTCCGTCCCATCGACCCGATATTCATCGTCGTCGGGGAGGTGGCCTGATGCTGATCGGGGTCGGCCTCGGACCTGGGGACAAAGAGCTGCTCACGCTCAAAGCCGTGCGCCTGCTGTGCTCGGCGGACAGAGTGTTCGTCCCGGGGAGGATGGCCTATGAGCTCGTCAAGGAGCACTGTCATCCCGTGGTACTGGAGTTCCCCATGGTCAACGACGAGGATGTGATCCGGCAGGCCCTGGAGAGGAACGCCGAGCTCATTGCCCCGGTGGCGATGGGGGGGATCGCGGTCCTGGGCATCCTCGGTGATCCTAACTTCTACTCGACCTTCTCGCGGCAGTGCGAGATATTGAAGGAAAGACATCCAGGTATCGAGTTCGCGGTAGAACCAGGCATCAGCTCGATCACCGCCTTCGCCTCCCGGATGAAGGTACCGGTGAACTCGGGCTTCCAGGTCACCGACGGCTCGGAGAACGAGTGCCTGGTGCTGCTAAAGGTGCGCTCGCCCCGAGAGGTCATGTCCCGGCTCCGCTCCTCCGGCTATTCGAAGTTCCAATTGGTAGAGAGGATGTACCTGGACGATGAGAAGGTGTACAGCCAGGACGAGATGCCGGAGAGATGCGACTATATGAGCGTCATGTTCGCCCGGAGGGTATGACATGGACGCCCCTGTGGTGTGGTTCGTCGGTGCCGGTCCGGGAGACCCGGACCTCATCACTATGAAGGGCAACGATCTGCTGGTCAAGGCCGACGTCCTCATCTACGCCGGGTCGCTGGTCAACCCCGCCCTCGTCGAACGGTCCGGGGCGAAAGTGAAGCTGGACAGCTGGGGCATGAGCGTCGAGCAGATGGTCCCCATCATGGTCGAAGCGGCCAAGTCCGGGAAGCGGGTGGTGCGGCTGCACAGCGGCGACCCGGCCCTCTACGGATCCATCGTCGAGCAGATCGCCGAGCTGGAGCGGCAGGGCGTGGAGGTCAGGATCGTGCCCGGCGTCAGCTCGCTGTTCGCCGCTTCCGCGGCCCTGAAGACCCAGTACACCTTGAAGGGAGTATCGGAATCGCTCATCGTGACCAGGCCGGCCGGCGAGACCCTGGAGGATGACGACATCGCCCGGCTGTCGGAAGCGGGGGCGTCCATGGTCATCTTCCTGGGCGCGGACAAGCTGTCCGCGATCGTCAAGAAGCTGCGCTGCCCTCCAGACACGCCCGCGGCGGTCATCTACCATGCGTCCTGGCCGGACCAGAGGATCGTTAGGGGGTTCGTCTCTGACATCGCCTCGAAGGCCACGGAAGCAGGCATTCACAAGACCGCTCTGATCGTCATCGGGGGCATCGTGGACCCCTTGGAGCGTTACCAACGGTCGGTGCTGTACTCATGAGGATCGCGGTGGTCCATATCCACCATCCACAGCAGGCCGAGACCCTGGCCAGGTGGTTGAACGCAGAGGTCGTGGATTATTCCGACGAAGCCTTTACGAGATCGTTCCGCGAGTACGAGGGCATCGTGGCCGTCATGGCCATGGGCATCGTGGTAAGGAAGCTGGCACCGCTGGTGCAAGACAAATGGGTCGACCCCGCCGTGGTCGTGGTCACCCCGGACATGCGATACTGCGTACCTGTGCTGGGAGGACATCATGGAGGCAACAGGATCGCCCGGACCCTGGCCACCCACGGCATCGTTCCGGTCATCTCCACCGCCACCGATGTCCTGGGGAGGGATTCGGTGGAGGAGATCGCAGAGAAGAACGACCTGGAGGTCGTGAACAAGGACAGCACGGTCGCGGTCAATCGAGCGTTCCTTGACGGCGACGTCCCGGTCTACCGCATCGACGGCCCGGCAGTCGTGATGGTGTCATCCAAGGTCTCCGTGCTGTCGTCTAGAGGAGAGTACGTGGTGGGCATCGGCTGCAACCGCGGCACCGCTTCCGGGGAGATCGAGCAGGCAGTGCAGGAGGCCATGGATTCGCTGAGCATAGCCTCCCATGATGTTCTGGCGTATACCTCGACGGTCAAGAAGGCCGACGAGGCCGGGCTGTTGTCGGCCGTCCGGGAGCTGGGGGGCCGGCTGTTCCTCGTCGACGACGACACGATCAACGCTCAGCCGGTGGCCGCCCCATCGAAGGCCGGGCTCATCGGCCTGGTGGGCGTGGCGGAGCCTTCAGCCCGGGCGCTGGCAAAACGAAAGGAAATTGTGATGAGGAGGAAAGCTTATGGAAATGTCACGGTCGCCATCGCAAGATGAAGCCGCGGGAATATTGTTCGTGGTCAGCACCGGCCCGGGGGATATGGGCAACCTCACTCCCCTGGCCCGGGAGGCCATGCTGGAGTCCGAGGTCGTCATTGGTAATCAGTTCTACCTAGAGCAGATGAAGACATTGTTGGTAGGGAAGAAGGTCATCACCTCGCACATGGGCAAGGAGGTCGACCGGGCCAGGGAGGCCGTCCGGCTGGCCCGAGGCTCGAGGGTGGCCATGGTCAGCGGGGGCGATGCGGGCGTCTACGGCATGGCCAGCATCGTGCTCGAGCTGGCCCAACGGGAGGCCCCGGGATTGGAGGTCAAGATCATCCCCGGCGTCACCGCGGCCACCGCCGCGGCGTCCGTTCTGGGCTCGCCGCTGTCCGGAGATTTCCTGGTCATCTCCTTGAGCGATCTGCTGACGCCTTGGGAGGTCATCGAGAGACGGCTTGACCTGGGCTTCCAGATGGGGATACCGATCGCGGTTTACAACCCCCGGAGCCATAACCGTCCCGGGAACCTCAAGAAGGCGCTGGAGATCGGCCTCCGCCACGCTCGTCCGGACACGCCGGTGGGTATCGTCAGGAACGCCTATCGCAACGAGGGGGAGGACTTCACCGTCACCGACCTGAGGTCGCTCCATGAGGATGACAGCGCAGTGGACATGCATTCCATGGTGATCATCGGGGGGGAGAGCACCCGATTGCTCAAGGAGGGAGAAGATGTCAGAGGGATCATCACACCAAGAGGCTACCATCGAAAGTACGTATATTGACCTGGGCGCGGACACTGCGGAAGGCTTCAGCATCTCCAGCCGGAGCAGGCAGCTGGCCCGCCGTGAGGTGGGGAACGCCAGCCCCGAGGACCGGATACGCCAGCGCTGCTCGATTGCGGTCGGCGATTTCGCTATGGCCGGGCTCATGCGGTTCAAGGGGGAGGCGGTCAAGGCCGGCCTTGGAGCTTTAGGGACCAAGGCCCCCATCTTCGCCGACATCCGCATGGTGCAGACGGGCATCCAGAAGAGAGGGCACGGATCGCCGGTGGAGTGCCTGCTGGACCATGGCGCGGAGATCGCTCGGGAGAAGGGCATCACCCGCACGAGCGCGGGGATGCTTTCTCTGGGGGAGCAGCTCAACGGCTCCATCGTGGTCATCGGCAACGCCCCCTCCTGCCTGCTCTCCTTGATCGATATGTGCGGCCAAGGGATAAGACCCGCACTGGTGGTGGGCTGCCCCGTCGGTTTCGTCAACGCCGCGGAATCGAAGGAGGTACTGAGGAGAACGGACCTCCCCTCCATTTCGACCGAGGGCACGAGAGGAGGAACGCCCGTGGCCGTCGCCGCCATCAACGAGATCATCACCATGTTCGCGGAGATGAAGCGCTGAGATGATCGACCCCGTGTCCAAGTTCGAGTATCCCGATTCCTGGGTCTCGCACTGTCCAGACCCCTCTTCCCTATCGCTGGCCCAGAGCGGGCTGGCAGTGCTCATGTCCGACGGCAGGGTGCTTAGGAGGGGGTTCACCACCGGAACGACGGCCGCGGCCGTGTGCAAGGCCGCCATCGAGTCGCTGGGCATCAGCGAGCTCGGGACGGTCAAGGTCCGAACGGCATCCGGTCTGGTCTTTCCGGTTCCTGTGGTGGCCGGTGAGGGCACCGCCAGCTGCAGGAAGTACTCCGGGGACTACCCCGATGATGCAACGGCCGGTATCGAGTTCAAGGCAAGGTTCATCAGGTTCCAGGACGAAGTGGCATTGGAGGTCGGCCCGGGCATAGGCCGGTGGGACCATGACACGCCCAGGTACGGCAAGGGTGAGCCGGCCATCAGTCAGACCGCCATGAACTGCATCGTATCCTCGATCTCCTGGGCCTGCCTGGCCCGGGGGGAGAGGGGAGCGCTGGTGCATCTGGAAGCGGTCGACGGCGAGCGCATCGCCCGCCGGACCCTCAACGGCCGGATCGGCGTCCAGGGCGGTATCTCCGTCCTGGGTTCCACCGGCCTGGTCGAGCCGTGGGACGACCACCTGGGCCAGGACTCCATCGATCGGGCCAAGAGGGCGGAGCGGGCAGTGATCACCACCGGCCGGATCGGACTAAGGCATGCCCGCCTCCAGTATCCGGATCGAGAGGTCATCCTGGTGGGCGCGAACATAATGCCCGTGCTGGACTCCCGAAACGAGGGACTGGTCCTGTTCGGCCTTCCCGCGCTGATCATCAAGTTCCTCGACCCTTCGGTCCTGGACGGGAAGGGATTCAGGACGATAGAGGAGCTGGTCCTCTCTGGAGAGGGCCATCGAGTGGTCCATTCCTCAATAATGAGGTTCAAGTCCATGTACCCCGGCCACGGCATCGTGATCATCGATCGGGACGGACATGTGATGGAGGCGGCGCCATGATCGTGGTCGGGGTCGGCTGCGGCCCGGGCATGATGACCACTGACGCGATCTCCCGTCTTCAAGCGGCCCGTAATGTCTACGGCTCGGAGCGGGCCCTGGACATAGCCAGGTCGTTCATCCCGCCGCACTGCGAGGTCACACCCATCCAGGACTACACCCGCCTGGGCGAACTGCCGGAGGATGCCGTGGTGCTGTCCACGGGGGACCCCATGCTGTCGGGACTAGGCCACCTGGGTGTCGAGGTCGTTCCGGGCATCTCCTCGATGCAGTACGCCTTCTCCCGCCTGCGCCTGCCACTGGCGAGGGCGGTGGTGGTGGACGCCCACGGCCAGGACAGGGCAGCGGCGGTGGAGGAGATGCTCGACGAGGTCAGCAGGGGGCGTATCCCTTTCGTTCTCACCCGGCCCGATTTCGACGTCGAGGGCCTCGCCCGCACCATGACGGAACGAGATATCGAGTGCACGATCATCCTGTGCGAGGACCTCGGATATCCCCACGAGATCATCTCCTTCGGCAACGCAGCTCATCCGCCCAGCACCTCCTCCCGGCTTTTCTCCGTCGTCCTCGTGAAGGACCGGTGAACAGATGCAACGGCCACGGATCATGATAGCGGGAGAGCGGAGCGGGACGGGCAAGTCGACCATCACCCTGGGGATCATCGCCGCCCTGAAAGCCAGGGGTCTGGAGGTTCAGCCGTTCAAGACCGGACCGGACTTCCTGGACCCCATGCACCACAACGAGGTCGGGGAGCGGATCTCCCGTAACCTGGACACCTGGATGTTCCCCGATTGGGTCCCGACCTCCTTCCAGAGGGCGTCCGCCGGCGCCGATGTCAGCGTCATCGAGGGAGTGATGGGCCTTTACGACGGCGTGGATGGCCGGAGCGAGGAGGGCAGCTCCGCTCATCTGGCGAAAAGGCTCCGCTGTCCCGTCATCCTGGTCCTCGACGCCGCCTCCACCGCCCGGAGCGTGGGGGCGATAGCAAAAGGGTTCAAGACCTTCGACCCGAGGGTCGACGTCCGAGGCGTTATCTTCAACAGGATATCGGGCAAGAGGCACCTGGACATGCTCGAAGCTTCCATCGAGGGGCTGGACCTGGTCAGCCTGGGGGGCGTCCCCCGGAGCGAGGAGGTCGAGCTGGAGAGCCGCCACCTGGGGCTGGTGCCAGCAGGGGAGCGGGACAATCGCTCAAGGTACGACAGGATGAGAGAAACGGTCGAGGAGAACCTGGACCTAGACCTGCTGTTGCGCCTAGCCTCCGAGGCCCCTGAATGGCATGAGGTGAGGGAACCACCTATGGCGAAGCTGGGTGATTTCCGCCTGGGGGTGGCGAGGGATGCTGCGTTCAACTTCTACTACGAGGACAACTTCGATATATTGAGGGCGCTGGGCGCGAGGATCGTCGATTTCTCGCCCCTCGAGGGCGACCTTCCGGACGCGGGCGGATACTACTTCGGGGGAGGCTACCCCGAGCTCCACCTGGAGCGGCTGGAGGCGAACGAGCCCATGCGCGAATCGCTTCTGAGGCAGGTCGACGCGGGAGCACCCGTCTATGCCGAATGCGGTGGCCTGATGTATCTCTGTCGGAAGGTGAGGGGGTTGGACGGTCGGATGAGGGAGATGACCGGGGTGTTCGATGCCCAGACGGACATGACGCCCAAGCTCCAGGCCCTCGGTTATGTCGATGCGCGATGCCTCGGCGACTGCATCTTGTCCCCGGCAGGGGGCTCGACCCGCGGCCACGTTTTCCATTACTCCAAGGTCGTGAGCCACGGGGAGGTGCGGTTCGCATACCAGCTGTCAAAGGACAAGGGGATCGAGGGAAGCATGGACGGCATGATCCGTAAGAACGCTCTGGCATCATACCTGCATCTGCACTTCGGCAGCAACCTGGAGTTCGCCCGGGGATTCGCGCGCTCCTGCATCGGGCGGTAAGGACGTCGAACCAGGGGGTGGAGGCGCAGGACCTATGCTCTGCTCGCCGCTATCGCCTCGAGCAGCTCCCTGTAGGTCGCGTTGGCGGGGACCGCGCTGACCTTTACCCCCATCTGCTCCAGCCGCTTCCTGGTCGGACCGCCCATCGCCCCCACCACGCGGGCGTTGAGCATCTCGATGACCCTCTCTCGTGGCGCTATCATCTCCGCCGCCTCGATGAACGAGGCCGCCGACAGCGACGCGGAGCAGGCGAAGGCGTCCACTCTGCTGGCCATATCCTCGGCGCCCACGTAGCGGACCTCCGCGCTCT
>Ga0183100_1000360_pt1 | contig 16524 bp, 10 predicted proteins | sample Biomet2_FD_127789 | JGI IMG/M metagenome (GOLD analysis project Ga0183100, IMG submission 127789) | Microbial communities from bioreactor (seeded with anoxic lake sediment) at LBNL, California, USA - Biofuel metagenome 2 | ecosystem: Engineered > Bioreactor > Anaerobic > Unclassified ...
CGATCGCCTAAGGTCATAGCCTCGGTCTGGTCGTGGGTGACATAAATGAAGGTGGTGTCGATCTTCTTGCGAAGGAGGATGATTTCCGCGCGCATTTGGTTGCGGAGTTTGGCGTCGAGGTTGGAGAGTGGTTCGTCCATGAGCAAGACTTTGCAATCTTTGACCATGGCGCGGCCGATGGCGACGCGCTGACGCTGACCTCCAGAGAGAGCACGGGGTTTGCGGGCGAGATAATCCGTAATGCCAAGGGTTTTGGCGGCAGCGGTGACCTTTTCGAAGATTTGGTCGTTGCTCATCTTCCGACGCTCAGCCTTTTCTCCGGAAGCAAGTTCAGCGGCAAGAGCCTTCCGCTCGTCGGTTGCAAGTTTTAAGCGACGCTCGGCATCGATCGGATAAACGGCCTTCAGACGGTCATATTCGAGATCTTCGAGTGTCTTCTCGAGTTTGGCCTTGGCTTTGGGGTCGTTTTCAGCGGCCAATTGTTTGACCACCGCGCGCTTTTGCTCGTCAAGATAGGCCAAAGCTTCTTGGCGTTTCGCGGCCACATGCTGTAGTTCGATTTTCTTGGTGAGGATAGCGATGTCCTTCTCGAGTTTGGCGACGGAGGCTTTGATTTTCACCTTTTCCTTATCGGTCAACGGGACCTTCACGGCTTGCTTCATGAGGCGGAGTGGGAAGGCAATGTTGTCGAAAACGGTAAGATGGGGATAAAGGGCATAGTTTTGGAAGACCATGGAGACGAAGCGATCTTTTGGTTGAAGGTCATTGACGACTTGCCCGTCGATTTTGACGGTGCCATCGCTAATGTCTTCGAGGCCCGCCACCATGCGGAGGGTGGTGGATTTGCCACATCCGGAAGGTCCGACGAAAACCACAAACTCCTTATCTTTGATAAAGAGGTTGAAATCATGTACGGCGATAACCTTGCCCGTATAGACCTTTTTGACGTGAGTCAACTCTACTGTAGCCATTGCTTTGTCCTCCTAGCCTTTCACGGCGCCACCAGTGACGCCCTCGACATAGTATTTCTGTAGGAATAGGAATAACAGGGTAATCGGAATCGCGACGACCACGCCTCCGGCGCAGAACATCGTGTAGTTGGCGTTGATTCCAGAAGGGGTGTTGATCATGCTCTGTAAGCCGACGGCGACGTTCATGCCCTCGCGGTTATTAAAAGCCACGTAAGCGGCGAAGACGAAGTCGCCCCACGGGCCCATGAAGGCCGTGAGAATCGTATAAATGACGATCGGTTTGGAAAGGGGAAGAATAACTTTAAAGAGGACTTGGGCTCTGGTCGCACCGTCGACGCGGGCCGCTTCGTCAAGGCTTTTCGGAATCGTGTCGAAGAAGCCTTTCGAGATGTAATAGCCCATGCCTGAAGAGGCGACGTAGACAAGGATGAGTCCGGGAATGGAGTTTTGCTGGGTCATGTTCATGTCGGCGAGGACCCGGTAAAGGATGATCATGGTGAGCATGCCCGGGAACATTCCGAGCACGAGCATAAATCTCATGAGGAACGTCCGTCCGTTAAAGCGAAGGCGGGACAGCGTATAGCTCATGCAGAGAATCATGACGCTTTGCAAGACGGCGGTGGCCAAAGAGATAATCAGCGTGTTAAGGAGCCAGCGGGGGAAGTTGGTGGTGGTAAAGAGGTTGACGTAATTATCAAAGCCCCACTCTTTCGGGATGATATACCCTGTCATCATCGTCGATTCGATGCGGAAGGATTGCAAAATGATGCAAACGAAGGGGAAAAGCCAGACGATCGACATGAGGATAAGAAGAATGTAGATAAGGGTGTTGCCAATGCGGTTTTTGGTTCTCATGCCAACATGCCTTCTCGGGGGAAGCACGATGGGGTCCGCTTGTGTTTCGGCAACCACGACCGCTTCTTTTTCGGGGTTCATTGGTAATCCTCCTCATTCTTGGTAGACGGCATCAGGTTGTAAACAACCAAGGAGATAACTGAAATGACAACGAAGACCAAGATGCCGATGACAGAAGCCATGTAGTACTCCGATTGGGCCCCGGTCGTGATCTTATAGAGCCAAGTGATCAGCAAATCGGTGTAGCCGACCGAGCCTGAAGCGCCGCTGGCGGCCGGGTTGTCTGGAGCGCCACCGGTGAGCAAAAAGATAACGTTGAAGTTATTCATGTTGCCGATGAAACTCGTCAAGAGATAAGGCCCGGTTACGAAGAGCATGTAGGGCAGGGTGATTCTGGTGTATTGCTGCCAAGAACTGGCCCCGTCGATTTTGGCCGATTCGTAGAGGTCGGCCGGAATGTTCATCAAAATGCCGGTGGCAATCAGCATGAGATAGGGGATACCGATCCAGATGTTGATAACGATCACGGTTAAGCGCGGGACCATGATGGCCACCCACCGCGGTACGGAAGGATCGGTGTTAAGGCCAAAGAAGGTGAAGGTGTCGCTGACCATTCCAGCGTTTCTTAGCCAGGTTAAGACGATGCCGTTATTGGCAAACATCCTTGAAACGTAGAGCAAGGAGATGAATTGAGGAATCGCGATGGTGAGGACCAAAATGGTGCGCCAAACTTTTTTGAGTTTGATGCCCTTCTTGTTGATCATGATGGCCACGAGCATCCCGAGGAAATAGTTCGAGAAGGTCGCGAAGAAGGCCCACATGATGGTCCAGGCGAGAATCTCGCCAAAGGCGGCGCTATATCCGGTTCCGCCAACCTGCCAGTTAAAAATCGTATTGAAGTTATCCCAGCCGACCCAGGTGAACAAGTTATTAGAATAGCCGTTATTCAAGGCTCCGTTGTAGTTGGTGAAAGCCACAAGGATCATGAAGATAATCGGCATGACGGTGAAGACGAGAATGCCAATCGTCGGCAAAGCCAGCAAGGTTTTATGAAACTGGTCGTCGGCAAAGGAACGAAGGTCCTCTTTGCCAGTGGTTAGGTGTTTTCCTTCTAGGGCGAGTTGTTGCGAGATCTTCGCCTGTTTAATGTTAAGACGCCATGTGTAAATGAAACCGATGATGAAGAAGAGGGAAAGCACGCTGTAGAGAAGGATTTTGAAGGAATTGTCGTGGTAGACGGTAATGTAAGTGTCGTAAACGGGATCGTAAATCTTTTCGGGCCCCATCGTTCCCAAAGTGCCCATTTGTCCAATCCATGAGCCGCCCCAGAAAATCATATAGAAGAGGAAGAGGGCCTCAAAAGCCAAGAAAAGAATGCCGCGACCGATTTGACCCCTGAAAAGGTTGCCAAATCCCATGACCACATAAGAGACGCGGGTTTTCCAATCGCCTTTTCTGAAAGTCTCAATTAGGTCGATGACTTCATTTTTTACCGCTAATCCAAATTTTTGGAAAAAATGCCCGATGGCAAGACCGATGTTCTTGAACCAATCGGGGATTCCAAGGAAAAAATGCGTGAACTTGTAAAGAAATCTTTGGAATTTGTTGAGCTTTAAGTACTCAAGGCCAACGTATTTTTCCATGAACGCTCCTTTGAGAGGACGATCGCCTCATAAGTACCTCAGAAGTCTAAAAAGGTTGGGGCCCCGTGAAGAGCCCCAACCTAATAGTCGATTACGAAAGTAGAGTAATGATGAGGGTGGTGGCGTCGGCGTTAATCACCATATGATAGGTGCCGGCCGTCGCACAGACGATGTTCTCGTGAGGCGCGGATTCGGTTAAACCGGCTGGGAGAGTAACGGTCAATTGATTGAACGTATCCCAATCGGCATTGTTCCGAACCTTGAAGGCATCATCAACAGCGAGAGCCAGGTCAAGAGACCAGCTGCCATCATTTTCGTGAGTGAAGTTGATGTTGGTTGACCAGTTAGAAGCGGCCATTGAACCAACGACACCCCAGTTATCGACAGCGGTGAACAAAGCGTGAATGGCGTCATCATAGGCAGTTAAGGCGGCGTTTAAGGCAACCTCATCGCCCATCGTGGCGTTGGCAGCGGCAGTGCCGATGACCTTGGCGATATCCCACCAAGAGCCATGGATCTGGCCTTGGGGAGTCGCGAAGGCGTTCTGCTGAGCAAGAGCAGCAAGAGCCGGGTTGGCAGTCACTTTGCTCATGGCCTGGACAGCCTTGTTCGACGGGCCCCAAGCAACGGCATCGAATCTCTCTTCCTGGCATTTGGCGCCAGTCAGATAGAGAGCGAGTTTGTTGCAGACAGCGGCAGTCTTGGCATCAGCGTGGGGTTTGACGCCCATGAGCTTGTTGCCAGAGAAGGAGCCGAGCTGGTAATCGTGTCCGCCAACGGTGAATTCCGGAAGCTTGGCGCAAGCGAGGTGGTCGCCCAAGTTGGTCTTCACGTCGTTGTAAGCCCAAGTGCCGGTAACGACGGCGCAGGACGGAGTGGCGGCGATGAAGTCAGCGGCAGAAGAAGATGAAACGTAGTTGGTGGCTTTCACCAATTCCTGGATGCCTTTGATGGCGATCAAACCATTGGCTGATTTGAAGTCGTCGCTGACATCGGTGAACTTGCCGTCGTTGTCGGTTGTCCAAGAAGAATGGCAGCCTACTCCGAAGAAGTAGGAAGCGAGGTACCAAGCTGAGGTGCCCATTTCGAAGGAGACGTTCTTTCCGGCATCTTTCGCTTTCGCGAGAAGCGTCGTCATATTGGTGACGTCGCTGGCGGAGAGGACGCTTGAATCATAATAGAGGAAGTAGCCGTTATCCGAGGTGAGCGGATAGGCATAGAGGTCCGAGCCAGATTTGACGGCGGCAACGGAGCCGGCGTCGTTATCGGCCGTGACGGTAGCAGAGGCACCAACTCCGAGCTTCGTGAGTGCGCCCCCCTGAACGAGACGAGCGAACTGGTCTTGGGCGAAGCAGTAGATGTCAGCGCCGGCATCGATGTCGGTCAGCATCTGCGTGGCGGAAGTGGCTTCGGAAACGCCTTCGATGGTCGGGTTGATGACGATACCCGGGTTGGCGGCTTCGAAATCATCGATTTGCGTGGTGGTTAGATCACTAACACCCACGGTCTCCGACACCCATAACTTGAGGTCATAGGACCCCGCTAACGCGTCGACTGAGGATGCTACGCTTGACGCGGTGCTGGTTTCGCCACATGACGTGAGCATCAGCACTGAGGCAAGCAAAGAACCCACAAGGATTGACTTGATTTTCATTATTGGAAAATCTCCTTTCTGTTTTTTTCGGACTTCGCCTGTAGCAAAAATCATCTTTGCCCAAAAGGTTAAATCCGCAATCCAATATTTTAGTCTATACATATTTCCGAAAATTTCAATGGGCATCACTTAACTTTGCTAAATAAACCTCGTAACTATTGAGGATTACGTGAATATGAAAAGAAATAATGAAAGAGGTTACATCGAAGAGACTTTGAAACGAAAACTGATTTTGTTACGAATTGAGAAAACGGGAACCTTCCTTAAACGTTTTTATAGGCGATCAGCGTTTCGTATTTTGCGAGAGGGGTGGCGTTCGTTAACGCTTTGCTTTCGCCTTCGCTCGTTGACCAGTACAAGGTGTAGCCGCTCAGGTCGTACGTGCTGGAGGTTCCGAGCCCGTTAACGTGAAGGATTTTGTAGATACGGTTATTCGTGGCGTCGGGCAACTCATAGGAAATAGTGGATTTGTCCGCGCTGAGCGACACCGTGAGGGCGTTGGCTGCCTCTTTGGCGAGATGGAGGCCATCCAAGCCCTTCTTGAGAGCAATCATCTTCTTATAGGATTCAAACATTGCCGGATGGTCAATCAAAAGAGAGTAATCCAACTGGTTGACTTCGTAACTGGCGTTATAGGAGTTGCTGTTGCCCTGTTTGGTGCGGAGCATCTCTTCTCCGGCGAGCATGAACGAAGTGCCTTGGGAGGTGAAAACGACGGAATTGGCGAGCACGTTCATCTTTTCGAGGACGTCCCCATCGGCAGCGGTGTACTTTCCCGTAGCGATCGCGCGGTCGTAGAGGGTGTAGTTATCGTGGCAGGTGACGTAGTTCACCGTCTTGTCCGGATCGGCGATGATAACGGAAGCCGAGGTGGTTCCTTTAATGCCAGAGGTGAGTTTATTGGCATCGGAGGTTTGAATGGCCGAGGCGGCGTTGGTAATCCAACCCACGCTTTCCTTGGTGTTCATGCCGCCCTTGATGAGAGCGTCCCTCATTTGGTCGTTGAAGGCCCCATAACCATCGTAGAAATTGCCATTGGCCTGGGTGGCGGCTTTGGCGGCCGGCAGGGTTGAGGTTCCTCCCGTCCACGGCTCGCCATAGATGCAGATGCTGGGGTTCACGGCCTTGCATGAGGTCGCGATCTTGGCCATGGTGTCGAGATCATGGAGTCCCATGAGGTCAAAACGGAAACCCCCGAGCTTGTACTCTTGGGCCCAGAAGGTGGCCGAGTCGACGATGAAGCGGGACATCATGTGGTTTTCGGAGGCGGTTTCGTTTCCGCATCCGCTGCCGTTAGAAAGCGCCATGGAACTGGTGTAACGGAAATAGTAGCCAGGCATCAAAACGTCGAAGTTCGATCCGGCGGCTCCGGAGACGTGGTTATAAACGACATCCATGATGATGTTGATGTTTGCGGCGTTATAGGCCTGCACGAGCTCTTTGAACTCTTTGATGCGGGCGTAGCCATCATAAGGATCGGAAGAGTAACCGCCTTCGAGGCAGTTGTAATTGAGAGGGTTGTAGCCCCAGTTGAACGACATGTCGGTCTCGTCGTTGGCTTGGTCGAAGACCGGGACGAGCTGAACGGCGTTCACCCCGAGTTCCTTGATGTGGTCAAAGCCGGTGGCCACGGTCTTAGAGCCCTTGGTGTATGTCGTGCCGGCTTCGTAAGCGCCGGTGAAGAGTTTGGCCTTGCTAGCGGTTCCGCCCCAAGTCGAGCTGGAGGTGATATCCGCCACGTGGGTTTCGTAAACCGTCAACTGCTTCCGGTCGTATTGAAGCGGGGATACTGAGTCCCAGTTGGTCGGGTTGGTTTTCGAGAAGTCGACGATCATGCCGCGAAGTCCATTGATGCCGCATGATTTCGCATAAGGATCGACGATTTCCTTCTCGGTGTAGACGTCATTGGTGACGAGATAGGTGTAATACTTGCCAGCCAAATCTCCATTAACCGTGGTCGAGAAAAGGCCTTTCTCGCCTCTAGTCATTTCATAAGAAGTGGCGAGGTCGTTTCCGCCGGCGTAGGTCGACGGAGTACCATTGCCATATATTTTTAGCGAGATAACAGAAGACGAGGGCGACCACACATTGAAAGTCGTGGACTCGGGAGTGTAGATGGCCCCCAAAGGCCCATCATAGTTGTAGGCGTCTCCAAACTCCGCGCTTCCGTAGATGAGGGTTTTCGAAACGCTGGAATTCAGAACGTCGCCATTGCTGACGGTGACCGTGACGGAATACGCCTTACTAAAGTCGCAGGTTTGGCCACTGGGCAAATCGATCTGCTTGTAGATGATCCTGCCGGCGTCCTCGTTAGAGACGAGAACCTCGTTTCCTTTTTTGAGGACGTAACTGGTCATCGGCAAGTTGGTACGGAGGGCCACGCGAGAGGAGGTGGCGAACGTCGCCATTTGAATCTTGCCCTTCATGCCGCCCTTCGTATCCGTGTAAACGTTCGCGTCGCCCGTAATAAGGTAGACGTTATAAATGTTATTAGCGTCTTTGCTGTATATCGAAAAATCGAGGAAGAGGTCATTCCCGCCGCAATCCTTTTTGGTCCAAGATTCCCCGCCTTGGCGGATGAGGAATCCGAGGTTGTTCGCCAGGGCATCCTTCCAAGTGGAGAGCGGGTAAGCCGCCACGACGCCCCAATCGTCTTTGCCGTTAAATGCGAAAGCGGCACCGTTTTGTCCGCCTTCCCATAGCCAAAGGTCCCAACCGGTGTAGATTCCGTCTTTTCGCCAATAGTGGATGGAAACCGAGGCCTCGGTGTAGGTCGGAGCGGCCCCTAAGTCGAGATCGACCGAGTGGTTTTCGCTGCTAGAGCTGATGATGGATGACGTGTTGGTGGAAGACGCCTCCGAAGAGGAGCCTTCTTGGCTTGAGGTGGACTCAAAGCAGGATGAGAGAGTCATCAATGATGTGAGGATCAGAACGTAGACACGGCGGTTTTTCATAATCGTCCTCCTAATCATTTGCTACCCAAATGCCATAAAGCGACACCTTAAGCGCCGTTTTATAGTCGGTAGCGAAATCCCAAAGTTTTGAAGCGTCGATCGCGGAAGGGTACAAAGACCAACCAAGGAAAACCGGGAAGAGGGAATCGGTCGCGTCTTCGCTTCCGAGTTCGCATTCCGCTGGGCATTTTCCGATGGGGGTCAAAGCCCACCATTTCAAGGTATAGAAATCTACATCGGAATGGGAATAATCGATAAAGAAATGATAGGTTTGAGTTTTCTCCGGCAAACTGCCACTTGATGAGTCGGAAGTGGTCTCTGAAGAAAGGTCAGAAGTCGAAGCGGACGAGGAACCGCTGGGTTGGCTCGAGCAACTGCAGCCGATGAGACCGATCGATCCGAGAGTAAAGAGAAGGGAAAGACGGATTGTTTGGTTTCGCATACTAAGCCCCCCTCCTGAAAATGGCGAACGCCCCACCCACATTTGTATCGGCCCGCCCGAGATTGACCGTTTTGTTAATACCATCATAAGCCCAAGTGCCGGAAGCGAAGAGCGGATCGCCGCACTTGTTCATGTCACCAAAGGAAATGTAGGAGAAGTTGCGGCCGCCAAGGAAGATGAAGTACTCATCGAGCTGGAATCCGCAGCCGCCATTGTAGAGAGAGCTTCCGGAATGACCAGCCCAATAAATGTTGCTGACGGGATTGCCAGCGCTTGTGGTGGTGTAGGGGAAATTCCCGTCGACGTAGGGGTATTTGTCCATGGTGGCGTGGAGTTTGATTACCTCGGCGAACTTGGCGCAATAGGCGGAGGTGTCCGTTCCGTCGATGGATTTCTTGTTACCCCACTTGAAGGCGTTGACCGCTAAAGGGGCGTTATAGGAGTTGTGGGAAATCTTTTTGCCATACACTTCTTCATAGGTGGAAGGGGCCACTTCGCTAAGCAAAGACGGGTCAATCGTTTTGGTCCGGAAAAGCTCCTCGCCTCCGAGAATGAAGGAGGCGGCATTAGAAACCATGATCATTGACGTGGCCGCCAAGGAGGCGTCGCAAACGGTGGAGAGGCTTGGAGCGTTTGTGCCATCGCCGAGGGTGGCGTAAAACTGATCGAACAGCGTCCAGTTATCGTGGCAGGAGGCGTAATTGACCGTCTGGGTCGGATTGGCTCCGCAGCCACTATGGATGCCCCAAAGCATTTCGGCCAAAGTGGTGGCGTTTTGGGCGGAGGCATCGGCCGGGCCTTGCTGCATATAACCATAGCCCGGTTCGTTATCGCCACGAAGAGCGTTTCGGCCAGCGTCGTTGAAACAGCCAACCGCGCCAGGCGAAGTGGTCGAGGCGAATAGAGAACCGTAAACGTTGCCGCTATCGGCACCTTTGGTGCCTTCTTTTCCATGGTAACCGCCGGCGCTCCAGCCCTCGCCGTAAACATAGATGTCCGGATCGATGGCATAAAGAGCTTCTTTAACCTTGGCCATGGTGATTGTGTCGATGAGACCCATGAGGTCGAAGCGGAAACCTTTGACTTTGTATTCGGTGGCCCACATGGAAACGCTGTCGACGATGAATTTCCTCATCATCGTGGCTTCGGAGCGGATTTCGTTGTTGCAGCCGCTTCCGTTAGCGTATTCGCCTGTGTAGGTGTAACGGAAGAAGTACTTCGGCATCAGTTTCGAAAGATTCGAAGCCGAGGCGCTGGAAACGTGGTTGTAGACCACGTCCATGATCACCCTGGTGTGGGCTGCGGTCTTGCTCATCTGAAGCACGAGGTTTTTATATTCCTTAATTCGAACCATACCGTTATAAGGATCGGAGGAATAAACCCCTTCGACGCAGTTGTAATTGAGAGGGTTGTAACCCCAGTTATAAGAATTGGCTTTCGTTTCGTCGTTATCATGATCGAAGACCGGCATGAGTTGGATTGCGTTGACTCCTAGCTCGTTCAAGTGGTCATAGCCGGTGGTGACGTTGGCGTCGGAAGCTAGGCGGGTTCCGGGCTCCACGAAGGCTTTGTAGGTTCCCTTTTTCTCCGCCCCGTTCCATGACGAATCGCCTGTGAAGTCTTGGACGTGGACCTCGTAAATCGAAAGCTCCTGTGGAGTTTTGATGTCATAGCCGGGCACACCATCCCAAACCAGCGGAAGGTCGTTCCAACCCTCTGGATTGGAGTAGCTTTTGTCGTAGATCATCCCGCGACGACCATTGACGCCGCAAGCGGTGGCGTAAGGATCCACGATTTCATTCGTCCCCGCGGAATTGCTCACGAGGTAAGTGTAGTAATAGCTTAGAAGCATTCCGGTGACTGTGAGCGACCAAACGCCATGTCCGGTGTAGGCCATGTTATAAGCTTTGAAGGAGTCGTTGCCTCCAAGTTCCGAAGGTGTTCCATTCGTGTAGACTCGCAAAGTGACGAGGCCCGCGGTTGGGGCCCACACCTTGAACGAGGACTGCGATGAGGTGTATTTCACCCCGAGGTCATTTCCATCGTAGGTGTAAAAGGTTTCGAAACGCTCGTCATCGTAGAGCGGATCAAAAGACACGGTCGCGGTTTTGGTAAGGCCGGTCGTACTCTTTGAATCCAGCGAGACGAGGGAATAGACGATGTTGATGTGGGCGGAGTGGGGCAGCGTGATGTTGAAAGAGGCGCCCGACCCCTCACCGTGGGCGATCAAATACCATTTTTCGATGGAAGAACGGGAGGTGGCGTCAACTTTCCAATAGGTGGCGTCAAAAGCGTAGAGGTCGTAGGTCACCGATTCGGCCGTGTTCGTGCAGGCGATCGTTTTCCAATCGGTGAATTTGGCCGCGGTGACGCCACAAACTTTGGTGGCGGCTTCGGTGAGAAAGATCGCGAGATCGCTTCCACTTCCGGGCATCGTCCAAAGTTCGAGTTTGCCCGCGCTGTCAACTCCGTAGTTTGCATACACAATCTCCGTGTCCGAGGATTGTCCGCTCCAGTTTTCATCCGTAGGGCTGGCCCGGTATTTGATGATGAGCATCATCTTGCTTTTCCCATAGAAAGCGCTGAATTTTTCCGAAGTGAAATCGAGGCTGAGGTTCATGTCCTGGCCACTCGGCGAAACGGTGTCGGGCATGTATTCTTTGCCGGGAACGCCCGTGGACCAAATGTAGAAAGCCCGACCTCCGGACGAACCGGTGGAGGTGGTATCTTTTCCACAGGCACCGTCATCGTTGTGGTAGTGAAGCACCACGCTTTTGACGTCCGGGGTTTCGGCCGAGGCGACCGGTTTCATTTGGTCGAAAGCGACAACCGAAGGATCGTCATAGAGTACCTCGTCCGGCTCAATTTCTTGGTGGCTTGAGGTGGTCGCGGCCCCTAGCGCGAGAGGGCTTGCCAAAAAAAGCGTCGCGAACAAAACCAAAGGTTTGAAATGTTTATTCATTGTGTAAACAGCTATTTATCATTCTAACAAATTCTTCGGAAAAATGAACCTTTTGCCGGATTAATTAAGTAGGGAAAGAAAAGGGATTATTTCATGATGACGGTCGAAAAGGCCCCAAGCGTTAGGGTTCCGCTCGTCAGTGAAGGAAGACGATGGCTGGTGTTTATTTCGTCGACAATCTCCGTTCCCGGGGCCGTCACTTGGACGTTATAGCTATTAAAGTTGTGGACCACGGTGATGTAGTCGCTCCCGTTGGTAATTTTGTAAGCCATCACGGATTTTTCCGTGGTGTTGAGGGCGGCGCAGAGCGAAGTAAAGACGCCGTTCTTGATGAAGGGGTACTTGTTGCGGATGTTGATGACTTTTTTGTAGTGCTTCAAGAGGCTGAAGGACTCAACGGATTTCTCTTCGACACCTTCGGTGACTTGGACGGTGTTATCGAGATACGGCTTACTGGGTTCGGGGAAAACGCACTGGCCGGTTTTGTCTACGGCCGACCAAATCATCGGGAGGCGGCGTTTGACGTCGCTATAATCATCTGGGGAAAGGGTTCGCTTTCCGACCAGAGAGATTTCCTCGCCGTAATACATGAAGGGCGTGCCGGGCAAAAGGATATATAGAGAAGCCGCCGCCTTATTGGTTTCCGGGGTGAAGTTCTTGCTAATGCGGTCTTGGTCGTGATTTGAGAGGAAATAGGAAGAATAGGCGTTGGCGTTTTTGGTCCTCATCACGGTTTCGTTGTTTTCGATGGTCGCGGCCATGTTGGATGCCCTTCCGTAGCCTTTGACCAAGTTGATGAGGCTGGTGTCCCCACCCGTTGCGGTTCCGAAGCGGAAAAAGGAATCGCACTTCGAGGCGAAATAGGGATTGAGGGCCCCGTCGGCTATCCAGCATTCGCCGACTAAATAGATGTCGGGATTGAAGGATTTTGCAGTGTCTTTAATCCAATTGAGGAAGGCGATGTTCTTGTCTTGGACGCCGCGATAATAGTAATAGACGCCATCGAGTCGGAAGCCCGCCACGCCCTCATCGATCCAGAATTTGATGATCCGGGTCATCTCGGCTTTGACTCCCGTGGAATCCAGATTGAAATCCGGCATGCCGGCATCGAAATAGCTCTCGTAGTAGGTTCCGTTATAGGCGTGGTCGTGGTAGCCCCAGTTAAACCAGTCTATTTTGCTACCCTCTCCGGTGTTCCCGGCGATGTAATCGTTATACGAATCAATGAAATATTGGTTCTTGATGGAACAATGGTTCAGGACCAAATCGATCATAACGTCGATATGGAGTTTTTTGGCCTCGCTGACCAAAGACTCAAAATCCGCGAGAGTGCCGAAGTCCGGATTCACGTCGAAATAATCGCTCACGTCATAGCCGTGGTAACTCGGAGAAGGATGAATCGGCATCAGCCAAAGGGTTTTGATTCCTAAGCCGGCCAAATAAGGTAGTTTCTCTTCGACGCCGTGCAAATCCCCAATTCCGTCGCCGTCGCTGTCGTAAAAGGAACGGACGAATATTTCGTAACTCATCGACCCGTCTTCGTTCGTCGAATTCTCGTCGTAGGCATAATCCGTCGCGGAATCAAAGACCATGGGAATGGGGTCAGTGTCCACCGATTCGCTGGAGGTGGCGGGGGAAGACGTGACGTTTCCACAGGAAAAAAGGGACAACATGCAGATTGGAAGTACCTCCCACCATTTTCTTTTCATAACTTTAGTTTACAAAGTTTAGCATGCAGTCATCAATGTCGCCCCAGACTCCGGCTTCGCTACTCTCGACATGAAAGCCGACGACGAGGGTGTCTCCTGAGGCATAAGCGATATCACTGATCAGATAGCTGTGATAACCGTCGCTATAGGAAGTGATGGGTGCCGCCACGGTTTTGGTCACCGTTCCGTTAATCTTCACGTAGGCGTAGATGTTTTGTTTAGCGGCATCGGCGCCAGCGGTTCCGGTTCCGCCCATGGTGGAAATCTGGAATTTATAGGTTCCGGCCGTTGTGAGGGAAAGAGTCTGTTCGACGTTGAAGTTGGCCACGTCGGTATCTTGGGCCCAAAAATGGAAGGAATAGCTTCCGGTTTGGGGGTTGCCGCTCTTGGAAACGGCAGCCTGATAGGTGTCCCCGAGTGCGACCGTTCCGTTGTTTGTGAAAGTCCAAGGCGCGAGCGCACCGTCTTCAAACCCAAAGTTCGTAAGGAAATTTCTCTCGAGGATGGTCAAGAAACAATGGACGGTCGTTCCGGCGGCCGTTCCGATGATGTCGTATTTGGCATTGCCTTTGGCTTTGGCCTCTTCGATATCGAAGGCCTCCCAAACGACAGGGACGGCGGCTTTCTCGTTGCTGTTATAAATGACGTTGACTGTCTCTGGTAGAGTGAAGGTCTCGTAGGTGTAATGAGAGACTTCGGCGTCTTCGATGCCATCCACGTAGACTGGGGCATCGTTGCCGTAGCGGGCTAAGTTAAAGATCTTCAAGGATTCGAGAGGGTGGCCCGTCGCGTCGAAGAAGGCCTGGTTGTCAACCGCGTCGCCCCCATACCATTTTCCGGCATCGGTCGGATCGTAATCGGAAGCATAGCTAGTGGCCCATCCCGAGCCATATTGTTGCCACTTAACCGAATTGGCTTCGCGGGATTCGGAACCGACCGAAATCCACGTTCCTTCCCAATAGCAAACACCAATGCCGTTGGTGGTGTCGTTGGCAATCGTGTCCACGATGTCTCGAATCTGATTAGCCTGACCCGCGACCGTGAAAGGATAGGGTTTGCTGTCATAGCCGGAGCCTTCTCCGATGGTGTTGCTATAAAAATCGGTGTCCTCGGTGGTGAAGGCGTAGGAGGTCTCCATAACCATCACCTTCTTGTTATAGGTGGTGGCGATGGTGGACAGCGTTTCCGAAAGGTTTTGGAGGGTTCCGTGCCAATAAGAGTAGTAGGAGGAACCAAAGACGTCATAGTCGACATTGAAGCGGTTAAGGTAGGAGGCCGCCTCGATCATCGTGGAGGATTTCTCGGGGTTGGTGAAGTGCACGGCTACGAGGGCGTTAGGGCAGATTTCTCTAACCGCGGTCGCCCCCCGGTTAACTAGGGAAGCAAAATAGGAAAAACGGGTTTCTCCGGCCATTTTTCCACCGGTTGTCTCGTTTCCGAGTTGAACCATGCCGACGACCACGTCGTTGTCTACCAATTGCTGCAGGCAGTCTTTCGTGAAGGCGTAGAGAGCGTCGCCTTTTTCGTTAATCTCGAGGCTTTTCCAGGCCTTGGGGCACATTTGCTTGGAAGGGTCGGCCCAGAAGTCGCTGTAATGGAAATCGACCAAGAGGCGCATCTTGTACTGCGTGGCGCGTTTGCCAATCGCGATAGCCTTGGCTAAATCGCTGTTGCCGCCTCCGTAACCGCGTCCTTCGCCATCATACGGGTTGTTCCAGATGCGGACTCGGATGTAATTGACGCCACTTTCGGATAAGACCTTGAAAACGTCAGCCTCCTGGCCGTCGTAATCGTAATACTTCACGCCGCTTTGCTCTTCGGAGATGACGCTCGAGGCATCCATCCCCATGATGAAATCGCTCTTCAGGTTCTCGACTTTTTTCACGTAGAGGCTATCCGAGGAAACCTTGGAATCATCTCTTGTCATATCCGGTCCAGAATGTGAGGAGACGGAACTCTGAGGTCCGCACCCGGCCAATGTCAAAGCGAATAACGTTGGAAGAAGGATTTTTGACAACAGTTTTTTCATAAGGCAAGTGCCTCCTTAGAAAGACCTTCTGGCAAATTTCGGAAAGAAAGAGAAATCCAGACTCACCAACGCGACGGAAATAGAGACATTGAACAACACCAACAATAGCACCTGGTTAAAATGGAAAAGAAGCGGGACGGCTCCGAAAAACATGAGGCCCGAATAAAGGCCGAGGCCAAAGAAGAGGATCGAGAGGACGAGCGAAACCACGAAAGAAGTCCGGCTGGCTCCGCGATCGCTGAACATTAGATTCCTCATGATATAGCTTTCGCCGGCTTTGCAGGCCTTGAGCGAAAACACAAGTGCCGTCACGAGCATAATCAGATGCACTCCGAGATAAGCCAATTCAAAAAAAGCTTCGTTAAGGCTATTTTGCAGAATGATGATGGACGAATAGACAAAAGAGGCCGATCCGAGAAGGATTAAGGCGATAAGAGTGGCCGTGACCCCAATAAGGTAGTTTTTTTCTCTTTCCATATATTAGGAAGGTATGGCGCGTGAGGGGAAAAGGACCCCTCAGTTTGTCAATTCGGACTTCAACTTCTCATTATAGGCAAAAAACGTCGCTTTGTGGCAAGAGTTTGCATATCGGGGGCCGTCTTCTCCTTTTCGGCTTCACCCCAGGGCGGCTTTGCTGGTTTTCCCGACCATTTAGATGGAATTAACGAATTCTGAATGAAATGGTCTTACCATCTTGCCATAATAAAGACTGACCGAAAGACTTTGCTAACATGGCTCGCACCCCAGGCGAAAGGATGGCTTTGACCCGATGAAGAACACTTTTGTTTTGACTTTGATCGATCGTCCCGAAATGGCTCCGGAGTACGCTCAGAAGACCACCCAAAGCGGCAAAACCGATGACGTCACTTCGACCGCTTTACTCGACGAATCCTTGTCGATTTTCGTTTTTCAACAAGAGGAAGCTCATAAGCGGGGCTTAAAAACCACCATCGAGATGACCTACGCTTCGCTCTTTAGCGATGTCGTGGTCGAACTCGCCAAACGCGACCATAAGAAATACGGCGATGAAATTGCCCTTACCTTGCTTGGGCTCCCCTGCCAGGAATTCTACAAAAAGTACAAAACGAAGGATTTCTGCATCTGGATGTTCTCTAACGAGGACAAGGAAAGCATCGTCGATGACGTCTTTGGCCTCTTCTACAAGAAGTTCGGCTTTTATCCAGAAAGCACGGGCTCGTATTATCTCGACGCCTACACGATCAACTACATCAAAAAGAAGTATCCGATGGTCAAATGCGCCATCGCGACCTGCTGGGAAGAGGGCGTTAAGTGCTATCACACCAC
>Ga0183100_1000976_pt1 | contig 16473 bp, 13 predicted proteins | sample Biomet2_FD_127789 | JGI IMG/M metagenome (GOLD analysis project Ga0183100, IMG submission 127789) | Microbial communities from bioreactor (seeded with anoxic lake sediment) at LBNL, California, USA - Biofuel metagenome 2 | ecosystem: Engineered > Bioreactor > Anaerobic > Unclassified ...
TTCCTGAAACTCAAAAATAGTAAGGCTTCTAAATTTGTTCTCCATTTCAATAATCTTTTCCCCTAAAATAGGCATTTCTATTGTATTTACAAAAAGCCTAATTCAATAAAATGATTATAGAAAATGGCAAAATAAGTGCTCTAAAACCACGAAGTGCCTGCCTGTCTCGCCGGACATGGTAGACAGAGTGACATAATCATGTCATGCCTTCAGCATTCATTCAATATTTATTTCAACCCTTGATTCGCATTTATAAACAAAAAATGCCCGGCTAGCGGGCATTTTTATTATATCAGTAGTTGATATTTCAATTAATTCCGGTCGCGGTTGTCACGACGGTCGTTTCCGCGATTATCCCTGCGATCACCACCACGGTTGTCACGACGATCGCCACCTCCGCGGTTGTCATCACGACGAGGACGGTCATCATTGCTACGTTCCGGTCTTTCAACATAACCTTCAGGTTTTGGAAGCAACACGCGGCGTGAAAGTTTCATTTTTCCGTCGCGGTCCATATCGAGCAATTTCACCTCAATTTCCTGACCTTCCTGCAATTCTTCTTCAACGGTTTTTAACCGATTCCAGCTGATTTCTGAAATGTGAAGAAGTCCTTCTTTCCCTGGCATAATTTCGACAAAGGCACCAAATGTGGTGATCGATTTTATTTTTCCTTTGTAGATTTCACCTTTTTCAGGAACAGCCACGATCAATTTAATGCGGCGGATAGCAGCATCAAGCGATTCGCGGTTGGTACTCGAAATCTGGACAAAACCGATGTCGTCTTTTTCTTCAATCGAAATAACTGTTTTGGTTTCTTCCTGAAGTTTCTGGATATTTTTTCCACCAGGACCAATGATTGGTCCGATGAATTCTTTTGGAACCTGAATGACTTCAACGCGTGGTACGTTTGGTTTGTAGTCTTCGCGAGGTTCTGAGATCACTTTCAGGATTTCGCCGAGGATGTGCGCACGACCTTGTTTGGCCTGCTGCAATGCCTGTGAAAGTATTTCGTATGAAAGTCCGCCTACTTTGATGTCCATCTGGGTAGCGGTAATTCCTTTGGTGGTTCCGGTTACTTTGAAGTCCATGTCGCCCAGGTGATCTTCGTCGCCCAGAATATCGGAAAGAACTGCAAATTTATTATTGGCAGGGTCGGTAATCAAACCCATTGCAATTCCTGAAACCGGACGTTTCATTTTCACCCCGGCATCCAGCATACACATGGTTCCGGCACAAACAGTAGCCATTGACGACGATCCGTTTGATTCCAGAATGTCTGACACAACGCGAACAACGTATGGAAAATCTTCAGGGATCATTTTTTTCAAGGCACGCAGAGCCAGGTTTCCGTGGCCGATTTCGCGACGACCAACTCCACGTGGTACTTTAGCTTCACCAACAGAGAATGGAGGAAAATTGTAGTGTAACATGAATTTTTCAACTCCCTGATAGGTCACGCTGTCGATTTTCTTTTCGTCCATTTTGGTTCCCAAGGTAATGGAAGAAAGTGACTGAGTTTCACCACGGGTGAAAATGGCTGATCCGTGTGATCCGGGTAAGTAATCCACTTCGCCCCAGATAGGACGAATCTGAGTGGTTGTACGACCGTCCAAACGGATGCCTTCGTCCAAAATCATGCGGCGCATGGCTTCTTTCTCAACATCGTGGTAATATTTTTTGATCAGCTTGATGTTTGTTCCGAGATCGATTTCGGTGTTTTCTGCATTAGCTGCCGAGTATTCTGTGATGTATTCTTCAACAATGGCTTCAAAACCTTCGATGCGCTTTTGCTTATCATTGAGGCGCTGAGTAGCCAAAGCATAACATTTTGCATACAAATCTTCGAAAACTTTAGCCTTCAGATCGGCGTCGTTTATTTCGTGACAATAAGTACGTTTGGTTTTTCCGACCAATGCAGCCAGTTCTTCCTGAGCTTTGCAATGGACTTTTATGGCCTCGTGAGCTGTTTTAATAGCTTCGAGCATCACTTCTTCCGAGACTTCATCCATTTCTCCTTCAACCATCATGATGTTGTCGTACGAAGCGCCGACCATGATGTCCAGATCAGCATTTTGAAGTTGTGAAAAAGTTGGGTTCACAATCATTTTACCGTCGATGCGGGCAACCCGAACTTCAGAAATCGGGGTTTCGAAAGGCACATCAGAAACGGCAATAGCAGCAGATGCCGCAAGGCCGGCCAGAGAATCGGCCATCACTTCAGAATCGGATGAAATAAGGGAGATCATCATGGCTGTTTCGGCATGAAAATCTGCAGGGAACAGCGGACGCAAAGCACGGTCCACCAAACGGCCGATCAAAACTTCTTCATCAGACGGACGTGATTCGCGTTTGAGAAATCCTCCGGGGAACCGTCCGGCAGCGGCAAATTTTTCCCGATAATCAACCGAAAGCGGCATGAAATCCACATCGTCTTTGGCATCCCTGGCTGCAACAACGGTTGCCAATAACATTGTATCACCCATTCTAACAACTACCGCACCGTCGGCCTGTTTGGCTAAACGGCCTGTTTCAATGGTAATGGTGCGGCCATCCCCAAGGTCAATTGTTTTAATAATTGCTTGATTCATAATTTTTTTAATAAATATTTTTAAAAGGTACTACAAATGGGCGTGGTGGGGTATTTTATTCAGAAAAACAAGTGATCTGAAGTGTGCTGCAAAAAACATGGTACCGACATATTTTTAACGGCATATAAAAATAAGAAAAGGCAATAAAATATTGCCTTTTCTGTAATAAATTATCGACGTAATTTAAGATCCTTAACAATGGCACGATAACGGTTGATGTCTTTTTTCTTCAAATAATCCAAAAGACTTCTACGTTTACCTACCAAGGCTGTCAGTGCACGCTGTGTACTGAAATCCTTTTTGTTGATTTTCAAGTGTTCGGTCAGGTGGCTGATGCGGTATGAAAACAACGCAATCTGAGCTTCCGATGATCCTGTGTTTGTTGCAGATTTCCCGAATTGCTCGAAAATCTCAATTTTCTTTTCAGGTGTTAAATACATGTTTCTGTTATTAAATTTGTTATACAATATTTAAGCCGCAGCATCGCGTTCAATAACAACAGCTTAAAATTAATTTTTAAAAGCTGCGCAAAAGTAAGTAATTATCTTTGAATTTCAAGAGGGTAGAATAATATTTTAATATTTCCCGTATTGTTGAAGGGTATCCCACATGGCCCAGAAGTTCTCGGGCGGAACATCCTCCTGAATATTGTGAACCGGGGCGAATACAAACCCACCGCCAGGAGCAAGAATGTCGATGATCTGTTTTACTTCGTCGGCTACTTTTTGCGGGTTCCCGTTGTTGAGGGTCGATTGGGTATCAACCCCTCCTCCCCAAAAAGTGAGTACATCGCCAAAATCGCGTTTCAGCTCTTTTAAATTCATACCAGCAGCGGTGAATTGAACCGGGTTGAGGATGTCCAGACCCGCGTCAATCAAATCAGGAAGTATTTCGCGAATAGCCCCGCAGCTATGCATGAAGGTTTTTACGTGAGGTAAGCGTTTTTTTACATGGGTAAAAATGGTCTTAAACCTTGGAATTACCATCTGTCGCAAGGTGTCCGGATCAATAATTGTTGTTGCCTGAGAACCGAGGTCGTCGCATTCTGAGATGACCGTTATTTTTTGTTCGTTACCGGTTTCCAGAGCCCAATCAATAACGGCATCCCAGTACCGCAACTTGTCTTGTACAATAATGTCGAACAATGCTTCCACGCCATCCGGATCAATCATGGTATCCATAAACCAGTTTTCGTAGCCACGGATGCGCAGACTGTTTTCGGTTAATCCCGCAGTGTTCCGGTCGGCAATTCCGCAGAAATTACCCATGTTGCTGATTTGTTCGTTCAGGTTTTTTCTGAGGATTGCTATATAACTATCCCAGTCGGGACGGGGAAGCAAGTGAAGCGATCCGCTTAAAGATTCGGCTTTTTCGATAGGGGCATCTATCAGGTGAAAATAAATATCGCGACCTTGTTCGTATCTCCAATTACAGCCATAAAAGTCAGTCACTTCAATCACATTTCCGTTGACTCTTTTTGTATTCTGATAGTTGGCAATCCGTTTTGCCCCTATACGACGGGTATCCGACTTTAAAAAAGCCAGATTTTCTTCGCTGGGCGTAATAATCTGCTGAATGGGGTCAACTTCGTCGTCACCAATTTCGGTTGAAAGTCCGCGCATTTTCATGGCACGCAGATAGGCGTTTTTTGTAATTGCGGTTACTGTTGTTCCGGCCAAATCGTAAGGAATCCGATCGGGTTCACGATGTGCAAGTGTGGTTTGAATTCGTTCTCTACTGTTCATTTAATGATCTCTTAAATATGAATTGTTTTGATTCTCGGCACCAAAAGGTGTATAATAAGCAAAGCGATCAGGTATCCGCAACCGGCCACGGCAAAAGGAATATCGTATCCATCAGTACCAATATTCTGTAGAATTTTGCCTACCGAGAAGGCAACAATGGCACCTCCAACAGCACCAGCAAATCCACCAAACCCAGCCACCGTTCCTGTTGCTTTCTTCGGAAAAATGTCTGACATCAGACTGAAAATATTAGCTGACCAGCCACAATGCCCTCCGGCGGCAAGGGCAATCAGCCCAACGGCCAGCCACATATTGGAGGTGTGTGGCACAAATGCTACTGGAACCGCAAAAAGTGCGCAGGCGAGAAGTCCAAGTTTTCGGCCTTTATTCAGGCTGAACCCGGATTTCATCAGTTTCGACGACAACCAGCCCAGAAAAACACCTAAGCCCCATGATGCCAGATAGATGGCAAAAAAAGGCAGCCCAATCTCTTTCAGGTTGAGGCCAAACTTTCCATTTAGGAATTTGGCGCCCCAGAACAGATAAAACCACCAGATTGGGTCGGCCATGAACTTGGCTACTGCAATGGCCCATGCCCCGCGATGGGGAAGAATATCTTTCCATCCTACTTTTTTTGTATTTTCGTTTTCGTCGTTATCTGAGTTAATGTATTGGAGTTCTTCTGCCGAAAGATTCGGGCTTTGTTCAGGTCTTCTGAAATATTTGAGCCAAAGTAGCACCCAGATGATACTGATAGGGAAAGTCCACAGGAAGCCAATCCTCCAGTTATTAAAATTCAGCACTAAAATCGGGATGATTAAAGGCGAAAGAATAGTTCCCATGTTTGCCCCTCCATTAAAAATTCCAACGGCCAATGCCCTGTCTTTTTTTGGAAACCATTCAGCAACGGCCTTTATTGCTGATGGAAAATTTCCGGATTGTCCTACTGCCAGCGAAAACCGGGCGACAGCAAAACCAATCCAGCTACGAGAAAGTGCATGACCCAGCGCTGCAATGCTCCAAATGCCAATGGATACCAGGTAACCTTTTCGGGTACCAATCGCATCGATCAACCGGCCCATCAGGATAAAACAGAGGGCATAAGCAATCATAAACACACTGTTAATGATTCCATATTGTTCTTCCGACCAGCCAATGCTTTTCTGTAAGTCGGGTGCAAGGATGCCCAGTGCCGAACGGTCGATGTAGAGAATGGTGGTTGCCACAAAAAGTAAGGCTAGAATCGCCCATCGGAAGTTGGTTTTTAGTTTAGTGCTCATTAGGTTAGTGTTTTAAATAATAACCAGAGATGTGATTACAATGATTTTCGAATAATAACATCAGGTTGAAAAACCTCAGTCGTTGGATTTTGAGTGTTTATAAACCTTGAAATAGATTGCCCCATTTTTTCAAAATCGATACTGATAACGGTTATCCCGTTGCGGATAATTTCTTTCATAAGTGTTTCGTTGTATGAGAGGATGCCCAAATCTTTCCCAATATGAAATTCCAGTTCTTCACCCAGTTTGATCAGCGAAATTAAGTCGCTGTCTTCGATCACCCAAAAAGCATAACCTTTTGAGATCAATTCTCGGCTTACTTTTTTCTCAATCTGGTATTCGATTCCGTTTTCAGTGCAAAACTCGGTAAATGCAGTTTTAATCTCTTCCGGATGCCCTTTCCGGAGCGGAAACACAAGAATAAATTTTTCGTAATCAGAAAGCCTGTTTTTTATCTTTTGCAACGACTTTTTCAGGCCTGAATAAAAATCCTGGGTAATGGACGAAATGCCCTCCAGCAAAGGAGGACGAATAATTTGTAGCAATTTTTTGGATGGGATGCGCGACAGAACAGATTTAACCTGCGGATCGTCGAATCCCGTAACTACATACAGCCCGTACGAACCCAGGTTTTCGAGCAAAACCGATTTGAAAGTCTTCGGATTGCAGTGATGGAAATAAAGATCGATGGTAACACCCTCTCCATTAATATTTTCAATAATACTATTGTATAAGGTTTCATGGTGTGAATAAAACCCGGAGAGGAAAAGAAAAACTTTCAGTTCGCGTTTGATATTGACATCTTTCACATAATATCCAACCTTGTCTTCCGATACGATAATTCCTCTTTCTTTTAATGTGTTCAATGCTTTTACAACAGTCATCCGGGCAACGCCAAGTTTTTGTATCAGCTTATTGACCGATGGAAGCGGATCGCCTTTGGCAATCACATTGGCGGCAATCGCGTCTAATATCCCTTCAACGATTGCATCCTTTTTGGAGGTCTGCGTTTGCCCCAGATTGATGTGTTCAAAGAGGTCTTCCATGTTCTACTCTATTCTATTCTTCAAATATACAAGACATTGTTTATTATTGTCTTGATAATAGAATAGAATTGCAGCTGGTAGAATAGTAGTTTAGAAGAAACCTAAATTGCGGAGGATTGCCGTCTCTTAAAACCGATGATTAAACTTACCCGAAAATAATTGGAAGCATAAAAATCTGAATACTCAATCTTTGTCCACAAATAGCTTACGTTAAGTCCAATGGTTGCTTTTTCGCTGATCCCTGTTTCGAAAAGACTGAGCTTTATTCCAAAGGTGGGTTGGTTAAAGTAGTCACGGTTTGTGCCAGTTTTCCTGATATTTCCAGAGCTGTAAGGATTCGTTAGCATGGTGTAATATGAGTTATTCAGGTTACTGGCTCCAATCAACAGATATTCTGCTTCGGGGCCAATGCCAATAGCAAAAGTACTGTCAATACGAAAGCGAGCTTGTAAACAGACATCGGCAAAGAGACTGACGATATTACCGGTATAATGACTACTTGCACCGAGCCCGCCATTGCTCAGGTCAATATGTGCATACTGCAGATTAAATCCAATCTCTTTCCGGAGCGAGAACCTGTGGTTGTCGTTGTACCAGCTCTTCGTTGCGCTAAAGGTCAGATATGTTGGTGCCGGATCGTCGCCCCAATGCTCTTGCTGTACCGACGACGAAGTTTTGTTTATTCCAAGAGCAAGATTGGTTTCACTTATTTTCTGAGCAAGAACGGGTGAAATTGCTGAAAACACTAAAAAACTCAGGAGTACGATAAATTGTTTCATAGAAGTTTGTTGAATGACTAATTGCAATGAAAGAACATTTCGTTTCTTTTATTTTGTATTTTCCAATAGATTTCTGAATTCTTTGATTTGAGCCGGCGAACCCAGTAAAAAGAGTTGGTCGCCACGACTGAGCGTCAGTTCCGGATCTGGATTAAACACATATTTGGCTCCACTTATTTTAATACCTACAATGTTGATCCCGGATTTATCCTTGGCCTGCAATACTTTCAGGGCTTTGTTTACAAAATGAGTGGCCATGTGGGTACACGAAATTTCTTCCAAACTTACATCTTTACTTTTCTGGAGAAGAATATACTCCAAAAACTCAACAACGTCGGGCTGAGTGACCAGTTTGGCCATTCGTTGCCCGCCAATGCGTTCGGGCATAATCACATTGGTTGCACCAGCCCTTTGAAGTTTGGTAATGGATTCAATTTCGGAAGCGCGGCTAATGATTTTAAGAGCCGGATTAATACTTCGTGCCGTCAGGACCACAAAAACATTATCGGCATCGTTTGGGGTTGTAGCTATTAAGGCTTTAGCATGTTCAATCCGTGCCTGAAAAAGAACTTCTTCGTGTGTGGCATCGCCACGAATATAAAGTAGGTCTTCGTCTTCCCGGATTCGGCTAATCACATTATCACGTTTGTCAATAACCACAAAATCAACGCCGTAGTCGCGTAGTTCCATGGCAGCCTGTTCTCCGTTGCGGCCATAACCAATTATAATGGTATGGTCTTTCAGTTTCATGATTTTTTTGTCCACTCGATATGTTTTTAAATATTCTTTCAATTCGCCGTCGAAAATAAATTTGGCAAGGCTCGATCCGACCCAGGCCAAACTCCCTAAACTGAACATGATTAATCCGGAAGTGAACAGTTTTCCGACATCAGAAAGTGGGTGAATCACAGCAAATCCAACTGTCGAAATGGTAATGATAGTCATGAAGAAGGCATCGATCAGCGGATATTGCTCATGACCCCAGTAAAACAGTGTTCCCGAAGAGATGAGCATCAAAAGCAATATAGTGCCGGTACGAATGGTCTGGTTCGATACTGCCTGAAATTTATTGAATGGCTGGTTCATTTTAAAAATGATTGACAGAAGTTATAATCTTCGCTCCCAATTGGCAATGTAAACATTTTTTGTTTTCGCAGTATCTATTTTTTAACTGAATCAATGCCTGGGAATCGAAAGCCGACCGGCTGTCGATTCCCAATTCATTCCATTTCCGAATAATCTGATTTGATTCCGGAGGCGATTCTTCAAGCAGGAGCAAAGCGCGGTCTTTCATGGCCTGATCCAGATGTTGGTCGCCATAAACAAAAAGCAATGGCGAAATGGTGTTGATTACCAAATTATTGAAAGCCGCTTCTCCAAGTGTTTTTTTTCTGTTCTCTTCTGAAATTTTGTTAAACCGGTAATGAGTATTCCAATATTCGGAAGCTGAAACATCAAATGATTTCCTTAGTTCTTCCGGGTTCTCTGTTTCCAGAATCCGGGAAAACAATGCCGATGAATGATGAATAAGCATGGCCAGTTGGGCAATCCTGATCGTTGGAAAGTTGATGGGGCGCAGTCGCATAAATTTCCAAACGTATGATTCTATTCCCGATAAACCGTATTTTTTGTACAGGTATGAATATTCTTTCCGGAGCGCTAAAAAATAATCGTCGCCCAACAAGGTTTCGTTGAGCAAGCCGGCCTGGCCAAACAACAAAGCTTCGATTTGAAACAGATCGTTTTTGTGTTTCGAAAGTACATTCAATGGGAGCGATTTAGCAAGCAATTCGAAAGGAAGGGCATTTGTCTTCATCCCAAAGTTGCGGGCCAGCAATTGGTAAAAAGTTTCGTTCCAATTGTTCTTGTTTTGTTGAAGGATAGCCAAAATGTCGCTGGTTTTCGATTGCAAGCGTTCGATCATTAATGAGCTGAACCAGAACCGAAGGACAAACGGATCGACTTCCGCCAGTTTATCTTCACAGGCAATCCATCGGTTGGATTTTAAAAGTTGTTCGAATTTTTCAAGAATTGCAGGCGGATAACTGATTTCGAGTGTAGGAAGCTCCTGTTTTTTTACTTGAACAGGTTTGTCGTAACGTTCAACAACATGCAGAATGACACTGTCGTAAGCAGCATCCAGGTGGTGCCGATGTTGATACCAATGTGATGATTTCTGATGAATTTCGATGTTTCCAGCCCAAATGGTTTCTCCAATCCGAACCCGGGCATTAAAAAAATCAGGCCCTGAATCAGTGTTTGGGTGCCCGGTCAAAATGACTTCAACCGATTTTCCATCAACAGTTTTCAGGTCGGTTTGATTGAATAGCCCGTGTTCCCAAATAAATTGCAAAAACTCTTCATTCATTCGTTTGGTTTTAAGACAATCTGGATGACAATAAATTTAACAAAACAGATTCAGAAACTTGGCATTTTATTTACAGAATTTGTGTGAACAACAAAAATTACCTGCCCGATTGGTTTGAGCGGGACGAATCTGCAACAGGGTGATATTACTTCCGGAATTAATCTGCTACTTTTGATTTCAGAAATATTTATCCAATGGGAGAGAATAGTGAAAGTGCATCAAGTCGCATCAAATCCAAAGCCAGAGAACTCGGTTTTTTGGATTGCGGCATTTCCGAAGCTCGTTTTCTGGCTGAAGAAAAATCCCGGTTATTGGATTGGCTTCAGAAAGAGATGCACGGCGAAATGACCTACATGGAGAATCATTTGGATAAACGATTGGATCCGCGTCTTTTGGTCGAAAATTCACGTTCGGTTATTTCAGTTTTGCTCAATTACTTTCCGGCAGAAAAACAGTCTGATCCGGAAACTCCGGTACTTTCGAAATATGTTTTTGGCGAGGATTATCATTTGGTGATGAAAGATAAACTCGGAAGGCTACTGGATTTCATTCAAACTCGGATTGCACCTTGCGAAGGTCGCTGTTTTGTCGATTCGGCGCCGGTTTTGGACCGGGCTTGGGCAGCGCGTTCCGGCTTGGGATGGATTGGCAAAAACACCAACCTGATTTCTACCAAACATGGAAGCTTCTTCTTTATAGGTGAATTAATTATTAATCTGGAATTGCCTGCCGATGATAGAGTAGTTCGGAACCACTGCGGTAATTGTACGCGTTGCATAGATGCTTGCCCAACCCAGGCTTTGGTTGCGCCTTTTGTGTTAGATGCCCGAAGATGCATTTCCTACCAAACCATCGAAAATCGGGGGGAGATTGATCTGGCACTGAAAGGCAAATTCCAGAATCGGGTATTTGGCTGCGACATCTGTCAGGATGTTTGTCCCTGGAATTTAAAATCGGAAGTTCACTGCGAACCGAGCTTCACTCCCAGCATGAAATTAATGAACCTGACCAAAACCGAATGGGATAATATGGACAAACCCTTATTTAATAAGCTGTTCCGAAATTCTGCGGTAAAACGAACAAAGTTTGAAGGACTGAAAAGGAATTTGAAGTTTCTGGAATAAACCGAAAATAACAAAGGGAAGCAAATTGCTTCCCTTTGTGGTGCCACCAGGAATCGAACCGGGGACACATGGATTTTCAGTCCATTGCTCTACCAACTGAGCTATGGCACCATTTTGAGTCCGGTGCGGACTTTTTTCCGAAGCTTCCCGTTGTTGCTTTAGGCTATTCCGTTTCGCTTTCGGGTTGCAAATATAGACCAAATATTTAAACTACAAAAAAAAAGAATTCATCTCCGGCATTTTTTTTCACATAAGGCGCCGAACCGTTTCTTTTTCATACTTTTGCAAACCAATTTTTTTTACATTTTTCAGGAAAATGATGCAAACATTCGTTTTAAAGAACGGAATCCGGATCATCCATCAGGAGACAAATTCGCCAGTTTCCCATTTTGGAGTCATGATCAATACCGGATCTAGAGATGAGGAGGCAGACGAACAGGGCATCGCTCATTTTATTGAGCACGTGATTTTTAAAGGAACCCAAACGCGTAAAGCTTTTCATATTTTAAATCGCATTGAAGATGTTGGGGGTGAATTAAATGCCTACACAACAAAGGAGGAAACTGCGGTTTATGCTACCTTTTTGAGTGAATATTACCAGCGCTCAATGGAACTGATTAGCGATATTCTGATCAATAGTACATTCCCGGCAAAAGAACTGGAACGAGAAAAAGAGGTGGTGATTGAAGAAATAAACTCATACAAAGACAGCCCTTCGGAATTGATTTTCGATGAGTTTGAAGAGATTTTGTTTGATGGACATCCGATTGCCCGCAATATTTTAGGCACTCCGGAACTAATTAAAACCTTCAATAAGAGCAGCATTTTAAAATTCATGGAGGAAAATTACCATACCGATCAAATCGTTTTGAGTTCGGTAGGCAACATTCCAATGGCCAAAATTATTCGTTTGTCGGAGAAGTATTTCGGGCATATTCCGGAGAGAACCCGCAGCAAGCAACGATTGAATGTGTACAACTATCAGCCAGAGACACGGATTGTTCAGAAAGATACTTTTCAGGCTCATTGTATCGTCGGCAACATTGCCCCTGATATTTACAGCCCGAAACGAATGCAGATGATTTTGCTAAACAATATTTTGGGTGGCCAATCGATGAATTCGAGACTGAATATGGCTTTGCGCGAACGTAATGGCATGGCATATAACGTCGAATCAAGCTACACCGGTTATTTCGACACGGGCGAGTTTAGTGTGTATTTCGGAACCGATAAGGAAAATCTGGCTCAGGCGCAAGCTTTGGTGAATAAAGAATTGCGGAAGATAAAAGAGACCCCGATGGGTATTGTGCAATTGAGCCGTGCTAAAAAACAATTGATCGGACAATTGGCCATCTCGACCGAAAATCGGGAAGATCTCATGCTTTCGATTGGGAAAAGTTACCTGTTTTTTAATCAGGTTGATCCAATCGAAACCATTTTTAAAAAGATAGAAAGTATTCAAAGCAGCCAAATACTCGAAATTGCAAACGAGATTTTTGACGAATCGCAGAACAGTATTTTAATTTACCAGTAGAATGTCCGATCCAGTATTACTTGACCAATATATTCTGAACCATATTTCTCCGGAAGACCATTTTCTGGAAGAGCTTGATCGCGAAACACATTTGAAAGTTCTTCGCTCCAGAATGTTGTCGGGGCATTTGCAGGGGCAGATTCTGAGCATGATCAGTTCTATGGTTAAGCCGAAATCTATTCTCGAAATAGGAACCTTTACCGGTTACTCAGCGTTGTGCCTGGCCAAAGGACTAGCCGATGGCGGGCAGTTGCATACAATTGAAATTGACGATGAGTTGGAATCTATTGCACAAAAATATTTCCTGAAATCAGGAATGTCCGATCGCATTTTTCAGCACATTGGCGATGCGCGTCAAATTATTCCATCTATCAGCCAATCATTCGATCTGGTGTTTATTGATGCTGACAAACGCGAGTATTGCGACTATTACAACCTGATCTTCGATTACATTCCGGTAGGCGGGTTCTTGTTAGCTGACAATATTCTTTGGAATGGCAAAGTGATTGAGCCGGAAGCAGCCGATGAAGAACAGACCCGCGGCATCCTTAATTTTAATAATTTGGTACAAAACGATTTGCGCGTAAGGAATGTAATCCTTCCGGTAAGAGATGGGATTATGGTTGTTCAGAAGATTACCGAATAACGGACTACCACAATTCCTTTATCTTACAGTTTAAACATAAAAATAGTAGGGTAGCAACCTTCATATTCGGATTAAATGAAATAGATATTTAGTGTTTATCTGTATCACTTATCCGAGAACAAATGCAATCAATACAAAAAAGTCTTTGTGTTTTTGTTCATTATGGAAGGCAAGCCTATATTCCCCAACATGTAAGTATATATCTCGACGAGCTTTCATCCTTTTTCGATCGGGTAATTTTGGTTACCAACCAAAGATCTTTGGATGTGAGCGCCTTAAATCAAATTCGAAATTTATCAACTTTATTTGTTAAAAATGAGGGCTATGATTTGGGAATGTTCTATAAGGCTTTCCAAACGATTGACCCAACAGAATACCGGCAGATTGCATGCGTTAACGATTCTAATATTTTATTTAACGAACTATCCCCTGTTTTTATCTGGAGTAAGCAGTTTGAATTTGATTTTTGGGGATTAATCGATTCGTATGAGAAGCCATGGTTTTCATCACATCAGGAGAATTATCATATTCAAAGTCATTTTATCGTATTTAACCGGAAGGCTATTTTGAAATTGCCAGCATATTTTCATTCCCTAAATATTCAAGAGATTTTTGGCGAAAAAGACATTCTAAAATTACGCCGCACTGTCATTGATAAATGGGAAATCGGACTTTCACAATTCTTAATTAATGAAGGTTTATCAAATGGTAGTTATATTGACAGTTATTCGTATTCTGTGAAGTATTTGCATAGCAAACAGGCAAACGTGGGGCATAAATTATATCAAGAGTTAATTCATTCAGGGTTTCCGCTAATCAAGAAGAAAATCATAACCAAAAGCAGTTGGATGGATGTTTTTTTCATACACACTCATTGGGAAAATATGATCCGAAAATATGGTAACCGGGAATGGGAAATTGAGGCATTAATTCAAGAACTAATGCAGATTAAATACGAATCAGGCAAGTATCCTGTTAAAAGTTGTTCCCACTTGATCCAAAATGTTTTTATATTCCTATTTATCAAATATTCATTCATTAATGTCCTGAGAACAAAACACTCATCACGCATTGACCTGCATGGAGGCTCAATGCGTGATGAGTGTTTTGTAATTAATGACAAGATCTGATAAAAACGGGACAATATCAAATCCGTATTGAGTAGCATAATAACATCAGGAGCTTTAAACGTTTATGTTTAAAGAAGTGCCTGAACATTGGTGATTTGCCTCTACTTTCAGTAAATTATAAGAAAAATTCGTAACGTTTTCGAAAAATTACTTCTTCTCTTTCAAATTTACCAGCAGGTTCAACTCATCCAATTGTTCCGGAGAAATGATCGATGGGCTATCCATCATCACATCTCTTCCTGAATTGTTTTTCGGGAAGGCAATCGTGTCGCGAATGCTGTCCAATCCGGCAAACATCGAAGTCAGGCGGTCGAACCCGAAGGCAATACCGGCATGCGGCGGAGCACCAAATTTGAAGGCATTCATCAGGAAGCCAAACTGGTATTCGGCCTGTTCATGGGTAAATCCAAGCATGCTGAACATTTTTGCCTGAAGTCCTTTGTCGAAGATACGGACCGAACCTCCACCGATTTCAACGCCATTGATGACCAAATCGTAGGCATTGGCACGAACAGCTCCCGGATTGGTTTCGAGCAACGGAATATCTTCGGGTTTCGGCGCGGTGAACGGATGGTGCATGGCATAGAAACGGGCAGTTTCTTCATCCCATTCCAAAAGCGGAAAGTCGACCACCCACAATGGCTGGAACACATTTTTGTCGCGCAGGCCAAGCTGATTGGCCATTTCCAGACGAAGTTCGCCCAGAGCTTTCTGCATTTTTTCCTTTGGTCCAGAAAGAATCAGAATCAGGTCGCCCGGTTTTGCACCAAGCACATCGGCCCATTTCTGCAAATCTTCAGGTGCATAAAATTTATCGACCGACGATTTGATGGTTCCATCGGCATTCACTTTCACATTGACCATTCCTTTGGCGCCAATCTGCGGGCGTTTCACCCATTCGGTCAACGCATCCAACTGTTTGCGGGTATATTCGGAGCAACCGGTGGCGCAAATTCCTCCGATATATTCGGCTTCGTTGAATACCGAGAAATCTTTTCCTTTGGCCAAAGCAGTCAGGTCTTTAATCTTCATACCAAAACGAATGTCAGGCTTGTCCGATCCATAGCTATCCATCGCTTCGGAATAGGGCATACGCGGGAATTCGGTGATATCGATGCCTTTAATTTCTTTGAACAAATATTTGGTCAATCCTTCGAACATGTTCAGGATGTCTTCCTGCTCCACGAACGACATTTCGCAGTCGATCTGGGTGAACTCAGGCTGACGGTCGGCACGCAAATCTTCGTCGCGGAAGCATTTTACAATCTGGTAATAACGATCGAACCCTGCTACCATCAGCAACTGTTTCAACTGTTGCGGCGACTGTGGTAAAGCGTAAAATTCGCCCGGGTTCATGCGCGAAGGAACCACAAAATCGCGTGCGCCTTCCGGAGTCGATTTGATCAAAACCGGCGTTTCAGTTTCAATGAAATTCTGGTTGTTCAGATAGCTTCGCACGGCATGGGCCATTTTTGCCCGAAGTATCAACGTATCGCGAACAGGCGCACGGCGCAAGTCGAGGTAACGGTATTTCATGCGAATTTCGTCGCCACCATCGCTTTCGTCTTCAATAGTGAAAGGCGGAGTGTCGGAGCTATTCAGGATTTTAACAGACGAAATTTCCAATTCAATTTCACCGGTTGGAATATTTTTGTTTTTGCTGCTGCGTTCACGAACAGTTCCGGTGGCCTGAACCACATATTCGCGACCAAGCTGATTCGCAATTCCGGCAACCGATTGTTCCGTTTTTTCATCAATGACCAGCTGAGTAATGCCGTAACGGTCGCGAAGATCAATAAAAGTCATTCCGCCCAGGTTGCGCACGCGCTGAACCCAGCCTGCAAGGGTTACCGCCGAACCCTGATTGTTGATGCGTAATTCGCCGCATGTATGTGTTCTGTACATATCTGTATCTGTTTTAATTGGTGCAAAAATAAGCAGTTTTTGGAATAATATGCGAGGAAAAGTCAGTTTAAGATAAAAGTATGAACTCTATCTGCTTTGACGCATTACATTTTCTACTTTTGCCTTATACCTTTTGACTTAACTCGATGGAACTTTTTAACGACGAATATTTTATGCAGCGAGCCCTTCAGGAGGCCCAACAGGCTTTTGCTGAAGGTGAAGTGCCAGTCGGAGCGGTAGTGGTTTCGCAAAACCGGATTATTGCGCGCGCCCACAACCTGACCGAAACGCTGAACGACGTAACCGCGCACGCCGAAATGCAGGCCAT
>Ga0183100_1000977_pt1 | contig 16472 bp, 16 predicted proteins | sample Biomet2_FD_127789 | JGI IMG/M metagenome (GOLD analysis project Ga0183100, IMG submission 127789) | Microbial communities from bioreactor (seeded with anoxic lake sediment) at LBNL, California, USA - Biofuel metagenome 2 | ecosystem: Engineered > Bioreactor > Anaerobic > Unclassified ...
TGCCATATAATCACTTCATTATATGAATAATTTCTTAAAATTTTTCATATAATGAAATATATTAATAATTTTATTTTCTCCATTCATTCTTAGCCCCTTTAACAGGGGCTTATTTAATTATCTTTTTCTAACTTTTCTAGCACACTTCTTATTCTAGCTTTCTGGACTTAAGATTTTTGTTGTGTATTTTCTTTGTAGTATTTAATAAATTTATCTAATCCATTTACACCAAGTTTTCTTTCTAATATATTAAGAATTACTGTTGTACTACCCTTTATAAGATGTTCTTTTCCTTCTTCTGATGTTGGATAGAATATTTCCCCTGTTATTGGCTTTTCATTTTTCTTTTTTGGTGGTCTTTTATCATTATTCATACAGTCACCTGCCTAAGAAATTCATATTATTTTATTCATTTGTTATTAATTAGTTACAAATTAAATAAATAAAATTTCGACTTAACTTTTGTTATAATTTCTAATATTTTATTTATTTTTCTATCACGTCACAACATTGTAAAATATTGTAAAAAGAGTTTATATGTTACTATTACCTTGTATAATAGAATATAAATATAAAAATAAGTATGTATGTGAGGTGACAACTAATGAGAGCAGCTATTTATTCCCGCAAAAGTAAGTTTACAGAAAAAGGTGAATCGATAGAAAATCAAGTAAATATGTGTATTCAGTACCTTAAAAATATTTTAAATATAAATGACTATGAAATATATGAAGATGAGGGTTTTAGTGGTGGTAATACTAATAGACCCAAATTCCAAAAATTAATAAAAGATATTAAAAACAAGAAATTTACTACTTTAATTTGTTATAGACTTGATAGAATATCTCGTAATGTTGCTGATTTTACTAATACATTAGAAACATTAAATAAACACGAAGTAGACTTTATTAGCATTAAGGAACAATTTGACACTTCCACTGCTATGGGTAGAGCAATGATGAATGTATCTGCTACCTTTGCACAGCTTGAAAGAGAAACTATTGCAGAACGTATAAAAGATAACCTTAGAGAACTTTCTAAGACTGGAAGATGGCTCGGGGGTCCTCCCCCACTTGGTTATAAATCAATAGAAGTTGAGAATAATGATTTTAATGGTAAAAGCAGAAGAAAACATATACTTAAAATTAATGAAGATGAAATTAACATTCCTAAAATGGTCTTCGAATTATTTATTAAACACAAAAGTTTCCAAAAAGTTAGTAGACTATTAGAATATCAAGGAATCTATAGCAGAAAAGGTTCTGTATTTTCTAGAGAATTAGTTAAACAAACTATAAATAATCCTGTTTACTGTATTGCTGATAAAAAACTTATTGACTATTTTAAAAATAACGGTGCTGAAACTCATGGAATTCAGAATATAAATGGTTCCAATGGTATTATGCCTTACAATAGACGTAAAAATAATGGAAGTTTTAATACTATTGATAATTGGATTATCTCTGTAGGTGAACACGAAGGTATTATAAATAGTTATAAATGGATTAAATGCCAAAAAATAAACAAATCAATAAAAGAAAAGTCAAGCAATAGACAATGTACTAGTCAAGAAGCTCTACTTAGTGGATTAGTTGTATGTGCTAAGTGTGGTTCAAGTATGGCTCCACGCCAAAATAAAAGTGATAAGTTTCATTATAGATACTATTCTTGCAATCTACGAAATAAGGCTGCTTCTAGATGCGATAATGATGCTTTAAATGCATATGATGCTGAAGATTATGTTGTAAAAAGAATAAAAGAACTTACACCACATGATATTATTGAAAATTATAATGAAATGCAAAAAAGCCAATATATAAAGATAGATAATGAAATTATAATAAATGAACATTTAAAAGAAATTGAAACCAATAAAAAAGCAATAAGTAATTTAGTAATGAAAATGGTATACTTAGAAAATAATATGACTATACTGGAACCATTTAAATTAGAAATAAAAAGACTTACTGATAAAAATATTGAACTTGAAAATCTAATTGAGGATCTCAAATTAAAAAATAGAGAAATTGTTGATACATTTGAATTACTAGATGAAATTTTAGAAGCTCTTGATAACTTTAATAAGTTTTATGATTTTTTAGAATTGTTTGAAGATAAAAAAATATTAATAAGAAGTTTAGTTAAATTTATTACTTGGGATTCTGAAACTAGAAAATTAGATTTGGTATTAATAGGCTCAGATAAGAATCGTCCTAACACAATTGTTTTACCTTTAGAGGATAGGAATAGAAGAAATGGGCCATGTTGAAATGATAGCAACTATGGTACACCAACTTATGGAAAATGCTACTATTGATGAACTCAAGAAAGCAGGTCTTGGTGGGAATTATGCTGATCATAGAAAAGCATTTTTTTATACCGATGCAACCGGGAACCCTTGTCCTATAAAATAGCGATATCTTTGAATGATAAACAATTAGTATGATATGTATTTAAAGATGAAAAAAGTAGAAATCTTTAAATACATTCCTACTTTTTTCAGTACTTTCAACGTTCTTATTATTTAATAAATTTTAGTTAAACTTCTATTTAAGTTCATAATTGTAGTATATAAAAAGTAGTAATTTATCAGATAAAATTTTCAATTAAATGCATTTACATTTCACTAAATTTAATATGTTTTTATTTGCTGATTCGCTTATAGAGAACAAAAACTGCAAATTACCCCATAAGCTTTAGTTAATAAACTAAACATCTAAAATTCTAAAAATCAATTTATTTCATACCATTTCCGTGAACTTGTATAACTACTAAAGGATTTAAGAAATCTATAGTTTTTATTAACTGATTATAAGTTCCATGTGCTGATAATCCTATATCAAATAAGTTTACATTTATTGAATTATAAAACATTAAATCTTTATATTCTTGATTATACTTAGGTATATATCCAACTTTAATTACAGTATAATTACTATGAATATTATCATTTTGAATATAATTTAAATATTGTTCAGACTTACTTCCTTTATTTAGCATTCCAGAACTACATATTATAATATCGTATATATTCAAATTATCCCGAATACCATAACAAGAATTAATCTCTATATTTTTATTAATTTTTAGGAATGAATTTTTTAAGCAATATTTTGTTATCTCTGTAGCATTACCGTCTATTAAAATTTTATATTCTTTACTTAAATCCTCTAATATCTTTACTATTTCTTGAGCTCGTCCAATCGCAAAAGATGGTATAAGAACCTGTATTCCATATTTTAAAGATGACTTTACTATTTCTTTTATACTTTTCATTTTGTCTAAATAACTTAAACTAAATTTTTTATCTCCATAAGTTGTTTCTATAATTAAATAATCTATTTTACCTTTATCCTTAAGGTTCATTCCTAATACAGAACTCTGATTGTTTAGACAAAAATCACCTGTAATCATAATTCTTTTTTCATTTCCCTCAATTATATATCCAACAGATCCTAATATATGCCCGTTCTTAAATGCTTTTATTTTAAATCTTCCTAAAGTAAAATTCTCATTATCATCTATTATTGTAACATTATTAAGTACAAAATCTTTATTAGTTTTTCTTATCAATTGTTCTGTCTCTAAAGTCATATAGCATTTGATATTGTATTTAGTAAGCTCATTTAAACTACCATAGTGATCAAAATGTGCATGGGTTATCAGAACTCCTTGAATACAATTTATACTTATATTATTTTTTTCAAAAAACTCTTCTACATTAATTTTATTAATATACCATTCTCTATCTATAGAAGCTCCACAGTCTATAATAAGTACATTATTTTTGTATTCTATTAAATGCATATTCATCATATATTGAGATTTATATGATGATATAATATAATTGTCATCTTCATAATCAAAAGAACTGTATATTCTACATTCCTTATTTAGTTTAAAATCTTCTTTTTCATATTCCTCTGGTTTTTTATCAATTAATTTTTGGGCTATTAAAGAATATTTATCATCTTTAAATTCACCTAAAATACTACTAATAATATATCTTATATCTAGTTTTTCACTTTCATATAACATATTTTCTAAAGACCTTATGTTTTCTTCAAGATTAACATTATTAACTATACTAATAAAAAATACATATATTTCCTTATAAATACTTTCATTAAAACTTCTAATTATGCTTTTTAATCCATCATCTTTAAATAATAAGAAACATTGTAATATATGATTTTTTATTATTGGATTATAAACAAAATTATTAATACTTTCTTTATAGTTAATAAACATTCTGTAACTTTCATCTTTATAGCCTAATTTAAACAAAGATAATATATAGTATATTATTGAAATTGATTTATGTTTGCATTTTTCACTATAACATATACACTTTAAATACTCTTTATTAAGATAACTATAAAAAACTAAAATTGGCAAAATAGAATCATTAGAATTAAGATAAAATTCTTTTTCAAAATCACAAGGATTATATTTCTTATAATCCTTGATAACATCATTAATATTCATTTAAGCTTCCAACTCTGATGGTGGAATATAATCCTTTAAAATGCTATTTGCCTTTGTTTTTATCTTAATATTAAAGTCTGGATTTTTTGCTATAAGGAATAATGTATTTTGATAAAGCTTTATAGTATCTTCATTAACCAAATCACCCAATGTATTAATTATAGCATTTTGCATTAAACTTGATTTAATAATTCTTTTATATAAACTTGATTCCTTATCATTTATCATGTCTAAAATAATTTGTCTTGAGGCTATATTATTATATTCCCTTATGAAATTCTTAATTATCTTTAAATATTTACAAAAATCACTTTCATTAGCTTGAACTATTAATTCTTTAAATTTCCTCTCTATTTTTCCTGTTAAACCTTTATTTCTATTTATACAACCTCTAACTATTTTTTTATAATCACTTATATTTCCAATTTTTTCTTCAAAATAATCTTTAGCTAAAAAATCAGATACAGAGTCATCACCTAATATTATTCTAGCTCCCCACTCATAGGGTTTAATATCAGTAATATTTTTATTAGTTCTACAAATTTCTATACTTTTATCACTTCCAAGTAAAGCCAATGATAATGCAGTATCTTTAATATCATCACTATCAATCTTAGTCTTATTTTTATTATATAATTCATATAAAAATTTAGAAGCATAATCTTTATCATTTGAATATCTAAGAGCAAGTAAAACACTTTTTCTTTTGTTTTTCGTTCCAATAAAATTTTTTGAAAAGCAATCTTCATTATTTTTTATACCACGTCTTGCTATTTGTATAAGTTCTGATAGATTGCTACCCTCTGGTTTTATATCTGTGCCTGATAATTCTATACCAATCCTATCAAGAACTCTTCTTCCAAAACGAGTTATTCCAGGTCTTGAATTTTTTACATCTTGTACAGACTTAACTCCTTTTATCAAAAATTTTTCTTCAAACTTATTTGCAAATAAGTTTCCGATTTGCACATCTACCTCATAATCACTATTCAAATTACAAACCATATTTAATATCATATCTAATGCTTCTTCATTTCCTGACATAAGAAGAGTTGTAAAACATTCTAATTTAACTTCATTTCTATCGTGGAACTCATTATAAATTAAAGATAGTATGTCCATATTATTTAATGCTTTTGCTGCTAAAATTGATATTTTTTGTTGGTTACTCCACGTCCAATTTTTACATATATGTCTTATTACCTTTTCTCCTCTAACTTCATTTCTTACAAGGAAATATTCTATAACCTCAGACAAACACACTCTTAAACTTAAGTCTGTTAATCTATTATTAATTAATTTTGAAGCATACAATATTGCTTCTACTGGATAAACATTGTTTTTTTCTATATCTTTTCCAATGGATTTTAAGTCCTCTTTTATCTTTCTAAATTTAGAGTTATTAAATTCTGCATCACTAATTTCATTAAAATAAGAAACCAAAGATCTTATATCAGTAACATCAAATTGCCATATAAATAATCTATTTTCACTTTCATTTGTAGGAAGCACTCCTGTAGAAGGAGAAATTTCTTCATTAGCAAAAAGCCTGAAATTATTACTTGTTGCTAATGCTTCTTTAATTTTATCTTCCATTATACTCATACTCTTAATCCTCCTCGTCATTATCAAATTTAATATCAGTTTCTGATGATAATTCAAATTCTTGATCACATAACCCATCATTAACAACAATTTTAAATGTCAAATCTTTAAATTTATCTATCTTATAATAAATATCAGCAGGAGTTCCTATTTTTACTGCTGGATCGAAACTTCCTCTCCAAGCTCTTTGGATTCTCATCTTTGAATCTAATTCATTATCTCCAGCATATAAATTAATCTTTATTCCAGAAGGACTTGCAGTTCTAAACTCTCCAATTATCTCTCCCTCGCAGGGTACCTGAGTGCCTTTTGGAATTACAACTTTAGGCAAACCTTTCACCAAATCAATCATTATCGCCTCTGATGTTATTGGATTATCTATTATGCTTGTACCATCTTGATTTCGCTCAGTAGGTTCAGAATCTGTTATTGGTTTTTCATTAACTTTAACTTTATCTATATCTATAGAATAATAATGATATATTGCAGCTCCTATAGCACAAGCATCCATAGGATTAGGTGCAATAATTATTTTATTTTCATTTAATTTCATTATTTCTAAAACCCGTTCTTTTATGTTTTTATATTGAGACATTCCTCCTGTCAAAAAAACATAATCAATTGAATTTACATCAATATTGTAATCTTTTAATGTTTTTATTATTGGCTCTTCTATGTTTTTATATCTTGATATTTGAGTTGAGTCTTTTATCTTCACCTTAGGTCTAAAATAAAGTGATGATGTTGCTATATCAAATTCTTTTTTAGTAATGGAGAACTTTTCATCCTTTTCATCATAAAAGTTTTCAAAAATATATTCATATTTCAATTTTTCATCATTTATAATATCTCCAAATAGTTCTATATCTCTTGAAAATTTTTCTTTAGCTCTTTCGCAAAATGCAACTAATTTATTTTCTATAACAGCTCTTTCTTCCATACTTAAAATTTCTGGATTAATTAAGTTTTCATTTAGGTATTTATTAAATAGAAATTCAGCTGCTCTTTCATCAAAATCAACACCACCAAGTTCTTCATATCTTCCAACACCCTTTTCCTTCAAAGAAATATTAATTCCATTTTGCTCAACATCTACAATACATACATCACATGTACCACCACCTATATCAAATACAAGAATTCTCTTAGCACTAGAAAAATCTATTTCCCTATCACTTTCATCTTGAAGAGATAATTCATTTATATAAGATATTAATGCTGCTGTTGGTTCCGTAACTATCTTTATTTGTTCTTCTTTAAAGCCCGCTTTTTGTGCTGCAATTTTTGTATCTCTTATTTGGTCATTTGTAAATGAAGCTGGTACTGATATTGTCACTCCATCTATTTGTCTATTTGCAAATGTTTTTTCAGATTGCAATTTACATACTCTAAGAATTTCAGCAGCAACATCTCTAGCCTTAAACTCCATATCATCAATTTTCCACGTATGCTCTAGTCCCATATATCGTTTAGTATTATATATAGTTCTCAATGGTTGATTTATCTTTTGTGCCTTTGCAAACAATCCAGACTCCACTATTTTTTCACCTTTTCTTTTATATAACACAGAGGAAAAACCTTTACTGAAAACTACGTTGTTACCTGTTTCATCACGTTGTGGAATCTCTATTGTAGTTGCTCCAAAACCATAAATATGCTTTTGCCCCTTAGCAATAACTGTATTAGTGGTACCTAAATCAATGCCTATTATATTTCCTTTTTCTCTAGTCATTTTCACTCCCCCTTTGTTATCATTGGATTTAATAAGACTGTCTTCTTATTTGAAAAAGCAGTATTAATATATATCCATGAAGGATATTTTAATTTAACCTGATTTTCTTTATTCTCAACTATTTCATCTGCTAAAGCTTTATTGCATCTATAAATTTCAATATCCTTTTCACTAACTGTTAATTTACTATTAAAATCAAATTCTGGATTTTGTAATATCCCCAAATTCTCAAGATTATAAATAAGATTTGTTGATAATCTTTTCATATCATTTAAATTCAAATCTTCATTTCCTTTAATACAAGCATTTATCTTATCAAGAAAAAGATTTCCAGTATCATTTAAGCATTTAAACATATCCCTTATAGCTTTTAAATAGGCATTTTCTTCATTAATCTTACTTTCCTTAGATAATTGATAATATTTACGTCCCTCTTCACTAAGTTTTTTCACATAATCAGCAACTTTCATTGACAAAATATTTTTCTCATATTTGACTCTTTCATATTCATTTTTTAATTCATTATATTTAGAATTCATATTCTTACTTTCTGTGCCCTGATTACTTTGTTCTTTTAATTTCTCCTTAAGTATCTTACTACTTTCTAAAATGTAATCTAATAAATCATTAACTGTCTTCTCATTATTCACTTTTTCAACAGTAACTATAGTTGTTTCTATAGAACTTTCTAATTTTTCGGTTGGAATAAATGTCTCAATTTCTGCTAATTTTTGTTTTATTAAATCTATTTTTCCTTTAAATAATTCGTTTATAATCCTATAGTTAAACTCTTTTCTATAACATAAGTTTATTATGTTACTAAGTTTCTCTAGTTGTAGTATATTTAAATGATTTTTTAAATTACATTTACTTAATATACAATCAAATTTAAGTTTTACATCTTCAGATCTATTGCTTTCATATTTATTTTCATTTATTAAAATCATTATTCTTAAATAACTTGATAATATATAAAGTTCCTCTTTTTTTATATTCTTTATTTCAAGGTATGCTTCATTATAAAAAAAATCATAATTCAAATTTGTTATTTCTGAAGTAATAGTATTTTTATATTCTTTTTCTATATTCTCTAAAGAATATTCTTCAGTAGAAATGTATTTACTCCAATTACTCCTAACTTTAGTTTCTAAAGTTTGATTTTCTTCATTTAAAACTGCTTCTAATATAATAATCTGGTTCATAAGACACCCAACTAAAGTATATATAGAAGCAAACTTCCTTTTGTTACTTAATTCATTTTCTCTCATCAATCAATTCCTCCATCTTGTCTTTTTTTATAACCTACTTTAATATTCTTTGTGTTTCATTCTTAACTTTTTTATTGTTTATACTAAATCTATTTGTTACTATTACGTTACAATTATATTGAATTAATGTCAATAATATACTTTAAAACATTTACATTTAATTGTTAAACTAATTTGAGAATATATCCAATCATATATCTTTAAGTAAGAGTCCAAATCTTGTATTTGGTTCCTCGAATTTTCACTGTGAGCGTATAGAAATTGGGTTTCCTTATTTAAATACTTGAACTTACTAAGCGAATATTAATAAGGATTCTCACAAAGTAGCATCAAGAAAAGCAATAAACATTGATTTAATGTTTATTGCTTTTAAATATTTATGAGTTTATTGTATTGGTTTTAGATATATTAAGATTTATTTCTGTATTTTAGTTTTTTATATAGTTTAATTTACATAATAATTATTATATTGAATTGTATAAAGATATACTTATGTATGTTATATAATTATCGGACCTTGTTTAACATACATATAATCATTTATTGCTACTACTTCTGTAATAATCCCTTCCCTTAAAATTCCTCTACACTTTTTATGATACCCTTGAGGTTGGTTATTAGTTGTATATCTTATGGTAATGTGGTAATATTATACTTATAATTTTAGATAATTTAATTAAATAAATCATATTTTATGATAATATATTAAAATTAAGTTAATAATTTTATATAATTATTAAAATCAACTATGAACTATATGCAAGTCTTCTAGTATATCTACATTTTGACAATTTGCACTAGAAATGTCAGAATATTGTGAGATAGTAGCAAATTAGAGTGGTACGGTGTTAAATATAACTCTATATACATATATAGGGTTTTTTATATTTAAATTTATTTTTTTAAGGGGGAACTTTTATGTATACTTTTTTAGGTGGTCTATTAATACTTTTATTAGGCTTTTTATTTTATTCAAAGTACGTAGGTAAACAATTTGGCGTTGATTCAGGAAGAGAAACTCCTGCATACACTAAAACAGATGGTGTAGATTATGTTGCCATGCCTACATGGAGACTCATCTTAATTCAATTTTTGAATATTGCAGGACTTGGACCTATATTTGGTGCTGTTCAAGGTGCTCTGTTTGGTCCTGTTGCATTCCTTTGGGTTATGTTTGGATGTGTACTTGGAGGAGCAGTACACGATTATGTATCAGGAATGATTTCTGAAAGACATGGTGGTTCAAGTCTTTCAGAAATCCACGGAATGTATTTAGGAAAAGCAGCACAAAAGATAATGAGAGTTTTAACTGTGTTTTTCTGTATGATAGTAGGTATTGTGTTTATTGCAGGACCTGCTGGTCTATTAGCGCAATTAACTCCAGTTGTTTTTAATAAAACATTTTGGATATTTGTTATTATTGCGTATTATTTACTAGCAACTTTACTACCTATTGATGTAATTATAGGTAAAATCTATCCAATCTTTGCTGTAGCACTTTTATTTATGGCCGTAGGTGTAGTTGGTGGAATTTTATTTGAAGGTTATCATATTCCAGAATTAACATTAACTAATTTACATCCAAGAAACATTTCAATCTGGCCAAATATGTTTGTTACAATTGCCTGCGGAGCAGTATCAGGATATCATGCGACTCAATCTCCATTAGTTGCAAGATGCATGAAAAACGAAACAGATGGTAGAAAAATATTTTATGGTTCAATGATTATTGAAGGCGTTGTAGCAATGATTTGGATAGCAGCTGGACTTGCCTTTTATGGTGATACAAACAGTTTAGCTACAGTTGTTCTTGGACAATCAGGTGCTGCAGGTGCTGTATATACTATTACAAAAACACTTTTAGGACCTGTAGGTAGTGTTCTTGCAATGCTTGGTGTAATTGCTTGTCCTATAACAACTGGAGACACATCTTTTAGAGCTGCAAGAATTGCATTATCTGAAATAATAGGATATCCTCAAAATAAAGTTAAAAATAGACTTATTTTAGCTATACCTATGTTTGCTGTTGCAATATTTTTATCATTCGTTGATTTCCCTATATTATGGAGATATATGACATTCCTTACTCAAGCTTTTGCAATGGTAACATTATGGGCATGTTCTGTATATCTATATCAAAAAGAAAAGAATTATTGGATTACAGCATTACCTGGAATCTTTATGACTGCAGTTAGTATATGTTATATATTACAAGCAAAAGAAGGATTTGGATTGAATCCTACTATTTCAAATGTTTTAGGCATAGTTGTAGCTATTGGATGCTTTATATTGTTTTACTATAAGATGAAATTAGCAGATAATACTAACTCTTCTGTAGTAAGTGAAACATAAATTTACATACAATAAACTAGATTTCTACTTAGATTCACCCTATTTACTAATTCATTGCTAGCCCCTTTAATTAGGGGCTTATTTTAGTTACATTCGAAAATAACAAGTCAGTATGCTAGTTTATTTTGTGTCATACTTTGTGGGCATGTTAACCTACTAGGCCCAAATAGAATACTTTGAGGAACCGTTTACTTTTGCAGTAATAAAAGATTTTCAAGACACTTCTGCCCTGCTATCATAAGTATTTAAGATAACTACCGTTCTTTCTTCAACCCTTCTAAAATTTGTTTTGCTACCTCTACTCCATATTGAGCTACTATTACATCTGCTAAAATATGATGATATTCTCTTCTCATTTCATCCGTTATAATCCCTTCAACTTCTACTGTTATTTTTCTATTTCTTTTCATAGTAATCACCTATATAGAAATTCATATTATTGTATTCATTTGTTATTAAATTTGATACAAGTTATTTAGTACAAGTATCCTTTTGAATACTTATTTAATATCTGTAACATAAAAACATATAGAATTATTTATATAAACATAACTTACTGGTACTCCATATGCATACCCATTTTCACCTACTGTAGACAAGATACCGTAATCGCAATTTTTTATATTCTCTTATTACAGTTTTGAAGCCTAAGGATTTCAGAACTGTAAGTGAAAAGAAAGTAGTAAATTACAGTTTTGTTAGGCACGCTCCTAAATAAAAAAGGGCAAAGCCCTTTCACTTTTTAAATTAATTCTTTTATATCATCATTATTAGAAACATATATAGGTTCTATATTATAAACTACTAAAGTATCACTCAATATATCATGTAATGCACGTTTTTTTGAATCTATTCCAATCATAATATATCCAATAAATAATATCAATCCACTTAAATATCTTCCAATACTTTCACGATAAATTACAGTAAATAACGATAATTTTTCATCTGTAGATTTACATACCTTAAGTTTAAATAATTTTTTTCCTAAAGTTCCACCACAATAATATGTCATTAAAACAAAATATGTTAATCCCAATAAATAAATGACAATATCAAATATAGAAAATTTAAATAAAATAGGTTTTACCAAAAATATACCTGGATTCATCATATATATGATAAATTTAGGTATTCTTATAATAAGTAATGCAATGCCCACAATAATACAATCAATTATATATGCGGATAGTCTTACAAAAAAACCTGCATATACTATATCTTCTTTATTTTGTTTCAGCATAATACATCAAGCCTCCATTACCTTCTTTTTCTAAGTGTTCAGAAATTACCTGAGCATCTGATTTAGGCTTTAAACTTTCTGCTTTTTCAAATAATGATGATAAAATATTTGCCTTACTCTCTGGAGTAAATATTTCTACATCTTTCCCTACAGTATCTAACATATTTTGTTGCATATTTTCATAACTATCAACATTGTCAATTAATCCTAAATCTAAAGCTTGTTTAGCAGAATATATACGTCCATCTGCAATAGGTTTAACTTTATTTATGTCCATTTTTCTTCCTTCTGCTACAACACCTGTAAATTGTTCATACGCTTCATCAACTAAGCTTTGCAAAATTTTACGGTGTTCATCTGTCATCTCTATTCCTGGAGATCCCATTGCCTTATTAGTTCCACTTGTAATATCTATTTCCTTAATTCCTAACATATCATATAAACCTTTTACATTAGTTGACGATACAATTACTCCAATTGAACCTGTCCAGGTATTTCTGTTAGCATATATCTTATCAGTAGCCATAGATATATAATATCCACCTGAGCATGCTTGTGATGCCATATATGTCCAGATAGGACGTCCCGTTTTTTCTTTATATTCCTTTAATTTCAAATAAAGTTCATCACTTTCATACACACCTCCACCAGGACTATTAACATATAAAATAATACCTTTATTATTTTTTGATTCCATCATAGAATCAATATATTTTAATGTTTTTTTATGATTATATGACTGTGTATTTTGAAAAATACTAGAAGAATCTGATCCATCCTTAATCGTGCCTTCTACTTTAACTACCCCAACAAAATCTTTATCTGGTAATGTAACTTTTTCAGAAAACAACATTGACTCTAAATATTTTGTTGTTTTTTCATTTTTATTAGACATATTGTCTGAAACTGTTTTTGTGATAACACTTGCTACACTAACAAATACAAATGCTAAAGCAGCAGCTATCAAACCTATAATTTGTTTTTTGTTCATTCACTAATTCCTCCAATTTTTTATTTATACTATTTGATTATACAACAAAAAATTCATATCTATAGCATTATCTCTATCAGCTTGTTTTATTTCTGGCTTAAAAGGAAGATTAATGACTTTAGGATTTTGTCTTAAAAACCATATATCAGCTTTATTACCAGCGAGTCTAGTACAATGAACTCTAGATTGTTGTCCTGCACCGATTCCAATTGCTTGCCCATCTTTCACATAGCATACAGAATTTGATTGTGTATATTTTAATGTAATTAGAGATATAATTAAATCTCTTTTAGCACTATCAGGTATTGTTTTATTTTTTGTTGGTATATTATTAAATATATCTTTTGTTATTTTAATATCGTTACGTTTCTGTTCAATGGAATAATTTTATATATACATGTTACATAGATTATATGGATAAAATGAAAGAAATAAAGATAAACTATATTTGTTAGTTAAATTAATCATGTCTAAATTTTTAGTAATTAAAGATTTTGAAAAGTGAAAGGAGAACATAATTATGGTTAGAAACGCTAAAGATGTACCCGGTTTAAAGATACTAAATTCACCCCCTTCAGAACGAAACTCCTCTAATAACGTTATTGAAAGCAATACTCATAAAGCTAAGAAAGATGCATCTTCAGGAAAATGGAAAAAGTAGTACATTTATTTTATATTAAGCTTGGGACAGTAGATAGTTTTGTGTAAAAACAAAACTATCTACTGTCCCGCTCTATACGTTCTAAATATTAACAAATCCAATCATATTTATACTATCAAGATATTCTATATTAAAGTCAGAATTATACGTACTTATACCATCTTCTTCTAGAATATCTTTAGGTTGTAAATATGGGGTAAATACATACATAGTGTCCCATTGAAAATTTGTGATTTTAGCAAAGTCTATTTAATCAATTAGATTATTATACCTTCAAAATGATTCATTTCATGTTGAATTATTTGTGCTGTAAATCCAGTAAACACTTGCTTTTGCTTCTTAAAATTTCTATCAAGATACTCCACCTCTATCATTTCATATCTCTTTGTTTTTCTAAAGCCAATTAAAGATAAACAACTCTCTTCTGTTTCATAAAGATTTTCCTTCTTTAATATAACTGGATTTATCATAGGCACAATAAGGTTGCCTACAGTAAATACCAATATACGCTTTTTTACTCCAATCATATTACCAGCCAATCCAACACAATGCTCTAAGTTTGCTCTTAATGTATCTATTAAATCATCAATTACTACTATATCATTTTTAGTTGCCTCTTCTGATTTTTGTCCTAAAAACAATATATCTTTTACAATTGGTTTTATCATAATTTATACCTCTTTTTCAGTTATATTTTTTATAAAAAATAAGATATGATTTTAAAATATATTATATAATCTAACCTTAGTGAACTAGCACCACTTATAGAAGTGGTTGACTTCTTGGTCAATATCTCTAATGAGACAAGTTTACCCAAGCTATTAAGGTCGCACCGACCTCTCTAGTCAATATATCTTTTATTATATTGCTAGTTTTAGTAGATTTTTACTTGCATTGATATCCCTATCCATTATCATTCCACATACTGGACATATATAAGTCCTACAAGATAAGTCTTTGGTTTGACTTGATTTATTGCCACAATTAGAGCATAGTTGACTACTCGCATAATTGGATGGTGCTATTATAATTTCTCTACTATACCATTCTGCTTTATACTCTAACATTCGTCTGAATTCTGACCAACTAACATCGGATATTGATTTGGCTAATTTGTGATTTTTTATCATGTTACTAACTTTTAAGTCCTCAATTACTATAACTTGATTTTCGTTAATTAATTGAGTGCTTACTTTATGCAAAAAATCATTTCTTTGATTAGCTATTTTTTCATGTATCTTTGCTACTTTAATTCTAGCTTTTCTTCTGTTATTACTTCCCTTTTGTTTTCTAGATAAGTCCTTTTGAAGTTTAGCTAATCTTTTTTCTGATTTTTTTAAGTGTTTAGGATTAGAAAATATTTCTTCATCACTTGTTATTGCAAATTCTTTAATTCCTAAATCTACACCTATTTTTTTATCTGTTTTAGACAATTGAATATTTTCAGTATCAACTAGAATAGAAATATAATATTTGCCACTAGGAACTTGAGAAATAGTACAAGACTTTATTATCCCTACGAACTCTCTATGTTGGTCTAGTTTAATCATAGATTTTAATTTAGGTACTTTTATATGGTTATTCTCAATGTATACAGTACCATTCTGATTATTAGTCGTGTAATTACTGGTATTACTTTTCTTCTTGAATTTAGGAAACCCAACTGACTTATCTCTAAAAAAATTTTTGTATGCCTTATCTAAATTCATTTGTGCATTAGCTAGAGCAAGGCTGTCAACTTCTTTGAGCCAAAGAAATTCTTTTTTATATTGTGCTGGTGTGGGATATTTTATTGCTTTAATATCTAAATCTTTATTTTCCTCATAAGACTTAATTCTATCTGTTAACATTCTATTATATACAAATCTAGTACAACCAAAAGTTTTTGCTAGGTATATTTTTTGCTCATTGTTTGGATAAAGTCTGTACTTATAAGCTTTTAGCATTTTCTCACCTCATTTCATCCCTTGATTTTCGATATATTTTTTGATTACTTCTATAGGAGCACCGCCAGTTGTTACAAGGCAATAACTTCTACTCCAAAAACATTCTTTCCATAACTGTTTTCTTATTTGTGGAAATTCTTTTTTTATAAGTCTGCTACTAGCACTTTTGTAAGTATTAAGAAACTT
>Ga0183100_1000980_pt1 | contig 16442 bp, 10 predicted proteins | sample Biomet2_FD_127789 | JGI IMG/M metagenome (GOLD analysis project Ga0183100, IMG submission 127789) | Microbial communities from bioreactor (seeded with anoxic lake sediment) at LBNL, California, USA - Biofuel metagenome 2 | ecosystem: Engineered > Bioreactor > Anaerobic > Unclassified ...
CCCACGGAGAATCGCCGCCGGAGGTGGAAGTTAATGCCTTGCTTGAAAATAGCCTGTTCTGGTCCTGGTAGAAGAAATCAAATCTCTACCAGTGAAGTTATCTTCCACATTGGTTGTAATGACTCTGTCCCGGACACCTGCGGCAATGGAACCTTCAGCCATACCCCAATAACATTTCCGGTGTGACAGATGAGAATAGACTGTGGCATAAAAACGCGGATCTCTGTTTTGATACGGGTTATCTTCGGAATACATGGGATTATCCAGATTCAGATTGGGTTCGAGATGCTTTTCATCGTTATAAGGTTTATCCAGATGAAGGATGGTTTGTCCGTTTGTCGTTTCAAAAGCATCGACCAATTCCTGGGACGGACAGATGCCTGTCCGGTCGCCAAACTGGAAGCCAATTCCTTGATAAACAAACTGAGGCACATTGGCAAAAGTTGAGTGATTTTGCCAGATGGTCTCCTGGTCGGGCTCTCCCGCCTGATAGGTGCCTTTTTTCGTGTTGTATTCATTGAACAACGCCGCATAGGTATTCCCGTCAAAAGCTTCCAGATATTCATCCGGATAAACCAGTGTTGTATATAGCTTGTAACCGTTCTTTCGTAATTCTGTGACAGCTGCTTTTGTAATAGTGTACGCTTCATCCCAATGATTGACACCATCATTAAACAAAGGACTGGCAGCATAAAGGATGGCTCTCGATTTAATGGCCTCTGCAACAGCTTTCGTTGTCCGGAATTCCTCGGCAGAGGTGGTGATTCGCCACGGCAGAGCATCTGTATTCATGGCTACATCACAATCTTCCATAATAAATTTCACAATATCATAGAAACTGCTTTGCTCCAGATTGGAAAAATCCTGGTCAAAGGAAAACGGCTCCCGTTCAATAGGTAGTTTGCCCCCATACAGCTTGATCAATTCCAGATAATAATAGGCTCTCAATACATGAGCTTCAGCATCCCATCTGGTTCGTTTTGATTCATCACCGACATTAGCTGTCTTTATGTATTTAATAAAGAGTGAGCACTTTCTAATGGCAGGCCAATAGACATCCCAGAATTTCGAATTACGAGGACCTTTATCATCGACAGCCGTAGAAAATTGCCTGTAAAACGGATGGTCAGCAGCAGAAGCTTCTTTTGCGTACATATTCGGAACCGGCAGTGTGGCATTGGTCTCACTGTCCCAGCCATCATCACTGACAGCTTCAAAGAAGTTGGTCCATTGATAATATCTGTATCCTTTCGCCGGCATGCAGCCATAACAGGCATTCAAATAGGCTGCCACTTTTTCGGGATCGGAAAAAATAGCATTGTAATCTACTTTTCCGTCCGGAGCAGAGTCCAGCACATCACTACAGGAAGTCAACGCTGTCGATCCAAGCAAGAGAAGCATGACATAGGCTATGACTCCTTTATGGAAAATGGTTAAGCTTTTCATGATTATCTATTCTTAAAAATTAATACTTATACCACCACTGACTGATCTGTTTATAGGATAATCCAATTGGTGACTCAGCTCAGGATCGATGTGTTTCATCTTGAATTTGGTGAACGTCAGTAGATTCTGGCCATTCAGACTAAATCTGACATTTTTAAGACCAATCTTTTTTAGTTGAGTAGTGGTATAGCCTAATTCAAGATTTCTCAATCGGCAATAGGACTTATCCATGATAAAGAAGCTGTTGGCAATATGATTTGAAGTTGAGTGAGTGCTTAAAGCAGGATAGGTTATTTTTTCACCGGCAGCATAGCGTTCTGCCGTCCATGCATGTTCGTGGTAATCGAAATATGTACCGAGGAAACTGGTTTCCCATACATAAACCCCTGAATAATAATTGCTGCACATACCCACTCCCTGGAAGAATATATTGGCATCGAAATTCTTGTACTTAGTACTTAAGTTCAGCCCATAAGTCACTCTTGGAACCGGCGAATAGCCGATAGGCACTTTATCTTTGTCATTGATCTTACCGTCTTTGTTGACATCTTTGTAGATGAAATCTCCGACTCTTGGGGTACCGACCTCATAGGTAATGTTTGACAGATATTTATCCAGTTCTTCCTGTGAGTTGAAGAAGCCGTTCCCATTGCTGTAGTCGATCGGTATACCCCATTGCTGGTCAATCGAATAGCCTGTTACACGATATCTGTAGGCGTAATCGTCAGCATATTTTGCTTCATCATAATAGACAACCTTATTCTTTGAATAGCCATAATTGGATTTGAAGGATATGGACCAATCATCGGTCAACCGCTTATTGTAGCCCAATTCGATTTCAAAACCATGGTTGTCGACAATACCCAGATTGGTCTTAGGTATATCTTCGAGCGGCACACCTTGAATAGTCGGAACCATGCCACGTTGCAGCAGAATGCCGGTTCTGTGTTCTTTAAAGGCGTCAAGGGTCATGGTCAATGCGCCCCAGAGTTGCAGGTCAAGTCCGTAGTTTTGTTTGAGTGCTGTCTCCCAGGTCAGGTTTTCATTGCCAAGCAATCCTTCGTTCACTGTTTTACCCTGTGAAAGGCTACTTAGCAGTCCACCACCGCTCACTGTAATATCACTCAAATACAGGAACCGGCTGCTACCCAACTGGTCGTTACCTACCTCACCGACAGAACCTCTTAATTTCAGACTGGTGACGGCATCAACATCTTTCATAAACGGTTCGTTGCTGATCACCCATGCGCCGGAAATAGCCGGAAAAAATCCAAATCGTTTCTTTGGAGAGAATTGCTCAGACCCATTGTAGCCCATATCAAATTCAGCCATGTACCTATGGTCATAATCGTAGGTAGCACGTCCGGCAACACCCAGGATGTTATAGGGAAGATCGGCGCTATAACCTTCCCAGTTATCACGCTGAGCCAGAATCATGGCACCAACAGTATGCTTTTCTCCAAATGTATGATTGTAGTTGATCGAATACTGAAAATTAGCTTTATAACTGGTTGACGCCCCCTTGTACATCGTCAGGTAAATGGTTGTTGAACGCCGGTTGGCATAAGAAAGGGTATTGTTGTCATAATCCATCTTGATGTCATACATTGGCAAATATTGCTCACCCTGGGTGGTCACATTATCAAAGTAGTCAAAAGATACCTGAGCTTTATGACTTAATCCAGGAAGTAGTTTATCCAGTTTCCAGTCAAATCCTAACGTTGTGTTCAGGGCTGAACTCGTCATTTCACGGAAACCCATCTTTCCAAGCAATTCATAGGCACTAACACCCAGCGTAGCAGGGTTGACGGTTTCGCCTGCCGGTACGCCAAAACCAGCAATGGTTGTCGGACCAGGTGTCAACGCCGGAAAACCTGAAAGGACCCACATCGTATGCTTGACAGCCGTTTGCCAGTCAGGCAGGTATTCAGGACAGGAAGGCATACCCATCACTTCAACGTAAGAGCCGACATTCAAAAAGGCTCTGAACGATTTTGTCAATTGAGAATCAAAGTTTGAGCGGAAACCATACCGGTTGATTCTGTATGTCGGGTCAAATCCAAGTTCACTGGGACTTTGTTGAACAAAGTTACTTCCCTGATGCAGGTAATTACCGTTAATAAAATACCTCAATTTGTCTGTTCCTCCATTAATATTCAGGTTAACTCTTGTTTGAGGAGCTATTTTGGTGAATTCGCCATAATAATCATGGTTGCAGTACAGGTATTCTCTGACTTTCTTTTCCTGTTCATAGTTCGGATCAGCCGGATCAAGGCCTAGCAACGGATTCTTGAATTTTTCGATCACTTCGTCGCTATATGGCAGATCCTCATCAGAATAGCCATCATTTTTGTAGGCCTCATTACGAAGCTTCATATATTCAAGAGAAGTAACCCGAGTCGGACGACGGGTAAAATCAGAGAAAGATTGAACAACGCTGGCATTCATTTCCGGTTTACCGCCTGCTTTCCCTCTTTTGGTCGTAATAATGATTACGCCATTGGCACCACGGACACCGAATACGGCTGTTGCGGAAGCATCTTTTAGCACTGAAATCGATTCAACCTCATTCGGATCGATGACACGCAATTCGTCACGGGGAACCCCATCAACCAGAATTAATGGAGACGATCCGTTGAACGTGCTCATCCCGCGCAGGTACATGGTGGCATTATCCGCACCTGGCTGGCCGTTGCCCTGGATGGCAGTCAAACCTGAAATTTTGCCAGCCAGGGCTGAGCCTAACGTTGAAGCGGTACTCGTCAGCAATTCCGTCGATTTGACCGAAGCGACAGCTCCGGTCACGGCGACTTTCTTTTGAGTGGCATAACCGACAACCACCACATCTGAAATGAATTTTTGATCTTCTTCCAACGTGACGGTCATCGTGGTTTTACCATCAATTTTAACAGTATGAGGTTTAAAACCTACATACGAAAATATAAGATTTCCATTTCCAGCGGCATGAATGGAAAAATTCCCATCGGCATCGGTTATGGCATTGTTGGATGTCCCCTTTTCATTGACAGTGACACCTACCATACCAAGGTTTGTCTTATCGACAACTTTTCCCTTCACAAATATTTTCTGGGCACATACGCTGCTTGTTGCCAACAAGAGCATGATGATGGTCACATGAAATAATTTGTTTATTTTCATCTGATAAAAGTTTTTTCGTTTAAACAGGTATGCAACGCTGAACGTCCGGAAATTTTCAGACTGGACATTTTTTGATAATAACCTCGTTTCATACTATGATATTAAATTTAAGTGTGTCAATTCAGGTTTTACTTGTTGGCTGGCTTTCTGGTCAGTACATTGACGAAGTAGTCACGTATTTGTACAGCCTGTTCCGGAGAAATTGTCAGATATGCATGACGGCCACCGTCTTTTCCGGTAAAGACCGTATGGTTGTTTCCATCAATCGAAATTGTCCCCCATTTGGACAGTGTAAAAAATTTATCCGACGGATTTGTAACAAACAATGTCGCAATCACATCCCATGTCGGTCTGTCATAAGGCATCGGCAAATAGGCTTTATACGCTTCTACCATAGGATGTTTGCCCATGCACCAACCAAAATCATTTACCATGCTTTTTCCAGGATACTCAACAGCATTTCCTGCTTCGAACGGTGTTACGACAATCTTTGTCGGCCAATTCGAAAAGACAGCCTTCGCTGCATTGATATCTGTTCTGATGTTAAATTCAGCAATGGCATCCTTGCCAAAGCTACCTCCCATCATAGAAAGCAGTTTGACTTTTTTTGCCACCAGCTCTTTGCCTTTCAGAGGCGAATATTGATCTGGTTGTGTAGCAAGCAATCTGGCAATATTGGTAGAAAAACCGACTGAAACGATGACAACCGAGTGGTCAGGTTGTTTCGCGAGAATCATACGATACAATTTCGTGGCTTCCGGAATGGCTGCCTCGTCTTTGGACCGTTTGAAATAAGGATTGCCATTGGCATCCTTGATGTTGCAAACCATTTCAACGTACGTTTTGGCCGGTTGAACAGAATCCACACCATTGACCACTTTCCCAATCTTTATGTTTGGATACCCGTACCAGGTATTCATGATGTCAATGAAGTTTGTGGAGTAAGGATTGTCTTTATTTGACATAACTGCCAGTAACTTAATCTTCTTGCTGTCCATATTCTTGTAAAGCAAGTCCAGCGCCATCGCATCATCCACATCATTGCCCATATCTGTCTCAAAGATGATGTTTGTCGGAAGTTGCGGCTTTTCAACGGTAGCAGCATCGGCTTTTCCGGCCAAAATGATCAGCGAGAGCCCTGCCACAAACAGAATAAACATCATTGTCAAAAACGCATTCACCACCTTATTGACGCCTTTAAATTCTTTCCAGACGAAAACGCCCCACAAAGCTGCGATTAAAGGTGCACCTTGGCCCAATCCGTAGGAAATGGCCGTACCGGCTTTGCCGGATGCAATATAACTGAAAGCCGTACCGATGGCCCAAATCAGACCGCCAAGCAATCCAACACTATGTGTCTTTAGAGTACCTTTGAAATAGTCTTTATAAGCAACGGGCGATCCGACAAACGGCTTTTTCATCACTAACGTGTTGAAAATAAAGTTACTGATGAATACCCCCACAGAGAAAATGAAGAAACCAGAATACGGAGTCAGCTTGCCCTGTGCCGGAGTGTAAAAATTCATATCCATGGCTGCAGCAACAAACCGGTAGAAGAATGCCATCAACGTTCCGGCAATGATTGCCAGCACCAGTCCTTTTTTCCTCGAAGTACCTGCCTCTGACTTAGCCTTGCCGGATGCAATCCCATTCAAGATGATGGCAACCACAATCAGGAAGACGCCCAAAAACAAGGTTTGCGGATTCCCCTGAGGCATCTCAAAATAATTGATGAAGACACCTAACGCCAAAGCAATGCCGACACCAATCGGGAAAGCGACAGACATTCCCGCGATTGAAATAGAAGCGGAAAGCAGCAAATTGGCAGCATTGAAAATGATACCACCAAGAAACGCACTAAACAGATTGGCACCATCTGCCTGCATCAAATCCGTAACAAACGGACGGCCGTTCACACCAATGCTGCCCAACGTAAAGCCTGAAATCAGGCTCAGCACCAAGATGCCGATAACATAGTCCCAGTAGAACAGCTCGTAGCGCCATGTCTTTGCTGCCAGTTTCTGAGTATTTGCCCAGGATCCCCAACACAACATGGTAATCAGGCAAAGAACGACAGCTAACGAATAACTCTCAACGATAAACATATAGGTTCTTATTTAGTTGAATAGATGATCAAATCTGATTAAACAGCATTTCTTTTTTGTATGGGATCGAGTTTTGTGCTCCTTCACGCATAACAGCAATGCCTGATGCCTTATTGGCCATTCTGACAGCCTCCATAATCGAATAATCGTCCGATAAGGCTACGCAGAATGCACCGCAAAACGTATCACCGGCCGCCGTCGTATCGACAGCCTTAACTTTTTCGACCGGAACCCTGTAGCAGGAATTCCCTTCTTTAATAAAGGCGCCTTGGGAACCCATTGTAATAATGACAATATCAACACCTTTGGAACTAATACAGGCTGCCGCTTTTCTGGCAGATTCCCCATCGCAAACCGGAATACCTGAAATCAACTCTGCTTCTGTTTCATTAGGAATAATGGCATAGAGACATTTCAGCAATTCAGGAGACAAGCTTCCAGCCGGAGCCGGAGCCGGATTCAAAATAACCTTTGCCCCCTTTTTATAAGCAATGGAAGCAGCATATTCTACCGTTTCCATGGGAATTTCAAGTTGCATCAGCAAGATGTCGGCACTTTCTATTATATCCTTAACTTTTTCAATATCCTTAACACTTAAAGAGGAATTTGCTCCGGATGCGACAGCGATGCAATTTTCACCATTCTTGTCAACCATAATCAGAGCAACACCGGAAGACAATTCCGGGTCCGAAAAGATGTAATCGGTTTTTATGTTTTCTTCGTCAAACATTTCAATGGAATGCTTTCCGAAGACGTCATTTCCGGTTTTGGAAATAAAGGTGACATCTCCTCCCAGGCGGGCAACGGCAACAGCCTGGTTGGCACCTTTTCCTCCGCCATTCATTCTGAACGTTCCGCCAAGGATCGTCTCACCAGGTACAGGTAGTCTGTCGGATTTGACAACCATATCCGTATTGCAGCTCCCAACCACTACGATTTTTTTAGTACTCATATGCTTTTATCGAAAACGTGATATTTGATGTTTCTCATGAACATATTGCTTGCAGAATGTTTTCATGGCCATTTATTGTCATTGTGCTTTTCAGAATTATGTTCGGGGCAAACATAGACAATAATCCCAATATGTACAAACGTTTGTGCATTATTTTTTGATATTTTTTCAGCCTTAAAACAAGCAGCGGCTCATAAATCATATATAATACTGATAATAAAGCCACTAAAACCACTTTGGACAAAACAGAGAACAGGACAGAACAGACCGGTTTCACTGTTTTTTAGGCTTTTGTGCAAACGTTTGCATTAAAATACAACGCCATGGAGTAGTCTGGCAGACAGGTTACTGAAGGAATCCTGCTGCCACAGGAAACATACCAGCACCTACCAAAAGATGAAGAGCATATTGATGCCCGAGAGAAACAGCGTAGTGAATCACTTTCAGTTGCTTGGCAAATACAGCAGCAACTTCACGGCCATTTTCGACCTGAAACGTCAGCATACCGGAGAAGTTTTTCATTTGACGGACAGCCAGATCATATTGCGGGTGTAATGGCAAACCTGGATAAATCACTCGCTTAACCTTCGGATGGCCTTCCAGAAAGCGTGCGACGGCCAAAGTTTTCTCCTCATGTGCTTTCATCCGTAGCGGAAAGGTGGCCAATCCACACATAATCAACCAGGCATTGAAAGGGCTTAACGTAGCGCCAAGCCGGATGTTGGTCGTTTTGCGCAACGGGGCAATCAATACGGCCGGTCCAAGGATAGCGCCTCCAAGTACATCACCATGGCCGTTCAGGTATTCGATCAGCGAATGGATCACATAATCGGCACCAAGCTCAATCGGTCTGGTTGCAGCAGGTGTGGCAAAGGTGGAATCGATCGCCAGCCTGGCACCATACTTGTGGACTATCTCCGCTACCGCCTTAATGTCGGTCAAACGGATCAACGGATTGCAAGGCGACTCAATGTACACCAGTTTTGTCTCCGGTCGCATGGCTTTTGCAACAGCTTCAAGATCAGACGTGTTGACTTTCGTAATATGAATACCTAATTGTGGAATCATTTCATTGGTCATTTCCGACATGGCAGCATAACCAACATCTGAGACCACGGCATGATCACCCGATCTTAGTGTACCGAATAATAGTGCGCTGACAGCGCCCATACCGCTGCCAAACACGATTGCCTTTTCTGCGCCCTTGTTTGTCCGGTCTATCCTGAACGTCCAGAAAAAACCGTATTTCTTCATCTGCAATTGAACAAAGGTCGATCCGGCATGTTGTATTGTCTTTAAACAAAGTCAGATGAAACAATAACAATTCGCATAAAATTCGTTCATCCTTTTGGAAAAAATTAGTCTATGACTAATAATTCATAATTTTTTAATATTTTTGTGCCGTTAATCTCAAACAACCAGACAATGAAAACTTTAGTCGCTTCACTATCCTGCCTGCTACTTGGCATGACCATGTTGGCCCAGAATCCTGCTACCATCAGATTGAACCTTGAAAAAGGGAAACTGTACTCAGTCAGGACCATTTCTCATCAAAAAATCCAGCAAACCGTCAGCGGACAGGCCATAGCAGTTGACGTCCAGGCAGACAGGTTTGTCAGTTACCGTGTGCTGCAAAAAGTAAACGATATCATGACGGTCGAACTGTCATTCGATACAATTGCATCGATTGTCAACGCCCCCATGATGAAAAAAGAAACCAATTCGGCCAAACCCGGCAAAGAACCAGTTGAGAAAATCCTGAATAAGCTTAGCACGACAAAGATTCAGGCAAAAATCTCCACTTCCGGAAAGTTTATCGGTTTTGTCAATTACAACGTCTTCAAAGATAACGTATTGCTGGTACTTGATTCCATTCCTGCCTCCAAAAAGGATGAAGCAACGCAGCAAGCCAATATGCTGATCAAAGAATCTGCCGTAAGAAGCATGATAGAACCGTTGTTTAACTACCTGCCTGAAACAGCCGTCAAAACAGGTGATAAATGGGACAACAATTATATGGTGACTTCCAACGATATTGCCTCCATCGTACAAACCACCACTATCCTGAATGGAACAGAAAACGGGACAGCTTCCTTTGCCGGAAGTTCACAGTTGGAGTCTATGCCTTCGACTGACCCGAATGCTCAAATGGTTCAGGAACTGAAAGGAACAACAACGTTCAACGGTGTCATCGACCTGACCACAGGTTTGACCGTGAAAAGAACAGAAAAAGGGCACATCGACGGCTCAATTTCCGTGAAAAACGCCGGACAGGATATGAAAATCCCCATGGTGATCGATTCGGAAACCGAAACCAGCATGAGCCACTAAGTATTAAATTACAACACCTCATTTACATGCATCGCACACTATTACTGGGACTGTCATGCCTTGCCGCATTCAGTGTCAACGCCAGACAAGTTATTACCGGAACCGCCACCGATAAGGAAACACAACAGCCGGTTGAGGGAGCACAGGTTAATTTGCTTCAACTCCCCGACAGCGTTCAGGTCGAAGCCACTCAAACGAGTTCCGACGGGCTTTTCATGTTTTATAAAGCAGACAGTGCCAAGACTTACTGCCTGAAATTCCAGCACGCCTTGTATAAGCCTCTTTCTTTATCGGTAGCTCCGAAAAAGGGCAGCATGATCAACAGTGTCGGGGCTGTCGCCCTCGAACCTCATCAGTACAATCTGAAGGAAATCGTCGTCAACGGCAACAAAATGATGGTAACCGAATTAGGTGACCGGACCGTCTACAGCATCCCGGAAGGCATGCAAAAGACCTCTACCGATGGTGTTGATGTATTGCGGAAGGTGCCGTCCGTTCAGGTGGATTACCTAAATGAGGATATTACCGTAAACGGCAAGTCGAACATCAAGATTGAGGTGGATGGCATTTCCAGGGACAAAGGGTATCTGAAACGGTTACACCCTTCCCAGATCAGCAAGATGGAAGTCATTACGAATCCGTCAGGAAAATATGATGCAGACGTCGATGCTGTCATCAACGTGGTCACCAACCCCGCCATGCGTTATGGTTTGAAAGGCATGTATTATGCCGGTGCCTTCCCCATTGCAAAAAACGGTTATGTCGGAATGGGAAATGCCAGCCTTGACTACGGGCTGGAAAAGATTTCCTATTATGTGGCTGCCAACGGTGCCCTGCAGAAAATAGGCATAAATTCAGACATGCACCGTGAATCCGGTAGTAACACCATCAATCAGAATGCCTCTCAGATGATCAATGCCGGTATGAGCAGTGTCAATATGGGATTCATTTATGACCCGGATGAGCACAACGACATCAATTTCAATGTTGCTTATAACAATACCGGTTACAAGCTCGACGGATCCACCTGGAACAGGACTGAATCCGATGGGCTTAGCAGCCTGCTCAAAACAACCAGCAACACCAGAAACACCAGTGGCGGACTGACAACCTCGCTGTTTTACAAACACGCCTTCGACAAGAAGACACAACATGGGCTGGAAGCAGAAATAAACTATTACAACAGCCTCGGGAACCAGACTAAATCGAATTTCCAGAACACCTACTACAATCCTGCCGATTCCACCACGGAGCTTTACCACATTCCATGGCAACAGGAACGCTCAAACAGTACCGTACGAAACCTGTACGGACAGTCAAATTATACCTTGCCTTTCGACAGCGTCTATTTCTTCAACGTAGGCATCAGTGCCAATTACAACCGGTACATAACCGACAATACCAGCCTATCGACCTCTATCAGCGACCTGGATTACACCGATCTAAGGCTGGGCGGTTACGCCGAGATATCCCGCAATTTCAGCAAAGGTTCCCTCAGAGTTGGGACACGGTTTGAAAACTCCAGGGTGGATTTCACCAGTTCCAATCCACACTATTACCGCTCCATCTTGCCCTATGTCAACGGTTTATACAAGTTCAACGGTGATAACAGCCTTAAGCTGGCATATTCCAGAAGGGTCATCCGCCCGACTTCAACCCAACTCAATCCTATGGTCAGTGCACTCGACAGCCAGACTATCAGCAAGGGAAACATAGACCTGAAGCCAGCTTACAGGGATAACTTTCAACTGACCTACGACTGGAAGCTTCCCATTAAAAAGGTCTCATTCAACATTTCCCCTCAGCTATACTATGAATATCAGACTGAATTGATTCAGACCATTATCAGCCAGAACAGTGTAACAAAGAAGTTTGAAAGCATGCCGACCAACATTGCCAACGGCTATGAATATGGCGGCGCCTTATCTGTTAATTCTCAGATCGGGCAGATCCTGTTCAACTCCAATTTCAGGTATTCTTTCTATCACGTAGACAAATACCTCGACCAAATCGATGCCATGACGCGGCATGGCTGGAACTGGAACTCGTTTGTCATGAGCCCCTTGCCACACAACTTTCAATTCATGACCATGCTCTATATGACCGGTCCCGTCCTGAACGGCCAGACCGAAACCAAAACATCTTCGATTTTCCTGCTCGGCCTGGGTAAGCAGTTCAAGAACAACAGCGTGTTACGCCTGATTGCCTACAACCCGTTGACCAGTAACTTTTATAAAAGTACCACGACGATCAACACCGGTTCGCTCTATCAGGTACAGCACAACTACATGAAGAAAGACTACGGATTCCTATTGATGTACGTCTACTCATTCAAAGTCGGCAAATCCATCGAACGGCAGAAGCGAACGGTTGAACAGCAGTCTCAGGATAACATGATCAAGTTGCCGATGACCTATTAACCCTCTTTTCATCCAGATAGCAAAAGCTTGTGTATTTTGATGAGAAAAGGTAGTTTCCATTTTGCTTTATTCGTTTTACCATCTATGCAAACAGCTCGTTCATTATCTAAAAAAATAGATCGTACACATCGACTAATAACTGCATTATGACAAAGTTGGTTTTAATCAGACACGGAGAATCTGTCTGGAACAAGAAGAATGTGTTTACCGGCTGGGTCGACGTTCCCCTTTCTTCAAACGGGATCAGCGAAGCGATAAAGGCCGGCGAGGAATTGTCAGCCATCTCGTTTGACATCGTCTTTACGTCCGTGCAAGTCAGGGCCATCGAAACCGCGATGATCGTACTGGCCCAGAATCTGGGAGACAAAACGCCGGTGGTGATGCATGACGAAGGCAAGATGAAAGACTGGACAACCATCTACAGCGAAACGATGGTCCGAAACATCATCCCGGTGTATAGCGACTGGCACCTGAACGAACGGTACTACGGAGAACTACAGGGGAAAAACAAAGCTGAAACAGCCAAACAATATGGTGATGAACAGGTGCACCAATGGCGCCGGAGTTATGATGTGCCGCCTCCAAAAGGGGAATGCCTGAAAGACACGGCCGAACGGACCATCCCATTTTTCAGAGAGCACATCATCCCCCAGCTTGAAAGCGGTAAAAACGTCCTGATTTCGGCTCACGGCAACAGCCTGCGTTCCATTGTGATGTACATCAACAATCTCACCAGGGAACAAGTGCTTCAACTGGAGATCCCAACCGGAAAGCCGCTACTGTTCGAATTCAGGGAGGGCAAACTGGAAGCACTTTAAAGTCAGCATATAGCAAGCCAACTTACCTATTCTCAATACCCCCGCCGGTGACAAGCCTTATTTTTTCAGGATCGTCTGTCTGAACACCCCTTGCGCGGTTATCACAGTCATCAGATAAGGGCCCTGCTTCAGGTCACTCAAATCTAAAGAGCGGATGCCAGATGCTGCCCGTTTCATCCGTACACCTGCCAAATTGAAGATCTCTACGCGGTCAATGTCAGCATCGGAGACAATGGTTAGCTTGTCAGTGACCGGATTGGGAAACACAGCCAATCCAGGCACACATTGGGTAGAAAGTCCAGTCATCTCGTTAGACAGGCTGATGTAATAGAGGTTTGCCGAGTCTGTTTTGGTGATTTTGTGACTACCGGCTGAAATGGTCAACGTCAAGACGCCTGAAACAGCATTGTAGGAAGTGCCGTCGATTGAAATTTTTCCTGAGAAACCGGTGTTGAAAACCAGAATCAAGGTTGCTTGTTTGGTCGTGGTAAACGAAATGACTGTAGCGGCTTCGATTTTAAGGCATTGAGTCAGTGTCAGTCCGACATAGGTAACCGTGCCTTTTGAATCGGACAGATTGCCGGTAATGCTAAAGAAGGCACTGGTCTTGCCCGAGAGGGTGAAGTTGTGAAGGTAGACATTGGTTGAATCGCCCCCCTGCCCCGGATCAACCGGTGTGGTCCCGCCTGTGCCAAGACTGTCTCCCTGCACTAAAACCAGGCTGGTTTGATAGCCTGTAAGAGCTGCCTTCAGTCCGGCGTTCACCGCATCTGCTTCATCATCAATGGCATTGTCAAACGTCCATTTAACGTCTCCGCCTTCTACACGTCCGGCATATTTTGTGACGTTTTCTTTAGCGACGTCAGGACTGTCCGGTGTATAGGTATACATTAGGGAATCGTTGGTATCAAAGTTGTTGTAGGTATGTTTGCCCTGATACGAAACCACGGCGTTGTCCACTTTCTCATTCCGGCTGGTTGCCACATACGCATCAAAATCGACGGTCGAATTCGGATAGCCGGTATTGCCGTAAGGGACAAAGCGTTTCTGGCCGGTCATGACATTATTGAAGGCCTTAATGGTTCCTCCGTCTTCTTTCGAAAAGGTCGGCATATTAACATAATCGTTCGATTGGGTCGATTCGTTAAAGACATCGGTACCTTGCATAGACGTCATCATGGGGTATTTGCAATGGCGGAAATAATTGGCCTCGACAAACACGGACGATCCCAGCGTGGAACCGGCACCGTACTTGGCATTGCCGTCGTAATAATTGTTGTACACGTGGGCGGAATAATACCGCACGCGCGGGTGGCGCGAATCGGAGTGATCGTACCAGTTGTGATGATAGGTGATAAACAGCCCGGCCGTGGTTCCTTCACTCAATCCAAGCAAATTGGACTTTCCCGTATCCCAGAAATGGTTGTAGGAAAACGTGACATAGGTTGATTTTTTGCAGTCAAGCGCCCCGTCTCCTTTCACCTGATCGGCATCACTCCCAGGCTCTCCATAAAAAAAATCGCATTGATGGACCCACACGTGGTCATTGCCTTGTTGCAATCCGACATCATCGCCCTCACTGCTGTTGCAGTTCATAAAACCGATGTTCCGTACTTCCACATTCGATGCATTCTTGATGCGAAGGCCCCAGCCATCAGCTACAGCATCATTGCCGACGCCTTCCACCGTGATGTATCCCGACGGATTGTTGGCATTTTCAACGACCACATCCCCGTTCAACATATACGACAAGTCCGTGATCTGTCCGACCAGCCGGACAATCAACGGGCGCGTGTCCTTCCCTTTCTTAAAGCCGTCCAGGATGGTTTGCAACCCAACACACGGATTCTCACTGGCCCCGGAAACATCCAGCGAGATGGTATTCTTCGTTTTTCCGGTTATGTACAACACCACCGCCCTGTCTTTCGGCGTCCCGTCAGCCTGATAGGCCCCAGGCGTCCTGCCCTTCCAAAAGGCATAACCGGTACGATCATATGCTTTCACGATCAGTGAATCGGTCGTTGTGCCTTCTCCTTCTTTGCCCGAAATGACAGGCACAACCCGGACGGTATATTTTCCAGCCCTAAGGCCCGGGATATCGGCACGCTCACAGGTTTTGTAGCTTCGGATAAGCTGATCGTCGATTCGCTTGTCCGTGATACCTTCGCCACTGTAGTAAACATGATACGTCTGTATACTGTCCATCGGTTCCCAGGTAACATAAACAGACTCCAGCCATCCAACCGCATGAGTGATCACCGGCCGCTGAGCGAAATTCACCATAGGAGCCAAACAGACAACGAAAAACAAAAGGCCTTTTTTAATCATAGATCACCTTGGCATTAGATTTTTAACTGGTTATGGCACAAATATATCAGTTTGAAAAAAGACGCATGTAGAGAAATTGATGCATTTCGTTAAATTATTGCAGTTTACAAGAAAAAAAACATCTTTTGGAGTCCGAAAAAAGGCAACAGAAAATTTGAATAACTGAAAAATTCTGGTTAAATTAACCGGATGATTTTATTTGTTCTGTCACCCATTCGTTGACACCCGTTTCAAATCGTGTCAGCATGCAGCAGGGCTAATTTTTTTGGAATTCCGGTATAATTATTAAACAATTACTAATTATCAAACGTATGAGCACAGGAAAAGTTTTATTAGGCCTTCTGGCCGGAGTAGCCACGGGTGTCTTAATGGGTGTATTGTTTGCTCCGGATAAAGGAGTCAATACTCGCCGGAAAATCAGCTGTAAGGGAAAAGAGCTGAAAGACGATTTAACAGAAAAGTTCGATGAAGTCATTGATGACATCTCTGAGAAATTCGAGCAGATGAAAAAGGATGTGAAAGACTACGCCGAAAAAACGACGGAGCCAGAAACGAAAAAAGAAAAGAAGGACGTAACGGAAACGGCCTAAGATAGCCGATAGCCAACCTTTCCGGGAAAAAGTCCCAAACAACAATCAGAACATTTCATGAACAGGGAAAGCAATGGAGGACTATGGAAAATTAATTGAATCGCTGCTGGAAAGGATTTCCGACTATCTAAGAACGAACATTGAGTTGGCCAGACTCAAACTAGCGGACAAGGCCTCGGATGTATTATCGTCATTGATTTCACAGACCGTGGTCTTTGTCTTTGTTGCCTTATTCCTGTTTTTTTTGAATATAGGGTTGGCTTTATGGCTGGGGAAACTCCTTTGGAGGTCGG
>Ga0183100_1000981_pt1 | contig 16437 bp, 13 predicted proteins | sample Biomet2_FD_127789 | JGI IMG/M metagenome (GOLD analysis project Ga0183100, IMG submission 127789) | Microbial communities from bioreactor (seeded with anoxic lake sediment) at LBNL, California, USA - Biofuel metagenome 2 | ecosystem: Engineered > Bioreactor > Anaerobic > Unclassified ...
TCCGGGGCCGGTGCTTTTCCGTATATAGTCTTTATAAGACGATTCAGGTTTTGTCAGAATCCTTTGAGCCGTTCTGCTCTGCTCCGGCACTCGCTTTGCCGCCGGAGGGAGCAGTCCCACCCTTAGTCTTTTGTCTGAACCCGCTGGGATCATTGCCATGGAGCTGGTTATGCATTTCCAGCATGGACTGGGCAGCCTGATCAAACTGTCTGGCCTCCTGGAAGTTTTCCACCAGGTCGCTGTGGACGATATCGCTGTAATCCTTTTCCGGGTTTTTGGGATAAACGGCCCGAAGCAAAATAGGCGTCACAATGGTGGAGGCCACCACCATCAGAATCATCGGCGCCAGGAACACGGAGTCCATCATCCCGCTGGCGATGCCCTTGTTGGCCACGATCAGCGCGACTTCTCCGCGGGATATCATGCCAATACCAATCCTCAAGCTTTCCGCGTTGGTGTAGTGGAACAGCTTTGCGCCCAGACCGCAGCCGACAACCTTGGTAATAATGGCCATTAAGATGGAAATCACCGACAGCATGATGACTTCCGCATTCATGGAAGACAGAACCACCTTTAGTCCAACGCTGGCAAAAAAGATGGGGGAGAGAAACATATAGGACAGCGTTTCGCACTGAGACTGTACATAAATCGCCCGGGCGGTGTGGGAGATAATAAGTCCCGCGCAGAACGCGCCGATGATATCTGCCACGCCGAAAACTGTTTCAGCCACAAAGGCATAGAAAAAGCAGAACGCCACCGATATCACGGCAAATCGCTTGCGGTTCCAGCGCGCGGAGGCCATCCACTTCTGAATACCCTTGTGAAGAAAGTATCCCATTCCCGCCGTCACCGCGAAGAACGCCGTAATCTTTGCCAACACCACCCAGAGGCTGACACCACCGATGGATGCGCTGGTGATCAGCGTCAGCAGAATCAGACCCAGTACATCGTCGATCAGCGCCGCACCCAAAATCGCATTGCCGGAGCGGGTAGAGAGCTTTCCAAGTTCCTTCAGCGTCTCCACGCTGATGGAGACAGAGGTGGCGGTAAACACGGTACCAACGAATAGATTTTTCAGTGGGTCGCCGCCGCTGTTGAATGCCGCCGCCAATGCGTAGCCGCCCCCCAGCGGGACCAGCACGCCGATCAAAGCGATAAAAAACGCGGCCTTGCCGGATTTTTTAAGCTCGGCGAAATCTGTTTGCAGGCCCGCGCTGAACATCAGCATGATAACGCCTAACTCCGACAACATGGAGAGAAAGTCACTGGGCTGCACCAGATTCAAAACACTGGGGCCCAGAAGCAGCCCTGCGATCAAAGAGCCGACCACCTCGGGCATATCCACCCGCTTTGACACAATGCCGAAAATTTTTGTCACCAGGATAATGATGGCGACGTCAAACACATACTGATAGGATTCCATAACAATACCTCTTATCCGAATTGCCGCTTTCCGGCAGCCTGTGCGGGGGATGAGACGCCTCAAAACGCTCTGCCGTCGCTTTTCAAACACCGCATTCCGATTATGTCGCCGTTTGGGTCGGAATGGTTCGAGTGTTTCGCATCTTCGAGCCTAACACAAACCAGCGGCGTTGTCCAGCTGGGAGATATGTCAAAAGCCACGATCTTATGAAAGGCAAATTGTATATAATAAACATAATTCTATGCAAATTAGACGAATAACAAATTATTAACAAAATCTTTGCAGGAAATCTTTCAACTATATCAATGATATCTTTTGCAGAAATACGACAGGAAATACAAGGGGGTGCGTAAGGGTCGTCTCATAAAATAAAAGCACTCCCCACCCGATTGGGTGGAGAGTGCTTTTATGGAGCGGGCAACGAGGCTCGAACTCGCTACCTCCACCTTGGCAAGGTGGCGCTCTACCAGATGAGCTATGCCCGCGAAACAAGAGTTATTTTAACAAATAACCTCCTGCCTGTCAAGCCTTTTTTATGGGGTCTGCAAATATTCAGTCGGAGGTTCAGACTCGCCCGCCGGTTGTATCGTGTCCGTGGCAGCGGGAGACAGAGTGAATTCAATCAGACCCACGGTTCCCTCTGCCGGATAGTAAGAAATCGTCCACTCCGGTGTTTCCGTCAGACCTCTTTCCGTGCGCAGATCCGTTACCGTCTTCTCTACCGCGGCCCGGTCCTCCGCCCGCCAGTAGCCGACGCGGACCGTCAGCTCCGTCTTTCCGTCGTCCAGCGCCGACTCCAGCAGGCTTTGCAGCGCCGTGACGCTGGTGGCGTTGACAATGGCCGCAATTTGCTCCGCCGTGCGGCGATAGCCCAGTTGGACAGACAGCTCATAATACCCCCGCTGAGCGGTGCTGGAGGAGGTGATGTATTCCAGCGCGTAATTGCCAAGGGCTGTTTCCTGCTGAACCTCGGCGGCCGCCTTTTCCAGTCCGTCCGCCACGGTGACGCCGTCGTCATAGCTGTATAGCCGAATTACCGCCTGATCCGTGTGCTGGCCGATCAGCAGCATCAGATCGTTGACGATGTCCTGATAATTTTCCGCCCGCAGGATGCCGGTGGACTCACTCTCCCAGAACTTGCTGGAGTGGGCCTCCACCGTGCTGTACGCCCTGTCCAGAAGGGAGGCGCAGCCGGTGAGCAGGACGCAGCTTGCCAGCAGGAAAAACATCCGCTTTTTCATCCGCCCACGCCTCCCTTGATCCGGCAAAAAACAGCCGGATGACGTTTTTTAATAACCCAGATCCTCGTCGATGAGGACGACTTCAGTCTCCATCCCGTTCATAGGCCGCCACAGCACCGCCAGTCCCCGGCAGATCCGACTGGGACTCTTGCAGTCGTAGCACTGGTCGCCCTTCACGGCGCAGGGAGTCTTTGTCTGAAGCCGATGTGCGTTTTTCGGTGCGGCGATGTTCCGAGCGCGCCACAGCGCCGCGTCGTAAGTATCGGCCAGCTTGTTGCGGCCTACCACCAGATACAGCTTTTCATGGCCGTACAGCATGGAGGCCACCCGATTGCCGTTGCCGTCGATGTTGATGAGGTCTCCCTCTTCCGACAGTCCGTTGACGGAGGACAGATATACCTGAGCCTTCTCCGCATCGCCGGTGGAAATGGGGGTTTCCTGCCAGTGCCAGTACACGCTGTTGTGAGCGGAGAGGCTGTCGTACAGGCCCATATCCCGCAAGGTTACGGAGCCGCCAAAGCCCACCGTCCTGCCGTCAATGGCGCTGTTGAGATACTCGGCTGCCTCTTCTTTTGTCTGAAAGAGCTGCACACTAAAACCGCGCGATTTCAAATTTTCCGCTGCTTTTTTCAAGTCCGCCATGTCATAAATCCTCCTTCTTATATTCCCCAAAACCCTCGCCCAGCACGTCGTGGGCGTTGCAAACAATTAAAAATGCGCGGGGGTCGGTCTCGTGGACGATGCGCTTTATTTCAACAATCTCACGCTGCTTGAACGCCACCAGCAGCACGTGCTTCTCGTCGCCGGTATAAGCTCCCGCGGCGCTGAGAATCGTGACGCCCCGGTCGCGGGCCAGAATGGCATCCGCCGTTTTACGCCAGCTGTCGGAAATAATGTAAGCTACCTTGGACTCGTCCAGACCGTAAAGCATCTTGTCAATGACCACTGTGGAGACGAACAGAGCAACCAGACCGTACAGCGCGGCTTTAACGCTGCCGAATACCACGGCCACCAGCGCCAATACCACAAAGTCCGGGATCAGCACCAGCTTCCCCATAGGGAGCCACGGGAACTTCAGCTTCAAAAGTCGGGCCACCACATCGGTTCCGCCGGTGGTGGAGCCCTGGGAAAAGACCAGCCCCACGCCGGCGCCCATCATGGCCCCGCCCACAAGGCAGGCCAGCATCGTGTCCATGCCCGGAAATTTGTACAGCAGAGCGATGCCGTCGATCGCCAAAGAGCTGACCAACATGGAGAACAGAGAGGAGACCAGCAGATGACGACCGATTAATTTCCACCCCAGCAGAAACAGCGGCACGTTCAGCACCGCTACCAGAATACCCACCGACGCCCAGGGCAGAAGCACGTTAATGACCTGTGCAAGGCCCGTCAGGCCGCCCATGCCGATCTGATTCGGCTCAAAAAACCAATCGAAGGCCAGCGCGAAAATCACAGACCCCAGAGTGATGATGCCGTAGCTCTTCAAAGTTTTTTTGATAATATAAATATCCCCTTTCCATCCGTTCTCTTCCTAAGAAAAAAGAAAGTTCAAAAATCAATCCAACAGTCCGATCTGCTTTTCCTCGGAGTCCTCCGCCCGCAGCAATGCTCCGGCGGCGGGCACCGCCCGGACGCGATAGCGGCTCTGGTTCACAATGGCGCTCTCCTCCAGAGGGACGGCCCGTTCCAGATGGTACCTGGGCTTCATGGTCATCACCGCCACGCCCTGCGTGGACCGGGTGGTTTTGGGAGAGAGCAGCGCGGTATGGAAGATCAGAGCCCGGGGCTCGCTGGTATAGACCGCCAACTCCTCCTCCGCGTCCAGACGGCGAATCAGGGCCAGAGACGACTTGTCGGAGTAGGCTCCCGTCAGTTTCCGGCGGTTGGAGGTGGTCTGGTACGCCGTGAAATTCACCCGGGCCGCCTTGCCGTTTTCAAAGAAAAACAGCAGCGTTCCGGAGTAATCCCCGGGAAGACACGCAAAGACCGGGTTCTCCTCCGGATCCATTCCCAGCTTTGTGGGCAGGTAATCGCCCAGAACGCTTGCCTTGGCGTCGTCAAAATCGCAAACGCGGCACTTGTAGACCTGACATTTGTCGGTAAAGAACATGATCTCCGCCGCGTTGCCTGTTTCAAAGGACTGACGCAGAGCGTCCCCGTCCTTAAACTTCTGTTCGCTGTTCATCCGCAGGGAGGCGGGGGTGATCTTTTTGAAGTACCCCTCCCGGGACAAAAACACGCTGACCGGGTAATCCTCCACGGCTTCCTCCTCGTCGAAGGTCTCCACCTCGTGGCTGTAGATCAGGGTGGTCCGGCGGGGTTGACCATACTTCCGGGCTACCTCGCCCAGCTCGTCGACGATGACCTTTTTTACTCGCTGGGGGCTTTCCAGCAGGTTTTCCAAATCCTCGATCTCGTCTTGCAGGGCGTCGGTCTCCTGGACCCGCTTGAGGATATACTCTTTGTTGATGTTGCGCAGCTTGATTTCGGCGACATACTCCGCCTGCGTCTGGTCAATGCCAAAGCCGATCATCAGGTTGGGAATGACCTCGGCTTCCTCCGCCGTTTCCCGGATGATCTGAATGGCCTTGTCGATGTCCAGAAGGATGCGCTTGAGACCTTTGAGCAGGTGCAGCTTGTCCTTTTTCTTTCCCAGAACGAAGTACACCCGGCGTTTTACGGATTCCCTCCGCCAGGCGCACCATTCCTCCAGCAGCTGCCGCACGCCCAAAACCTTGGGCATTCCGGCAATCAGCACGTTGAAGTTGCAGCTGCAAGTGTCCTGAAGGGTGGTCTGCTTATAGAGTTTTGCCATCAGCTTGTCCGGGTCCACTCCCCGCTTCAGGTCGATGGTCAGCTTCAGGCCGGAGCGGTCCGTTTCGTCCCGCATGTCGGAAATCTCCTTGATTTTTCCGGCCTTAATCAGTTCCGCAACCTTGTCGAGAATCGCCTCAATGCTGGTGGAATACGGGATCTCGTAAATTTCGATCAGGTTTTCTTCCTTGACATAGCGCCACTTCGACCGGACCTTTACACCGCCGCGGCCGGTGCGGTAGATCTCCTCCAGCGCGGCCGGCTCGCAAATCAGCTCGCCGCCGGTGGGAAAATCGGGGGCCAAGAGGGTATCGGTCAACGTACAATCGGGGTTTTTGAGATAGGCGACGGTAGTGTCGCACACCTCCTTCAGATTAAACCCGCAGAATTGGGACGCCATGCCCACCGCAATGCCGCTGTTGGCGGACACCAGAATGTTGGGAAAGGTGGTGGGCAGGAGAGCGGGCTCCTTCATCGTGTTGTCGTAGTTATCGATGAAGTCCACCGTGTCGTTGTCGATGTCCTTAAAAATCTCCGCGCACACAGCGGTCAGCTTCGCCTCGGTATATCGGCTGGCGGCGTAAGCCATGTCCCGGGAATAGACCTTGCCGAAGTTGCCCTTGGAGTCCACAAAGGGAGTCAGCAGCGCGCCGTAACCCACGCTGAGCCGGACCATGGTCTCGTAAATGGCGGCGTCGCCGTGGGGATTGAGGCGCATGGTCTGACCCACGATGTTGGCGGACTTTGTCCGCGCGCCGGTCAAAAGCCCCATTTTGTACATGGTGTACAGGAGTTTTCGGTGGGAGGGCTTGAATCCGTCGATCTCCGGGATGGCACGGGAGACGATGACGCTCATGGCGTAGGGCATGTAATTGACTTCCAGGGTGTCGGTGATCGGCTGGGCCACCACGGCGGCATGAAGGCCCATGACATTGGGATTCAGGTCCTTGTGGTTGATTTCTTCCGGTTGCTTTTTCTTTGGCATTCGTATCAATCCTCATTTGCGGCGGTTACCGCCCGTTTTATTATACAGTGCAGTTCGTCCCGCAAAACATATGGGGGTCAAACAGCTGGGAAAGTCTTCGGAGAATAAGCTGCTGGCAGCGGCGCGGCGCGCAGGTGCCGTGAGAGCGACGGGGCGGCAGGTGCGGGCCATCGGCCAAAAGTTAGGAAATATCGGCCATTTCCAGGTATTTAAACCCGTTTTCGGCGATGTGGTCCTTCCGGCCCTGAAGATTGTCTCCCAGCAGCAGGTCGAAGACCCGGGCCGTCTCCGCAACGTCGGAGGGCTGGACCCGAATCAGGCGCCGGGTTTCCGGATTCATGGTGGTAAGCCACATCATCTCGGGCTCGTTTTCACCCAGTCCCTTGGACCGGTCCACCTTCATCTTCTTGCCGGAAAGGTCTCTGACGATGTCGTTTTTCTCCTTATCCGAGTAGGCAAACCACGTTTTTTCTCCACTGGTGATCTCAAAGAGCGGGGTTTCCGCGATATAGACGTAGCCTTCGCGGATCAAAGTGGGAGTGAGGCGGTACAGCATGGTCAAAATCAGCGTTCGGATCTGGAAGCCGTCCACATCGCCATCGGTACAGATGACAACCTTGTTCCACCGGAGGTTTCCCATGTCGAATTCCGCCAGGTCTTTCACGTGCTTGTCCTTTACCTCTACGCCGCAGCCCAGTACCTTCATCAGATCCGTAATGATCTCGCTTTTGAAGATGCGTGCATAGTCCGCCTTCAGGCAGTTCAAAATCTTACCGCGGACGGGCATGATGCCCTGATATTCCGCGTCCCGCCCCATCTTTACGCTGCCCAGAGCGGAGTCGCCCTCCACAATGTAGATCTCCCGGCGATTCACATCCCTTGACCGGCAGTCCACGAACTTTTCCACCCGATTGGCAATGTCGATGCTGCCGGAGAGCTTTTTCTTAATATTCAGCCGGGCCTTTTCCGCGCTCTCCCGGCTGCGCTTGTTGATGAGAACCTGCTCCGCGATTTTCTCCGCGTCGAAGGGGTTCTCAATAAAATAGACCTCCAGATTGCTCTTCAAAAAGTCCGTCATGGTCTCCTGCACGAACTTATTGGTAATGGCCTTTTTCGTCTGGTTTTCATAGCTGGTGGCTGTGGAAAAATTGTTGGAGACCAGAACCAGGCAGTCCTCAATGTCATTCCAGGTGATCTTGCTTTCGTTTTTCTGGTACTTTCCGTTTTGCTTGAGATACTGGTCGATGGCGGAGACGAAAGCGGATTTCGCGGCTTTTTCGGGGCTGCCGCCGTGCTCCAGCCAGCTGGAGTTGTGGTAGTGCTCGATCATGTTCACCCGGTTTGAAAAGCAGCAGGCCGCGCTGAGCTTCACCTTATACTCGGGCTTATCCGCCCGGTCCCGGCCTTTGCGCTCCGCCTCCCAAAAAACGGGGACGGTGAGGCTCCCCTCCCCCGCCAACTCCGTCACATAGTCCACGATGCCGTTTTGATAGACGAAGTCCTCCGTCTCAAAATGGCCGGGGACAGCTTCGTTGCGGAAACGGAACGTGACGCCCGCGTTCACCACTGCCTGACGCTTCATCACGTCGGTGAAATACTCCGCCGGGATGGCGGTGTCGGTGAACACGTCCAGATCCGGAAGCCACCGGATGACGGTGCCCGTTTTTTTGCCCCGGTCGGTGGGTTCGTCGTGGAGTCCGCCGCTATTTTCGCCCTTTTCAAAATGGAGCGTGTACTTTTTCCCGTCCCGGCGAACCGTCACGTCCATGTACTGGGAGGCGTATTGGGTCGCGCAGGAGCCCAGGCCGTTCAGGCCCAGGGAGTATTCGTAATTATCGCCGCTGTTGTTGTCGTATTTTCCGCCGGCGTACAGCTCGCAGAACACCAGCTCCCAGTTCCAGCGCCCCTCCTTTTCGTTCCAGTCCAGCGGACAGCCCCGGCCCAGGTCCTCCACCTCGATGGAGCGGTCTAAGTACCGGGTGACGGTGATGAGGGCGCCATGGCCCTCCCGGGCCTCGTCGATGGCGTTGGAGAGAATCTCAAACACCGCGTGCTCACAGCCCTCCAGCCCATCGGAACCGAAAATAACGCCGGGCCGCTTCCGCACCCGGTCCGCGCCTTTCAGAGAGGAAATGCTCTCGTTGCCATAGTCCTTTTTTGCTGCCATTACCCGTTCCCTTTCCGTTTTGTTTCTTCTAATGGAAATATCGTATCATACAGTTCCAAAAATTTCAAGGCCGAGCCAAATGCGGAAATTTCATCGCCCCGGTTATGACTTTTTTGTAAAAATGTTCTTGCTTAAAATTTTACATAATCAATTTGTCACCCCGCCAATTAACCTTCAATGCGGGGTTTTGCACATTTTCCACTGAGTTTTCCACTTTGTTATGTAAACGCAAAAATCGCTGAAAAATTCACAGCTGTTTTTCTGCCTTTGAAAGTGGAAACAGAGGCCACCGCAGCGTTTTGCGGCGGCCTCTGTTTCCCGGAATTCTGCTGAATCACAGGTGCTGCAACGGTTTACTTCAGCAGCATCAGCACCGTGCCGTAGATTGCCGAGGCCAGCGTGCCGAATACGATCACCGGCCCGGCCACTAAAAACATTTTCGCCGCCATGCCCGTGATATAGCCCTCGCTTTTAAAATCGATGGCAGGGGAAACCACGGCGTTGGCAAACCCGGTGATCGGAACCAGGGTTCCGGCGCCGCCGTATTTCGCCAGCTTGTTGTACAGGTTCAGCCCCGTGAACAGGGCGGAGAGAAATACCAGGCAGCAGGAGGTGGCGGAGCCCGCGTCCTCCTGGTTGAGACCCGCGGCGGACCAGCCGTTCATAATGAGCTGACCGACTACGCAGATCAAGCCGCCGATGATAAAGGCAAGGACTGTGTTTTTGACGATGGGAGACTTTTTTGATTTCTGTTTGACAAGCTCTTTATATTCCTTTGGAGTGATATCCATAAAACCGCCTCCGACGTTATTTTCAGTAGCGTTTCCAACCGGGTAAAAATTATGCAGGCTGCCGGAAAAGCCCAAAGACTTTCCGGCAGTCTGCCGCTGGGTTTCCCGAAACGCGTTATTTCCGAAGGAGGGGGAGCGTCAGGATGAATCGGGTGGAGACTTCGTCGGATTCGGCGCGCAGAGTCCCCTTGTGCTCTGCGGCAATGGTCTGGGCAATGGACAGGCCCAGGCCGAACCCCGCTTTCTCACCCCGGGAGGCGTCTGCCCGATAAAACCGTTCAAAAAGGTGCGCAAGCTGCTCTGGAGGAATGCTTGGGCCCTGATTGGAGACCTGAAGCTTTGCGTGGCGGTCTGCCTTCTGGACGGACAGCTCGATGGGTGCGTCCTTTGCGCCGTATTTGATGGCGTTGTCCAGAAGAACCGAGACTGCTTGCTTCAGCTTGTCCGGATCACCGCTGATGATCACGTCCGGGTCGATGGCCTCATAATTCAGCGTCTTCCCCGCCTCAAACGCCACCGGCTCGAAAAGCAGGGCGCAGTCTGTGGCTGCGTCAGACAGAGAGACGCCGGAAAAAACGGAGGTGCGGACCATGTTGTCCGCCCGGGCCAGCGTGAGCATCTCCTCCACCAGAGACTTCATCTGTCGGGCTTCCGATTGGATATTGTCCGCCCAACGGGCGGGGCGGGGATCCAGAGGAACGGATTCCATCAGCTCCGCATTGGAGAGGATGACCGTCAGAGGTGTTTTCAGCTCGTGGGACGCGTCGGACAAAAACTGGTGCTGCTGTTTCCAGGCGCGCTCCACCGGACGGGTGACCCACCAGGCCAGAAGGACTGAGACCCCCAGCAGCAATACCAGCGCCGCCGCGCCGATTTGCAAGGTGGAGCGTATCATCGTCTGCAGTGATGCAGTCTCCATGGAGATGTCCACAAAGGCGATGCGCTCAAAAAATCCGTTGTTTACCCGCAGATAACGGAGGTTATAGGTTGGAACGGTTCCCGTTTCAGTCCCTTGGTCCATGCAGCTTTGCAGAATATCGCGCAGGGTCTCCGTATTCTCCAGATCCGAGTAGGTGCCGCCGGTGACATACACCGTCTTGCCCCAAACCTCCACGGTAAAATAGGGAAGCTGGACCTGGTCTCCGCCGATCATAATTCCGGACTGTCCTTGATCTACCCGGGGATCGCTGGCAATGACGCGGCCTAGCAGTTCCTGTGTACTGTGCCGGATACCGTCCTTCGCGGCGGTGTACATGGAAAAAAACACGCCGCCCAGCACCCCCGTCACCAGCAGCATACAAACCGCCACCACCTGTAGCCGGAGTCTGCGGATCATGCCGGGTCCTCCCCCTGAACCAGGCTGTAGCCCGCCATGCGAAGGGTGGTGATCTTTGCCCTGGAGTGGAGATGCTCCAGTTTCCGGCGGAGAAAGGAGATGTAAACCTCCACGTTGTTGTCCTCCGCTTCGGACTCATAGCCCCAGACCTTCAGCAGCAGCTTTTCCTTGGTGAGGACCAGCCCCTGGTTCAGCATCAGCATTTCCAGCATATCGAACTCCTTCCGGCTCAGACGCACGGATCGCTCCGCGCAGGAGAGCGTAAAGGTGGACTGCTCCAGTATCAGATCGCCGCAGGTCAGCGTCTCGGTATTCCGCAGCTCCGGAGACCGGCGGGTCAGCGCCCGGACGCAGGCCAGCAGCTCCCTGGGCTCGAAGGGCTTCGTGAGGTAATAGTCCGCGCCGCAGTCAAGCCCCTGCACCTTGTCGGTGACCTCCGACCGGGCAGTGAGCATTAAGACGGGGGTGGCGTTTCCCTCCGCCCGCAGACGGCGAAGGACCTCAAACCCATTGATTTTTGGCAGCATCACGTCCAGCAGGATGACATCGTAAATGGAAGTGAGGGCATTGTCCAGACCGCTTTCGCCGTCATGACTCACGTCGGCGGTATAGCCATCCATTTCCAGCAGGTCCTGCAGCGTGGCGGCCAGGCGCGCTTCGTCCTCCACAATCAAAACTCGCACGGGGAAAACACCTCCCTGAAAAAAATTTAAAGGGAAAAATGAGGGGGAATTTCACCCCCTCATTGTACCAAATTCATTAAAAAATAGCAATCAGCCCGCAGAGGAAGCTGCGTTGCCGGAAGACGCCGCGGCGTGATCCAGTCCGTTGACGGACACCTTCATCAGCATGTCCAGTTTATCCGCTGCCATGCGGTAGACGGTGGTATCGTCGTTCATGCGGACGTATCGTCCTTTACCATCCAGTACCCGGTCTCCGATAGTCAGCGTCAGCGTTCCGTCGGCATTGCTCTCGCCGGCGTATTTCACGGTAATCACGGCGTCCGGTTTGTCAAACCCGCACAGGGCGGCCGCGTCACCGGTGGGGCGGTAATCCACGCAGGCATCCAGACTAAGGCCCAGAATCTGTTTGACAATGCCCTGCACCTGCTTATCGTGCGTGACATCGGTTCCGCTGGAGCTCCATGTGGTTGCCGCAGGATTGCTGTTGGAAGAGGAGGCGCTGGAAGACGAACCGTTAGAAGAGCTATTCGCATCTGCGGGCGCTTTTTCGTGAGCGGCGGAGAGAACCGTCGTCACGGGGCCGGCCAGAGTGATGGAGTTCAGCTGGTCCTCCGTCAGAGCGGGAAAGTCCGGCAGGAGGCACATGTCGTAGATCCCCACGGCCATCTCCTTTTCAAGCTCGTCGGAGATGACGTAGACCGGGGTGTCGGACCCGTTCATCAGCATATAGTAGCTGTTGCCGTCGGTGGTGGCGTTGCCCAGCGCGATGGTGGTGGTCTGGCCGTTGTCGGAGGTGGCGGTCAGCGTCTGGGTGGGTGCTGACAGGCCGTAGGCGTCCAAAGTATCCCCATCGGTAATGGTCTGCTGGGGCTTCAGCGCGGAGAGTGTGTTGACCATTTTCGTGAGATAGTCCTGATTCAGATGAAAGTCCGGGTCGTTGGTCCAGAACCACTTTCCCTCATCGTTCAGGGAGAAGGACAGCGTGGTGTTACCGTTGCAATAGGACAGCTCCTTATAAGCCGCTGCGGCGTTGGTGATGACACCGGACTTCGCCGCGGCGGCGGCGTCCTCTTGCTTTTGCTGGGCCCGGTTTTTGGCGGCCCGCACACCCAGAAGCACCGCCGCCAGCAGTACCACGGCGATCAGCAGGACCAAAAGCGTCCGTTTTTGTTTTGCGTTCATGGGGGAACCTTCCTCCTCTTTAGAGTTTGCGCCGCCGCGTCCAGCGGACAAAGCCGAAAATCAGCAAAGCGGCGGGAATCACGAAGATAAACAGCAGGCCCCACAGTCCTCCGGTGGTGACCGTGTTGTTTTCTTCCGCCAGAGATACCGGCTCCACACTGATGGGAGATACGTCCTTGAATCCTGCCGTAATCGAGGCGAGGAACAGAGCTGAGTTGTCCACATTGGCAAAGCTGGAGGTGACGGTGTCGCCGCACAGAGAGTCGCAGCCCAGCACCGTCAATCGGGCGGTGATGTTGTCGTCGACGGACTCCGTGGCCACCGCGCCCACCACATAGCTGCCGGGCGTCTGACTGTTATCCGCTTTGACGGCGATGCCTTTGTCGGAGGTGGAGAGGAAGGGCTTGACGGTGATGGTGTCCCGCACGGGCTTGGTGACCGTCATGCCCCGGGAGCCGTACAGCATGATCGTAGCGTCGCTGCTTAAGGCTGAGGCGGCGTCCACGGAGGTGTCCAGCGTCGGGAAGAACAAAAACGGAGTATTTTGATAGTACCGCTGCGTGTCTGTTACAAGTCCCGGAACCACGCTGAGACCGTAATCCGAGCAGAGCGCGTCAAGGTTGGGGAGGTCCTTTGCCTGTGAGGCCATGCAGTAGATCATCTGCCCGCCCTGGGCCAAGTACCCCCGCAGCATGGTCAGCTCATCTTTCGCCAGGTCTCGGGTGGGTGCATCGACGATCAGCAGCTCACAGTCGTCGGGGACGGCGCCTTTGGTCAGCAGATTCACGCTACTCACCGTCATATGGAGCTTCTTCAACGCGTCGGTGACATTCTGAGACAAGGAACCTTCCTCGTGACCGGAGGTAACGTAGGCCGTATGGCGGACGGAGGTCAAAACTCCGTCGATGGCGGAGGTGAGCTTGCCCTCGGCGTCAAAGTTCGTCTCCTTGGTCTGCTGGTACATATAATACGCCATCTCGTCGATGCCGATGATGTCTGAAATATTTATGATCTCCTGCCGCCCGGTGGCCTTGCAGGTGACCACGATTGTGTTGGCGTCCGCGCTGTACTGGGACAGAACGGAAGGATACACCGTGGGGTTCACATATTCAAGGCTCAGGTGATCGGACAGGGATGCGTACTTGTCCAGAAACCGCACGATGCGGGGGTCCACGCTGGACTTATCCGCCAGCACATGTATGGCCACGTCCTCGGTGATGCCGCTGAGGTAGCTCACCGATACGTCCGTAATATTGTAAATCTTTGTGTCCGTCAGGTCAATCTGCGCTTTTGAAGTTGGGATCTGGGCGACCAGCAGGTTGAAAACAATCACTGCAACCACTGCCAGAGTGACAACTCCTGTGGAAAACGCCATTTTCCTGCGGTTTTGGCGGGTGAAACCGGCGGTCTGGGCCGTTTGGTCCTTTTTGAAAATCGACATATGACTCTCCCCCTCTCAGTTCCAGCGCCGCTTCTGGAGGACCTGAACGGTCAGAAACACCAGAAGGGCGATCAGAGACAGGTACAGCAGCAGCCCCGGGATGTCGAAGACATGGTCGGTGGCAAAGCTGTTGAACGCGTTTAGCAGGGAGAAGCTCCCCAGCGCTTTGGGCAGAAGATCGGCGAACGCGCTGGATTTCTTGATGTAAAAACCGAGAATCACAGCGGTTCCCAAAACCAGTGTGCCGACGGCCAGCTTCCAGCTGCCGGACAAGGCGTTCAGCAGCAGACAGATAAAGACCAGGACTACAAAAATTCCCGCCAGAGACCCAATGGCGGAGGTGGGCAGCAAGCCCACCAGCCCGTCCCACAGGTACAGAGCCAGCAGCAGGCAGAAGGTTCCCACGGCGGCGATAACCTGACTTTCCGTCAGGGCGGAGACCAGCATCCCAAGGGCGATCTCCACTGCCGCCAGCAGGAAATAGACCAGCAAAGAGGCATAGTCCGCCTTAAAATGGGCGGTGCCGTTCATGCGGATGATGAGCGGACACAGGCACGCCAGCAGCACCGGCGCCGCCAGAACCGTCAGCATGGCAAAGTATTTCCCCAGCACCACACCGGTGAGCGTGGCGGGAGAGGTCAGCAGAAGCTGATCGGTTTTGGAGTGGCGCTCCTCCGCAAGGGACCGCATGGTCAGCACCGGAACCAGCGCCATGAATACGATCAGTGTGCCGCTGAGGGTATAGGAAAAATAGGTGTAGCCGTTGATCAGGTTATTGGCGGTGAAATAGATCCCGATGAACACGGTGAGCGCCGCCACGAAGATCCATCCGGTCATGGAGTTGAAATACGCGTGCAGTTCCCGCTTATATATGGCTTTCATTCTACGGTGTCCTCCTTTTCCGGGGCAATGTCCGGGGTCTGTTCATCGGTGGGCCCCGCCAAAGCGGAGTCCGGAAGCGAGGTCTCCTCCTCCGCCTTTTCAGAGGGAACGCTTTTTTCGCCGTCTGCGGCGGGAATTTCTTCTCCGGAGGTCAGCAGCGCGGCGGCGCGGGCGGCCACCTCGTCGTCCTCGTCGGTGAGATCCAGGAACACATCTTCCAAAGACGCCATCCGGGACCGCAGCTCAAGAAGCGGGCAGCGGGCCTGGGCGAAGGCATAAAACAGCGCCTCACGCCGGTCGCCGTCGGTGCCCACCTTGATACGTACCGTATCCGGCGTCACATCGGTGAGCGTGTGGCTGGTGATGCCCTCCACGGTTTCGAGGACGGACTCCGCCACTTCCCGGGAGCCCTTTGCCAAAAGCTCCAGCCGGTCGTTGGCGGAGAGCTTTTCCTCCAGTGCGTCCGGCGTGTCGCAGGTCACGAATTTCCCCTTGCGGATAATCAGAACCTTATCGCAAACCGCCTGAATCTCCGAGAGAATGTGGGAGCTGAGAATTATGGTGTGTTCCTTGGCAAGACTGTGGATCAACTCGCGGATCTCAACCACCTGCCGGGGATCGAGACCCACGGTGGGCTCATCCAGAATGATGACCTTTGGAAAACCAAGAATTGCCTGAGCCAAACCCACCCGCTGGCGAAAGCCCTTGGAGAGGTTGCGGATCAGCCGGCGGGTCTGATCCTCCAGATGGGTCATGGATACGGCCTGCCCAATTTGATTTTCCTGTTCCGCCTTTGGAATTTGCTTCAATTCCGCGCAGAACTGTAAATACTCCAATACCGTCATGTCCGGATACAGCGGCGGCTGCTCCGGGAGATAACCAATGCACCGCCGGGCGGCCTCCGGCTCTTCGCAGACGTCGTGTCCGTCGATGAGGACCGTGCCCTCCGTGGCGGCGAGATATCCCGTCATGATATTCATAGTGGTGGACTTGCCGGCGCCATTGGGACCCAGGAATCCGAAAATCTGTCCGTCCTCCACCGTAAAGCTCAGATGATCCACGGCACTGTGATTCCCGTAGCGCTTTACAAGGTTTTGCACTTCGACCAAAGAAAACCCTCCTTTTTTCCCGCGCGGCGCGCGGGTGGGCCCAGCGGCCCTTTTCAACAATAAAATAGTATAAATAGCATTTCTTAATCAAAACTGAAAGCTCAGGAAGCAGTTTAGCACGTTTTGCCAACGTGTGTCCACTGGGTGCAGAAAAAACAAGAAATATTGTAAATTTCTGCCGTTAGCAACAAAAAAATTTGTGCGACCATTCTTAAATTTTCAAGGAAATTTTAATCTTTCTTTATTATACTAAGATCAATCTCAGAAACGCGGGGTTGCCGCCCTTGGCGTCTGAGATGCTTTTTCTCTTTTCTCTCTCAAAGACGCAGGGCCGCCGACTTTCGGCGGGCCCGCGTCTTTTTCTGCCCCAAAGGCCTTACCCG
>Ga0183100_1000982_pt1 | contig 16433 bp, 15 predicted proteins | sample Biomet2_FD_127789 | JGI IMG/M metagenome (GOLD analysis project Ga0183100, IMG submission 127789) | Microbial communities from bioreactor (seeded with anoxic lake sediment) at LBNL, California, USA - Biofuel metagenome 2 | ecosystem: Engineered > Bioreactor > Anaerobic > Unclassified ...
TAAATTATCTAACTTTATTATATGATATTTGACATTTTTGTCTATATTTTTTTTATATTTTTTCTACAATTTCTAATTATTTTTTAACTTTCTTTTTAAATTTACAATTTACATAGGAAATTAAATGATTATTACATAAAAATCCTTTTTTATTTCAAATCCTTTCCAAGAAAATTCGCTACTCTCATGACTTTCTATAATTGTAATTTATCTGAAGATCCTATAGATTCCTATATACTGAAAAAAGTGAAAAAGTTCAAATTTGAAGTAAGAGTCAGTGAGCGCATTCGAATCGAATTTCCTTATATATTTAGTTTCTTGAATTCTCTCTTTGAGCTTATTTCTTCATTGTGCATTGATTAAGTTTCACACCATGCATTATATCTACATTCTAACTACTAAAAGTTCCATATCTCCTCAAGCGTTAAAAAACTCAATGCATTTTTAATATATTGCATTGAGCTTGGTTAAATTAAATTTCTATATTTTTTAATTATATTGCTTGCTGAGTTTTAAACTCTCCAAAAACATTATAAATATTTTTCTTTCTTGACCTTGCTACTGCTTTTACTACCGCATATGCTATTACACTATCAGCACAATGATGTAACATTGTTCCAATAGCTGTTACTATTAATAACTGATAAACATTAAATCCTATAAAAGGTATTACAACTAACATTTCTAACAATCCATGTATAGGTGCTGTAATAGCTGCTGCTTTAATGTAATTTTTATTTTTCATAATTATTCTTGCTCCAATATATCCTACAACAATATGTGTGGCTGCTCTTGCGATTACTGGTGCCGGTGTTCCTGATATAATAAAACCAATTGTAGAACCAATTCCAACCACAATTGCCACAGCTGGTGATATTAACATAGCTAACATCATTGGCACGTGTGCAGCCAAAGTTGCTGTAAATGGTGGAATAATAATCTTTAAAAATCCAAATTGAATAGGAATTATGATTGCGAGTGCAGTAAGTAATCCTGAATATACCATCTGTCTAATTCTATTGTTCATTTATTTCATTCCCCCCTTATTCATTAACTGTATATACACAAGTATATATTATGTATACTTGTAAGTAAATATTTTTACGTATAATTTATTAAAAATAAACTTTAAAATTTTTTATAAAGTTGTATTTATAGGACACAACTTTTATAATATAGTTATCTTAATTATATTATAGATTGCATTGTTATATGTAGTCTATATAAATAAGTAAAATAAATACATGTAGCGTATGCTATATCAGATATTGCAAGGAGATTATAAAATGGAAAAAATAAATATACTTGGTACTGGTTCTGCTATGGTTACAAAGTGTTACAATACATGTTTCACTTTATCAAAAAATGATGAACATTTTCTTATAGATGCCGGTGGAGGCAATACAATACTATCAAATTTAGAAAAATTAAACATACCTATTAGTCAAATACATAATATGTTCATCTCACATAATCACAATGATCACATATTAGGCAGTGTTTGGGTTATTCGTGCTGTAGCTCAAAGTATATTAAATGATAAATATACTGGAAACTTAAATATTTATTGTCACGAAACTTCAATAAATGCAATAAGAACAATTTGTTCATTTGTTCTTCAAAAAAAATTTTTAAACTTATTTGATATTAGAATATTATTCAATGAAATTCAGGATAATTATACAACTACCATATTAAACAGAACTACTACTTTTTTTAATATACATAGCACTAAAGATCTTCAACATGGTTTTAAGACTATATTATCAAATGGTAAATCTTTGACTTTCTTAGGAGATGAACCCTATAGAGAAACTGTAAAAATCTATAGTGAAAACGTAGATTATCTATTTCATGAAGCATTTTGTCTTTATTCTCAAAGAGAAATATTTAACCCATATGAAAAACATCATGCCACAGCAAAAGATGCCTGTAGAAATGCAAAAGAACTAAATGTTAAAAATATTATTTTATATCATACAGAAGATAAAAATTTAGAAAATAGAAAAGAACTATACATAAATGAAGGTAACCAAGAATTTGATGGTACTATTTATATGCCTAACGATTTAGATGTAATAGAGCTTTAAATTTATACTAATTAAATAAATGCAAGGTATGCATTTGTTCAATAACTATGACAAATACATACCTTCTTTTTATGTTTATTAATAGTATACTTAAATTTTTAACATTACTGCAAGTATTTTTATAATTCACAATATCTGTAGTTTTTGAAACACTCTCACAAGTATTTCTATATTTTTTTGTATAATATTACCCTAACACTTTTTTTGCAATTTCTACTGATTCTTTTGCATCTTTTGCATAGAAATCAGCGCCTATTCTCTCAGCTGAATCTGGTGTTAGTACTGCTCCACCAACAAATATTTTGCCAGTATAGCCGTCAATTCTTAAAGCTTTTATTGTTTCTTCCATGCTTCTAACTGTTGTTGTCATAAGTGCACTTAATCCAACTAAAGAAACATTATGCTTTTTTACTTCTTCTACAACAGTTTCAATAGGAACATCTTTACCTAAATCTATCATTTCATATCCATAGTTCTCCAAAATAACTTTCACTATGTTCTTTCCTATATCATGAATATCACCTTTTACTGTTGCCACTATTATTTTGCCCTTTGATATAGACTTAGAGTTACTCTTAGCTATTTCAGCTTTTAGAACATCAAAAGCATTTTTTACTGTTTCAGCAGCTTGTATTAATTGAGGTAAAAATAGTTCTCCCTTTTCATATTTATCTCCCACTTCATCTAAAGCCGGAATTAAATATTGATTAACTATTTCAAGCTCTTTATATTTCTTTAAAAGTTCTATAGTAGCTTTCTTTGATTCTTCTTTTAGACCTTTAACAACTATATATCTCAAATCATGTTCTCTATTAGAATCATCTCCAGCATTTGAATTTTTACTATTATTTGTAACAGTAATAGTGCTCTTTAAATCAATATTTGCATAATTTTTAATATATACCTCTGCACTCTTATCATAATTATATAAAACATTATAAGAATGTATAACTCTAGTCATTCCATTTGCATTAGGATTCATTATAGGTAAATCTAAACCATTTGCAAGTGCTAAAGCTAAAAAGGTTTCATTTATTAATTCTCTATTTGGAAGTCCAAAAGATATATTTGAAACTCCAAGTACAGTCTTAATACCCAATTTTTCTTTTACCATTCTTACAGCTTTTAGTGTTTCTTGAACCTCTTCTTGCTGTGCCGATACTGTAAGTACTAAGCAGTCAATAAATACGTCTTCTTTCTTTATTCCATATTCAGCTGCTCTTTTTACAATCTTTTCTGCTATAGCAAATCTTTCTTCAGCTTTAAGTGGAATTCCGTTATCATCTAAAGTTAATCCAACAACACTTGCTCCATATTTTTTTACTAAAGGAAGTATTGTATCCAAAACCTTTTCTTCTCCATTTACTGAATTTAATATAGGTTTTCCATTATAATATCTTAATCCTGTTTCTATAGCATTAATATCTGATGAGTCTATTTGAAGTGGAATATCAATTATTCCTTGTATTTCCTTAACTACCTTATGCATCATCTTAGGTTCATCAATTTCAGGTAATCCTACATTAACATCCAAAATATTAGCTCCAGCTTCTACTTGAGAAATAGCTTGCTTTAAAATATAATCTAAATCTTCATTTTTTAATGCTTCTTTAAATAATTTCTTACCAGTTGGATTAATTCTTTCACCTATAATTCTAACACCATCTATTCTTACAACTTTTGATGGTGTACAAATTGCAGAATAATTGCAATTTTCTACTGGTTCAAACTTTTTACCTTTTACTCTAACGCATAATTCCCTTATATAATCTGGAGTTGTTCCACAACATCCACCAATTATTCTAACTCCTGAATCAATAAAACTACATAAAGTGTCTGCAAATTCTTCCTTTGTAACATCATATTTTGTTTCATTTCCTATTGATAACGTTGGAAGACCTGCATTAGGTTGAACCATTACAGGAATATGTGCTAAGCTGCATATTTCTTCAATAATAGGCTTTAATTGTTTTGGTCCAAGTGAACAATTAACTCCAAGTGCATCTACTCCTAGTCCTTCTAATACAAGCACCATAGCTTCTGGAGAACAGCCTGTAAATGTTCTTAAATTTTCTTCAAAAGTCATTGTACAAAATACAGGTAATTCTGAGTTTTCCTTTACTGCAAGTACTGCTGCCTTAAGCTCATATAAATCTGTCATAGTCTCAAGTAAAATTATATCTACTCCAGATTTAACACCTTGAACAACTTGACGTTTAAAAATTTCATAAGCTCTATCAAAACTTAGAGTTCCCATAGGTTCTAAAAGTTCTCCTATTGGTCCAATATCTAAAGCAATATATGTATTACTATTTCCCTTTGCCTTTTTAGCAATTTCTACAGCAGCATCTACTACTTCCTCAACTTCTAAATTACAAAGCTTCAATTTAAGTTCATTAGCACCAAAGGTGTTAGTTGTTATTACATTTGCTCCACTATTTATGTACTCTTTATAAATTTCTTCTATTATAGATGATTCTTTTATATTCAAAACTTCAGGATTTTCTCCAAGCTTTAATCCCTTTTTTTGAAGCATAGTCCCCATAGCCCCATCAAATATTAATATGTTATCTTTTATATATTCCTTAAGCCCCACAAGTTTCTCCTTCTCTCCTAAAACTACAATTTTCATAATTACTACATTCTTTGCAGCTCTTTCTTTTCTTTTCAATTCCACTATTCACTATTCCTATTATTGCTGTAACAGACTTTCTAGGGAATAATAAATTGTTTTCTGATACTGTAAGTCCTATTTTCTTTTGAGCATCTAATACTCTTAAGAAGCTATTTTGAACATCTAAAGGTAAATCCCCATAACCTGGACTATATCTAAATGTTATATTCATTCCACTTAAAATAGCTTTTTCTTTAACACTATTTTCTACTATATCACAAACTTCTTCTACTGCTGTTGTAGCGCAAGCATCTAATATTAGTGCTTTTGTTAAATTAGTTTTTTCATATAATCTAGTTTTTTTCTCTACCTCATTACCTAATGTTACTGCCATTAATACACATTCTGTTGAATTCTTTAAATGTTCTTTTATATCATTACCCTTTAAAATCAAATTCGTAGTAATAACTTCTACTCCATCATCACTTAAATTTATATTTTTATAACTATAAACAACTCTAGGCATTATTACTTTTTTGATTTCTTCTCTACACTCTTCAATAGTATTAGTCAGACTTTCATCTATGTCTTGACCTTTGTAACCAAGGTATCTAAGTACCTCTTCTTTATTTATATCCAATTCAAAAGCATCCATACACTGTTCACCACCTTATTAATAATTTTAAATACCCAAATGCCGCCCCTTATTCTGGTGGATTATTCACATAAGTATAGTTTTCACCTTGAGTATCTATAATAAAGTTTACTCTTCGCCATAAATATTTAAAGAAAATCCTTTTTCTAATACATATTTTGCATATTCCTTTGCACCAAATAAAGATAAATCTCTATAATTTCCACATTGAACTCCATTTGCTGCTGGTATTTCTGTTGCATCTAAAATTATTTTTAAAGATGTTTCTAATGCTTCTTTTATTTCAGTTGCTTCCCTTTCTCCCCAAGTTGAAAGGTAAAATCCCGTTCTACATCCCATTGGAGATAAATCTATTATTCCTTCCAAATGATTTCTAAGCTCATGTGCTAATAAATGCTCTAATCCATGCATTGCTGCAGTTCCAAAAGCTTCCTTATTAGGTTGTAAAAATCTTAAGTCAAATTTAGTAACCTTATCTCCATGAGTTCCATCAAGAATACAACATCTTCTTACAAATGGTGCCTTAACCTTATTATGATCTAATTCAAAACTTTCTACATTCTTCTTTTCCATTTTATATATTCCTCCATTATTATAATATTTTAATATTATTAAGGCACATTAAAGAAAATAACAATTCAAAGAATGATTTGTTATTTTTAGGATGTACCTAAGTAACAAAAAAAGCCTAAAGGTATTCCTTTAGGCTTAAAAGCTCTTAAACACCTTATCTATCAGTTCTTACACTGCAGGATTTAGCACCATATATATTTTATAAAAATACATCGGTTGCTGGGTTTCTTCGGGCCAGTCCCTCCACCACTCTTGATAAGTTCTTATATTGGATTCATTATATATTATAAAATCTTATTTGTAAAGATTTTTTTAAAGTTTTACTTTTAGGTTGTCTACTTATCTTTTTAATAATAATAAAACTATAGAAATTGCACTAAACATAAAACTTATTAACATTATGTAATTTATAACTTGCACAGTGGAAAAACCTTTTTCTTCTAATCTGAAATGTATTTGACTTCTATCTGCTTGATATACTGGTTTTCCTTCTGAAAATCTTTTAAATATAACAAATAAATTATCAAATATAGGTACTGCTAAAGCGAGTATTGGTATAAATAAACTCATAACAGTTGTCTGCTTAAATGCACCATCTAATGCTGTAATACTCAAAATGAATCCCAAAAAATTCGCTCCCGAATCTCCCATAAATACCTTTGCTGGAAATTTGTTATAATACAAAAATCCCAAAATAGCTCCAGTTAATATTATGGATACCAATACTGATTCAGGTTGCTTTAATATTATTGCTGCTAAAAAAAATGTTATAGCAGATATTAATGATAACCCTCCTGCTAATCCGTCCATTCCATCAGACCAATTGATTACAGTTGTTACTCCAAATATCCATGTTATTGTAAGCAAAAATTGTATTGTCTGATTTAATTCAATAAACTGACTTGTAATAGGATTAGTAAATCCTTCAAAGACGATACCTGCCTTAAATACTAAAATTGCCGATAATAATTGAATAACCAGTCTAGGAAATATAGGAAACTCTTTTCCTTTTGTCTTATACCAATCATCTATTAGTCCAATTAACACTATCATTGTTGCTGCTACAAACACAGTTATTTGTTGCTTTAAATCATCTCTTACAAATATAAAATAAGAAACAAAAAAACCAATATATAAAGCTATTCCACCACACAAAGGTGTCGGCTTTTTATGTTGTTTTCTTTTGTTAGGTTTATCTGTAAATTGCAATTTGCTAGCTAGTTTCATAAGAAATGGCATGGTAATTAATGCAATTAAAAGTGAAACTAGCATTGCTAATATATAATCCATCTTTCGTACTCCTTAGTTAAGTCTATGTCAGTAAATTATATCCAAGTCTTCCACTTTGATTTACTTCCTATTTGATTATACTATTAAAGATATTTTATATCAATTACAAAATTATTAAGGTTTGATATGATATTCTACTTCAAATATAAAAAAGATGTTATAAAATGATTTTGATAACATCATTTTATAACAACATTTTTAAGTGAGAATTATCCTCGTTGTTCAATCATGCTCTTAACTTTCATTAATCTAGTTGTAGCAGATCTTTCATTTTCATCTAATCTCATTCTAATATACTTTATTGTCTCTTGATAATCAGGAATTGTTCTGTATTCAAGAGCATTAACTCTTCTTCTAGTCTTCTCAATTTCATCAGCCATAAGCTGACAAGCTTTTTCCACTTCTGCAAGTTCTAATAACTGTGGAAGAATTCCATAAAGCTTAGAAAGTGTATCATCAAGTTCTGAAGAGGTATTGGCAAACCCGTAAGGATATATACTTCCTTCATCTCCTTCAAGTTGTCTTTTGAAGTTCATTACAGGAACAGATACACTCATTACATTTTTTTCTGTAACTTCAACTGAAATATGTTCTTTAGGATAAACAATAGCTTCTTCTAAGAATTGCGAACTCATTACAGCTCTTGCCATAACAAAATCTTTTAGTGAACTTTGTAATTGTTCTTCTACTTCTTTTCTTAATTTATTGTTATATTTAACAAGATTAATAAATTGCCTCATTAACTCATCTTGCTTATCTTTTAAAAGCTTATGACTTCTAGTTGATGTTGCTAATGTCTTTTTTAGTTTAGAGAGTTCCATCCTAGTAGGATTGACGTTTAATTTTGCCATAGACTACTCTTCCTCTCTTGGCATATATTTCTCAAGGTATTCATCTCTAATTCTTTTAAGCTCAGACCTTGGAATCATCTTTAATAACTTCCATCCTAAGTTTAGAGTTTCTTCAATGGTTCTATTTGTAGTAAAGCCTTGGGATATATATTCTGATTCAAAAGCTTCTGCAAATTTAGCAAGTTTCTTATCGGTATCTGATAAAGCAGATTCTCCTAGAATTGCTGATAATTCTTTTGCTTGCTTACCTTGAGAATATGCTGCAAATAATTGATTCATAGTATCTGCATGATCTTCTCTAGTTTTGCCTTTACCAATACCCTTATCTTTAAGCCTTGAAAGTGATGGAAGCACATCTATCGGAGGCATTATACCTTTTTTATATAATTCTCTTGAAAGGATAATTTGACCTTCTGTAATATATCCAGTTAAGTCTGGAATTGGATGAGTTTTGTCATCTTCTGGCATTGTAAGTATCGGAATTTGAGTAATTGAACCCTCTTTACCTCTTAATCTTCCTGCTCTCTCATATAAGGTAGATAGGTCAGTATATAAGTAACCTGGATATCCACGTCTTCCTGGAACTTCTTTTCTAGCCGCTGAAATTTCTCTTAATGCTTCTGCATAATTTGTAATATCAGTCATTATAACAAGAACTTGCATTCCTCTTTCGTAAGCTAAATATTCAGCTGTTGTAAGTGCCATTCTTGGTGTAGCTATTCTTTCGATAGCTGGATCAGATGCAAGGTTCATAAATAGAACTGATCTATCAATAGCACCTGTTGATTTAAATTCATCTACGAAGAATTGAGCTTCTTCGAAAGTAATACCTATAGCTGCAAATACAATTGCAAACTTAGAATCTGAATTTAAAACTTTTGCTTGTCTTGCAATTTGTGCTGCAAGTTGTGCATGTGGAAGTCCTGAAGCTGAGAAAACAGGTAATTTTTGTCCTCTAACTAATGTATTAAGTCCATCAATAGCTGATATTCCTGTTTGAATAAATTCTGATGGAAAATCTCTAGCCACGGGGTTAATAGCTTCACCATTTATATCTAATCTTTTTTCTGGTATTATATCTGGGCCATTATCATTAGCTCTACCCATACCATCAAAAACTCTACCTAACATATCTTCTGATACACCAATTTCAAGTGGCTTACCTAAAAACTTAGCTTTAGTTCCTTTTAAGTTTATACCAGTAGATCCTTCGAAGATTTGAACCATTGCTTTTGATCCATTAACTTCAAGAACCTTACCGCGTCGAATTTCACCCGTTTGAAGTTCTATTTCAACTAGTTCATCGTATTTAACTCCTTCAACACCTTCAACAACCATCAAAGGGCCAACAACTTCAGTAACTGTTCTATACTCTTTAAGCATTTGTTACCCCTCCTTTGTTTATAAGATCTTCAATTGCAACTTTTAAGTCCACAAAAATTTGATCAATTTTATCTAAATCATCTTCGTGAACATATTTACTTCTTGCAATTCTATCTTTTAACTCTTCAAGAGCTAAAATGTCCTTTAAGTAAACTCCATCTTTAAGCGCTCTTTGAGCTTCTCTTTTATATCCCATAACAAGTTTCAACATCTTGTATTGCTTCTTTAATGATGTATAAGTATCAACTTCATGGAAACTGTTTTGTTGCAAGTAATCTTCTCTTATAGACTTAGCAACATCAAGTTTTAATCTATCTTGTTCTGAAAGAGCATCAATACCAACAAGTCTTACGATTTCTTGAAGACTAGACTCTTCTTGAAGTAAAGTCATAGCTTCTAGTCTTAATTCTCCCCAATCTTCTGAAACATTTTCATTCATCCAATTATCTACAGTATCTGCATATAATGAATATGAACTTAACCAGTTAATTGCTGGGAAATGCCTTTGATAAGCAAGTTGTGCATCTAGTCCCCAGAATACTTTAACAATTCTAAGAGTAGATTGTGAAACTGGTTCTGAAATATCTCCTCCTGGAGGCGATACTGCACCGATTGCTGTAATTGATCCTATTCTGCCATCATTACCTAAGCATTGAACCTTACCTGCTCTTTCATAGTATTCAGCAAGTCTTGATCCAAGATAAGCTGGATAACCTTCATCACCAGGCATTTCTTCAAGTCTACCAGACATTTCTCTTAAAGCTTCTGCCCATCTTGAAGTTGAGTCCGCCATAATTGATACTGAATATCCCATATCTCTGAAGTATTCAGCTATTGTAATCCCTGTATATATTGAAGCTTCTCTAGCTGCAACTGGCATATTTGAAGTATTAGCTATAAGAACAGTTCTCTTCATTAAACTTTCACCTGTTTTAGGGTCAATAAGTTCCGGGAACTCATTTAAAACGTCAGTCATTTCGTTACCACGTTCTCCACAACCAACATAAACAACAATTTCAGCATCTCCCCATTTAGCGATTTGATGTTGAGTAACTGTTTTACCAGCTCCAAATGGACCTGGAATTGCAGCTGCTCCACCTTTAGCAACTGGGAAGAAAGTATCTATAACTCTTTGTCCTGTAAGCATTGGCTCAACTGGATTGATTTTTGCTGCATATGGTCTACCTTTTCTTACTGGCCATTTTTGCATTAAAGTTACTTCTTTATCACCATTTGTAGTTTCAACAACACATATAGTTTCAGTAACTGTGAAATCTCCATCTTTAATTTCCTTAATCTTACCTTCAACACCTATTGGTATCATTATTCTTTGTTCAACAACTGCGGTTTCTTTAACTGTTCCAATAACATGCCCAGGCACTACTTCGTCTCCAACTTTTGCAGTTGGCTTAAATGCCCACTTTTTAGTTCTATTTAATGATGGAACTGAAACACCTTTTGTTAAGAAGTTAGACTTAGCAACCTCCATAAATGCATCTAGCGGTCTTTGTATTCCATCAAACATTGATTCAATAAGTCCTGGCCCAAGTTCAACACTTAGTGGTTCTCCAGTTGTTACAACTGGATCTCCAGGTCCTATTCCTGATGTTTCTTCATATACTTGGATTGATGCCTTATCGCCTCTCATTTCGATGATTTCACCGATAAGTCCACTTTGTCCAACCTTACAAACGTCATATATATTAGCTTCATCCATACCTTCAGCAACTACTAAAGGTCCTGAAACCTTAATTATTTTTCCGGTCTTCACCTTTTCAACCCCTACCTTTCTTAAGTCATCTTCAAGAAATATTAAGTTAGTATGCTAGTATATTTGACTTAATATTTTCTTTCAGCTGCCTACAAAATATTAACGCCTACAGCTTTTTCTACGTTATCACTGATTCTTTGCATACCTATATTTAATGTTCCTTGATTGCTCGGAATTAATATTACAGCAGGAAGCATTTCTCTAGTATATCTTTCAATTGTTTCTTCAATACCTTGAGCAACTTGTTCAGTTACGAAAATAACTGCATAATTATTCATAGCTAATTTGTCAACAGTTTTTCTAGCTTCATCATTATGAGCTACTGGAAATACATCTATTCCTAAAGCTTTAAATGCTAAAACTGAATCTTTATCTCCAACTACACCTATCTTCTTAAACATAACTATCACGCAGCCTTTCTCTTACTACTTCCGCAGAAATATTATTGAGTTTGCCAACCATTATAATTCTTATAATTTTTATCTCTGTTTCTTTAGCATAAATATAAGCAAGTATCGGCTCAACACCAAAAGGTATTATTTTTGCATTCTTCATCATATCCATTATAAAATTATCAACTAGCTTTTCAAGTAAACTTACTGATTTAGTTTTAGTATAATATTCTATACCACTTTTTATAAACTCAGCATAATTACTAAAGCTAAGTTTAGTAGATATGTTTTCAACTGCATCATTTAGCATACCTAAAAGTTTATCTTTATCTATAGAGCCACCTTCAATAATAACTGAAGCAAAGAATTCTCTACCTTTATTTTGTTTTTTTACTCTTAGAAGAGTCTTTAAATTTGTAGAATCAATAAGCGCTACTACATATTTATCAACAAAGGTATCGTTTATTTCATTCTTAATTCGTACTAATGCTTTAAACATATACTTATCTAATATAATATCAACCATTTGAGGGTCCTTAGTATTTTCAAAATTAGACATTGCTTCTTCAATTGATTGTCTCATAATTGGTGCTAAATCTCTTATATCATTATTCTCTATGGAATATTTTAATTTTGAAACTTCAACTGTCCCAACAGGTATTAGCAAATAAGATAAATTTTCTTTAAGAAACATACCTTTTAAAATTACTTTTATATTTTGATAATCATATTTAATACTCATTAAGTCAACAAGAGATTTTACTGGACTTATGTCATACATTACATGAAATAATCTTTTTAATTCTTCACTTAATATTACTTCATAGTCCTCAGCTTTTCTTACATTACTCATAATATTAGCATACTCTGTTTCTTGAAGCACTTTCAAAGATTCATTTGCAGAATTTGAATCAATCATTCTGTCAATTTTTGATTTATCAAGGAGTTTTGTCTCGTATACTCTAAGTCTTGGTATAACTTGACTAAATTTCATTTTATTCATTAGTTAGCCTCCTTAACTAAATAACACTCTTGCAACGTCTTGACTTAAATCATCCTTTAATGAATTAACTAAAGCTTCAAAAGTATTATTTATTTCTATGCCATCCTTCTCTAATATAAATCCACCTTTGAACTTTCTAGTTTCTTCACTTAGAGTTACACTTGCTTTTGATCCAAGTTCCTTATTTATTTCTGATAATAAAATTGCACTAATAATTTTCTTGCCATCATCATTTAAAATTAAGTTTTGTTGCCCTACAATATTACTATTTAATATAGTAGCTTTTACAAATCCTTTAAAACCTTCTTCTGATAAATTACAAAGACTTTCTATACTTGTTTCAAAAATTTCGCTTATAACCTCTTGCTTTGCTTTTAATTTTTCATTTCTAGCTTGCAATTTAGCACCTGAAATTATTCTTTCTTTTCTTGAAATAGCTTCTCTTTCAGCTTTTTCTATAATAACTTTATCAGAGGCAATAGCTTCTTCTTGTTTCTTGCTAAGTATTTTGTTTTTTTCTTTTTCAGCCTCTGACATTATAACTTCTTTTTTAACTTCTGCATCTTTTATTATTTTAGAAGTTAAATTATTTACATTAGACATTATTTTCACATCCTAATCCTAGAATTAACTAATTAAAATAGGTTATTTACTAATAAGAATGATACAACGAATCCTAATAATGCATATGTTTCAACCATGGCAGCTAAAACCATACCCTTAGTATTGTGTTCTGGATTTTTAGCTAATATTTGAATACCAGCAGCTGCTGCTTTACCTTGAGCTATACCTGATGATAATCCTGCTATAGCTATTGGTAAACATGCAAATAATAAATATATACCTTGTGCAAATGTTGTTTCTGGTTTTAATTGAAGTAATACAAGTAAGCCTATAACAAAACCATAAAGACCTTGTGTACCTGGTAATAATTGTAGAATTAATGCTTTACCAAATTTTTCAGGTTGCTCTGATAATAATCCAGCAGCAGCTTCACCAGCTATACCAACACCTTTTGCTGATCCCATTCCTGACATTCCAACAGCTAAAGCAACTCCTAAAGCTCCCATAATAAATCCACCATTATTTTCTAAAAAAAACTTAATCCAAGTCATCTCCATTTTTATAATCCTCCTAATTTCTTTTTAAATTAATATATTTATTTTTTGCTTCAAATGGTTTAAAGGATTTTCCTCCGCCATCATAAAACTTTGAAAAATACTCAACATAAGTAAGTCTTAAAGTATGAACATATCCACTTAATAATGATAATAATAAGTTTATAGTTTGGAATATTACAAATATTAATGGACCTATAAAAAAGACTCCAATTGGTCCTGGCACCATTTTCATGATCATATTAATAGCTGCAGCTATAGAACCTCCTGATAAACCTATAGCCATAAGTCTTGTATATGATACTAAATCTCCTATATAACTTGTAATACCATATAATTCATATATTCCTTGACCTATTTTACCACCTTTTGATTCCATCATTCTTCCTTGTGTAAATACAATAAGTGCAGCACCCAATATTGCACCAACAATAGAAACTGTTTTTAATGTTGGTATATTAAGTATTGTACTTGCCCCTAGTCCTCCAAGAGACACTAAAGTTATAACCCAAGATCCTGCATCCATAAATGCGTCTAGTGGTTTTCCCATTCTAATTAATACAACGGCTTTTATTCCTAGGCCAAAGAATATTTGTATAACACCAAACACAAGAGACATGGCTAGTATTACCATAACATCTTTATTAGTATCAATTAATCCTTTAAACTTTATTATATCTCCAAAGAATGAACCATACATTAATCCAAACACAATTGTTGGAAAACTTAAATACATGAAAAATTTAACCATTTTCTTTGTTCCCTCATCAAAATGGAAGAATTTAAGTGCTAAAATAGATCCAATTAGCATTAGTAATCCATATCCTGTATCTGCAACCATCATTCCAAAGAATATCAAATAAAATGGTGTCACAAATGGTGTTGGGTCTATTTCATTATATTTAGGTAAGCTATACATTGCAGTAACAGCTTCAAACGATGAATTTAAATCGTTATTTTCTAATAGTACAGGTACATCATCAATTTCTTCTTCTTTTACCTCTTCAAAATTTAAATAATAATTATCACATAATACCTCTTTAGCTATTGTGGTAAATTTTTCATTTTGATTAATAGGTACCCACCCCTGTATTAAGGTAGTACTTTGTGTCTTTAAGAAGTTACTACTAATAGTCTTTCTAGATACTAAATTGTTATAATATTCATAAACTAACTGCATTATTTTTATTTCTTCATCATATCCAGCTAATTCCTCTTTTAATATGAATTTATCTGATTCAATAAGTGATATTCTCTCATTATAATCATGAATCAACTTTAAAGGAACCTCTTCTTCATCAGACTTAAAAGGAGTAAATCCATGTCCTCTAAGTGCTTCTTCCACTACGTTTGCACTATCCTTATTAGCTAATGCAAAGAAATAAGTTTCTTGATTATCCTTAGATATTATTTCTACATAACAATCATTTAAATCATTTTTAAGTGTTTCTTCATATTGGTTAGCAACACTTCCTAAAAAATGTGAAGTTTGTTTCAGATCTTTTAAAGAACCTAAAGGAGCATTAAATGCTTCATACGGTTTTAAGTTTTCAAGACTTCCTTCAAGTTTTGTCTTCTCATTTTCTAATTTAGCTAATTGATTATCTTTTTCTTTTACCTTTTCATAGACTTCTTCCCATTTACTGTCTAAAACTTTAGATTCAAGTTCTGACATAGTTAAAGAAATCTTTTCTTGACGTAAAGATTTTATTAATGATTGTTTAGGCGCATACTTTTCTAAGAACTGCATTGCAAATTTAACTTTTGATAATTGATCTTCCCACTTTGCCACATCAGAATCAACTTGATCCTTAGTTAACGCTTTAAGAACTTCATTATTTTCTAGAAGATTTTCATCTTGTAGATTAATAAACTCAGCATTTGAAAAAGCTTGTAGCTTTTCAAGTAGTTCATCTTTCTTTGATTCAAAGGCTAACAAAGTGAATTTATTCATTTTAACTATTGCCATGAATTCCCACTATCCTCTCAACCACTAATTTAACAGCATTATTTTTTTTGTCCTCAGACATATTTCGGATATCTTCTGATTCTTTTTTACCTTTTTCTAATATAGGACTTGCGTCTTTATTACCACTATCTATAGCTTCATTAAGAATCCTATTGGCTCTATCTTTTGCTTTAAGTAAAACATCATTATACTGATTTTGTGCTTCTGCTACTGATTTTTGAACAACATCTTTTGCTTCTGCAGTTGCACTTTTTACAATTTCTTCTGCTTTAGTCTCGGACTTTCTGATTTCTTCAATCGCTTCTAATGCCAAAATATCACCTCCCTTTATTTCTTAATTATCATAGAAGTAAAATACTTACCATTCTATATAGTATTAATTACTTTATAACGTTTATTATACACGGTATACATATTTTTTTCAATATTTTTAATCCTAAGGTACAAATTAGGCTATTTTTATAACTATTTTTTCAAATTTCTCTATTTTAATCATTAACTTCTATTTTTTATATGTTGTAAACGAATATAGCTAGCATTATCATTAAACATATAATATGAATCTTCCTCTAATATTTCATCATTTAATATATATCTCTCTAAATTTATACTAAACTTTTCTAAATGATATTCTTTAAATGAATATTTTTCTCTGAGCTTTTCTTTAATACTTTTCTCTTCTTCTTTAGGTATGTTGCTTCTTAAAAAGTCTGGTAATCCTCGT